>Ga0209167_10000355_pt1 | contig 37113 bp, 31 predicted proteins | sample Coa_R1_9_FD_187154 | JGI IMG/M metagenome (GOLD analysis project Ga0209167, IMG submission 187154) | Surface soil microbial communities from Centralia Pennsylvania, which are recovering from an underground coalmine fire - Coalmine... | ecosystem: Environmental > Terrestrial > Soil >...
GCTCCCCCGCGAGTGAGCCGACCGTTTCGCGAGATAGCCGAGCGCGAACAGCTTTGCCTTGTCGGTGCGCGGATAGAATTCGCTCTTCATTTCGGAGTGACCTGGATCTTTGCTCCACTGAAGAAAATCATCGACAGCCCGCTTCGGCCGATAGCAATCCCAGACGATGAGCGAGAGCTTTTTCTCGGCGAGCCTCCGCTGCAGCGCCTCAAGGGCATTTGCGGCAGATGCGCTGAGGATACACTCGGCGGCGAGGTAGCCTTTTATTGGCCGGCCCACAAAGTTATGGGACCCTGCATAACGAATGTCCTGAAAAATCGTCGGATCGACATCACGCAAATAAACAAAGCCCTTGGGCAAGGCTGGGCCTGCCAAAGCCGGAGCAAGCAGCATCAAAATTATCAAGCCAAGGCCGCCACCGATGAGCAAGCTGAATGCGCTCGCCCGCCGTCTTCGCGCAACGGGTCTGCTCCGGCTAAAGGGCGCTGGCATCAATGCTGAAATCCGAAAGGAGTGCGTGCTGGCGCACCATCAGAGCGGACCGAGGAAGACCTCTTCGACCTGAGGATGACAGAATTCCTTCGCTGCCGCCGCAACCGCATTGCTGACGATCTCCCGGCGCTCGGCTGAATCCATCTTGAGCTCTTCATCCCGGTTGATGATAGAGCCGGCTTCCAGGAGAACGGCAGGCATCTGGGTTGTTCTCAGCACGACAAGCTGATCGTAGCTATAGACGCCGGTTTCCTTGTCCAGCAGCGGGTGCTGGTAGCGGCCCATGATCGGCTGAGTGTATTGCTTTGCATATTCCAGGCCCTGGCCCTTCATTTCCTTGGCCACCAGCTCGGCAAACGAAAGGCTGGTCTTGAAGTCCGGGTTGTTGCGAGAGACGAACACGGAATAGCCGCTGAAGCGGTCGCTGAAATGGCTTTTCTTGCCCTCGAATTCCCAATTCTCGAGCAATGTGTCGGGCACGGAGTCGTGGTGGATCGAGAGGAAGAGATCCGCGTTCAGATGGTTGGCCACCGCGACGCGTTTGAAGAGGCTGGGCCTGGCTTTGCCCTCGGTCAGAAGCAATCTCGTCTCGGCAAAGCCTTCAGCCTTCAATTTCTGCTCAATCCGCTGCGCAAGACGCAGATTGAAGGCGAATTCCGGGACGTTGCGGGCACTGCTCGCGCCTTCTGATTCGGCGGTGTGCCCCACATCCAGAACGATGCGGAATTTCGCGGGGACGCACTTTGATGCGCCCGGTTTCAAAGGATTCAAGTCGACCGGCCCCAGGGCAGCAAGCTTGACGTTGTGGGGCTCTCGCGAAGCGGCGGACTTCGCCTTCGCGGCCGGCTTTCGCGAGGCGACGTGGTGCTTGGCGGGTTTGCCTTCCTTCGAGCCTTTGAAGACATCTGACAGCCAGCCGGCATCGCTGACCCCGATCGGCAGAAGCACCAATGCGGCCATCACTGCGACGACGGTAACGCAGCGGGGCCAACCGCCGAATTCCGAGCGTGCGATTTTTCTACCTGACCCGAGCAATCCCACTTTCCCCAAGAAATCTTCGATTCGCGCGTCACGAAAGCATGGCGGAGCAATACGACATTAGCAGGAATTCTAAACCAGTAGTCACTGGAAATATACGCCGAGTTCGATTTAGGCGGGCGGACAAAAAATGATTTGAGAGCAGCAAGTTACCGCTGCCTCGTGGCTCGATGACCGTCGCGCAATTCTTAACGCGCCTTGATCTCGCCGAATTTCGCAAGCGCTTGTTCAAATTTGGCGTTGAAGAGCCACATCGCATCGAGAATTTCGCGGAAGGTTGCGGACGTTCTTGCCCTGTCAGCATGTCCGAAGGCGAAGATGCTGTTGTTTCGCAGATATCCCATGATCCTCGGATCGGAAATTCTGCAGTCGACCAGGTTGCCTGAGCCGAGCGCGGACCTGGTCGGGGTGGGAATGATCTGGATGAGTTCAAACAGCTTCATTTGATCGACCGGATTTGGCAGTGTTTTCGCGATCGCCGTCACTTGGGGGAAAATATCGGCATGCGCGCTCATGAGGGCATCGCGCACGGCGGTCCAATGATTGAACCGATGATCCAGATTGCCGACCCGTGCCTCTTCCTTGTCGTCGCGCAGGCTCAGCGCGGGATCAAAGGCTGCTATCGTTTTCTTTATTGCAGCCCACTTCGTTCGACCGTTTTCATCTTCCGAAGGGCCGGTTTGAAAACTTCCCTTGTACCTGTTCGAGCGTGCGTTCCCTGCATTTTGAACGCCATTTGTCTCGGCAAAAAACAGCCCCAAACTGATGCGGCCCGCCGCTTCCGCATTCGCCGCATCAAGACCCTTGGCCCGCGCAATCGCAATTGCCAAATCGACCACGTCCTTGAAAGGAGTATCTGATTTTTGCGCATTGACGGGCGGCGCGTCCATGAGGTCGAAGAGGCTCTTATACTCTTGGAGCAGCGGCTCCTTGTCGGCGTCAAAGTAGGCCGGTGGGATTTCGAATTTATTGGGCCTTCCGATTTTGGACGGAAGAACGTCGGTGAGGTCTTTGTACGCGCTCATCATGTTGTTGCGCGCTAGGTAGAGGGCTTGTCCGGGCAAATTCGGCAGCGCTTGTTTCGAATTGATCTGCGCGCGCCGCTGGCCCAGGACCAGTTCGAAATTTCTCACCGCATCGTTGTATGCGTCGAGTGCATCCGATTGTTGTTTTGTGAGCGCGCCCGGCTGACCCGCCGCAGGGGATATGAAGCCGAAATTGCCGATTGTAGGCGAGACCAGCGACGCTAAGAAAAACCCGAGAGCAAAGGCCGCCCTGGGCATAGCGCCATAGCTTTTAATCCCCATGTCGACTTTGCCCGAAGCAAGCCTGATCAGTGCTTGGCGCACCACCGCCGGCGCTCGTTGAACGTCCAGCCCATATCTTTGATTCTTCTGGGTCAATTGGCGAAAAGCCTTTTCGGCCTGATCGAAGATAATAGACTATTTTCCTGTTTGAATTTCGATTGCAAGTGCCGGCGACAGGCGCGATGCTCGACCAAATACGCCAGAACGGCGAAACGTCGGGAGGAAACCATGGCTTTGAGATGGAATCGACGCGCTTTTATGGGAGGCGCGGCGGGTGCGCTTGCGACGCCCTATCTTTCGCGCAAGTCGTTCGCGGACGACGTGATCAAGCTGCGCTGCTCGCTGGACACGGCCCCGTCGCACCCGCGCAACCAGGCGATGTCAGATTATCTCGATAAGATCGACGAAGCGAGCAAGGGCAAGATCAAGTCCGAACTGTTCCATTCCGGCCAGCTGTTCGCCGATCTCAACGTGACAAAGGCGTTGATCCAGGGTCAGATCGACATGGCCGCTCCGGGTACCTGGACGATGACGGGGCTCGTCCCCGACAGCGACTTCTGCCAGTTGCCGCCCCTCTACGGCCAGCCGGTCAGTGTATTTCGCCGTTGTAGCGACGGCGCCCCCGGCGACCTGGTCAACAAACAGATCGAGGCCAAGTTGCGCTCGCACATCCTTGGTCATTGGCTCGAACTGGGTTACGAGAATTGGTACACGACAAAAAAGGCGATTCAAACGCTCGATGATTTCAGCGGACTGAAGGTCCGCAGCCCCGGAGGCGCCGGCATTTCCTGGCGCATCGCGTTCGTGCATGCAATCCCCAACGTCACGCCTTGGCCGAACGTGCCGCTCGCTCTGTCGCAAGGTACCTTCGACGCCTTTGTGAGCTCCGACGAGAGCTGTACATCGGCCAAACTTTGGGAAGCGGGCGTCAAGTATTCCTACGCGGATCATCAATTCGTTGGCTGCTATGTTCCGATGGTCAGCGACTCATTCTGGTCGAAGCTTGGCGGCGCTGAGCGAACGCTCATGCGCGACGTCTGGGCGGCCAACATCGATCGCTATCGGATGATGTCGGCGAAATCGCAGGCCGACGCTCGCGAGACGATGAAATCGCACGGTGTCGCGTTCGTTGATCCCTCGGCGGAGCAGTTCGCCGCCGACCGCGGGCGCATGGTTGCCGCGCAGGCTGATCTTATCCGCGACGCCAAATTTTCGGCCGACATCGTCAAACTCGTAAGCGATACGGTAGGCAGCCACAGCTAAGTGGAAATTTCCGAAGGGAATTGGCTTTTGCGTGATGCGTTGTGGGACAGGGCCGAGCGGCTTCTGACCGGCCTGTTGGGCGCGCTGGCGATGCTTATCGGTTTGGTGCAGGTCGTCGGGCGCTATGTAGCCCCTCGATACGCCATATCCTGGGCCGAAGAGGTGATCGTCTACCTGATCGTCTGGGGCGTCATGCTCGCGGCCTCTCAACTCGTGCGCACCGACGGTCACGTTCGGCCCGACCTCGTGCTCAGAGCCGTCTCCCCTCGCATCCAGCGATGGATGGAGGTCGTCAATTGTATTGCGGCGCTGGTGTTTTGCGTCGGGCTTGCCTGGTACGGCTGGAGCATCGTCGCGACCTCTTGGCAATTGGACGAGCGCAGTTCATCGGATCTGCAATTTCCGATGTGGCTATACTCGGCGGCGATCCCGACCGGGGCCACGCTGATGACTGGGCGTTATCTGAACAGGCTCTATCGCTATCTCTTCGCCTTCGATCCCCAGACGATGACGGTGGGTCACATTCCTGAGCATGAACTAGCCGGTGGATTGAGCCCTTCGCCGCCGCAAAAAATCTGAAGATGGACGAGGCGCAGCTTTCATGTTGCTGATCCTGTTGTTGGTGCTGTTCTTCGGCCTTCTGGCCGTTGGAATGCCAATCTTCCTTGTCCTCGGATTATGTGCCGCCGTTCTCTATACGGCTTCCGGCGAGCCGCTGATCGGCGTCGCGCAAGTTGTGATCGATCACCTCAATTCGCCGACGCTGATGTCCCTGCCATTATTTGTCATGGCAGCGACCTTCATGCGCCATGGCGGTGTCGCCAAGGCGCTGGTTGACGTTTCCGCCGCATGGCTCGGCGGCATTCGTGGTTCGCTGGGGCTTGTGACAGTGGTGGCATGCACACTGTTTGCGGCAATCTCCGGGTCTTCGGTGGCAACCGCGCTCGCCATGGGGACCATTCTGCTCCCGGCAATGATCGAGAGGGGCTATCCGCGCAGTTTCGCACTGGGCGTGGTCGGGGCTTCCGGCACGATCGGTATCGTGATCCCGCCTTCGCTGGCGCTGATTCTGTACGGCATTGTCGCCGAACAGTCGGTGCCGCGCTTGTTCCTCGCCGGCGTGCTGCCCGGTCTGCTGCAGGCTTCGGTATTCTTCGGTTGGGTCTGGTACGATGCGCGGCGGCGGAAGTTCCCGGTCGAGCCGAAGCTCCCGTTCGCCGAGCGTTTTCGGGTGACGGTAAGAGCAGTACCGGCATTGACCGTGCCTGTGATCGTGCTGGTTGGTATTTACGGCGGCGTTGTCACCGTGACCGAAGCGGCGGCCATTGCCGCGGTGGCGTCGCTCACGGTCAGTCTTGTCTATTACCGAGGCTTTCATTGGTCGGAAACGCTGTGGGTGGTGGCCGATGCGCTGAAAAGCGCAGGCGCAATCATGTTGATCATTGCAACTGCGCTCGCATTCGGTCACTGGATGACGGCCTCCGGTGTTCCGGCCGAACTCGTCAAATGGGTTTTGGCGCGCAACATGGCGCCGTGGCAGTTCCTCCTTGCCATCAACGTGCTGCTGCTTGTGCTCGGCTGCTTTCTTGAAGTCATCGCGACGCTGCTACTGGTGCTGCCGATCCTGGCACCGGTGCTGCCCGCACTGGGCGTGGACCCCGTGCACTTCTCGATCATTTTCACCCACAACATGGAGATCGCGCTGGTTCACCCGCCGGTCGGATTGAATCTGTTCGTGTTGTCCACGATTTCGCACGCACCGATAGGCGAGGTCGTGCGCGGCGTTCTGCCATTCCTTATTCTGTTGCTGATCGTCCTGATGATTATAACTTACGTGCCCGCGCTTACGCTGTGGCTGCCGCACGCGGTCTACGGGAGTTAGGATGGCGGCAGGGTTACGTGCATTCAGGGGAGAACATGATGACCGATATCGACAGGCCCCTCGATGGCGTCACCGTGGTCGAACTCGGTCATAGCGTGGCGGCACCCTATGCCGGACTCATACTTGCCGACCTGGGCGCGCGCGTGATCAAGGTCGAGAGCCCCGGCAACGGAGATTATGCCAGAGGCTGGGGTCCTCCATTCTGGCACGATACGGCGAGTGTTTTTCACGCTCTCAACCGTGGCAAAGAAGGCATCACGGTCGATTTCAACGATGCGGAGGATCGCGCGAAGCTGAAGGCGCTCATCCTTGATAGGGCAGACGGGGTCATCCAGAACCTGCGGCCCGGAATTCTTTCGAAGTTCGGACTCACGGCAGAACAGATGCGCGCCGAGAAACCCGCGCTGATCTGGTGCGACATCGGAGCTTTCGGCACCAAGGGTCCGCTCGCTGCCAAGCCGGGCTACGATCCGCTTGCCCAGGCCAGTACCGGGATCATGAGCGTAACCGGCGAGAGCGGACGCCCACCGGTGCGCGTCGGCGTTTCGCTGATCGATATGGGCTCGGGGATGTGGGCGGTAATCGGCCTGCTCTCCGCACTTCTGGCTCGCGTGAACGGTGGCGAAGGGCGGATGGTGTCGACCTCGCTCTATGAGACGGGCCTTGCCTGGATGACCGTGCCGCTTGCCGGCTACGCCGCCTCGGGAGACGTGCGCACGCCCTACGGCTCGGGGACCGCCGAAATCGTGCCTTACCAGGCGTTCGCCACGTCCGACGGATGGCTGATGGTTGCCGCCGGCAACGACAATCTCTTCCGCAAATTGTGTGGCGCGCTCAGCCTCGATTCTCTCGCCGCCGACCCCGCTTTCGCGACGAACGCGGCGCGCGTGGTAAACCGCGAGCGGCTGGTCCCGCAAATCGAGGCCGCCGTGAGGCGCTATTCGACCGATGCGCTCGGCCGGTTACTTGACGATGCGGGCGTGCCCAATGCGCCACTTCTCGGCGTCGATCAGGTCGCGACACATCCGCAGACGAGCGCGCTTGAAATGTTGGGGCGATGCGGCGACGATGACATCGAACTCGTCGGTATTCCGCTTTCGTTTGACGGCAAGCGTCCCCGCGCACGAACGCCCGCTCCCGCGCTTGGGCAACACAACGCGATCCTGCAGACGTCCGCTACCGAGGAAGCAGCAGATGCGAAATGATTTCGAGACGATCATCGCCGAGCGCCGCGAAAACCATGTCCTGATTGTCACCTTGAACCGGACCGACGCTGCGAACGCGATGAACACGCAGATGGGCCTCGATCTGATTGAGCTTTTCGAGGGGCTCTCAGTCGACCTTGAAGGACTGCGTGCCGTGATTCTGACGGGCAGCGGGACCAAGGCGTTTTGCGCCGGGGGCGACCTGAAGCAGCGCAACGGCATGACCGACGAGGCGTGGGTGGCTCAGCATCTCGTCTTCGAGCGTATGCTTCGCGCCATCGTAGCCTGTCCAATCCCGGTGATTGCCGCGGTGAACGGCGCGGCTTACGGTGGTGGGTGCGAGATCGCTGCCGCTGCCGACTTTATCTACGCATCGACCAATGCCCGCTTTGCGTTGACGGAAGTGACGCTCGGCATCATGCCTGGCGCCGGCGGCACGCAGAATTTGCCGCGCGCCGTCGGCGAACGCCGCGCGAAAGAACTTATCCTTTCCGGGATGCCGTTCTCGGCCGAGGAAGCGGAACGATGGGGACTGGCGAACCGGGTGGTTCCGCCCGAGGAACTCCTCAACGCAGCGCTCGCGATCGCCGACCGCATCGCCGGCAATGGTCCGATCTCGGTACGCCAGGCCAAACAGGCCATTCATCGTGGATTGCAAATGTCGCTCGCCGACGGTCTTGCGTTCGAAATCGAGGCCTACAATCGATTGATTCCGACCGCAGACCGGCGCGAAGGTGTGCTTGCCTTCAACGAGCGCCGCAAACCGAACTTTCAGGGAAAATAACGAGAGGCCGAAAAATGCGTGAGAAGGCTCATATTCGCGAGGTGGGGCCCCGAGACGGGCTTCAGATGGTCAAGACGATCCTGCCGACTGCACAAAAGCTTGCCTGGTGCCGCGGCGCGGCAGAGGCCGGCATCCGCGAGATCGAGGTAACGTCTTTCGTGCCGGCCAAGATCGTCCCTCAGTTCGCCGACGCGGAGGAGGTCGCTCGTGGCGCGCTGGCGATGGGGAGTTTTCGGCCGTCGGTTCTTGTGCCCAATCTCAGGGGTGCCGAGCGGGCATTCGCGCTCGCCTTGCCCCAGGTCAACTACGTTCTTTCCGCGAGCGAGGCCCACAACCTCGCTAACGTCCGCCGCAGCACCGAGGAATCGTTGCTGGATTTTGCCCGCATCGCCGCCGTCCGGGACCAGCGCGCCGGAACACGGGTCTCCCTCGCCGGCGGGATCGCCACCGCATTCGGCTGCACCATCGCGGGCGCCGTGTCGGAAGCGCGGGTCGTTGAGATCGCAGTGCGGCTCACTGAAATGGGTGCCGACGAAATCATCGTCGCCGACACCGTCGGCTATGGCGATCCGGGTCAGGTGCGACGCCTGATGAAGGCGGTGATTGGCGCCGTCGGCCCTGTTCCCGTGGCCTGCCATTTTCACGACACCCGCGGCCTTGGGCTTGCCAACGTCACCGCAGCGCTGGAGGCAGGCGTGCGCGCATTCGATGCGTCGCTCGCCGGTCTCGGCGGCTGCCCGTTTGCACCGGGAGCGACCGGCAACATCGATACCGAAGATACTGTTTTCATGCTTGAGCAGCTCGGCTTTGACACCGGTGTCGAAGTCGAGGCGCTGATCGCGCTCCGCAGCGACGTCGAGAGCTGGTTGCCGGGCGAGCGTTTCTCCGGCGCCATCGCACGCGCGGGCCTGCCCAAAACTTATCGCAGCCATTCGAAGGCCGCGTAGGAAGGAGGCGACCATGCTCGACATCACCCGCCAAACCGCCAATTTCGTCGCCGGCCTCAAGCCTGCTGACGTCCCGGACCGGTGCCGCGAGGCCGCCCGCGCCGGCATCGTCGATTGCGTCGGTGTTATGATTGCCGGCGCATCCGAAGAGCCGGTACGCATCGTCTCCGCCTTGCTGGCGACCTCGACGCAAAATGACGGGGCGCCGGAGATTCCGTCGGGGCGTAACCTTGCCGCATCCGACGCCGCGTTCGTCAACGGCGTTGCGGCGCATGTACTCGATTATGACGACGTCGCGCTTTCGGGTCACCCGAGCGCCGTGTTGGTGCCCGCTATCCTGGCTGAGGGGTGGTCGGTCGATGCCAGCGGCATCGATGCCATCGCGGCCTATGTCGCGGGCTACGAAGTGTGGGCCCAGGTCGCCGCCCTCGAACCAGGTAATCTTCATCAGCGCGGTTTCCATCCAACGGCGGTGCTGGGCACGCTCGCCACCGCCGCGGCCTGCGCACGGCTGCGCAAGCTTGATCCTGAGAAAACAGCCCATGCGATCGCGATCGCCGCCTCAATGGCCTCAGGCCTCGTTGCCAATTTTGGCACGATGACCAAATCGCTCCATGCCGGCCGGGCGGCTCAATCAGGCGTGCTTGCGGCCCGTCTGGCCGGCGAGGGCTTCACGGCCTCCCTCGATGTTCTTGAGCACGACACCGGATTCCTCCGCGCTCATTCGTCTTCTGGCACCCCGGACATGGAGAATGGGACGATCGACATCGGCACCAACTGGCGGCTGGCAAATCTCGGTGTCAACGTGAAGCGCTATCCGACCTGCTACGCCACCCATCGCTCGATCGACGCGATGCTCGATCTGGTCGATCGATACAAATTGAAGTCCGACGACGTAGGTGAGATTCGCGTCCGTACCGGTGCCACCCAAAAGCTGATGTTGCGCAATAGCAATCCAAAGACGGGTTTAGAGGCCAAGTTCAGCATGGAGTTCGCGATGGCCGCTGCTCTTGTTGCCGGGCGGGTCGGTCTTGCGGAACTCACGGATGAGTTTGTATCGCGGCCTGAGGTTAATTCCGTATTTGGGAAGGTTCGCTGCACGACGACCGATGAGGCAATGCCTGGCGATCCGGCGTTTGCACCGTCCGACCAGGTCACTGTCGTGCTAGCCTCGGGCAAATTGCTCGAGCACGCGCCAGTCGTTCACGCCAGGGGCAGTTGGCAAAAGCCGCTCTCGCGCGATGAGCTAAAAGACAAGTTCCTGGATTGCGCAACGCGCGTCTTCAGTCGTCTTCACGCCGAAAAGCTGTTCGATCGGCTCTGGTTGTTGGAGGAGATGGGTTCGATTCGGGACTTGCGCCTGACTGCTGATCTGACTGACGCGTGACGAGAGGCGTAGAAGACGGGGTCGTCTTGGCATAGACAGCGTCCGAGATAAGGTTGCCAGGCTCATTTTCCCACAAGATTGGCGGAAGAACAGATTGCCCTTGGCCGAACTGGCGGAGAGAGTGGGATTCGAACCCACGGTACGGTTTCCCGCACACACGCTTTCCAAGCGTGCGCCTTAAGCCACTCGGCCATCTCTCCGGAGGCCCTCTCTTGAAGGGGCAGGAGGAGTTTTGCAAGGGACCGCGGCGCAATGCCGGCTATTTCCACAATCGATTGAAAATATTGAATAATTTTTTCTTCTCGAGTCACCCGCCGAAGAGCAAGGCGCAAATCTTTTCCTGAACCGAAGATGGCCCGCGACCGCCTATCATGCGACAAACCGGCAGGCCGGACGGCGACATGACGATCAAGCACGCACTGATGGCGGCGATTTTCCTCTCGGCACTGGGTCATGCCGGGAGCGCGCTGGCGCAAATCTGCCACCGCGAAGGATCCGCGGTGACCTGCGACGACGGGCGGCGGGGCATCCTGTCCGGCGACGCCATCTTGTGGCCCGACGGCACGCGATCGAGTTCAACGCCGCATCCCAACGTCATCGTCGGCAACAAATCGTCGGTGACCGTGGGGCCCGGCGTATTCGTCGGCCAGGGCAAGGGCTCAGTGCCGCTCGATGATCCGAACGCACCGAACAAGACGCGCTGCGCCACCCTCGATGGCGTGTCATATTGCTATTGAATCCGCGCGCCTGCATTGGCCGAGCGAAGCGGCCACAAGGTCGTCGGCGGCGCGTCGGGCATCACGGCTTGGCTCTTGCCGGTCCGGGTCTGCTGCAACGCTTCGACAAACTCGGCAAACCATTGCTGGATGGTATGATGGCGAAGCTTTGCCATCATCGCCTCCCAGCGCATCCGCCGCTCCGGCAGTGGCATCGACAGCGCGAGCGCGATGATCCGCGCCATGCAGTCGATGTCGTTGGGGTTGACCAAGAGCGCGGTATCGAGTTCGTTGGCCGCACCGGCGAATTTCGACAGCACCAGCACGCCGGGATCGGCCGGGTTTTGCGCGGCGACATATTCCTTGGCGACGAGATTCATTCCGTCGTGCAGCGGCGTGACCACGCCGACCTGTGCGGTGCGATAAAGTCCCGCCAGCACGGTCTGGCTGAATCCCTTGTTGAGATAGCGGATCGGGGTCCAGTCCACTTCGCCGTGGCGGCCATTGACGTCGCTCACGAGCTTGGCCAGTTCGCTCTGCAGATTGCAGTAGGCCTCGATCCCGCCGCGCGAAGGTATCGCGATCTGCAGCAGCGATACCGTGCGCGCGAGCTGCGGCTGCATGGTCCACATCCGGTCGAACGCCTTGATGCGGTTGACGAGCCCCTTGGAATAATCCAGCCGATCGACGCCGATCGCCAGTTTCTCGCCGTTGAGGCTTCGCCGCAATCGCGAGACGTCGGGGTGAGCTGAGGCCTTCGCGGCTTGCCGGGCGAATTTTTGCGGGTCAATCCCGATCGGAAAAACCGCGATGCGCGACTTGCCGTGACGCGAAGCCACCACGCCGTCTTCGAGGTCGATGCCGAGAAAGGCAGAGAGACATCCGAGAAAATTCTCGCAATCGACATTGGTCTGAAATCCGATCAGATCGTAGGCCAGCATCGCTTCGACCAGCTCGCGATGATGGGGCACGCCTTCGATGACGTCGCGCGCCGGCCACGGCGTGTGCAGGAAGAAGCCAAGCGGCTGTGTCACGCCGAGTTCGCGCAATTCGGCGCCCAGCGCCAGGAAATGATAATCCTGAACCCAGAACGCGGTTTCCGCTTTCCTGAAGCGCAGCAAGGCGCGCGCCATGAAGGCGTTCACTTCACGATAAGAAAGATAATCCTCCTGCGAGGCGCGGATCAGGTCGGCACGGGAATGCAGCGCCGGCCACAATGCCGAATTGGCAAAACCTTGATAATATCCGCCGTAATGCACGGCCGGCAGATCGAGCATGGCGAGCGCACCGGCCCCCAGCGCCTCGATTTCGGCGAATGGTTCCTTCTGTGCGCCATCGCGGAGGCGGCCGCTGGAACCGACCCAAATCGCCCCGGATTTCTCCACTACCGGCAATAACGCGGCCGCAAGACCCCCTGTTATGGGTTCGTTGGCGTTCCCGCGGCTGACGCGATTTGAGACGACGACGAGGTTCAAAGGGATCCCCTCCGGATACTTCGCTCGCGTGTTTAACAAACGTTCATCAATATGGTTCCTGGCCACCGTTTCAACGAATTGAAACCAAATTCGGGCCGTGCGGTGATTGGAAAACGATGTTGCCGCTGAAAGAAAATTTCAGCGAAAGTCGCGATCACCCTCCCGCCCCGGCTTCGCCATCAGTGAGACGGGCAAGCCATGCGCGCACGTCGCGCGGTTCGTCGAAATGGCTGGTCACCCCTCGCGCGCGCCGGCCCACCGAGAAGGCAACCCCGCCGAGATCGGGCATGATTGCGAATACCGCTTCGTCGGTGACGTCATCGCCGATGAAGATCGGACGGCGGCCGAGAAAGGGCTCGTGCGACATCAGTTCGCGGACACCCGTTGCCTTGTCGAAGCCGAACTGCTTGATCTCGCAGACGCATTTTCCGGGCAGAATTTCGACCGGCGCATCGGGCAGTTCGCTCTTGATAAGCGAGACCGCCTCGTAGATCGCCTTCTCCGCGTGCGGCGCCAGGCGGTAGTGAAGCGCCAGCGAATAGCCCTTGTCTTCGATCAATATCCCCGGGCTTAGCTTGGCGATAGCGGCAAGGCGGCGCTTCAATTCCTTGTCCATCGGCGGCGCAAGCCGCGCCACGGCCTCGTTGTCGATCGAGATACGCATCTCCGCTCCGTGGCCGCCGATCGCCGCAAATTGCTCCGGCGCAAAGATCAGATCGATATCGTTGAGCGAGCGTCCGCTGACGAGCGCGAGCGCACCTGACGTCTTCTCGCGCAGGCGACTCAAGGTCTCGCCGAGTCCTGGCGGTACCCACACCTCGCGTGGCGTCGGCGCGAGGTCGAGCAGCGTACCGTCAATGTCGAGCAGGATGGCGCATTCGCCCAAGCGCTGCGCCAATTCGCTCGCTTCCAGCTTCGGCGGGACCCTCCCCGCTTGTGACGCGTCTTCCTGCACGGCTTCCTCGGCCACGTCCCGATCCAACACATCCTCGTTCATCGCATTCTACTCCACAAAGGCGAGCGGCCGTGCGACCGATTCCAGCGTGCGTCGCTCGGCCGCGATGCAATAGCGCCATGCGATCGCGGCGGCCGCGAGCATCAACGCCGCACCGAGCAAATAGCCTGCGAAAACGCTGTCGCGGGAGCCGGTATCGATCAGCGCCCCGAACAAGGCTGGCCCCGCTACGCCGCCAATTCCCGTCCCGACCGCGTAGAAAAGCGCGATCGCAAGCGCCCGCACCTCCAATGGGAAAGTCTCGCTGACGGTGAGGTAAGCGGCACTCGCAGCCGGCGAGGCGCAGAAGAAAATTACCATCCAGGCGATGGTCTGGGTCTCGGCGCTCAAGACGCCGATCGAAAACAGACACCCCGAAAGCGCCAGCAAAATGCCCGATATACCATAGGTGAGCGTGATCATCGCACGGCGTCCCAATGTGTCGAACAGCCGGCCGAGCACCAGGGGCCCGAGAAAATTGCCGGCGGCAAAGGGCAGGATGTACCAGCCGATCTGGTCGGCCGCGATGCCGTAGAAATCGGTCAATACCAGCGCGAAGGTGAAGAAGATCGCGTTGTAGAAGAACGCCTGCGCGACCATCAACGCCAATCCGACCAGCGAGCGCCGCCGATAGGTGCCAAACAATGTGCGAGCGACCTCGCGCAGCGGCGTGTGATCGCGCATTCGCAGCTTCAGCTTCGGCCAAGCGTGTTGCGGCGTGTCTTGTTCAGGCCCATCTTGTGGCTGCCCTGTTACCGACCGTTCGATATCCCGCACGATTGCATTGGCACGATCGGGATAGCCGTGGATCGCGAGCCAGCGCGGGCTTTCCGGAATCCACAGACGCATCACAAAGACCACGAGACCGAGGCAGGCGCCGGTGAGATAAGCGAGCCGCCAGCCGAGATCGGCACTGGTGCGCTCGGGATCGAGCAGCAGGATTGCGCTCGCCGCGCCCACCGCCGCCCCGATCCAGAAACTGCCGTTGATCACAAGATCGGTCCATCCGCGATAACGCGCCGGCACCAGTTCCTGAATGGTCGAATTGATCGCCGTGTATTCGCCGCCAATACCGGCGCCGGTCAGAAACCGGAACATCGCGTAGCTTGCGACGCTCCAGGACAGTGCGGTGGCCGCCGTGGCCGCCAGATATAGGGCAAGCGTGATGAAGAACAATTTCCGGCGGCCGATCCGGTCGGTGAGCCAACCGAATCCGAGCGCGCCGAGCACTGCGCCGGCAAGATAAACGCTGTTGGCGAACCCGACGTCGAGGTTGGAGAAATGCATCGTTGGGCTTTGCTTCAGCGCGCCGGACAATGCGCCCGCCAGCGTGACCTCAAGCCCGTCGAGAATCCAGGTGATTCCGAGCGCCGTTACCACGCGGGTATGGAAACCGCTCCAGCGCAGCGCGTCGAGCCGGAAGGGGATACTGGTTTCGACAACGCGGCCGTCGTTCGACGACGCAGACCTGGTTGCGGCAACCGTCGAATCGCCCCGCCGTCGCTGCAATTCCATCGAACCGAACCAATGAGGAATTCCCCGGGATGCCGGCACCAGCATTGAACGCCCTGGAGGCCTCGGAGTTCCCGGATTAGGGAGGCGGGAACCGAATGCGCTTGGGTCCGTTGGCGCCAAAGCAGGACGAAATGACAATGGCCAAACCTCGACAATCGACGGCTTCCTGCGGCTCGACCGGGCGCAAGATCGCACGCAAGAAGGCGCGCAAGGCGACCGGCCGAAAGTTTGCGGCCAATCGCTGGTCGCAACACGTGACCCGCGAAGGCAATGCCCTCGATCTGAAGCGTGGCGTGTTCACGCTGAGCGACCCAAAGCGGATCGCGGCCTCGCTCAAGCGCTCGGCCGAGCGCAGTTCGCGCCGCAAGGCCGGCGCCTATCGTTCGGCGCTCTCGATGCTGACCTTTTATATCAACCGGGCCGGAAAGACCTTGGCCAAGGCCCAGCGGCAGCGGCTGGAGCGCGCCAAGAGCGAGCTGAAGCGGCAGTTCGGGCGGGAATGACGGATCAGGCCGCGCGGATATTGGCCATGAAGCGGTCGAGTTCCTCGCGCAACCGCGTGCTTTCAGCCGAAAGCGTGCGTGCCGACTGAAGCACATCGCCTGAAGCCGACCCGGTTTCCGCCGCGCCGCGATTGACTTCCATGATATTGGCGGCGGTCTCGCTGGTTCCCTCGGCGACGGTTTGAACGCTGCGCGCGATTTCCTGGGTCGCGGTGCTTTGTTCCTCCACTGCACTTGCGATCGTCGATGCGATGGTCGAGATCTGCCCGATGGTTCCGCCGATCTCCTTGATGGCGGCAACCGATTCCTGCGTCGCCCCCTGCATGCCGGTGATGTGCGTCGAAATTTCGTCGGTCGCCTTGGCGGTCTGACTTGCCAGCGACTTCACCTCGGAGGCGACGACGGCAAAACCCCGGCCGGCCTCGCCGGCGCGGGCGGCTTCAATGGTGGCGTTGAGCGCCAGCAAATTAGTCTGCTCGGCGATGGCCGTGATCAGTTTGACGACGTCGCCGATTTCCTGCGCGGCGCGGGACAATTTGCCGATCCGGCCGTCGGTTTGTTCGGCCTGAAGCACGGCTGCTTCGGCGATCCGGCTCGATTCCTTGGCCTGCCTTCCGATTTCGTCGACGGAGGCCGAAAGCTCCTCGGTTGCGGCGGCGACCGATTGCATGTTGCCGGAGGCCTGCTCCGATGCGCCGGCGGCCTTGCCGGACAGGGTTTGGGTGGTATCGGCGGTTCGCGTCAAGGTTCCCGCAGCCGCTTCGAGTTGAACGGCCGATGCAGAAACGTTGGCGACGATGCTGCCGACCGCCGCCTCAAACTCGTCGGCGAAGTGATTGAGTTCGGCGCGACGCGCCGCCGTGGCTGACTTGTTCTGGGCGTCCTGCGCGGCGGCGTCGCGCTCGGCCTTGGCGATTGCCTGCAGCTTGAATTCTTCCACCGCGCCGGCCATCTCGCCAACTTCGTCCTTGCGGCCGAGACCCGGCAGGACGACATCGAAATTGCCGTTGGCGAGTTCACGCATCGCCTTGCACATCGCTATTATCGGGCCGGAAATTCCCCGGCCAAGGAGCACGGCGAGCGCCCCTCCGAGCAGGAAGCCGCCGAACGCGAGCAGCAACACCAGCTGCTGCGCCTCGCCGATGCTGGCGCTGGATTCGGAATCCAGCCGCTGTTGATCGGCGAGCAAATCCGCCTTCATCGTGTTGGAGGCTTTCAGGATTGCCGTGGTGGAATCGGCCATTTCCAGGGAAAGCTCGTCGAGCTCCTTCGCATTCTCGATCAGCTTGGTCAGCGCTTTCCGATATTCCTCAAGCTGCGCCGAGGCGTCCTTGACGGACTCGGCGATTTTTTCGTCGGCCGACGGAATCGCCTGCAAAGCGGTCTCGACGAATTTGAGACGCGCCACCGCGCTGGCGGCGACGGACTGGTCGGAGTTTACGACGAAGGTATTGGTGAGCGCCATCGCGGTCTGAAACTGCGAGGCCACCTTCTTGGCGGCGAGCGTGACCGCTGCAAGCTCCGAATCGTCATCGACGCCGCTCGGCAGATCGTCGAGCTTGTAACGCAGCATATTTCCGCTGCGCATGAGCTGATTTTGCGTCAGAAGCTCGTTGTCGTGCTTGACCTTCACGACATCGGCGAAGATTTTCGTAAATGCACGGAATTCCCTGTGCAGGCGCGTGATCTGGTCGATGCGCGCTGCATTGCGCGTGTTCTTCATCGTTTGCTCGATCGCGTCTTTCAGGCCGGCTTCGGCCGCAAGCGCGGCCTTGGCATCGTCTTCCTTTCCGGTCGCGGCGTAATATCGCGCCAGCCCCCGGTACGCGATCAGTTCGCGGTCGATATGCTGGGCCAGATCCGATTCGGCTACGCTGTTTCGGTAGGCCACCACACCGGCCGACACGCGCTCAAATCCCATATACGCAAAGCCCATGCTGACCGCCGAGATGGCGAGCACGAACACAAAGCCCAGCATGATTTTTGCGCGAAATCGCAAGGTCGGGAGTTTTAGCGATATCGATCGCGGCCAAACGCGCTTCAAGAACCCCACCTCGATCCCCCGTCGTTTTCGAAAAGCCCAGCAGTGCAAGACCGGGAACCTTGCCCCCGGAGCCGCCCGGGAAACCTAGAGTAGAATGGATAAGAGCTCGTAAATCGGGGGCAAAAACCTGCCCTTGCAAGCGCTCTTGATAACCGCCGGCGGCCCAATGCCGGTCAAGGCCTCCGGGGTTTCAGGATACGTCAAGATTCAAGCACTTGGCGCCAGTTACAGTCTCGGCTAGGTCAGGGCCTGATGCCTCTTCGGGCCTAAGGCCCGGGTCGTGAGGGGCTTCAAGCAAATGGCCTGACCAGGACCGGCCGCCACCAATAACTACCATTGAACCGCCGCGCCCGCCCCCTCGGCCACCGCCGTGGCTTCTCGCGAGAAGATCACGGCAATGTTCCCTCGGTCCCGAGGACAAAATAAACCGGTCGCGTCCAGGCGGAGAAAGTCGCCGAAAAACACCCATGATGGGCGACATCTGCTCGCGCGAAACGAGGCAAGCCGCGCCGGGCCGCGTAAACCTCAGCTTGATTGGGAAAAAAAGGCAAGCCGCGCCCGCCGTAACGCCTTCATATGAACGGCGTTCCGCCTGGCGCGAGTGGCACCATGCGAAAAGCGTCCAGTCAAGCTTTCCGATGACGCAAGTTGCCATCGCTACCAAAATCTAGTTGCAAAGTCCTCTCTCCGGGCTTCTATTTGATATTTGAAACAATCAAAAACATTCGGGAGGAACAGGCGTGTCAACCATCAAACTGACGGTGAACGGCAAAGCGGTCTCGGCCGATGTCGAAGACCGGACTCTTCTTGTCAATCTGCTGCGCGATCATCTGAACCTGACCGGCACCCATATCGGCTGCGATACCAGCCAGTGCGGCGCCTGTGTCGTGCACATCGACGGGCGGGCTGTGAAGTCCTGCACGGTACTGGTCGGACAGGCCAATGGTGCCGCTGTCACCACCATCGAGGGTATCGCGAAGGGCGATGAATTGCATCCGATGCAGGCCGCGTTTCGCGACAATCATGGCCTGCAATGCGGCTACTGCACGCCCGGCATGATCATGTCGGCGATCGACATCGTCCATCGCCACGGCGGCAAGCTCGACGAGGCGACCGTCCGGCACGAACTGGAAGGCAATATCTGCCGCTGCACCGGTTACCACAACATCGTCAAGTCGGTGCTGGATGCCGCCGGCCGCATGAAGGTTTCGCAGGCCGCGGAATAGCCAGCCAAGCCAAGGTCGGACTTTTGATTCACAAAACCGGCCGCGATCGGCGTTTTTCGTAACGCAGGTCATGCGGTCCGACAGGGAGAGATACAATGGGTGTTGAGGGAATTGGCGCCAGAGTGCTGCGCAAGGAAGACCGGCGTTTCATCACGGGCAAGGGTCGCTATGTCGACGACATCAAGCTTCCGGGCATGACCTATGCCCATTTCATCCGCAGCCCGCACGCCCATGCCAAGGTCAAGAGCATCGACTCCTCGGCGGCGATGAAGATGCCGGGCGTGGTCGGCGTGCTGACCGGAAAGCAGCTCGTCGATGACAAGGTCGGCAATCTCATCTGCGGTTGGGCCATCACCTCCAAGGACGGCACGCCCATGAAAATGGGCGCATGGCCGGCGATGGCGCCTGAGACGGTGCGCTTCGTAGGCCAGGCTGTCGCGGTCGTGATCGCCGATACCAAAAACCTGGCCAAGGATGCCGCCGAGGCGGTTGTCGTCAAATACGAGGAACTTCCCGCGGTCCCCGATATTCGCGCCGCGATCAAGCCGGGTGCGCCGCAGCTTCACCCGGAGGCGCCGGGCAACGTAATCTACGATTGGGCGCTCGGCGACGAGGCCGCCGTCAAGGATGCCTTCAGCAAGGCCGCCAATGTGGTCACGCTTGAGCTGACCAATAATCGCCTGGTGCCCAATGCGATGGAGCCGCGCTCGGCGATCGCCGACTACAACGCAGCCGAAGAGCATTTCACGCTCTATACGACGTCACAAAATCCCCATGTCGCGCGTCTCGTGCTGTCGGCCTTCTACAATATCGCGCCCGAGCACAAGCTGCGAGTGATCGCGCCCGACGTCGGCGGCGGCTTTGGCTCAAAGATCTACGTCTATCCGGAAGAAATGGTGGCGCTGTGGGCCTCCAAGAAGGTGGGGCGTCCGGTGAAGTGGACCGGCGATCGCACCGAGGCCTTCCTTACCGACGCGCATGGCCGCGACCATATCACCAAGGCGGAAATGGCGCTCAGCAAGGACAACAAGATCCTCGGCTTGCGGGTGAAGACCCACGCCAATCTCGGCGCCTATATGTCGCTGTTTTCGTCGGCGGTGCCGACCTATCTCTATGCGACGCTGCTGTCGGGCCAGTACAATATCCCGGCGATCCACGCCGAGATCATCACGGTCTATACCAATACCGTGCCGGTCGACGCCTATCGCGGCGCAGGCCGCCCCGAGGCAAGCTTCCTGATCGAGCGGCTGATGGAAACCGCGGCGCGGCAGTTGAAGGTCGATCCGGCCGAACTGCGCCGCAAGAATTTCATCACGCAGTTTCCGCATCAGACGCCGGTCATCATGGCCTATGACACCGGCGACTTCGGCGCTTCGCTCGACGCCGCGCTGAAGGCGATCGATTACGCCGGTTTCGCAGGCCGCAAGGCGAAAGCCAAGTCCGAAGGCAAGCTGCGCGGCATCGGCTTCTCCTGCTACATCGAGGCCTGCGGCATCGCGCCTTCCAAGGCGGTCGGCAGCCTGGGCGCCGGCGTCGGCCTGTGGGAATCGGCTGAGGTGCGCGTCAATCCGGTCGGCACCATCGAGGTCCTCACCGGCTCGCACAGCCACGGCCAAGGCCATGAGACGGCATTCGCACAACTTGTTTCCGAACGTCTCGGCGTTCCGATCAGCCAGGTGCAGATCGTTCACGGCGACACCGACAAGGTGCAGTTCGGCATGGGCACCTACGGCTCGCGCTCGATTGCCGTCGGCGGCACCGCGATCGTCAAGGCCCTGGAAAAGGTCGAAGCCAAGGGCAAGAAACTTGCAGCGCACCTCCTGGAGGCGTCGGAAGGCGACATCGTCATCGAAAACGGCGAGTTCAAGGTCGCCGGCACCGACAAGTCGATCGCGCTGCCAATGCTCGCACTCGCTGCCTATACGGCGCACAATCTGCCCGAAGGCATGGAGCCGGGCCTAAAGGAAAGCGCGTTCTACGATCCTTCCAACTTCACCTTCCCGGCCGGCGCCTATATCTGCGAACTCGAGGTCGATGCCGGCACCGGCAAGACCAGCTTCGTCAATTTCGTCGCCGCCGACGATTTCGGCCGCCTGATCAATCCGATGATCGTCGAGGGCCAGGTCCATGGCGGCCTCGCGCAAGGCATTGGCCAGGCTCTGCTCGAAGGCGCCATTTACGATGGCTCGGGCCAGCTCGTGACCGCGTCGTTCATGGACTACGCAATGCCGCGCGCCGACGATTTGCCGTCGTTCAACTTGAACCACACGACGACGCTGTGTCCGGGCAATCCGCTGGGCGTAAAGGGTTGCGGCGAGGCCGGCGCGATCGGAGCATCGGCCGCCGTCATCAACGCGATTACGGACGCGATCGGCAACAACAAGCTTGAGATGCCGGCAACACCCGACCGGGTGTGGCACGCCATCCATGGCAGCGCACAGTAAGAGTGTTTTCAAGCGAAGTGGGAACCGGTTCGCGTCAAGAAAACACGACCAAATATGAATTCGGGAGATGAACCATGTATTCAACAACCTACCATCGTCCCTCCTCGGTTGACGAAGCGGCAGCCCTGTTCGCCAAGGGCAAGGAGGCAAAGTACCTTGCCGGCGGCCACACGCTTATCCCCGTGATGAAGCAGCGGCTCGCCTCGCCCTCGGACGTGATCGACCTCGGAAAGATCAAGGACCTCGTCGGCATCGACGCCTCAGGCGATACATTGACCATCAAGGCCGCGACAACGCATTACGATGTGGCGACGAATGCCGCCGCGCAAAAGGCAATCCCCGCATTGGCCCATCTCGCCTCGGTGATCGGCGACCCGGCCGTGCGCCATCGCGGCACGATCGGCGGTTCGATCGCCAACAACGATCCCGCCGCCGATTATCCCGCGGCGCTGCTAGCCCTCGGCGCAACGGTCAAGACCAACAAGCGCAGTATTGCAGCCGATGATTTCTTCAAAGGCCTGTTTGCAACCGCGCTTGCCGACGGCGAGATCATCACCGCCGTATCGTTTCCGATTCCGGCCAAGGCCGGCTATTCCAAATTCCCGCATCCGGCCTCGCGCTTTGCCCTGACCGGCGTGTTCGTGGCCAAGGCCAAATCCGGCGACGTCCGCGTCGCGGCCACCGGCGCTTCCTCTAACGGCGCGATGCGCGTGCCCACCATCGAGGCCGCGCTGAAGGCCAATTGGTCGGCGAGCGCACTCGATAACGTGAAGATCTCCGCAAGCGGGCTTTTGTCGGATATCCACGGATCGGCGGACTATCGCGCCAATCTGATCAAGGTAATGGCGCAGCGCGCGGTTACTGCGGCGGGTTGATCGCGCCAAAGACAACATCCATGCAAGCGGCGCGCGAAAGAAGCGCGCCGCTTTGTTTTTGGTCATAGTCGCCGCAAAAGGTCCTTGCACCATCCTGCGCAAGGCGAGACAATTTCGGTTAAGGAAACGTGCGGGGAATAACAACGTGCTCGACAAATCAGAGCCGCAATCTTCGGGTGGGGCCTCAGGCCCGCTGGCCGGTATTCGCATCGTCGAATTTGCCGGTATCGGGCCCGGGCCCTTCGCCTGCATGCTGCTGGCGGACATGGGCGCAAACGTGGCCACGCTCGACCGCGTCGGCGCCAGGAAGAATCAGAAATCCTCCGCCGGGCGCGGACGAAAAGTGATCGAACTCGACCTGAAGGACAAGGCTGCGATCGCAGCAGTGCTTGACCTGCTCGATCATGCCGACGCGCTGGTCGAGGGCTTCCGCCCCGGTGTGATGGAGCGGCTCGGGCTCGGCCCCGAGGTCTTGCTGGCGCGAAATCCACGCCTCGTCTACGGCCGCATGACCGGCTGGGGCCAGGAAGGCCCGCTGGCGCAGGCCGCCGGCCACGACATCAACTATATCTCGCTCACCGGCGCGCTGGCCGCGATCGGGCCTGCGGAAAAGCCGGTCCCGCCGCTCAACCTGGTTGGGGATTTCGGCGGCGGCGCTCTTTATCTTGTCGTCGGCGTACTCGCCGCCCTCCTGGAGGCGAAGACATCCGGCAAGGGACAGGTAGTGGACGCCGCGATGTGCGACGGCGCGGCGTCACTGATGTCGATGTTTTTCGACTTCGCAGCCACGGGGCGCTGGAGCGAAGGGCGGCAGAGCAACTTCCTCGATGGCGGCGCGCATTTCTACGGCGTCTATCATTGCGCGTGCGGCCATTTTATCTCCATCGGTTCGATCGAGCCGCAGTTTTACGCGGTGCTCCGGCAATTGGCGGGGCTTTCGGAGCAAGCCTTCGACGCGCAGATGGATCGCGCGGCCTGGCCTGCGCTCAGGCAACAGCTGGCGGAAGTCTTCAAGACCAAGACCCGCGATGAGTGGTGCAAGATCATGGAAGGCACCGACGTTTGCTTCGCGCCGGTCCTCACCATGGCGGAAGCCCCTCTGCACCCCCACATGGCGGCGCGGAAGACGTTTGTTCATCGTCACGGCGTGAACCAGCCCGCGCCGGCGCCGCGCTTTTCGCGCACGCCCTCGACAATCCGCGAGCCCGTGACCTCGGATATTTCGAGCCTCGTCAGAGAGTGGCAGGCGCCGAGGTAGAAATCGCAGGGTGGGCAAAGCAAAGCGTGCCCACCACGGCCATAATCATTCAGTAACCGGGTGCGCACGGCGCAAAAATGCGCCTTTGCCCACCCTACAATTATCGCGACTTTGCGTGTCTGAAATCGAGGGATATTTGCCATTCGAATCGCGCGCTCGATTTGCGATGATCCTTGCACCTGGTGAGGACACGATCATGGCGCTGCAGCTTCGGCCGAACTGCGAGTATTGCGACAAGGACCTTCCGGCTAATGCGACAGAGGCGCGCATCTGCACTTATGAGTGTACGTTCTGCGCGGACTGTGTCGAGAGCAAGCTTAGTAACGTCTGTCCGAACTGCGGCGGCGGCTTTGCCCCGCGGCCGATCCGGCCCGCGCGCGAATGGCGGCCGGGGGTGTCGCTGGCGAAGCAGCCGGCTTCGACCAAGCGCATGCATCTTTCATACGGTCTCGATGAGATCGCGGCGCATTCGGCGCGGATTCGGGATATTGCGCCGGAGCAACGCTAGCCATCTTCTCCGTCATTTTGCGAAGAGCGCCAGCGACGAAGCAATCCAAGCCTTCTTCGCGGCGCGATGGATTACTTCGCGGAGCCTGTCATCGGGTGCGCATTCGCGCGACCCGTTTGGCTCGCAATGACGAAATTCATCCCGCCGGCAGAATCGTCCCCTCCACCTCGCCGAACCCGATGCGGTAACCGTCGCCCTGGCACCAGCCGCGCATCACGAGCGAATCGCCGTCTTCGAGAAAGGTTCTGGCGATGCCGCGTGCGAGCTCGACCGGTTCGCTGCCGTTCCAGGAGATCTCTAGCAGGCTGCCGCGTTGATTTTTCTCCGGGCCGGAGATGGTGCCGGACCCTAAGAGGTCGCCGACATTCATGGTGCAGCCGGATGATGCGTGATGCACCAATTGCTGCACCGACGACCAGTACATGTATTTGAAATTGGTGTGGCAGATGCGCCAGGGCTTCTTCATCGAAGCCGCGCGCAAGCCGACTTCGAGCTCAAGGTCGTAATTGTTCAGCCGCGTCTGATGCAGATAAGGCAGCGGCGCCGGATCCTGTTTCGGTCCATGGCGTCGAAACGGCTCGAGCGCCTCGCGGGTGACCACCCATGGACTGATCGAGGTTGCGAACGCCTTGCCCTGGAACGGCCCGAGCGGCACATATTCCCATTGCTGGATGTCGCGCGCGCTCCAATCGTTCAGAATCACAAAGCCGAAGATCATCTCCTCGGCCCGTGCCTCATCGAGCATTTCGCCGATCGGCGACGGCTGCCCGATCACCACACCCATTTCGAGTTCGAAGTCGAGGCGCTTGCACGGCCCGAAAACCGGCAGCTCCGCATTCGGCGACTTCAACTGGCCGCGCGGCCGGCGTACTTTGGTGCCGGCGACCACGACGGTCGATGCACGGCCGTTGTAGCCGATTGGCATATGCAGCCAATTCGGCTGCAACGCGTTGTCCTTGCCGCGGAACATGACGCCGACATTGGTGGCGTGCTCCTTTGAGGAATAGAAATCGGTGTAGCCGGCGACAGCAAAGGGCAGATGCAATTTCGCATTCGCCATCGGCACCAGCGCGCGCTTGCGCAGTTTTTCATTGTCGCGAAATTCGGGATTGTCGTGACGCAGCAACTCGCTGATCCGCGCGCGAGCTTGCGCCCATACCAGCGGCCCCAGCGCCATGAAGGGATTAAGCGTTGGGCCTGCGAAGACGCCGTGGTTGCCGACATCAAGCCGGCCATCCTGTTCGAGCTCCCAGAGATCGAGCACGAAGTCGCCAATCGCGACGCCGACCCGCGGCGCCGGCAACGCCGCTGTCGAGAACACGCCGTAAGGCAGGTTCTGGATCGGGAAGTCAGAGGCAGCATCGACCGGAATGAAGGAGCGCAGCGCGGGATCGTTGGGATTGGGCATTGTTCTCGGTCCTGTTCAACTTCCGTCATTCCGGGGCGTCGCCTAGCAATGAGCCCGGAATCTCGAGATTCCGGGTCTGGTCCTTCAGACCGTCCCGGAATGACGGTGCACCAATAGGCGCTACGGCTTGCCCGGATCGAACCGCTTCTCCAGCCCCTTCCAGCAATCCGCATAATCCTTCTGCAGGGTTGCGGATTTTGCCGCATGCGCCGTGATCCGCTGCGGAAAGCGCGTCTCGAACATGAAGGCCATGGTGCCGGTGAGCTTGGCCGGCTTCAATTCGGAATTGCTGGCATGATCGAAGGCTTCGCGGTCGGGGCCGTGCGGCAGCATCATATTGTGCAGGCTCATGCCGCCCGGCGTGAAGCCTTGCGGCTTCGCGTCATAGACGCCGTAGATCAGCCCCATGAACTCCGACATGATGTTCATGTGATACCAGGGCGGGCGGAAGGTGTTTTCCGCCACCAACCAGCGCTCCGGGAAAATCACAAAATCGATGTTTGCGGTGCCGGCGGTTTCCGACGGCGAGGTCAGCACGGTGAAGATCGACGGGTCGGGATGGTCGAAGCTGATCGCGCCGACCGGCGAAAAACTCCGCAGATCGTATTTGTACGGCGCGTAATTGCCGTGCCACGCCACCACGTCGATCGGGGAATGCGGCAGCTTTGTCACAAACAGCGAGCCGCCCCATTTCACGAACAGTTCGCTCGGCGTGTCCTTTTCTTCAAAGGCCGCCACGGGGGTCAGGAAATCGCGCGCATTGGCAAGGCAGTTGGCGCCGATCGGGCCGCGCTCCGGCAGTTTGAAGGCACCGCCGTAATTCTCGCAGAGATAACCGCGCGCTGGGCCGCTCGTGATCTCGACGCGGAATTTCACGCCGCGCGGAATCACCACGATCTCGCCGGGCTCGGCGTCGATCCGGCCGAACTCGGTGACGAAGCGAAGATTGCCCTGCTGCGGCACGAACAGCATCTCACCATCGGCATTGTAGAAATGCTGATCGACCATCGATTTGGTGATCAGGAAGACGTGCGCGGCCATGCCCCCTTGCGTGCCGGCATCGCCGGCGGTGGTCATGGTTTGCATGCCCTGCAGGAAGGTCATTTCCGTTTTCGGAATAGGTGTAGGGTCCCAGCGTAATTGCTCGACCGAAATTTCCTGCTCATGGCACGGCGCGGTGCGCCACAGCCCGGCATCGACCTTGGCAAAACGCCCGGAGTGCTTGACCGAAGGACGAATTCGATAAAGCCAAGAGCGTTCGTTGCTGCCGCGCGGCGCGGTGAACGGCGAGCCGGAAAGCTGCTCGGCGTAAAGCCCATAGGCGCAGCGCTGCGGCGAATTGCGCCCGATCGGCAACGCGCCCGGCAGCGCCTCGGTCTCGAAGTTGTTGCCGAAGCCGGACATATAGCCCGGTGTGATATTGAGAGAGCTACGGTTGATTGCTTCAGGTGAGGTGTTGATATTCATGGTCATCCTCCTTGCAGGGCCGCCCACATTTCTCGATCGCGCTTATCGGTCCAGATCACGGGGTCGTCGATCCCCGAGGCCTCATCGAAAGCCCGCGAGACGTTGAACGGCAGGCAGTGCTCGTAAATCGCAAAGTCTTGGAATTTCGGGTCCATCACTTCACGCGTCGCTGCCATGGTTTCCTTCAGATTTCGGCCCCCGGCGACGGCAGCTTCCGCGGCACCATAGAGCGTCGTGACGAAATCCCGTGTCATCGCGATCGCCTCGCGCCCGGTCGATACCCCTTTGAGCGCGTCGCCGCGTCCCGGCGCGATCGCCTTGGGATTGAAGGCGCGGATTTCATTCAGCGTCGCCGGCCATTCACGCAAATGCGCGTCGCCGCAATAGCAGGCCGAGTGATATTCGATCAGGTCGCCGGAAAACATCACTTGCGCATCCGGCACCCACGCCACGATATCGCCCGAGGTGTGCCCCGCGCCGAGCTGCATCAGGCGCACCTCGCGCTTGCCAAGATAGATCGACATGTCGCCTTCGAAGGTCAGCGTCGGCCAGGTCAAGCCGGGAATGCTTTGCGCATCCTGAAACAGGCGGGGAAATCGGCCATACTCGGAATCCCAATCCTGCTGACCGCGCTCCTCGACCAGCCGATACGTTTCCTGCGAGGCGATGATGGCTTGCGCCTTGTACGCCGACGCGCCGAGCACCCGCACCGCGTGGTAATGCGACAGCACCACGTATTTTATCGGCCTGTCGGTGACGGTGCGCACCCTTTCGATCACTTTGTTGGCCATCGCCGGCGTTGCCTGCGCGTCGAACACAAGGCAACCGTCGTCGCCGACGATGACCGCCGAGTTCGGATCGCCCTCCGCGGTGAAGGCATAGAGATCGGTGCCGATCTCGGAGAAGGTGATCTTCTTCTCGGCCGTGTCGGTCGTGGATGCGAAACCCTTGGCCATCAATTCCATTCCTCGTGCGATAACTGCGACTCTATCCGCGTCGTTGCGAGGAGCCAACGGGTCGGCGCAAAGCGCCGCCGTCGACCCGTTGGCTCGCAATGACGAATTCAAGCATGGCGATTCATCTATTGTTGTTGCTGCTGTTGCTGGCTCGCTTCCAGCATCCGCCGTTTGGCGAGCCCAATCGCTTCATTGAGCACGTCAAGATCGCCGATATGGTTGGCGAGAATGAGAACCAGCGCCGCATCGAGATCGGCGCTCTGCCCATCGCTCAAGCCGCGATGGGCCTCGACGACGGCGCGAAATGCATCGTCCGGCATGGCGAAATTCGAGCGGGTGGATAGTGCCATTGCTAACCTCGGTGGTGTGAACCTCAGTTGTTGCCGGCGGCGCGCGCTAGCGCCGCGTCAATCGCGCTTCGTGTCGGATGGCGGAAGCGCGCGGCGACATAGCCGTCAGGCCTCAACAAATAGGCCGTGCCGGGCCCGGCATCGTAGCGCGAAGCCACAAGCCCCGCGGAATCGGCAAAACCGCCTTCGCCGCCAATGCGGATCGTGCCGACGCCCTCGGGCGGATCGAAGGCCGCGCCGTTGGCAAATTCAAGCAGGGTGAAACGCTTGCCGCACCCGATGAAGGCGTCGGTCAGATATTCCGATTCGCCGGCAGGCGCGGTGAGCGGCGCGTCGAGCATGGATGCGCCGGGGCGCGGCCCATTGCGCCAATCGTCGCGGTCCGCGGTCGAAAGCGGTGAGTCGTAAATGGAAGGGACCGAGAGACGACCGCCATTGACCATGCGCTTGCCGAATTCGGTTTCCCTGGCCAGCGACAGCACCGCCTTGCGCAGCCGCGCCTCCTGGCGCGTCGCGGGCGCCATGAAATCGGTTGATCGCGTCGATTCGCGGATGTTCTCGTCGGCCGCAGCACTGCGCTCAACGTGATAGCTTTCGAGCAGCGCCTCCGGCGAACTCCTCCTCAGCATGCGGTCGAGCTTCCAGGCGAGATTCTCTGCATCCTCCAGACCCGAATTGGCCCCTCGCGCGCCGAACGGCGAGACCTGGTGGGCGGCGTCGCCGGCAAAGATCACGCGGCCATGGATGAATTTATCCATTCGCCGGCACTGGAATTTGTAGAGCGATATCCATTCGAAATCGAATTTGTCGTGGCCGAGCATGCGCGCAATCCGCGGCCGCACGTTTTCTGGCAATTTCTCGACCGCCGGATCGGCATCCCGATTGAGCTGCAAATCGATGCGCCAAACATCGTCGGGCTGCTTGTGCAGCAAGGCCGAACGCCCGGCGTGGAACGGCGGGTCGAACCAGAACCAGCGTTCGGTCGGAAACGCTGCGCTCATCCTGACGTCGGCGATCAGGAACTGGTCCTCGAAGACTTTGCCCGAAAATTCCGCGCCCACCATTTGCCGCAGCGACGATCGCGCGCCGTCGCAGGCGATGACATAGGCCGCACCGATCCGGTAAGGCCCCTCCGGCGTGTCGATGGTCAGGATCGCGTGGTCGTTGCGTTGCTCCAGGGCGATCACCTTGTTGCGCCAGCGCAGGTCGATCGCCGGCAATTCGCGCACGCGATCCACCAGATACGCCTCGGCATAGAATTGCTGGAGATTGATGAAGGCCGGGCGCTTGTGGCCCGGCTCCGGCAACAAATCGAATTGATAGAGCTGCGAGGCGCCGTGAAAGATCTTGCCGACGCTCCATACCACGCCCTTGTCGACCATGCGCTCGCCGATGCCGAGCCGGTCCCAGAACTCGAGCGAGCGCTTCGAGAAGCAGATCGCGCGCGAGCCCTCGCCGATCCGGTCGGCATCGTCGAGCAGCACGACACGCTGACCGCGCTGCGCCAGATCGATCGCAAGCGACAGCCCGACCGGCCCGGCGCCGACCACCGCCACCGGATATTGCGAAATGTCGCCGCCGGTTCGATCCTGGTCGGGGTCGCGACGATAACCGAACTGGGCCTTTGACTGGACCTTGGATGACTGAAATCTGGTCTGCGCCATGCTCGCCTTGCTTCTGGCCAAGGAACGACGTCCCCGGTACGATGGTCGCGCCTGCAACTATCTAAACTCCCCGCGCTTCTCCCCGTCAACTCAAATTGGAGCGACTTTTGCCAAAAGCGTTTTCGAGCAGGGCCGATGGCGGTTCACGGAAGGGAACCAAGTCCACCAAGGGAATAAGGCTGGATCTCTTCAGATTTGCGCCTTTCCGCCTCAACCGCCTGGCAGCTGAGGTTTCTTCCGCGCTCTCCAGCGAATACCGCGAGCGCTACGGGCTCGATATTCCGGAGTGGCGGGTGCTGGCGACACTCGGCTTCCGCAATGAGGCATGCAGCGCGCAATACATTGCGCATTGCACCCGGACCCACAAATCGACCATCAGCCGCGCGGTCACGGAGTTGGTGACGCGGCAACTGGTGGAGCGGGTCGAGAATAAGGATGACCGGCGCGAATTCGATTTGCGCCTGACGCGGCCCGGCAAGACGCTTTACGATAAACTGGTCCCGCGCCTCTTGCGCAAGGAGTGGGAAATCATGGCCTGCCTCACCGCGCGGGAACGAGAGGATTTCGCGCGTCTGCTCGCCAAGATCGAGAGCAGTCTTGACCTGGTGCAAACGATCGAGGAAGCCGACAAGACGGGTGGTTATTGAGGGCCCGCCTCAGGATGAGGAGCCGCACGCCTATTTCGCAAAGGATCGCGACGGCGCCTTGTGCAGGGCGAAGGCATCGACCTTGTCGCTGGCGCGCGGGTAGAGTTCGGCCACCAGCGGATCGTGGCCGGGGATGATGCGGTCGGGATGGCCGGCAAGGCGCTCGACGATTTCCCAGCCCTGGCACATGTCGCCGATGTTGTAGACGATCGGAAACGGAATGCGGCGATGCAGATTGCCGTAATAATGCGCGGCGTCCGACGCCAGCACTACCGGCCCGCGCGCGGTCGCAACCCGCACCACCTGCAAGCCGTCCGAATGGCCGCCGACGCGATGCACCGTGACACCGGGCGCGATCTCGCCTTCGCCGGAATGAAAAGTGACGCGCTCGCTGTAGACGTGGCGCACCATCAGCGTCACGTGTTCCACCGAGAACGGATGACGCATATTGCCGAAACACATGCAGCGCCCGGTGGCGTAGCTCATCTCGCGGTCCTGCAGGTGAAATCGCGCGTTCGGAAACAGGTCGAGATTGCCGGCGTGGTCGTAATGCATATGGGTTACGACGACGTCCCTGATCGCCTCGGCGTTGACGCCGAAGCGCGCCAGCGCGTCGACCGGATTGAGCGTGAGCTTGCGGTTTCGCAAACCGGCTTCCATCGCGTTGAAGCCGGTATCGATCAGGATATCGCGGCCGCCGCCCCGGATCAGCCATACAAAGTAATCAAGGTCCGACGCCGCGGTCTCGTGCGGGTCGGGCGAGAGGTAGTTCATGTGGGGGGTGCGCGGCGACATCGTCGCGTACCGGAGCGCATAGATTTCGCAGGCGTTTTCCATCGGCATGACTTCTTCCGGAGCTTTTTGGCTGACCGCAGGAAGCCACCGCCATGTCAGAAGGTCAAACCCTTAACGCTTGACGTCGGCTCCGTTGGGAACGCGGGTCATCCGCAATGTGTCGCGGCGATGACACCTTGGAGCTGCCTTTGCCAAGCACGTTCGCGGCAGGTCATTCGACCAAATGGCTCGATCGCCGGCCAAAGGGTGGCAGCCGGCCAAAAAAAGGGTGCGAGCCGCGGTTATCGGCGGCTTTCACAGGCAGTTGACAGCGTCAGCGGGCGCGGTTTGATAATGCGATTTTCGTGGGGTAAGGTCGCCGAGGCGCGGGGCTGGAATCGGCGCCTTTTTGGCTGGACTGACGTCGAATGAGAATCCGCCTTCCATTGTTTGCGTTTTTGGTGTGGTCGATCGCGTCGATTTTGCCGTCGAGCGGGATGGCCGCCGACCGATTTGCCCTCGTCATCGGCAACGCGAAATATCCCGACGCGGATGCGCCGCTGAGGGAGCCCATCAACGACGCCCGTGAAATCGCCGACGAACTCAAGCGCGATAGCTTCACCGTCGAGGTCGGCGAGAACTTGACCGGGGACGGCATGCGCAGGGCTTTCGACCGGCTCTACGGTCACGTCAAGCCCGGCAGCGTCGCGCTGATCTTCTTCAGCGGCTATGGCGTCCAGTCCAACCGCCAAAGCTACCTGATCCCGGTCGATGCGCAGATCTGGACCGAGCCGGATGTCCGCCGTGATGGCCTTAGCCTGGAAACGGTGCTGAGCGAAATCAACAACCGCGGCGCCGGCGTCAAGATCGCCCTGATCGACGCCTCCCGGCGTAATCCGTTCGAGCGCCGGTTCCGAAGCTTCTCCGCCGGCCTCGCGCCGGTAATCGCGCCAAATGGGACGCTGGTGATGTATTCGGCCGCGCTCAGCTCAGTGATGTCCGATAATGGCGGCGACCACAGCCTGTTCGTTCAAGAGCTGCTCAAGGAAATTCGCGTTCCCGATCTGATGGCGGAAGAGACGCTGAACCGGACCCGGGTCGGCGTCACCCGCGCCTCCCGCAGCGAGCAGGTGCCCTGGATTTCATCTTCGCTCGCGGAGGATTTTTCGTTCATTCCGGGCGCGCGGCCGATGGCAAGCCTTCCCCAGCCACCGCTCAATGAACCTCTGCCTCCGCCGCGCGTCGAGCCGCCGCTGCCGCCACCTCCGCCGCCGGCAAAGGCAGACTTCCCTACCCCGCCGCCGCCAACGCAAAATCCGCCGAGTAACAACCAGCCGCCGGCGCAGCCGTCGCTCGCCGATGACCCCACCATCAAGAGCCTGAGCATCAGGATCGCGGATAATCCCGATGACGCGGGTGCGCTCTACCGTCGCGGGCAAGTCTATGCCAGCAAGGGTGCTTATAGTCTCGCCATCAAGGATTTCGACGACGCGATCCGGCTCAACCCGAAGGACGTGGAAGCCTACAACAACCGCTGCTGGGCCCGCACCGTGATCGGCGACCTGCAGTCGGCGCTGAGAGACTGCAATGAGGCGCTTCGGCTGCGCCCGAACTTCGTCGACGCCCTCGACAGCCGTGGCCTTGTCAATCTCAAGAGCGGGCAAACCAAGAACGCGATCGCCGATTTTGACGCAGCCTTAAGAATCAATCCGCGGCTGACGTCGTCGCTGTACGGACGCGGCCTCGCCAAGCAACGCAACGGCGCGATTTCGGAGGGCGAGGTGGACATCGCCAATGCGAAGGCGATGGACCCAAATATCGTAAAAGAATTCGTAGGTTACGGGGTACGTTGACGGCAATTTGAGCTCCGGCCACGCACCGCCCGCCAAGCTGCGGAAGGGCGCCGGAGGCATAAGAATTAGAGTGTCGTGGCCGTTTGGGGTTATTCTGGCCCCGGCGACGAGTGGTAAATTTATTGGAATCGCGCAACGGCGCTGGAGGGACTGGCAATGTCTAGAACATATGGAAGGAGAAGTCTTGTTGCGATCATTTCGCTACTCGCGATCGGCGGCGCGCTCTCGATCGGTGTGGCCAAAGCGGCCGAGGATGTGACGGAAGATCAGATTTTGAAGGCGTTGACGCCCGCGAAGAGGGTGCCGCTGACGAGAGGTCTCTCGACCGGCCCGCAAACGCTGCCCGATCCTGCAGCGGCCGCTGCTGAAGGAAAATTCGTCCAGTCGATCCGCAACCGGCCTACCCGATCGCTGTCGAGCGCCGAGCGAGAGGAGATTGCGACCATCGTCAAGGACAAGCCGAAAATCGATCTCGAAATCAACTTCGACTACAATTCCGCCGAGATCAGCGCCAGGTCGTTGCCGTCGGTTCAGGCTTTGGGACGGGCGCTCTCCAATCCCGACCTGAAGGGTTCAACCTTTGTCGTTGCCGGCCATACCGACGCCGTCGGCGGCGAGGCCTACAACCAGGACCTCTCGGAACGCCGCGCCGACTCGATCAAGCGCTACCTGGTCGACAAGGTCGGCGTTGCCGGCGCCGATCTCGTGACCGTCGGATACGGCAAAACTAAACTGAAGGACCCCGCCAACCCGACGTCGGAAGTCAATCGCCGGGTCCAGGTCGTGAACATGGAAAACAAGGCCACCGCGTCCAAGTGAACGGCGATGGCTGGGGTAAAGTTTTTTGCAAGCTAAGCGCGTCCCGCGCCCCGGCGGGACGCTTTTCTCTTTCATGCTCTCCGTCGTTTGCGGGATGATCCGCCAGTACTGCCCCCAAACGGATGGCCTCAAAACGTAAGGTCTGGATTGATCCGGCGATGAACCTCTCCGATTACCTCAAGCCTGCGCTGGCGGTGGCCTTTTTCGCGGTCCTGGCTACTGTCTGGTATTGGTTCGAGCACCGTTCCCGGCCCGAGGAGAAGGAAACGCCGGGCACCGCGGTGGTCAGCGTCACGAAATCCACCAGAGCCTGCTTCTCGGATCAGGTGCGGGTCACCGGCTTTGTCGTGCCGCGTCGGGAAGCCGTGGTCGGGGTCGACCAGGAAGGATCCAAAGTCATCGATCTGCTAGTCCACGAAGGCGAGATGGTCACCGACAATCAGGAACTGGCGCGGCTTACCCCGCCACCGGCCCAACCGGGCGGTGGCGGCGCACGGTCCAATACAGCGGTCTCACTGCGCGCGCCCGCGGCAGGGCTTCTCACCCAGGTCAATACCATTGTCGGGGCGCCGGCCTCACCCCAAGCAGGGCCGATATTCCGCATCGCCGTCAACAACGAAATCGACCTCGATGCCGAGGTGCCCGCGGTTCACATGATGAAGCTCAATCCCGGCGCGAATGTACGGATCAGCCGCGATAATGGCCAGGACGTGGTCGGACGCGTGAGACTGATTTCCCCGCAGATCGACCGCAACACCCAGCTTGGCCATGTCAGGATCACTCTGACCAGCAATCCGTCGCTCAGGATCGGCATGTTCGCCCAGGCCAGCATCGACGCCAAGCGTAGCTGCAACGTTGCGATCCCGCGCACCGCCGTTGACCATCTGACCGTTCAGGTGGTCAAAGGCGATACGGTCGAGATGCGAAGGGTCAAGGTTGGACTGGTGTCCGACAAGTTGACCGAAATCCTTGAGGGCCTCGACATCGACGAAACCGTTGTGGCCGACGCCGGCTCGTCGCTGCATGACGGCGACCATATCAAGACCAAGTTCCCCGAGGACTCCGATCGAACGCAGGTGCGCTGATGGCGATGAATATCTCGGCATGGTCGATCCGGAATCCGCTGCCGTCCGTCGTATTTTCGATCATCCTTTTGGTGCTCGGTTGGGTCAGCTTCACCAAGCTCGCGGTGACGCGGCTGCCGAGCGCCGATATCCCCGTGATCTCGGTTGCGGTCTCGCAATTCGGCGCCGCGCCGGCCGAGCTTGAAGCACAGGTCACCAAGACCATCGAAGACGGGGTGTCGGGCGTCGAGGGCGTGCGGCATATTTCATCGTCGATCACCGACGGATTGTCGCTGACGACGATCCAGTTCGCGCTGGAGACCAACACCGACCGCGCGCTGAACGACGTCAAGGACGCCGTCACACGCGTGCGCGCCAACCTGCCGCAAAACGTCAATGAACCGCTGATCCAGCGCGTCGACGTGATCGGGCTGCCGATTGTCACCTATGCGGCGATCTCGCCGGGCAAGACGCCCGAACAACTCTCCTATTTCGTCGACGACGTCGTCAAACGCGCGCTGCAGGGCGTGCGCAACGTCGCCCAGGTCGAGCGCATCGGCGGTGTCGAGCGCGAGATTCTCGTTTCCCTGGATGCGGATCGCTTGCAGGCCGCGGGGCTTACCGCCGTCGATGTCAGCCACCGTTTGCGCGGCACCAATGTCGATCTCGCCGGCGGTCGTGCTGAAATCGGCAAGAACGATCAGGCCATCCGTACGCTCGCCGGCGCCAAGACCCTCAACGACCTCGCCGGAACCATGATCAGCCTGCCGACCGGCGGCGAAGTGCGCCTCGACGATCTCGGCACCGTCACCGATACCATTGCCGACCGCCGAACCTTCGCCCGCTTCAACGGCGAGCCGGTGGTGGCGCTCGGCATCAAGCGCTCGAAAGGCGCCAGCGACGTCGTGGTTGCCGCCGCCGTGCAGAAGCGCATCGACGCGCTGAAAATTGCCCACCCCGACGTCGATCTTAAGCTGATCGACACCTCGGTTGAATTCACCAAGGGCAATTACGAGGCCGCGATCTCGACCCTGTTCGAGGGCGCCATCCTCGCCGTCGTCATCGTGCTCTTGTTCCTGCGCGATGTCCGCGCCACCATCATCGCCGCGATCTCGCTGCCGCTGTCGATCTTCCCGGCATTCTGGGCGATGGACATCCTTGGATTTTCGCTGAACCTCGTCAGCTTCCTCGCCATCACACTCTCGACCGGTATCCTCGTCGACGACGCCATCGTCGAGATCGAGAACATCGTGCGCCACATGCGGATGGGCAAGTCGCCTTACCGCGCCGCGCTGGAAGCCGCAGATGAAATCGGCCTCGCCGTCATCGCGATCTCACTGACGATTATCGCAATATTCGCGCCGGCAAGCTTCATGTCGGGAATCGCCGGGCAATTCTTCAAGCAGTTCGGCATCACGGTCTCGGTGCAGGTATTCTTTTCGTTGCTCGCTGCGCGCTTCGTGACTCCGGTGCTCGCTGCCTATTTCCTGAAGGACCACCCGCATGACGACCCGCCGCCGGGCCGCGTGCTGAAAGCCTATACGCGGCTGGTGACCTGGTCGGTGCGGCATTACCTGATCACGGTGCTGATCGGCTTCGGCATCTTTGCCGTCTCGATCTGGAGCATCACGCTGTTGCCGCAGGGCTTCCTGCCGGCGCAGGACACCGCGCGCTCGCTTTTGGCGATGGAACTGCCGCCCGGCTCGCAACTCGCCTACACCGAGCAGGTCACCGAGGACATCGTCTCGCGCCTGCGCAAACGCCTTGAGGTCAGAAGCGTGTTCGTCGATGGCGGACGGGTGCCGCCGGGGACGTTCGAGGTGCGCCGTGCCGCGCTGATCATCAACTACACGCCGAAGACCGAACGCAAGATCACCCAGCGGGAGCTCGAGCTTGAGATCGGCCGGGAGCTCGAGAACGTTCCCGATATCCGGTTCTGGTTCCTCGACGAGAACGGCCTGCGCGCGATCTCGCTCGTCGTCACCGGCGTCGACAGCAATATCGTCAGCAACGTCGCCAGCGAGCTCGGCAACCAGATGAAGCGGATTCCGCTGATCGCCAATGTGATCTCCGAAACCTCGCTCGACCGGCCGGAGCTTCGTATTCGGCCGCGGGCCGACCTTGCCGCGCGGCTCGGCGTCTCCACCGAAAGCCTGTCGGAAACCATTCGCGTCGCCACCATCGGTGACGTCGGACCGGCGCTTGCCAAATTCGACGCCGGCGACCGTCAGGTGCCAATCCGCGTGCA
>Ga0209167_10000357_pt1 | contig 36827 bp, 39 predicted proteins | sample Coa_R1_9_FD_187154 | JGI IMG/M metagenome (GOLD analysis project Ga0209167, IMG submission 187154) | Surface soil microbial communities from Centralia Pennsylvania, which are recovering from an underground coalmine fire - Coalmine... | ecosystem: Environmental > Terrestrial > Soil >...
TCGATCTGGCGGACGAGCGATCGGTCAAGATGATGAAATCGTGGCGGTCGATCCCCGCGAATGAGCGCCTCTGGCAGGGCGACATTGGCAATTGAGGCGGATCTTCAATCGTTCGTCGGATCGCGGCGGCACCCAAACGATCTTTGGTTGGCTTCCGACATAAAGGAAGACAACGAGCAAGAATATTCTGAGAGGTCAGCATGCCCATTAACATTCTGATGCCTGCGCTGTCGCCGACGATGGAGAAGGGCAACCTTGCCAAGTGGCTCAAGAAAGAGGGCGACAAGGTCAGGTCCGGCGATGTGATCGCTGAAATCGAAACCGACAAGGCGACCATGGAAGTCGAGGCGGTCGATGAGGGCACGATCGCGAAAATACTGGTCCCTGAAGGGACCCAGGATGTCGCGGTCAATGATGTGATCGCGGTGCTCGCCGGCGACGGCGAGGACGTCAAATCGGCAGGCGCAGGTGCCGCCAGCGCGCCGCCGAAGGCAGCGCCTGCTCCCCAAGCTCCCGCCGCGAAGCCGGCGTCGTCGTCGTCACCTTCTGCGGCACCGACGCCAAGGCCAGTGGCGCCTTCCCTTGCCGGTCCCGCACCTCAGCCACAAACTTCCGCACCCCGAAGCAATGGCCACGCCCGGACCTTTTCCTCGCCGCTGGCCCGGCGTCTCGCCAAGGAGGCCGGCATCGACGTCGCCCGGATCAGCGGATCGGGCCCGCATGGCCGCGTGATCGCTCGCGACGTCGCCGAGGCCAGATCCGGCAAAGGGCTGAAGGCGCCGGCGGCAATGCCAACCGGCGCGCCGGCGATCGCGCCTGCGATGTCGGACCAGCAGGTGCTCGCGCTGTTCGAGCCCGGCAGCTACGAAATCGTGCCGCATGACGGCATGCGACGCACGATCGCGCAAAGGCTAACGGCCGCCGCGCAGACCATCCCGCACTTCTACCTGACGATGGACTGCGACGTCGGCAAACTGCTCGCGGCGCGCGAGGAGATCAACGCGGCCGCGCCGAAGGACAAGGAAAAGAAACCGCTCTACAAGCTCTCGGTCAACGACTTCGTCATCAAGGCGATGGCGATCGCGCTCCAGCGCATTCCCAACTGCAATGTGAGCTGGACCGAATCCGGCATGGTCAAGCACAAATATTCCGATATCGGAGTAGCCGTAGCGATGCCCGGCGGCCTGATCACACCAATCATTCGCAGGGCCGAAACCAAAACGCTAGCCACGATTTCAAGCCAGATGAAGGATTTTGCGGGGCGCGCACGGGCCCGCAAGCTCAAGCCTGAAGAATATCAGGGCGGCACCACGGCCATCTCCAACCTCGGCATGTACGGCATCAGGGATTTTACCGCTGTGATCAATCCACCGCACGCCACTATCCTTGCAGTCGGCACCAGCGAAGAGCGCGCCGTGGTCCGCCACGGCAAGATCGAAGCGGCGCAGATCATGAGCGTGACGCTGTCGTGCGATCACCGCGCGATCGATGGCGCGCTCGGCGCAGAACTGATCGGCGCATTCAAGATGCTGATCGAAAATCCTGTCATGATGATGGTATGACTTATGCCGTCATTGCGAGTGCAGCGAGGCAATCCATGGCGCGACAAGGTGGATTGCTTCCGCCTACGCGCTCAGGCGCTTCGGCGGACTCCGACCCCGCAAAGCTCGCGCGGCGAGCGGAGCGGGGTCGTCGCAAGGGCTCCCCTGCGCAAACGCTTCGCGTTTGTCGCAGGCAATGACGCAACTACCAGTTAATCCTCGCACAACGATTGTAATAGCCATGGCCGACACATCCTTCGACATCATCATCATCGGCTCAGGCCCCGGCGGCTACGTCACCGCCATTCGCGCAGCCCAGCTCGGCTTCAAGACCGCGATCGTCGAGAAATCCTATCTCGGTGGCATTTGCCTGAACTGGGGCTGCATCCCGACCAAGGCGCTGCTGCGCTCCGCCGAAATCTATCACTACATGCAGCATGCGAAGGACTACGGATTATCGGCCGAGAAAGTCTCCTACGACGCCAAGGCCGTGGTGCAGCGCTCGCGCGGCGTCTCCAAACGCCTCAACGATGGCGTCGGGTTTTTGATGAAGAAGAACAAGGTGACGGTCATCTGGGGCGAGGCAGCCATCGACGCGCCGGGTAAGGTCACGGTGAAGAAATCCGCCGCCGAAGCGCCGAAGGGCGCGCTGGGCGAGGGGGCCTATCAGGCCAAGCATATCATTATCGCCACCGGCGCCCGGCCGCGCGTGCTGCCGGGACTCGAGCCGGACAAGAAGCTGGTCTGGACCTATTTCGAAGCGATGGTGCCGGAAAAGATGCCGAAGTCATTGCTCGTCGTAGGCTCCGGCGCGATCGGCATCGAATTTGCCTCCTTCTTCCACAGCATGGGCGCCGATGTCACCGTGGTCGAGGTCTTGCCGCAGATTCTCCCCGTGGAGGATGCGGAGATTGCGGGCCTTGCACGCAAGCGCTTCGAGAAACAGGGCATCAAGATACTTACCGACACCAAAGTGACAAAGCTGGAGAAAAAGGCCGACAGCGTGGTCGCCACCATCGACGACGGCAAGAAACCCGAGATGATCGAAGTCGAGCGGGTGATTTCGGCCGTCGGCGTAGTCGGCAATATCGAAGGCCTCGGCCTTGAGAAACTCGGCGTCAAAACCGAGCGCGGCTGCGTGGTGATCGACGGTTACGGCAAGACCAACGTGCCCGGCATCTACGCCATCGGCGATGTCGCAGGTCCTCCGATGCTGGCGCACAAGGCCGAACATGAGGGCGTGGTCTGCGTCGAAGCCATTAAGGGGCTGCATCCGCATGCGATGGACAAGAACCTCATTCCCGGATGCACGTATTGCAATCCGCAGGTAGCTTCGGTCGGCTTGACCGAGGCGAGGGCGAAGGAGGGCGGGCGCGAGATTCGCGTCGGCCGGTTCCCCTTCGTCGGCAACGGCAAAGCCATTGCGCTCGGCGAGGATCAGGGATTGGTCAAGGTGGTCTTCGACAAGAAGACCGGCCAATTGCTCGGTGCGCACATGATTGGCGCCGAAGTCACCGAACTGATCCAGGGTTATGTGGTTGCGATGAATTTGGAGACCACGGAAGAGGAGCTCATGCATACCGTGTTCCCGCATCCGACCCTGTCCGAAATGATGAAAGAAGCGGTGCTGGATGCGTACGGGCGCGTGCTGAATATCTAGCCAGCATCCTCTTGAAGAAAGGAATTGTGCGCGGCATTCGTGTTACGCAAAAATTGTTCTGTACTCATTTTGCATCCTTAGAGACCTGTTCCCCCCGAACCAACGATACTAACAAATGGTTGCCATCGGGCCACGATTGTTGCGCTAGCGCAACACTTATCGAACATTTCATGTCCTTTGTGGCCTACGCCCGCCTGCGCCGCTTTTTTGCCACACCCCTCCGTGAAATCATTGTTTCTAGGCAGAAGGCCGCGGCGCTCTCGCGAAGGCGAAGGGGAAATTTCAATTTCCCGGTTCGCACGAGAGATGGCTGGGGAAACAGGTTCTTCGATGGACGCCAAGACCAGCATCAAGAAGAGACTACCGAGCCGTCATGTGACGGAAGGCCCGGAAAGGGCGCCGCACCGCTCGTATCTCTACGCTATGGGATTGACGACCGAGCAGATCCACCAGCCGTTCGTCGGTGTGGCATCCTGTTGGAACGAGGCCGCGCCCTGCAATATCTCGCTGATGCGTCAGGCCCAGGCGGTCAAGAAGGGCGTTGCCTCAGCTGGCGGCACCCCGCGCGAATTTTGCACCATCACCGTGACCGACGGCATCGCGATGGGCCACGACGGCATGCGCTCCTCGTTGCCATCGCGCGAGTGCATCGCCGATTCCGTCGAACTGACTGTGCGCGGCCATTCTTACGACGCGCTGGTTGGTATTGCGGGCTGCGACAAATCGCTGCCGGGAATGATGATGGCAATGGTGCGGCTCAATGTGCCGTCGATCTTCATCTATGGCGGCTCGATTCTGCCCGGCAATTTCCGTGGTCAGCAGGTCACAGTGCAGGACATGTTCGAGGCGGTGGGCAAGCATTCCGTCGGTGCCATGTCCGACGCCGATCTCGATGAAATCGAGCGGGTGGCTTGTCCCTCCGCCGGCGCGTGCGGCGCACAATTCACCGCCAACACCATGGCGACGGTGTCGGAGGCCATTGGGCTTGCCTTGCCCTACTCGGCCGGGGCGCCTGCGCCTTACGAAATTCGCGACGCGTTTTGCATGACCGCCGGCGAGAAGGTGATGGAGTTGATCACCCAGAATGTCCGGCCCCGTGACATCGTCACGCGCCGATCGCTGGAGAATGCTGCCGCCGTTGTCGCCGCATCGGGCGGCTCCACCAATGCTGCGTTACACCTGCCGGCAATCGCTCACGAATGCGGGATCAAGTTCGACCTGTTTGACGTGGCGGAAATCTTCAAAAAGACACCGTATGTCGCGGATTTGAAGCCCGCCGGTCGTTATGTCGCCAAAGACATGTTTGAAGCTGGTGGAATACCGCTTCTGATGAAAACGCTGCTCGATAACGGCTACTTGAACGGTGACTGCTTGACGGTCACTGGCCGGACGATCGCCGAAAATCTCAAGAGCGTGAAGTGGAACCCGCACCAGGATGTCGTGCGGCCCGCCGACAAGCCGATCACGGTCACAGGCGGCGTCGTCGGCCTGAAGGGAAATCTCGCGCCCGAAGGCGCGATCGTGAAGGTCGCGGGCATGTCGAACTTGAAATTTGTCGGTCCCGCCCGTTGCTTCGACCGTGAGGAGGATGCCTTCGAGGCGGTCCAGAAGAGGACTTACCGGGAAGGCGAGGTCATCGTCATCCGTTATGAGGGACCGCGTGGCGGCCCCGGCATGCGCGAAATGCTGTCAACCACGGCAGCGCTGACCGGCCAAGGCACGGGCGGTAAGATTGCACTGATCACCGATGGCCGGTTCTCTGGCGCGACGCGCGGCTTCTGTATCGGCCATGTCGGACCGGAAGCGGCCGTCGGTGGGCCGATCGCACTGTTGCGCGACGGTGACACCATCGAGATCGACGCGGCCACCGGGATTCTTAACGTAAAATTGACCGATGCGGAGCTGGCCGAGCGCAAAACCAAATGGAGGCCGCGCGAGACCAATCATACGTCAGGTGCTCTGTGGAAGTACGCCCAGCAGGTCGGGCCGGCGGTATCCGGCGCAGTGACCCACCCGGGCGGAGCGCACGAGAAGTTGTGCTATGCGGATATTTGAGCGTACCATTTTAGCGCTGATTTTGGCCGCGCCGGTGGCCACGCAGGGATTCGCCTTCGACGGAGCGCCGGTCAATCAAGATGCGGCCGTTCCGGTGGTGACCGCCCAGCCGGGGGCAGCGGCCGCCTTGAAGAAGGCCATTCCCCCGTCCGCGCCCGATAGCTCGCTCACGTCGTTGCAATATGCCGCCGAAGGCGGTCATCCGATCGCTCAGTGGAAACTGGGCCGGATGTATGCGGACGGCGACGGCGTCGCGCAGGATGATTTGCGCGCGTTCGAATATTTCAGCCGTATTGCCAATGCCCACGCCGAAGACAGTCCGTCGGCGCCGCAGGCCGAGATCGTTGCCAACGCGTTTGTCGCGCTCGGGCGGTACTATCTCAGCGGCATTCCGAATTCGAAGATCAAATCCGATCCGGAACGGGCGAGGGAGATGTTCTCCTACGCGGCCTCGTATTTCGGTAACGCCGACGCGCAGTACGATCTGGCCCGGCTCTACCTGAAGAGTGCGGGCACCTCGCGCGACGATTTCCGCTATGGGACGCGCTGGTTGGGCCTTGCCGCCCAGAAGGGCCAGCACCAGGCGCAGGCCCTGCTCGGTCAGATGCTGTTCAACGGCGACCGGCTGCCGCGCCAGGCGGCACGCGGACTGATGTGGTTGACGCTGGCGCTTGCCGGCGCCTCGCCGGATGAGGCCTGGATCAAGGACAGCTACAACAAGGCGTTCGCCAAGGCGTCCAACGACGACCGCGTGATGGCGCTGCAGATGCTCGAGCACTGGGTGCAGGGCCGCAAGGATTGATTCCTCGCGCGACACGCACGGAAGGGTCTTGTTTGCGCCCTACGCCGCCTCAAGATTGAGATCAATCCAGACCGGAACGTGATCCGACGGCTTTTCCCAGGCGCGGACGTAACTGTCGATCCCCGCATCGATGAGACGGTCGCTGGCCTGCGGCGACAGCAGCAGGTGATCGATGCGCAAGCCCTGGTTTTTCTGCCAGGCGCCCGCCTGATAATCCCAGAACGTGTACTGGCTCGGGGCGTCGCTGACCGCGCGCAGCGCATCCGTTAGACCAAGGCCAAGCAGCGATTGGAAGCTTTCCCGGGTGGCCGGCCGAAACAGGGCGTCGTTGGCCCAGGCGGCCGGATTGTGAACGTCTTCCCCCTTTGGGATGACGTTGAAATCTCCCGCCAGCACCAACGGTTCTTCTGCTTTAAGTCGCTGCTTCGAATACTCAAGGAGCCGCGACATCCATTTGAGTTTATAGGGGTATTTCTCGGTGTCTGGCGGGTTGCCGTTGGGCAAATACAAACAGGCGATGCGAAGAACCCCGCTCCTCAGGGTCACTACGCCTTCGAGAAATCGCGCGTGCGCGTCTTCGTCGTCGCCGGCGAGCCCTGATTTGGTTTCGTCGAACGGGAGTTTTGACAACAGCGCCACGCCATTGAAGGTCTTCTGGCCGTGGGTCACGACGTTGTAGCCGAGCGCCTCGAACTCAAGCCGCGGGAAGGCCTCGTCGGTGCATTTGATTTCCTGAAGGCAGACGATGTCGGGCGAACATTCCTTCAACCAGGTCATCAGATTCTCGATCCTTTGCCGGATCGAATTGACGTTCCAGGTCGCGATGCGCATCGTCGGTAATGATCTCTCAGATCGAGAAACTGGTGCCGCAGCCGCAGGACGCCGTTGCGTTCGGGTTGACGACCCGAAACGATGCCCCGATCAGGTCGTCGACGAAATCAACCTCCGAACCCGCAAGAAACGGCACCGAGGCGGGATCGACCAGCACGACGGCGCTGTCGCGCGCGATCACGAGATCATCCTCGGCGCGTGCATGCTCGACGTCGAACTTGTATTGGAAACCGGAGCAGCCGCCGCCTTCAACGCTGATCCGCAGCATGGCGCCGTCACCCTCATTTTTGAGGATTTCGCCAATCCGGCGCGCTGCGCGCTCGCTGATGGTAACGGCGGTGGTCATATAGCCTCCGAATACTGGTGCCGGAACCGATTTATCTGGAATCCGGTATTGAGCATAGTTAAGTGCGCCGGGCGACAGAATCAAACCATCAGGAGATGAATCCCCAGTGTCTGTTGGAATGGCTGCCCCTCGCTCGGTCTACGCCTGCGATCCCGACCACAGCCGGGGGCGAGAATTCGCCGAGCCGCCGAGCAGGACCCGCAGCCCTTTCCGGCGCGATTGCGACCGGGTCATTCATTCCACGGCGTTTCGGCGCCTCAAGTACAAGACCCAGGTCTTCGTGTTCCACGAGGGCGATCACTATCGCACCCGGCTGACCCACACGCTGGAGGTGGCGCAAATCGCCCGGGCGCTGGCCCGCCAGCTTGGTCTGGATGAAGATCTGACGGAAACGCTGGCACTCGCCCACGACCTTGGCCATCCCCCGTTCGGACACGCAGGCGAACGGGCGCTGGATACCTGTCTGCGGGCCCATGGCGGTTTCGATCACAACGCCCAGACCTTGCGCGTGGTCACCGCGCTGGAGCATCGCTATCCCGAATTCGACGGGCTCAATCTGACTTGGGAATCCCTCGAGGGGATCGTCAAACACAACGGCCCACTGATCGCGCGCAACGGCGAGGCGGTCGGACCGTATCGTGAGCATGGCATTCCCACGGGCATTTCCGATTTTGTCATAACCTGCGATCTAGAATTGTGGAGCTTCGCCTCGCTCGAAGCGCAGGTCGCCGCCACCGCCGATGACATCGCCTATGATGCCCACGACATCGACGACGGCTTGCGGGCCGGGCTATTCACCATCGACGATCTCAAGGTCATCCCGTTCGTCGCCGAGATCATCGCGGAGATCGACGGGCATTATCCGCTACTCGACGACAGCAGGCGCGGCGCCGAAATGGTGCGCGAACTGATTTCCAGCCTGATTGGGGCTGTGGTCCTGGAAGCAGGCCGGCGCCTGGCACGGGTTCGGCCGGCCAGCGTCGACGATGTTCGAAACCACGGCGAGATGCTGATCGCGTTTCCGGCGGAAATGGCGGACGCCGAAGCCGCGATCAAGGCATTCCTGAAGCAGAGGATGTACCGGCACGAGCGGGTAATGCGGGTGATGGGGGATGCCGAACAAATCGTCTTCGATCTATTCGCACGCTACCAAAGTCATCCAGCCGCCTTGCCTCCGGAATGGCTGCCGCCGGGCAATAGCAGCGAGACGGAAACCGGGCGGGCGCGGCGGATCGGAAACTTCATCGCCGGCATGACCGATCGCTTCGCGCTGAACGAGCATCAGAGGCTTTTTGACTCGACCCCGGATTTGCGTTAGGCGGCGGCGATGGTCGACAAACCCTCGATGCAACATCTTTTCGCCAACGTGCTGACGCGCGTGCGCGGCGTCTGTACGACGGAACTTGGGGCTGGAGCCGATTTGTCGCGCATCGTGGTCGAGCCGCCCAAAGACCCGACCCACGGCGATATGGCGACCAACGCCGCCATGGTGCTCGCCAAGGAGGCCAGGACAAAACCGCGCGAGCTTGCGGAAAAGATTGCGAATGGGCTTCGTGCCGACGATTTGATTGCCTCGGTCGACGTCGCCGGTCCGGGCTTCATCAATCTCACCTTGAAAGCGTCGGTCTGGCCAGACACGCTGCGCGAAGTCTTGCGTCGAGGCAGTTCGTACGGGCGAAGCGAGTTCGGGGCGGGTGAGAAGGTCAACGTCGAATACGTCTCGGCCAATCCCACGGGGCCGATGCATGTCGGACATTGCCGGGGCGCGGTGTTTGGCGACGCTCTCGCCAGCCTGCTTCAGTTCACTGGCTACGACGTCACGCGCGAATATTACATCAACGATGCCGGCGCGCAGGTCGATGTGCTGGCTCGCTCCGCCTTCCTTCGTTATCGCGAGGCGCTTGGCGAAAACATCGGCGAAATCCCCGAAGGGCTTTATCCCGGCGATTATCTGAAACCGGTTGGGCAGGCGTTGTCGGCCGAGTATCGCGACGGACTTTCGGCGATGCCCGAACGCCAGTGGCTGCCGATTGTCCGTGCCAAGGCCGTCGCGATGATGATGGACGCGATCAAGGGCGATCTCGCCGCGCTCAATATCCAGCACGATGTGTTCTTTTCCGAGCGGTCGCTCATCGAGGTCAACGTCAACCGCGTCGCTCAGACCATCGACTTTCTGCGTTCCAAGGGTGACATTTACGAGGGCCGCCTGCCGCCACCGAAAGGTGGCGCGATCGAGGACTACGAGGATCGTGAGCAGACGTTGTTTCGCGCTACCGCCTTTAGCGATGATGTCGATCGGCCACTGATCAAATCCGATGGCTCATACACCTACTTTGCCTCGGATATCGCCTACCACCGGGACAAATTCGAGCGCGGCTTTCACAACCTTGTCGATGTCTGGGGCGCCGATCACGGTGGTTATGTCAAACGCGTGGAAGCGGCGATCAAGGCGGTCACCGACGGCAAGGCCGTGCTCGACGTCAAGATCGTGCAGCTCGTCAAGCTGTTGCGCAACGGCGAGCCGGTGAAGATGTCGAAGCGGTCGGGCGATTTCGTCACGCTGCGCGAAGTGGTCGACGAGGTCGGCAAGGATGCCGTCCGCTTCATGATGCTGTACCGGAAGAACGATGCGGTGCTCGATTTCGACCTCGCCAAGGTCATCGAGCAGTCGCGCGAGAACCCGGTTTTTTACGTCCAGTACGGGCACGCAAGGGGCAACTCGGTTTTCCGCAACGCACGCGAGGTGATACCGGACCTGCCGGAGGAAGCCGTCGCTCGGGCCGCCTTCCTGGCTGACGCCGCGCTGGACCGCCTGACCGACCTGGCGGAACTCGACATCTTGCGGCGGCTGGCGCTATACCCCCGGACGGTCGAGGCCGCGGCGTCGGCACATGAGCCTCACCGAATCGCTTTTTATCTGTATGATCTCGCCAGCGAATTTCACGCGCTTTGGACGAGGGGGCGCGATTTGCCCTATTTACGCTTCATTATAAATAATGATGCTGAGATGACAAAGGCCCGACTGGCTATCGTTCAGGGCGTAGTTTCGGTTTTGGCATCCGGGCTGGCCGTTCTGGGCGTCGATGCTCCGGACGAGATGCGTTGATCGAGGCGCCACTCCTTGGCGGATTTGGGAGTGGCTTCCGGCGAGGGCCGGTTCGTTTATAACAAGCGGGTTGGCGGCTTTCCCCAAGGGGACGCATCATCACGATGGTTGATCGATATCAGGACAGACGTTTCCCAGCTGACGACAACTATGATCGCAGCGACGAGACGCGCGCATCTGCCAAGGGCGAGAGTGATCCGCTGGCGGAGTTGGCGCGCCTGATTGGCCAGAACGATCCGTTCGCCACCATGGGGCGGGCCAATTTGCCGGTTCAACCACGCGCAAGGACGCAGGATCAATACCAGCAGCAAGATCCCTATGAGGTCCCGGTAGAACCCTTCGATGACGACCCCGCGCCGGGCCCCCCGTCCTGGGTGCAGCACGCAGCGAGGCATGAGGCGCCGCCGCAACCGCAGCAGGATTATCCCGCCATTGTGCATCCGCTACACCGCTACGCGGCCCCAGCCGCCGCCCGCGAGGCGGATTATGACGACGCGCGACAATACGTCGATCCGGAGCAAAAGGCCGATCTGTCGCGCTACGATGATGCCCTATACGGCGGGATCGCGCAGGACGATCAACACGACCAACACGATCAAGCCTACGCCGATGACGTTTACCAGGACGATTACAACGAGGGCGAAGAGCAGGCCCCGAAGCGCCGTGGCGGGATGATCACCGTCTTTGCCGTGCTGGTGCTGGCCGTGTTTGGCGTCGGCGGCGCCTTTGCCTACCGTACCTATATGGGATCGGCCCGCAACGGTGAGCCGCCGATCATCAGGGCCGACGCCGGTCCGACCAAGATTGTTCCGACCCCCACGGATGCCGGAGCGAAGGTTCCGGATCGCATGCAGACCGGCGAAGGCAACGAGAAAATCGTTCCCCGCGAGGAAGCCCCCGTTGACGTCAGCACAAGGTCAGGTCCGCGCGTCGTATTTCCGCCGCTGAACCAGAACGGCTCTCCGCCAACGATAGCAAGTGCAGCGCCAAGCGCGCCACTGCCGGCAAATTCGACCAATGGCACGCTGCCCAACAATGAGCCGCGAAGGATCAAAACGTTCTCGGTCCGCGGCGACCCGGCAGACCCGGCAGCGAACCCGGTGGCGCCGGCGGCCAATCCACCTGCCGGTGCAAGGCCCGCCGCGGCCGCGCGTACGTCTGCAACGCGCACGGCCTCCGCGGGCAATCCAAGCGCGGCCAATGCTAACGGACCCTTGTCGCTCGCGCCGCAGGGCCAACCGGCTGCCGCCGAACCTCCAACCCGGATGGCCGCGACCAATCCCACGCAAACCCCGCCGAGCGCGGGCGGCGCGAGTGGTGGATATCTCGTGCAGGTATCGTCGCAACGTAGCGAGGCCGACGCACAGGCTTCCTACAAAGCGCTCCAGGGCAAGTTCCCTTCGGTGCTCGGATCTCACACGCCGTTGATCAAACGCGCCGACCTCGGCGAGAAGGGTGTCTACTACCGGGCCATGGTCGGCCCCTTCGGTTCGTCCGACGAAGCTTCCCAGCTCTGCACCAGCCTGAAGACGGCCGGTGGCCAATGCATCGTCCAAAGGAACTAACAGCCGGCTTCCGGCACTTGTTGACCCCCGCGCCTTCAGCGGGCTAATCGGCCCCGATGCAGGCCCGCGCATTCATCACAGGCGTATCCGGACCGGAGTTGAGCGCCGCAGAGCGCGAATTCATCCGGTCTGAGCGGCCGTGGGGATTTATTCTCTTCAAGCGTAACGTCGAAACGCCGCAGCAGGTTGGTCTACTGGTTGCAGAGATGCGAAAAGTCGCGGGTTCCCTCGACGCTCCGGTCCTGATCGACCAGGAGGGCGGTCGGGTCCAACGCCTCGGCCCGCCGTATTGGCCGGTCTATCCACCCGGGGCCCTGTTTGGCGCGCTCTATGACGTCGATCGGAAGCTCGGCCTGTCGGCGGCGCGGCTGAGCGCGCGGCTGATAGCGGCTGACCTTGAGGCGCTCGGAATCAACGTGGATTGCTTGCCGCTTGCCGATGTGCCGGTTCCCGGCGCCGATACCGTCATTGGCGACCGGGCCTACGGCACCAACCCGGAGAAGGTCGCTGCGATCGCCCGCGCCGTGACTGAAGGGTTGAAAGATGGTGGCATTTTACCTGTACTTAAACACATTCCCGGGCATGGGCGGGCAACAGCGGACAGCCATTTTCGGCTTCCTGAAGTCAAAACTTCGCAAAATGAGCTGGAACGGACCGATTTTGCCGCCTTTCAGCCGCTAGCCGACCTGCCGATGGCGATGACCGCACATGTTGTGTTTAGCGCGCTCGACCCGGTCCATCCGGCCACGACTTCTGCGACAATCGTCGAGCGGGTGATTCGCGGCGTGATTGGGTTCCAAGGTTTGTTGATGAGTGATGACGTGTCGATGAATGCGCTTTCGGGATCGATCGCCGAACGGACTGAGGCCATCTTTTCCGCAGGTTGCGACATGGTCCTCCATTGTAACGGCAAGCTTGAGGAGATGCGCGAAGTCGCCGCCGAGACGCCGGAATTGTCGGGTAAGGCGCTGGAGCGCGCTAGGCGGGCGCTGGCGTCGCGCCGCGCGCCGAAACCATTTGATCGCGTGGCGGGCCGGGCGGAACTGGATGCGATAATGAGCGGGGCGGGGACGACGGGCGCATGACCGCGGAAATTCTGTCGTTTGAAACCGGACGACCCGCCGAAATTGCCGGCAACGAACCCGCGCTGGTCGTGGACGTCGAGGGCTATGAGGGCCCGCTCGACCTTCTGCTTGCGCTGGCGCGCCAACAGAAGGTCGATCTCGCCAAGATTTCCATCCTGGCGCTGGCGGACCAGTACCTGAGCTTCATCGAGGCGGCGCGGAAAATCCGCCTCGAACTCGCTGCCGACTATCTCGTCATGGCGGCATGGCTCGCCTATCTCAAATCCCGTCTGCTGCTGCCCGAGCCCGCCACCGCCGACGGACCGAGCGCGGAGGAAATGGCGACCGCGCTGGCCAACCGGCTGCGTCGGCTTGAGGCCATCCGTGAGGCCTCAAATCGCCTGATGAATCGTCCGCAATTGCAGCGCGACATCTTTCCGCGCGGCAATCCCGAAACCATCGCCGAGATCCGGCATCCCAGATACACCGCCACGCTGTTCGATCTGCTCACGGCCTATGCCGCGCAACGTCAGCAGCGGGTGCTGGCGTCGGTGCATCTGACCAGGCGCACGGTGTGGTCGCTCAGCGAAGCCCGAGCCTCGCTCGAGCGTCTTGTCGGCATGGCGGAGGACTGGAGCCGCCTCGACGAATACCTCATCAACTACGTGGTCGATCCCTCGCAAAAGGCCACGGTTTTTGCCTCCAGTTTCGCCGCCGCGCTCGAACTGGTCAGGGAAGGTGCGGTCGAATTGCATCAGCAAGAGCCGTTCGCGCCGTTGTATTTTCGAAAGCGTCCGCCGCAACCAGCGTCCGACGCGATGACCGCGCCGGATCTGTCGGAGAATTGAAATTGCAGTGTCCCTTTGGTTCCGAAGTTCGCATCAGAGGTCGACGCGATGGGTAGCGAACTTCGGGATCGGAACACTGAGTAAGTGGAAGAAGGAGACCGTGCCATGGCAAGCCTGGCGGAAAAACGCAAAGTCGATGCCGAGGAGCACTCCGTGAGTCCGCAAGCGCGCCCCGAGGAATTGCGGTTGCTGGAAGCGTTGCTGTTCGCCTCATCCGAGCCGCTCGACCAGGCAGTGCTCGCAAAGCGGATGCCGGAGGGGGTCGACATCAAGGCCGCGCTTGCGCAGCTACAGGCGGAATATGCTTCGCGTGGCGTCAACCTCGTCCGGGTCGCCAATAAGTGGACCTTCCGTACCGCGGGCGACCTGTCCTGGCTGATGACCCGCGAGAGCACGGAGACGCGGCGACTATCGCGCGCCGCGATCGAGATGCTTGCCATCATCGCCTATCATCAGCCGGTCACCCGCGCGGAGATCGAGGAGATCCGCGGCGTCGTCACCTCCAAGGGAACGCTCGATGTCCTCTTGGAGACCGGATGGATTCGCCCGCGCGGCCGCCGCAAGACCCCGGGACGTCCGCTCACCTTCGGAACTACGGAAGCCTTTTTGTCGCAGTTCAGCCTTGAGACCCTGAGCGATCTGCCGGGTCTTGAGGAATTGAAGGGAACGGGCTTGCTGGATTCACGGCTGCCGTCCGGCTTCAACGTGCCGACGCCTTCCGACGACCCGGCCTTGCGCGAGGATGAAGATCCGCTGGAGGTGGGCGATCTGGAACTGGCGTTCTCCCCTCCGGTCGAGCCTGAAAACGGCCAGGGAGGCTAGCGCAGAGCCGGTTTCGTCTGTTTGCAGGCGCTCAGCGGCCTTGGCTGGCCAGGCATTAACGCTTCGCGGCGTAACACGGATTTGCGCGCCTTAAGTCCTTGTTTTTGACACCTCCTGAGCCTACTTTCCGGTAAAGTTAGGGCGGGGTCTTAAGGCCCCGCGTGTTTGGAGGGTTGCAGGATGGGTTCGCTTAGCATTTGGCACTGGATCGTCGTGATCGCAGTCGTCCTGCTGCTGTTCGGTCGTGGCAAGATTTCCGACCTGATGGGAGACGTTGCCCAGGGCATCAAGGCCTTCAAGAAGGGCATGCAGGACGATGAGAAGACTGCGGAAAAGACTGAACCCGTAAAGACGATCGACCATAGCGCGTCGCAGCCTTCGGCAGCGCGGTCGGATGTCGGCAGCAAGGCTGTCTGAGCTTTTTGGCACAGGTTTTCGGCAAGCTTCCAGCGTTGATCTTGCGGCGGGGGCAAGAGCGGTGGAGGAAAACCGCGGGCGGCCCGGATCACATTGACCGATGCCGGTGGAGTTGCCTCGCGTGAGCGGAATCTTTCATGTTCGACATCTCGTGGAGTGAATTCGCCATCATCGCGGTCGTCGCGCTGATCGCCATCGGTCCCAAGGAATTGCCGGGCGTGCTGCGCATGGTCGGACAATGGATGGGCAAGGCGCGCAAGATGGCGGCCGAATTCCAGAGTCAGTTCCAGGAGGCGATGCGCGAGGCCGAAATGGCCGACCTCAAGAAAAGTTTCGATGAGGTCAAGGAGGCGGCTACTGGATTTACCAGTGGCAACGTCATGACCTCGCTGCAAAAGGACGTCAGCGCCGCCCTCAATATCGATGAGATCGACAAGCCCGCGGTGAGCACGGAAGCGCCGGCCCCATCAGGTGAAATTTCCACCGACACCCATACCGCCGAAGCACCGGCGCAGCCGCTTGCGATCACGGCTGAAAGTCAGCCACAGCCGATCGAGCCGGCAGCCGCTGAGGTCGAAGCCTCACGGGAAGCCAAAGCGTCATGAGCGCCGAGGATATCGAGGCCAGCAAGGCCCCGCTGATGGATCATCTGATCGAGCTGCGCTCGCGCCTGATCAAGGCGCTGCTCGGGTTCGGCGTCGCCTTCATCTTCTGCTTCTTCTTTGCCAAGCAGATCTACAACGTGCTGGTGTGGCCTTTCGTCTGGGTGGCCGGCGCGGAAAATTCGAAATTCATCTACACCGCGTTACTCGAATATTTCATCACTCAATTGAAGCTCGCGCTGTTCGGCGCCGGTTTCATCTCGTTTCCGATCGTGGCCACGCAAATCTACAAATTTGTCGCGCCCGGTCTTTACAAGCACGAGCGCAGCGCTTTCCTCCCCTATTTGATCGCGACGCCAGTCTTTTTCGTGCTGGGATCGATGCTGGTTTATTTCGTGGTGCTGCCGATGCTGGTGCGTTTTTCGCTAGGCATGCAGCAGCTCGGCGGCCCGGAAAGCGCGCAAATCCAGCTTTTGCCGAAGGTCGGCGAATATCTGTCCTTGATGATGTCGCTGATCTTCGCCTTCGGCATCGCCTTTCAACTGCCGGTGATCCTGACCCTGCTGGGACGGATCGGCATCATCACCTCGAAGCAGTTGCGCGACAAGCGACGGTATTTCATCGTGGTCGCTTTCATCATTGCGGCCGTGCTGACCCCGCCTGACGTGCTGAGCCAGGCCTCCCTCGCGATCCCCCTTCTAGCGCTCTACGAAGGCTCGATCATCGCCGTGCGCGTTGTAGAAAAGAACGCGACATCGCGAGCGGCCAGCGCCGCTACCCCGCCACCCGCAAGCCCGCCGCCCGATCCGACGCCGGCGGAGTAGGGTGTCGTTCCCGGACGCGGCGCAGTGGCTTCGGTGTTCCAAATCACCCCTATTCGGGTTACTGGATGCCGGCGTTGCCGGCACGACTCAAGGACCAACCCCCTATGCACGACATCAAATGGATTCGTGAAAATCCGGAAGCCTTCGACGCCGCGCTGAAGCGGCGCGGGCTTGTGCCGCTGTCCGCTTCGCTGCTGGCGATCGATGAAAATCGGCGCGCCGCGATCCTGAAGTCGGAGCAGGCGCAAGCGCGGCGCAATGCCGCTTCCAAGGACATCGGCGACGCCAAGAAGGCGAAGGACGAGGCGCGCGCCGCCAGGTTGATGGCCGAGGTCACCGAACTCAAGACGACCATGCCGGAACTTGAGTTGGCAGCGAAGAGCGCGGACGAGGAACTGGAGAAGGAATTGGCCGCGATTCCCAATCTGCCGCTCGACGAGGTCCCCGACGGCGTCGACGAGCACGGCAACGTGCTGCACCACGTATTCGGCGCGGTGCGCAACTATGCGTTCACGCCAAGACCACATGACGATCTCGGTGCCGCGCTCGGTTTCATGGACTTTGAGACGGCAGCGAAATTATCCGGCGCGCGGTTCGTAGTGCTCAAGAAAGGCTTGGCGCGGCTGGAGCGCGCGATCGGACAGTTTATGCTCGATCTACATACCAACGAGCACGGCTACATGGAAATCAATCCGCCGCTGTTGGTGCGCAACGATGTGATGGTCGGCACGGGACAGCTGCCGAAGTTTGAAAACGATCAGTTCTGGGCCATCAAGGGCGAATTGTTGGCGGAGATTGAAAAGAATTCAGCAGCGGGAGTTGATGGAGATGCGGGGCAAGTGGCCTTCGCAGGGGTGCTTGATAACCTGAGGCACGATCGTCTCGGTCTCATCCCCACCGCCGAAGTCCCGCTGACAAACCTCGTCCGCGATTCCATCGTCGAAGAAAAAGAACTCCCGATGCGGCTGACGGCGCTGACGCCGTGTTTTCGTGCGGAGGCCGGTGCCGCCGGCCGCGACACTCGCGGCATGATCCGTCAGCATCAATTCACAAAAGTCGAGCTGGTCTCGATCACGACGCCCGAGACGAGCAAGGACGAGCACGAACGCATGCTCGCCTGCGCCGAGGAGGTATTGCGGCAGCTCGACCTGCATTACCGCGTAATGACGCTGTGCGCCGGCGACATGGGGTTTTCCGCGCAGAAGACCTATGACATCGAGGTCTGGATGCCCGGACAATTCTCAAGCCAGGGCGAGGGCGGCGCGTTCCGGGAAATTTCGAGCTGCTCGGTGTGCGGCGAGTTCCAGGCGCGGCGGATGGATGCGCGCTATCGCGGAGGCGACGGCAAGCCGCGCTTTGTGCACACCCTCAATGGTTCCGGCACCGCCGTCGGCCGGGCATTGATCGCCGTCATGGAAACCTACCAGCAGGCGGACGGCTCGATCGCCGTGCCCGACGTCCTGCAGCCTTATGTGGGTGGGTTGAAGGCGATCGAACCCGACAAATGATTTGGCGGGATTTTTTCCGGCACTGTTGCGCGTTCGATGTTGCGAACACGCTGCGTCCGGGTATCCTGGCTTGCTGCCGCGGCGACATACCGACGCCTTCGTTGGCCGGCTTGGAGAGACGACAATTCGAAAATGGCCCTGCATCGCGACATTTACTGGGTGGGCAGGCAATGGGCTGTCACGGGCTACGGCATCCAGGCATGCGATCAGAAACAAAAGGGGCAATTCGACATCGCGGCCTCGAAGCTTTGGGAAGACGGCGTGCAGGAGGGTGTACGCGCCCAGAAATGGCTCAACGCCGAGGATTTTGAAAAGGCGGTTTCGGTAGCCCGGAAATATTATCCGGAGCCGCCTCGAAAGGCGCCACCGCCCGAAAATCCAGTTTCGGCTGCCGAAGAAATCGCCCCGGCGGCCGAGCCGGTGAAGCCGATTGCGCGGTCGTTCGAGATGCGCACCGCCGGTTTGTCCGCAAAACTCGTTCCGGTTTGGCGCATCAGCGTTCGCACGAGCAGTGTCAAAGGTGTCCGACGATGATCGGCATTTGAATTGCAGTATCGGCGATCCCGACATGCGATGTTCACCTTCGTCGGATGTTTTTCCAAGGCGAGGATTTTGACCATGGAATGGCCCAAGAGGCCGGTCATGATCAGCTCCATTCCGGAACCTTGGTCGGGAGACGATGGGTCCGGTAACGTTCTCCGGCGACGAGGTGCGCCATGCCCGAACATCGGCCGGTATCGGCAGCGCAAATCGCCGCGATCAAGCGGCCGGATTGTCCGGACTGCGCGCGCACGCGCATGCTGCTGTCGAGGCTCGAGGCGGGACCGATGGGCGACGGTCGTCGCACTTTCGAATGTTGCAAATGCGGTCGGATCGAAACGGCGACCGTCTTGGCCGATCCCATGAAATCCGCGCGCGGCTGGCTTTCCGGCGAACTCAAGCCGCCGACTTGATTGCCGGTCCGTCGCCGAATCCGACGCTCCCCTTCGCCCTACAAATCCGCAATCAAAACAGCGGGTTTGCCTCATGCGCGATAGCCGGATAATACGGCGCTTCCACGGTCGTAGAATCGATCGAAGAGGACCGGTGCGCCGATGCGAATTCTATGCACTAATGACGACGGCATCCATGCCACGGGCCTGAAGGTGGTCGAGCAGATTGCACACGCCTTGTCCGATGACGTCTGGATAGTAGCGCCGGAACTCGATCAATCCGGCGTCTCGCATTAGCTGTCGCTCAATGACCCACTTCGCTTACGCGAAGTAGGTCCACGCCATTTTGCGGTGCGCGGCACGCCGACCGACTGCGTCATCATGGGCGCGCGCCACATCCTCGGTGAAAAGATGCCCGATCTCGTGCTTTCGGGCGTCAACAAGGGCCGCAACGTCGCCGAAGACGTGGTCTATTCCGGCACGATCGCAGGTGCGCTCGAGGGCACGATCCTCGGCTTGCCGTCTTTCGCCCTGTCGCAGGAATTCTCGTTTGAGTCGCGCGAAAGACCGTTGTGGGACACCGCTCTGCAATTTGGCCCGCCGCTTCTGCGCAAGGTGATCGATGCCGGCGTGCCCAAGAACACCGTGATCAACGTCAACTTTCCGGCCTGCGCGCCCGGTGAAGTCGCGGGCGTCCGTGTGACGCGGCAGGGCCAGCGCAATCTCGGTTTTCTGAAGGTGGACCAGCGACGCGATGGCCGCGGCAATCCGTATTTCTGGATCGGATTCGAGCGGCTGGCACACGCCGACGTTCCGGCCGAGGGGACCGATCTTTGGGCGCTGGCGTCGCGCTATGTGTCGGTGACGCCATTGCGGCTTGATCGCACCGACGAGGCATTCTCCGAAGCGCTGACGGCGACGTTGAAGTGAAGCGAGGGCCCCAAGTCGGGCGGCTTTTTCTCGCGCGATACGCTAAACTGCGGCGCTCTTGAGGGTATTGTCGATCATCCTGGCGAGGGTCTCGATCTGGAACGGTTTCTGCAACGCAGGACGGTCGCGGTATTCCTCGGGCAAGCCCGAAGAACCGTACCCGGTCGCAAATATGAAGGGACGGTTGCGCGCCTTGATCAGCTCGGCGACCGGCGAGATCACCCTGCCATTGACGTTGACGTCAAGAATGGCGAAATCGAATTCGATCGATTGCGCGAGCCGCAAGGCCTCGTTGATTTCCCCGGCCTCTGCTGCGACGGTGTAGCCGAGCTCTTCCAGCATGTCGGCCACCATCATTCTGATCATGACCTCATCCTCGACGAGGAATACAGAACTGCCTTGCGGCCGAGTCGTCATCAGTCGAGTCCTTGCCCTTCCCGGAACCAGAGGTTCGCAAATAACGACAAATGGCGCAATCTCGGTGTGCGCGCCCGGCCCAAAATTCGCTATTCGGGTCGGGGAGATCGACAGGCTTGATCGCGCCGGCGCGCTAACGCCAGGAGTAGGTATTGGGTTCCATGGCGGGAACGCCGGGCCGGGCCCAAAGCATTTCCTCGAGGCTGGCGTCAGCTAGTCCGTTGAACCACTGCCACCAGAGACTTTCGCGGAACATCCTATGTCAAACGTTCAAAATCCGCCAAAAAAGATGATGTTTCAGCTCAATCTACGGCGGCGCGGGATCAGCGATCAGGCGGTGCTCCGCACCGTGGAAGAAATTCCGCGCGAGATGTTCGTGGAGACGGCCGATCGTAATGACGCCTACCGAGACAGCGCGCTGGGGATCGCCTGCGGGCAGACGATTAGCCAGCCCTTTGTGGTGGCCTATATGACCGAGCAGTTGCAGCTCCAGAAGCACCACAGCGTGCTCGAGATTGGTACCGGTTCGGGTTACCAGGCCGCCATCCTGTCCCGGCTTTGCGACCGCGTCCTGACCATCGAGCGCTATCGGACCCTGGCCGACCGGGCGAGGGCACGGCTTCAAGAGCTCGGCTGCGACAATGTCGAGGTCATGCTGGGGGACGGTTTTGACGTTCCCCCCGAAGCCGGCAATTTTGACCGCATCATCGTAACCGCGGCGATGGAGCAAATTCCCGACGCGCTGGCCGAGCGGCTCGAGCCCGACGGCGTTCTGATCGCGCCGGTCGGACCACCGCATGGCATCCAGACGCTTGTCCGTCTGCTCAGAACCGACACCGGGTTCGAGCGCAAGGAGCTCGTCGACGTGCGTTTTGTGCCGGCGCTCCACGGCATCGCGCGCGAACTGTAAAAAGGGCGGATCGACTGTACTGCCAACATCTTATTCCCCGGTTTAAGTGGTTGTTTACTCGCTACGTGTTTACTCAAAACGGTGTTTTGTTGCGTACGAGTGAGTAACCATGTCCCGTGTCGTCGAGTTGCTTTGCTCGCGTCGTGTACCGCACGCCGCGGTGTTGGTGCTGATTTCGATCGGTTTTGCCGGCTGTAGCGCCGATTCAACGACACGCTTTTCCCAAAATCCCTTTGCCTCCCAGCCTGAGGCGACGTCTTCGGCGCAGGACCGCGAACTTCCGCAATATTCTCGCCCGCAGTCGCAATATCAGTCCCAAAACCTGCCGCCGGCGATCACAGCACCCCAATCCTATCCCTCTGGCAGCACAGCGGTTTCGGGCGGGGGGAGGGGCCTTGCCTCATATGCGCCGCCGGCGCGTCCAATCGAGCCCACCGGCAGCGTTCCGCGTTCGATCGCCGCCGGTAACCCCGCCCAAGGCACGACAATCATCGTCGGCACCAGCGATACGCTGGAAATCCTGGCGCGCCGCTACAACGTGAGCCCGGCCGCGATCCTGCAGGCCAATGGGTACAAGGGCCCGCGCGTTCTTTCGCCGGGTCAGCAGCTAATCATTCCCCGTCCGTACCCGGTTGCCGCTGCACCCGCCGTTGCCGCCCCCGTCATCAAATCGGCGGCTCCGGTAGCCGCACCATCGGTTCACGTGGTTAACCGCGGCGATACGCTGCTTGGCATCGCGCGGCGCAATCATATTTCGGCGGCCGAGCTTGCCAGGGCCAACGGCATCGAGCTAACCGCAAAACTGCGGCTTGGAATGAAGCTCACGGTGCCGGCGCAGGCGGCCGCTGCGCCGATCGCCCAGCCGGCGGTGGCGAGCGTGCAGCCGGCAGCGTCGTCTTCGTCCGCGACCCGATTTGCAGCGGGCGATCCGCAGCAAAAGGCAAGATTGGCGCAGTCGACGGCAGCCGAGGACACGCCGGTGGAAACCCCGGTGAAAGCCGCTGAGGCAACCGGCGCGCTGCCGACATTCCGCTGGCCGGTTCGGGGCAAGGTCATCACCAGCTACGGCGCCAAGACCAACGGCAAGGCCAATGACGGCATCAATCTCGCGGTGCCGGAGGGGACCCCCATCAAGGCGGCCGAGGACGGCGTCGTCGCCTATTCCGGAAATGAACTCAAAGGCTACGGCAACCTCGTTCTCATTCGCCACGCCAACGGTTATGTCACCGCCTACGCCCATGCGAGCGAGCTTCTGGTGAAGCGTGGCGACACTATCAAGCGCGGTCAGATCATCGCCAAATCCGGCCAGTCCGGCGAAGTGGCTTCACCGCAGCTTCATTTCGAGATCCGCAAGGGGTCGTCGCCGGTCGATCCGCTACAATTCCTCAACGGTGCGTGAGCTCGGGCTGCCGGCGTCTTATTTGCCGCTCAATCGCACACCGAGCCGTCCCGCCAGTTCCTGCGTGAATTGCCAGGCCACCCGCCCCGAACGTGAGCCGCGCGTCGTCGACCACTCCAGCGCTTCGCGCTCAAGCTCGTCTTCGGCAACCTTGATGGCAAAATAGCTGCAATAGCCCTTCACCATCGCCAGATATTCGTCCTGGCTGCAGCGATGAAAGCCCAGCCACAATCCAAAGCGATCGGAGAGCGATACCTTCTCTTCGACTGCCTCGCCGGGATTGATCGCAGTTGACCGCTCGTTTTCGATCATCTCGCGCGAGAGCAGGTGCCTGCGGTTGGAGGTCGCGTAGAGAATGACATTGTCCGGACGGCCCTCGATTCCGCCTTCCAGAACCGCCTTCAGCGATTTATAGGAAGCATCATTGCCGTCGAACGACAGGTCGTCGCAGAACACGATGAAATTGGATTGCGAGCCGCGCAAGAGATCCATCAGCGCCGGCAGGCTCTCGATATCCTCGCGGTGAATTTCGATCAGCTTCAGGCGATCGGCGGGTTTGCGATGGTGATTGATGCTGGCGTGAGCCGCCTTCACCAGCGAGGATTTGCCCATGCCCCGCGCGCCCCATAGCAGCGCATTGTTGGCAGGCAGCCCGTTGGCAAAGCGCTCGGTGTTCTCGATCAGAATGTCGCGCATCCGATCGATACCCTTCAGAAGGCCGATGTCGACGCGGCTGACGCGCGGCACCGCGGCCAGCCGTCCGTCCGGATGCCAGATGAAGGCGTCGGCTTGGGCAAGTGAATCGGCGGCCGAGGCGGCGGGGGATGCGGCGGAAAGGTGGGTGACGATCGCTTCCAACGCACACGCAATCCGCTCCGGCGCATCGCCCCCGGAAGCCTGCACGGCCATTTGTTCCGACGTCGACGGGGTTTTTCGCAAGGCCGCCCTTGGCGCGGAGCGAGGGGCTGATTTACGGGGCTTTTTTGACATCTTGGGTCTTCCTGACCATGCACCCTTAACGGGCCTTACGGGGGGCCGCAAGCGCCGCAAATGAGGGGTCGGCCAGCGTTGCAATTGGGACCGCGGCCGCTATAGTCCGCGCGAATTTGCCCGGATCGGCTCGGCGCTCAGGCGCCCTGCGGTTCATTCCCGTTCCACGAGGATTGCACGAATGCTGATTACTCCTGCGTTTGCCCAGGCCGCAGCCGGCGGCGACACCAACAGCATGTTGATGTCGCTGCTGCCATTCGCGCTGATCTTCGTGATCATGTATTTCCTGATTCTGCGGCCGCAGCAGAAAAAGGTGAAGGACCACGCCGAACTCGTGAAGAATATCCGGCGCGGCGACACCGTGGTCACGTCCGGCGGGCTGGTCGGCAAGGTGACCAAGGTCGTCGACGACGACCAGATCGAGTTCGAGATTTCGGATGGTGTGCGAGTCCGGCAGATGCGGCAGATGATTTCGGGCGTCCGCGCCAAGGGCGAGCCGGCCAAGGAGAAGAGCGAGCTCAGCAAGGATGAGACGTCCGCGGGCTGATCTCTCAGGCACCGCATTCTCCTTTATCTGACGGGTCAACTCGATGTTGTATTTCACACGGTGGAAGGCGCTGGCGATCATTCTGACGGCGCTGTTCGTGTGCCTGTGCGCGGTTCCGAATTTCTTTCCTGAGGCGAAGGTGAAGACCTGGCCGCTCTGGGCGCAGCGCCACCTGGTGCTGGGTCTCGATCTGCAGGGCGGTTCCTACCTTCTGCTCGAGGTCGATTCCAACTATGTCAGGAAGGAAAAGCTCGATCAGGTGCGGGACGATGTTCGCCGCGCGCTGCGCGAGGCCAAGATCGGTTATACCGGCCTCAATGCGCGAAATGACGCCGTCGAAGTTCGTATATCGAGAGAGACCGATCTTCCCAACGCGCTGACAAAATTGCGCGAGCTGTCGCAGCCGCTTGGCGGCCTGCTCGGCTCTAGTGGCCAGCGCAGCCTCGTGGTCAGCGACGCCGGGGGCGGATCGATTCGTATGACCATTCCGCAAGCGGCGATTAACGAGCGGATCCGGCAAACGATCGAGCAATCGATCCAGATCGTCGAGCGCCGCGTCAACCAGCTCGGCACGGTCGAGCCGGTGATTCAGCGGCAGGGCACCGATCGCATTCTGGTGCAGGTTCCTGGTCTGCAGGATCCGACGCGGTTAAAGGAGCTTCTCGGCAAGACCGCCAAGATGGAATTCCGGATGGTCGATGAGACCGTATCGCCGGAGCAGGCCACGCAGGGCCGCGCGCCACCGGATGACGAAATTCTGATGAGCGCTCAAGCGCCAAAGGTACCCTACGTCATCAAGAAGCAGGTGCTCGTTTCAGGCGGCGACCTCACCGACGCCCAACCGGGTTTCGACCAGCGCACGAGCGAGCCGGTGGTCAACTTCCGCTTCAATACCTCCGGCGCGCGCAAATTCGCCCAAGCGACGGAGGAGAATGTCGGGCAGCGCTTTGCGATCGTGCTCGACAACGAAGTGATCTCGGCGCCTGTGATCCGTGAGCCGATCCGGCAAGGCCAGGGCCAGATATCCGGAAGCTTCACCGTGCAATCCGCCAACGATCTCGCGATCCTGCTGCGCGCCGGCGCCTTGCCCGCGCCGCTCACTGTGATCGAAGAGCGCACCGTCGGTCCCGGCCTCGGTCAGGATTCGATCGAAAAGGGCGAACTCGCGGCCTATGTCGGTTCGATCATGGTCGTCGTGTTCATGCTGGCGACCTATCGGTTGTTTGGTCTGTTCGCCAATATCGCCGTCACCATCAACGTCGCCATGATTTTCGGCGTGTTGTCGCTGCTCAATGCCACGCTGACGCTGCCGGGCATTGCCGGCATCGTGCTGACCGTCGGTATCGCGGTCGACTCCAACGTCCTGATCTATGAGCGCATCCGCGAAGAAATTCGCGGCGGGCGTAACGCGATTTCTGCGATCGATGCCGGTTTCAAGCGCGCGCTGTCGACCATTCTCGACTCGAACATCACGACCTTCATCGCCGCCGCGGTGTTATTTTATATCGGCACCGGCCCGGTCCGCGGATTTGCCGTGACGCTAGGCATAGGCATCCTCACCACGGTTTTCACCGCGTTTACCCTCACCCGGCTGATCGTGGCGGGATGGGTGCGGTGGAAGCGGCCGCAGAGCGTGCCGATCTAGGGGAATGCGGCTTTGACTCATTTCGTTCTCATCGCGCTGGGTATTCTGATTGTCGTGCTGACCGTCGTCAGCGTGCTCGGCGTTCTGCCACCCTTGCGGATCGTGCCGGACAATACGCATTTCGATTTTACGCGCTTTCGCCGCATCAGTTTTCCGATCTCGGCGATGCTGTCGATTTTGGCGATCACATTGTTCTTTACCCATGGACTGAATTTCGGAATCGACTTCAAGGGCGGTACGCTCATGGAGATACGGGCTAAATCCGGTGCCGCCGACATCGCCTCCATGCGGGCGACGCTAAATGGCCTTGCCCTCGGCGATGTCCAGTTACAGCAATTTGGAGGCCCGGACGAAGTGTTGATCAGGGTCGCCGAGCAGCCCGGCGGCGATGCCGCGCAACAAGTTGCTGTGCAAAAGGTGCGTAATGCGCTCGGCGATTCCGTGGACTATCGGCGTGTCGAGGTGGTGGGACCACGCGTCTCCGGCGAACTACTCGCCTATGGCATGCTTGGGCTGATGCTCGCGATCGCCGCGATCCTGATCTATCTCTGGTTCCGCTTCGAGTGGCAGTTTGCACTCGGCGCCATGATCGCCAACGTGCACGACATCGTGCTGACGATCGGCTTCATGTCGATCTCGCAGGTCGACTTCGACCTTACCAGTATCGCGGCGCTGTTGACGATCCTCGGCTATTCGCTGAACGACACGGTCGTTATCTATGACCGTATCCGCGAAATGCTGCGGCGGTACAAGAAGATGCCGATGCCGCAATTGCTCAACGAATCGATCAATTCCACGCTGTCGCGCTCTATCATCACCCACGTCACGGTGACGCTGGCCTTGCTGGCGCTGCTGGTGTTCGGCGGCAACGCGATCCACAGTTTCACGGCAGTCATGATGTTCGGCGTCGTGCTGGTTGGCACTTATACCTCGATCTTCATCGCTGCGCCGATTCTGATCTATCTCGGTGTCGGTACCCACCGCGCCGACGCGCCGGACACGCCGGAAAAGAAGTGACGCGGGCGTGATCCCGAAAAGTGAAAACCGGCTTTCGGACGAGATCATGCCCAAACAAGCAAGCAACCAACCGGACGCTCCACATCTGCCGAGGTCGGCCCCGATCGATGCTTACGGCAATGGCGGCTTTGCCTTCGCCGAAATGTCGCATCGCGGCTCGCTCCTCTGCCTGCCGGACGCGATCTGGGCGTGGCCGGTGACAAAGCCTGCCGATATTGACGAGGAATCGCTGGCCCGAGTCTTCGCAGCTGCGAATGCGATTGATACTCTCGTGGTTGGGACGGGCACGGATGCTTGGGTCCCTCCCATGGGCCTTCGCGAGGCGCTGCGCTCGGTCGGTGTCGTGATGGAGCCGATGCAAACCGGTCCGGCAATCCGCACCTACAACATCATGATCGGCGAAAGGCGGCGGGTTGCGGCAGCGCTGATCGCGGTTCCATGAGCGACACTACCCAGAGCAAGGAGGCGGCCGGCTTCTGCGCCGATCTGGTGCGCTCGCGTGATTTTGCTCGCTACGCATCGACGCTGTTTGTGCCCGGCCCGGAGCGCCGCGCGCTGTTGGCCCTATATGCCTTCAATGTCGAGGTGTCGCGTGTCCACGTGCAGGTGAGTCAACCTCTGCCGGGTGAGATGCGCCTGCAATGGTGGAGCGACATGCTGGCCGGCAAGAGCCATGGTGGCGCCGAGGGCAATCCGGTTGCCCTCGAATTGTTGCTCGCGATCCGGACCTGGCGGTTGCCGGTCGAGCGGCTGTCGCGCCTGATCGACGAGCATCAGTTCGATCTTTACAACGATCCGATGCCGACCATGGCGGCGCTGGAAAGTTACATCAACGACACTTCATCGGCGTTGTTTTCGCTGGCCGCCGCGGTCTTGGGACAATCGTTCGCAGAAATCGAACACCTCGCCCGCCACGCCGGACTCGCACAGGGCCTGACACAGATAATGGTTTTGCTGCCGCTCGACGCATCGCGACGGCAACTATTTGTCCCGCAACAAGTGCTGGCCAACCATGGCTGCGGCATCGAGGATGTCTTCGCAGCTAAGGAAACCCCGAACGTGCGAGCCGCAGTCGATAAGGTGCTTGGCGAGGCGCGGGAACATCTGAAGACCGCCTTTACCTTGCTTGCGAGCGCGCCATCGGAAACGCGGCTGGCGTTCCTGCCGCTGGCGCAGGTCCGAAACGACCTCAAGCAGATGTCGCGCGCTGACAAGGATCCCTTTGTCCCGCTGCGGGCGTCGCGGTTGCGGACCTTGTGGGCGTTGTGGCGCGCGTCAAGGTCGTGGCTATTTCGACCGTGAAGGTTTAGGTGGTCGCATCCGGCGGAATGGTCAGCCGCCAGGAATGCGGTACAAGAGTCATCCGCCGCGGCTGACGACATCCGGCGAGGTTGGCAGCGCCAAATCGGCGGTCTCGAAATTGAACCGATCCCGCAAATTCTTACGCTGTTCCAGAATGTTTTTCAGGAATGCCCGATCCTTCTCGTTCCTCATCATCGGCTCGATCAGATCAAGCTGGTTGGTTGCGACGAGTTGTAGCACTTCGGTTCGAGGTTTGCCGCCAGCGTCGCGCGGCAGGGCCTGCACCACCTGGATATGCTCCGGCGGTTTGGGGCCGTTTGCTGCCGCGATTTCGGTTTGCAGTTGCGCTTCGAGAGCGGGGCGATCGGCTTCGACAAAGGCGTAAAGCCCGACGCCCGAACGGCGATCGGCAAACGCGACAATGGCCGCGTCGCGGACGGCGGGATTTCGCTTGATCAGCCCGATCAGCACCGGCGCGTCATTGACGAGCCGCCGGCCGCCGCCCTCGCGATCGGTGAAATTGAACAGGCCGCGCGTCACGGCGCGGTATACCTTCTTGCCGGTTGCGAGCCAGATGTTGGCGGCCAGCGACTTGCGCGCGAGAATGTTGCGTTCCTTCGGCGTCAACGCCGATGGCGCGTAGCTGCGTTTGTGTTTTAATAGATGCCGAAGGTCCTCGTAGGCGGCGATCCGGAACAGCCAGCCGCGCGTGCGAAAGCACGCCGCGAGCTGGAAGTCGGTGAGATAAGCGCAGCCGTCGCGGCCAACCAGCCAGTTTTGTTCCTTGGCGAGATCATTGTGGCAGATGCCTGCGCGATGCAACTTCCGCAACGCCCGTTTGGCGGATCGAAAATAGGCGACATCGTCGAACGGCTTTGCCAGGTGCAACGCCACGCCATCGATGAAGCCCCGCACGAGTGCCTGCCGGCCCGCCCACAGCAGTTCCGGTCCGACATTGAGTTGGCGCGCCAAACCCAGCGCGCGACACTCACGCCTGAACAAATGCCGTGCCGGCAGATATGACCACCATGGAACCAGATCGATCCGGCGCAGCACCGCATCGACCTCTCCATCTGCCTTTCGAAAACGGCCGCGCTCGACAGTGGAGAGCAGGTCGCGCTTGAGCAATACGCCTTCGGTCCATCGCGCCGATAGAATTTCGGCATCATCGGTGTTCAAGCTCATGAAATGCTCATGCTGCCGCCGCCGCTACCCGCAGATGGTCGATAGTCCAGCGGTCGAGATCCGCCAGCGCGCGGGCGCTAATGGCCCGCCGTTTTGCGATTGCCTTTTCGTTGCCGCGCAGACGCGTTCCGTCGGGGCCTCGGGTTGGCGGGCTGACGAGCGTTGGAAACAATCCGAAATTGATGTTCATGGGCTGGAATGAGCGCGGGCCGCTATCGATGGTTTCGATGTGACCGCCTGTGATGTGACCAAGCAGCGATCCAAACGCCGTCGTCGCGGGCGGCGGCGGCAGCGAGCGGCCTCGCGCATCGGCAGCGGCAAAGAGCCCGGCGATTAGCCCGATGCTTGCAGACTCAACATAGCCCTCGCAGCCCGTCATTTGGCCGGCAAAGCGCAGCCGGGGCGCGGCGCGAAGGCGCATCTGCGCATCGAGAAGCTTCGGCGAGTTGAGGAAAGTGTTGCGATGCAGGCCACCCAATCTTGCGAACTCGGCATTTTCGAGCCCGGGGATCGTGCGGAAGATGCGCTGCTGGGCGCCATATTTCAGCTTGGTCTGGAATCCGACCATGTTGTAGAGCGTGCCAAGCTTGTTGTCCTGGCGGAGCTGCACGATGGCATAGGGCTTCACGGTTGGATTGTGCGGGTTGGTCAAGCCGACCGGCTTCATAGGCCCGTGACGCAGCGTCTCGGGGCCTCGTTCCGCCATGACTTCGATTGGCAGGCAGCCGTCGAAGTAGGGCGTACTGGTCTCCCATTCCTTGAAATCGGTCTTTTCGCCGGCGATCAGTTCGGCGATGAAGGCGTCGTATTGCTCTCTTGTCATCGGGCAATTGATATAATCGGCACCGGTTCCGCCAGGGCCCGTCTTGTCGTAGCGCGACTGAAACCACGCTACCGACATGTCGATGGAATCCCGATGTGCGATGGGGGCGATCGCATCGAAAAACGCCAACGCCTCCTCGTCGGTCAGGCCGCGAATGGCCTCGGCCAGCGGCGCTGAGGTGAGGGGACCGGTCGCGACGATCACATTGTCCCATTCATCCGGCGGGAGGCCTGTGATTTCGCCGCGCCGCAGATCGATCAGAGGATGGTCGAGCAACGCCTTGGTGACTTCAGCAGAAAATCCGTCGCGGTCGACGGCCAACGCACCTCCGGCCGGAACCTGGTTGGCGTCGGCGGCACGCATGATCAGCGAGCCCAGCCGCCGCATTTCAGCGTGCAGCAGCCCGACAGCGTTATTGGCGGCATCATCCGAGCGAAACGAATTCGAGCATACAAGTTCGGCAAAGCCATCGGTCCGATGGGCTTCGGTCATACGATGGGGGCGCATCTCATGCAGAACCACGCGAATGCCGGCATTCGCGACCTGCCAGGCCGCTTCCGAGCCTGCGAGACCCGCGCCGACGATGTGCACGCCGTGCGATGAGGAATTGGTGGCTGTCATACGTCAGAGAGGTAGCGCGTTTCGCTGCAGAGTGGAATGCGCGATACCTTTGAATACGACAACGCCCGCGGCTCGGCGGGCGTTATCCGTCTCCAATTTCGTCTGAGCGGGCTTGTCAGCCCTGATAGTTCCCGGCTGCGACGCGCGGAATATCCGACCGATCAAGACCGATATCCGCCAGTTCGCGATCGCTGAGCTGGGACAATTCGGTGACATTGCGTTGATAGTCCCGGAACGCCTGGATCATGCGGATGAGCGATAGCAACATGGTAGTCTCCTTGCATCGATTCAGCTCTTGGGGAGAGCTTTATCGTTGAAATGAACATAGGTCAGAACGTAGGGGCTCAGAAGATCAAATGCTGCGGTGCAGCTAATCTCAAATTGCATGGCTATCTCAAGAGGCGATTTACCCTTCGGGATGGCGGCCTGACGCACCCCCGCGAAGCGGCAACGCCAGCCCGCATTTCACAAATGACCGTAAATTTTGGGCTTTGAGCCGCCCAATATCTTTCTGCGGCGCGTCTGCGATGTATGAAGCGGATTGCCCTTTGCCGGGAAGCGGTGGTGTGGATCAGTCCGCCTACCGCCTGCTTTTCCAACCAAAACTATCCTTCATCCATGCATATTTCGCATGCATTATAGATGAATCTCTATTCATATTGTGTCTTTAGGGCATATGAGCGAGTTGGCCCGCGAAATAGCCAATCGTCCGCGCGTAGACCTCGCTCTTGTTCCACTGCTGAAGCACGGCGAAGTTCGCGCTGCCGGGTTCCCAGTCCTTGCCGCGCTTCCAGCCGTAGCTCGCAAGGAAATTGGCGGTCGAGGCCAGTACATCGGGCGCACTGCGCAAGAGGTCGCGGCGGCCATTGGCGTCGAAATCCACAGCAAACTTGATGTAGGATGACGGCATGAACTGGGTCTGGCCGATTTCGCCGGCCCAAGCGCCGCGCATTTCCGATGGCGTCAGGTCGCCCCGCTCGATGATGCGCAACGCATCCATCAGTTCGCCCCGGAACATCTCCGCGCGCCGGCAATCATAGGCCAGCGTTGCCAGTGAGCGCAGCGTCGGGAATTTGCCGGTATTGGCGCCAAAGTCGGTTTCCAAACCCCAAATCGCGACCAGGATCTCGCCGGGCACGCCATAGGCTTCCTCAATGCGCGAAAGCACCGAGCCGTACTGCTTCAGCATATTGGAACCGCGCGCGAGCCGCGGCGGGACCATGCGGCCGGAGAATTCTTCGAAGCTCTGATTGAATACCTTTTGCGAGCGATCGCGCGAGAGAACCCCCTGATCGAGCGTCACGCCGTTAAGGCCAGAGGCGATGGCCGCCTGGGAAATTCCCTTCGCCGCAGCCTCCGTCTTGAACTCGTCGAGCCAGGCCTGAAAGCTGCCGCTGCCGCAGGGCACCGCGCCCGCGGCGGTCGTCGTTACCGCAAGGACTGCGCTCAACGCGAGGAGGCAGCGGAGGATTACCGAATTTCGCACAGATTAGCTTCGCTCCTGGAGGGGTCGGCGCTTCGTATGTCGGGTCAACCGCGGCCAAAACAAGGCTTTTGGCGAACACGGCGCGCATAGCAACATCCGCGACCGCGCCGCCTTCGTCAACTATCCTGCCAAATCCGGCGGTCCTCGCCGAACCGTTCGTCAAGGGCTTTCAGCCCCCAGCGCTGTCCTTCCGCCGCCACGGAAACAGGTTCGCCGGGAAATCAGCCGCAGGGCGCCGTTCGCGCGGCGGGCGGGGTGGGATCGGCCGCAGATTGGGATCGGGTGCGATCACCTTGCGGTAGAGATGCCAGGTCGCGTGACCCAGCAGCGGTATCACGATCGCTAAGCCGATGAAGAGCGGCAGCGATCCCGCTACCAGCAACGCGGCTACGATCAGTCCCCAGGCGGCGATCATGAGGGGATTTCTTGCCGCCACGCGAAGCGAAGTGACCATCGCCTCGCCGGCGCCGGCGTGACGGTCGAGCATCATCGGGAAGGAAACCACGCTGATGCCAAGCGCGACCAGCGCAAAAAGGAATCCGACGCCGCAGCCGACGCCGATCAGCCACCAGCCTTGTGGCGTCGTCAGCACGGTTTGCACAAAGTCGGAAATGCCGGTGGCGCCTTGATAGCCGAACACCGCGATATAGATCGCCTGTGCGGTTGCCACCCAGGTCACGAACAGCGCGAATAACAGAGTACCGAGCCCGAGCATTGCGCCGAATGAGGGCGAACGCAGTACGTCCATGGCATCCCAGGCAGACGGTTCTTCGCCGCGTTCGCGGCGGCGGCTGAGTTCATAAAGACCGAGCGCCGCGAAAGGACCGAGCAGGGCAAAGCCCGCGGCCAAAGGAAACAGCAGCGGCAGAACGGAATAGCCGAGCACGGTCCGCGCCAATGCCAGGCCGAGCAACGGATAGATCACGCACAGAATGATGGCGTGGCTTGGAACCGCTTTGAAATCCTCCCAGCCAAGCCGCAGCGCTCGATGCAGATCGGAAAGGCTGATCTTGCGGATGACAGGCGTCGATGCGTTATCTTGCGCTGGCTGAGCCAGCGGCGCGGCATTGCCAGAGTATGGTGTCGCCATGGTCGCTATCTCCCTTGATGCAAGCGGTCCGCCTTTCACGCCGTTACGGACGCGCGGAATCGTCTGCAAAAACGATCACAAAAGGCCAGACGCGAAAGACAAGGAAACCAAGACTGGCCATGTCGCGAACTGAACTTCAAGCGTACTCCGATTTGCCCACGCTGTCGCTCACGCTTGAGTGACTGCGACGTTGTGCAGCGTTCGACGGACGCTGCGTCATGCCGCCGCCATTCTGCCGCAGTTAAGCTGAGCTCTGGGCGTATGCTTGCCTTGGCACCGGGGATTAAGCTTTGCGGCGATCCGATGCTGTCCGGCAATTGAGAAACTGCCGTTCAAACCTCCAACGATTTACCGGTTAATTGGGAGAGATCGATGAGTATTTTCGGAAAAATCATGAGCGCGATTTTTGGCACCAAGACAAATGCCGCTTCGGCAAGCGGCGCGGCTGCTTCGACTCCCGGCTCGGCCACGCCGGCGCAAACCGTCGATGTCGCGCCGATCCTGGACAAGGCCGTCGCGGCCAAGAAGGAGAAGCTGGAATGGCGCACGTCGATTGTCGACCTGATGAAGGCGCTTGATATCGACTCCAGTTTGGGCGCGCGCAAGGAACTGGCAAAGGAGCTCGGCTATACCGGCGACACCAATGATTCCGCAAGCATGAACATCTGGCTGCACAAGCAGGTGATGGCGAAACTTGCGGCGAACGGAGGCAAGCTGCCGGCCGACGCCAAGTGGTAACAGTCCATCCCGCCCTAACCAAAAGGCCCGCGCCGTCGCGAACCTTTTTTCATGCCGCGACGCAACCGTCTCCATTCGCTTGCCCGGTATGGGGGGCGGCGCTAGAAACCCGAGCCGCCAACAGTCACGAATCGGAGCACAGCCATGGATACCGTCGATCGCAGGGCCCTTCTTGCATCGGGCGCACTCGCATTGGCGGGCACGGCGACGCCGACGGGTGCGGCGCAGTCGGGCGCGAGGCCGATCTTCGACGTCCCCGCGATCACGGTCCCCATCGCCGGCGAGAAGGGCGTATTTCCGGTGCGCCGCATCTACTGCATCGGCCGCAACTACGCTGCGCACGCGATCGAACGCGGCTCTGATCCCACCCGCGAACCGCCGTTCTTTTTCCAGAAGCCGACCGATGCGATCCAGCATGTCGCGGTCGGCGAGGTGGCGGATCATCCTTATCCATCGCTGACCAAGAACTATCACCATGAAGTCGAACTGGTGGCGGCGCTGAAGTCGGGCGGCACCAACATCGCGCCGGAGAGGGCGCTCGATCACGTCTACGGCTATGCGGTCGGCCTCGACATGACCCGGCGCGACCTTCAGAACGGCATGGCGGCCGAAAAGAAGCCATGGGAGATCGGCAAGAGTTTCGACCACGCCGCCGTCATCGGCGCGATCCATCCCGCGACGAAGACGGGACATCTGGCCAAGGGCGCGATCTCGCTTGCCGTCAACGGCACGGTGCGGCAGGCTTCCGATCTCGACAAGATGATCTGGAGCGTCGCCGAGCAGATCGCCAAACTGTCGGAGGCCTTCGAGCTGAAGGCCGGCGACATCATCTATTCCGGTACGCCGGAGAATGTCGGCCCGGTGGTGAAGGGCGACGTGCTGTTGTGCAAGCTCGAGGGCTTGCCCGATATGTCGATCCGGATTGTGTGAATGATTCAGGGTGCCAAATCACCTCCGGCGTCGTCCCCGCGCTCGGCGCGGGAAGGCCTGTAAAACTCGGCGCGGTGTAGCGCATGAGTTGTTTCGCAATGACGGGTCACGTCTTAAGGAGATCCGCATATTCGGCGTGCTTGGCGATATAGGCTTTGACGAACTCGCATTGCGCGACCACCTTCAACCCTTCGCCCCGCACCTGGTCGAGTGCGCCCTTGATCAGCTTCGAGCCGACGCCCTTGCCGCCGAGTTCGGGCGGCACCTCGGTATGGATGAAGGTGATGACGTCGCCGGCGATTTTGTAATAGGTCGCGGCGAGGTGGCCGTCGACCGTGAGTTCGAAGCGGTGATGCGCTCTGTTGTTGATGACATCAGTCATGGCCCGCAAGTCCGGGTTTTCGTCACACCACTTCCTTTAAGGATTCGTTGAGCAGGCCGCGGATCGACCAGGCTTCGCCGTCGATGGTGCCGGAGATGTCGTCGATCTTCCATTTCCCGTCCTCGCGGGCGAAGTTGTAGCGGATGGTATTGTCGGAGACCTTGAAACGCAGCAAATGTCCGGTGATGGTGACGGCGATGACGGCATTGTCGACCTCCATCTTTTCCGCCTCGACCTTGAACGATTTCACATCCGGCTCTTGCGAATTGGTGACGGGATCGAAATCGATCGGCGGCACGTCGTCCTTCGGCGTGTGCGCATCGGCTTTGGCCCATAACTCGATCAGCGATTTGGAAAGGTATTTGGCCTTCGCCGCCTTGTTCTCGATGATGAAGGTACCGCCGCCGTCGCCCTTGCCCTTCGCAGCGCGCGTGTAGATCGCGGTGACGATGGCGACGGGATCGTTGGAGGATGCCTGCGCGGCGACGGCGCGGCGGGCCATTGTCCCCGCAAGCAAACCGGTCAGGCCCAAACCAGTCAGACCACTCAGAAAAAGCGTACGCCGGGTAATCATGCCGTTTCTCATATCAATTTGGCTCGCTTATAAACCCCGTCCTATCAGGTGCAAGCGCGATCGCCCCCGGTTCCGTCACTCTCGCCATTGACAAACGTATCAACGAACTTCCATTGCGAGCGATAGCGAAGCAATCCATTTTGCCGCGGAAGGGAAGTTGGATTGCTTCGTCGCTTTCGCTCCCTTGCGCAAACGCTTTGCGTTTGTCGCAGGCAATGACGACGGGGCGCGTGTCCACCTTCTCGCGACGCCATCTGCGTCCGAGGGATGATTGATATACCCTCCAAAAATCGAGGGCGCAGGGAATGCCGGGCGCTCGATGCGCCCGCAGCCTCGCATGCAAAATAAAATGAGCATACGAGTGTAGTCACCACGGTCACACCGGAAACACCCGGCATTCCCTACGCAATGGTTTTAACGGTTTCCTCCGCGCTCTCCCTGGTGACCGGGCTTTTTTGCCACCATCGTCTGCGAGATCATCACCCCGCAAACTTGACGCCAGCGTCGGGGCGTCAGGACCACACGGCTTCGCCGTCCGCTTTGGCGCCGCTCGTCTTGCGCCGCCGCCGCGTCCATCGCATCCAACCCGCGTTCGTGACGTTCGCGAAACGCCCCTCTGTCGGGATCGGACGGCGCGGAAAATGCATTTGATTTGGGGTTTAGATCAATGCCGTCGGGTTGCGACACATTGACACGACGGGCAAATCAGTTGCGGCGTGCTTTCGAAGTTATCGCCGGGAGTCAATAGGTCTCGACGTGCGGATTGCCGCGGGTAGGTTTGATTTGCTCGTTGAGGCTGGGCAAGAACTCGGCATTTTTGAGAGTTGGTGTACGATTCGGCCTATGACGAATCATGCATTCAAGAGCGGCGATAGCCGTGAGCAACCCAGTTTGCTGCCCCCTCGGATTGAAGACTAT
>Ga0209167_10000359_pt1 | contig 36751 bp, 32 predicted proteins | sample Coa_R1_9_FD_187154 | JGI IMG/M metagenome (GOLD analysis project Ga0209167, IMG submission 187154) | Surface soil microbial communities from Centralia Pennsylvania, which are recovering from an underground coalmine fire - Coalmine... | ecosystem: Environmental > Terrestrial > Soil >...
GATGGCGAAGCAAGCGGGGTGGCTGTGCATGACGGATTTTTCGTGGGCTCCATACTTCGCGCGGAGCACGCGAACATTTTTGTTTTCGAACTCCACCTTGTAGTGTTTCGCGTCGACTTTTATGGGATCGGAAGAGACTTGCTGGCGTTTCGGAGCGGTAGACATCTTCACCTCCTCAAGGATAGATAACGAAGGGTCGCCTGTGCTGGGGGAACCGCAGCGCGAGAAGCATAGACCTCCAGCGTGAAAAGAACAACCGATTCCCTCAGAGCGAGGAAAAGCGAACGCCCTACCGCCCCGCCATCTTCTGCGCCAGAGCCAGCAGAAGCTTACGGTCGGATTCCTTCATGCGCGCGAGCAGATGGTGGAACCGCTGCCAGTCACGGACTTCTTGGCGGGTCTCGCCCCGGCCGGCCTCGTCCGCGGCCTTCCGCTTGAGAGCCGGAGGCAGGACGGGGTCCTTTTTCCCCTCATAGAAGAATTGATAGAGGGGAACCTCCAGTGCGTGCGCGAATTTTTCGAGGGTTTCGAGCGAGGGAACTGTGTGGCCGTTCTCCACGCGGGAAGTGTAGCAGCGCAGCATTCCGGTGCGCTTCTCTATGTCGCCCTGTGATAGCCCCTTCTCGTCCCGCAATGTCCGCAAACGTTCACCAATGAGCATGAGGCATTATCCATGACATCGAGCGCACCAGAGTGAGTTTTATTCTCTTTCTCGCTCGAACTTCCAAATGACGTTATCAAGTAACCGCGGAGTGAGGTCGGGATACTTCGCCCGCAGGATCGCACACGCGCCGGAAAGCAAAGACTGCGCCTCGGCAGAGCCAGGTTCATATAAGAAATGGAAACGCAGGTGAGGAACGTCTTAGAAAAAATCCCCGATCGTTCGAACGGGGAAAAACATGACTAGAATCTCCTGCTGAGCAAGGCCCGTCTCTAGCTTCGCTTTCCATTCAGTGAAAAAATCTAGGGCCTTTTCGGACTCATGCTCTTTGGCCAAACCGAATACGTAGGTGAGCCGGTCGATGACGATCGTTTTGCGGTTTCTCTTCTGCCACCAACCCTTGAAGGGTGTTGGACCCATCGGATTTGCCTCGGTGATCCCCTCAAGAGTTCGCCTCGTTGCGTCGACAAACTCGAGCAGAAGCGAGGGAGACAACGCATGAGTTTCATAGCGTTTCTTTTTCCCCTCTGTTTGTGTAGCTACTCTGTAGGTCGTGGGGATGTAGACTTCAAACCGAATGTAATGCGCCATATGCGACAAGAAGGGACACGCAGAATGATCTTTTTCGATTACACGACCTGATATGAGATTCCGAGTTGCTTCAAGACGTACAAGGATCGTTCCGAAACGGCCAACACTCCTTTGCGATCCGTTGCGATGACCGTGCCGGCAAAGAAAACGGCGTACGTGCCTCTCGAAAGATTCTCCGAATCGAAGCTAATAGTCTCAGTATTGAGGCTCGTTCCTTCCGGAGGAAGCGATTCCATTATTCGATCCACCGCCTGTCCAATTTCCCAAGCGATCCTCGCGTTCTCGTCCGCAAAGACGATTTCTTCTTCCACTTCACTCGACAGGGCTTTGACGGTCGCTTCCTTCATGCCTATCTTCTTCCAGTCTTCCTTGAGGTTGCGCGGCATTATACATCTCCTCTCGCATTGTCAGGCGGAAACATTCTGTTATCAGGATAGTTAACAGACTCCCGCTCGTCAAAGCGCCCCTTGCGAAGCCGTTGCGCAGCATATGCGCGAAACATGTCTCAAGATAACGGCAGCCGGGCTGAGGAGGTAACTGTCCAAAGGGACCCTGTTTCTACAGCGGCAACAACCGTTAGATGCGTTCTGAGGGTGTCCCCCAATCTACTGGGTTCCCAAGCGTCTAAAAAGCCATTCGTTTGATGTTTTTTAGTCCTCCTGGGATGCAAGAGGCTTTCTTAGAGTCCGGGACGCACCGGTCAAGCACCGGGCCACCGCCGCGAATGACAGGAGGTAAAACCCGACCGAAGGAAGGGAAACGCACCGGGCCTCACTATATATAGAGCGGAATACAGAGGTAAGAATCCGCGCGCCCGAACCCCGCCAGCCCCGAACCCGTCTGCCAGCGCCCGAACCAGCCCGGCACCGACCATAAAGGCCAGGAACGAACCCGGAAATCCCCATCCAAACCGAGCTGCCTGCGGCAAACCTCGGCCGATTTTCGGGCCTCGGACCATCGTCGGAATTCGGGGCCCGACCAGCCAAAATTCGGGGCTTTCCGTCGCTGGACAAAAGTCCACGCCCCGCTACACTGAGGGAAATCTTTCCCCATGCCCACCTCAAAAGCTGCGCAGCCGAACCCTACCTGTCCTCACTGCAATTCCCGGTTCACGATCAAGAAAGGGAGGCGACTGAATCGCTATCGAGTTCTCCAGCTCTTCCAATGCAGGGAGTGCCTCCGTAAATTCACGACTGCCGCTGGAAAAGCAGGACATGTACACCGCGGGTTATTCTCGAAACCGTCTCCACGTACAATCTCGGCAATTCCGTAAGCGAAACGCAGGGCCTGATCCGCAAGCGTCTTCACGTCGATATTCCCGAAGGCACCATCCGCTCCTGGCTCGCCGCGCATCGACCCTTCACCTCGTACGCTCGCTTACGGACACTCGGCAGCAAACTTTTTGGCGCGCACGAGGTGATCCGCAGTTTTCTTTTGCGCCATAAACAGGTGTATCGGTTCCAGCTTCACCGAGCAAAACTGCAACTGCTCCTTGAAAATGGAGAGCACCGGCATCTCACTCCGGTAACAAGCTATCTCGAACAAATCAGAGAGAACTTTCCGCACGGCATGTTTCAGGCTACGGAGGATCGCTCATCGAAATTCCCGACCACCGTCACGATTCCCATCCTGCGAAAAGAAAATTACGCGACGCGTCTCGCGACACTTGTCCTACCGAGTTCGATCTCCAACAAAAAGCGTCACGAAACATTGCGACGTTTCATGCTCGCGAACGACTCCGCGACCATCGCAGTCGAAATTCCCGTGTACCTCACGAAAGAGGACATCTCCCAGTACCGCAATCAGGGATTCAAGCTCGACTTCGACAGCGAATTCATTACGGGTCACATCGATTTCTTGCAGGTCCGCGACGGTTATCTGCAGATCCTCGATTACAAGCCGGATGCCCGGAAGGAGAAGCACGCCCACGTGCAACTCACGATCTATGCCCTGGCTCTCGCGAGAAGGGCGAATCTCCCGCTCAAGTACTTCAAGTGCGCGTGGTTCGACGAGAAGGACTATTTCGAATTTTTCCCACTCAAAGGGGTCTACGAGATGAGATCGCAGCCGGGCAGAACTACGGGCAGCGCTGCCCTAGGATGGTCAAGGAAAAACACCGATTTTATCGGTGATCGTGGCTATGGAACGAGTCAGACTTCCGCGTCAGCGAGCGAGGGATGATCCGTCGAAACGCAAGAGGAAGCAGCATCCAAGAAATCCAGAGAATGATAAGAGTGCATATCTGGACGGCGAGCGGCTCGGGAATTGGCAGGTTTCGAGCGAGATCGTGAAACAAGGCTGCAAGAAGAGGGACGGAAAGGCAAAGAAGCAAGAACCCAAGAAGGGCCTGAGCGAGAAGCGCGAGGAGTCGCCAGGAGAGGGGAGTCCTCGGCTGAGGGTTCGAGAGGTCCCGACTGCCGCACCGGGAGCAGGCCTCAGCGGTCCTCGGGTTCGCGTGAAGTTTCGGACACAGCTTCACGTCGTAGCTGCAGCCACAGGAATTGCAAAACAGCGGTTCTCCGCCGGTCGTATGTCCGCACGCATAGCAATACTTCATGGAAGCGGCTGGAGGTGAGGGAAAAGCGACTGTCGCGCATCGCCGTGCGGGCGAAGCCAGACAGGCGCGAAGATCCCTTCGCAGCGTACCGACTCAAGCGTCGCGAACCAAAAAATCTTCTGCGTGGAAATTCGTACCAATTTGCGGATCGACAGGAGCCGCCGTTCCGAACTCGCGACGACGAGTACCCGGAACTGATCCCGCCCGAAGCGCCGCTCAAAATCTCCGGAAAGCGCCAATTGAACGTAGTTTCTCACTTTTCCCGCCCACACCATGGGCCGTTCATGGCCAAGGTCGACTTCAAGAAATGCGGTTATCGTCCCTGCTGGAGTTCCGAGCTCGAAATATCCGTCCGGTATGAGGCGGAGATTCTGCGTCAGCGACTCATGGAATGAAAGCCAGCGCGAGAGTGAAACACCGGGATTCGGTCGCCTGAGTTCGCAGTAGAAGTTATTGACCGCAAGCTGATGCAGAACGGAGAAATCGGCGACGAGCGATTCGTTTCTCGGCCGCCTCAGTCCTCGGGGAATGACGCCGACTAGTGCCGCGCCCTTGGTCGAGAGCGCATAAACTGCTTTTCTGCTCCCTTCGGTCACACCGAGAAAGAATCGACGCAGCAGTCCCGCTCTCGTGAGCGCGAGAAGCCGCGTGTTAACGCGCGTCGTCGAACCGAACCCGCCAACGATCTTGGCCTGCTCGCGATCGACCACACGGAACGTCGCAAGCTCCTTGAGGAAAGCGCGGTCGCGTTGCTGGATCGCGATTCCATTACGGTTATTCCCACGCATGGAGCATGTCGTCGGTTTTGCGATGCGCGAGTTCCTGGCGCTTCGCGATATCGCGTTCGATGTGAGCACGCACTCGACCGTGTGCGTATCGAGACCGATTGAGGAGATCCGTGGTATCCGCATTCGGAGTGCGCACCGCCGGCACCTGCACCTCCACTGACCGCTCCGGCCCGCTCTTTACGATGGCATGTCGTCGCGGCAGGTTCTTCAAGCGGTAGGCGAGCGATGCGCCGCCATCGAGCGCTTGCGCGACGAAGTGGGCATCCACACTGGAGAGCTGGAAAAAGACATGCGTGTTGACGGCGAGGATTGCCGCCCGCACTTCGGGAGGATGTTGGTCCAGGAATTGATTTGCGGAGACGATCCCGACGCCGAACTTGCGGGCTTCGGACAGCACGGTTTCTACTCCCCCGTGGGTGTAGGGGACAAGGTTCTGGATCTCGTCGCAATATATCGTGTAGAGCGACCTTTTGTCGCGAGTGAAGAGCGCGTTCTTGAGCATGGTGAAGATAAGGCTGCCCAGGGTGAGAGCTTGCTCGCCGAGCTTTCCTTTTTGCAGATCTACAATGATCCAATGACCCTCGTCCATCGCTTCCTTGATCGAAAACGTGGAACGTTCCTGCCCCACGATGTGCCGGAAGCGCGGATCGGCGGTGAACGCCGACGTCTTATTCAGTATCGGCTCCCGCATCGCGGCCCGCATCGGCTCGCCCGCTTGGTCGTAGCGGGATTCGAAGTATTGCCGGACCTCTGCGTTCACGACTTTCTTCAAGCACGCTGCTCGGAAACCGCTGTGCGTGAGAAACGGCGCGAGCTCGACAAGCGTGAACCTGTTCGCGGAGAGGACGTACAACGAATTTCGAAGCAGCTCATCCGTCCGAGCGCCGAAGTACTGGAGATGCCAGCGGTGCCTCAGAACCTCGGCGAATTCTCCAATCCGAACAAAGTCCGCCAACTCCTGCTCCAAAGGGTTGAGCCCGATCGACAATTCGGGATCACCGGGAGCGATAACGACGAGTCGGTTGCTCAGGTGACGACGGAGAAGCCGCTCGCGGGCGGCAATGGAGTGCAGAAGGAACGGCGTCGCGTCGCCGTGGAGATCGAAATACGCGAACCCGCGGTCCGCCTCAATATCCTGCGCGCCCATGAACTTCAGGAGCGAGCTCTTGCCAGTTCCAGATTTGCCGATGACAGCGATATGCATCGTCCGATCACGCGCGCTCAGCAAAACTCGACGGCGAGTTGGCTCGCCGTCATGCACGCGGAAACCGATATCGAGAAGACGATCGCGGGGATCAGCTCGACGCCAACGAAGGCCATTCCGAATGGCTGAGATAAGTTGTTTGAAACTACGGAGCATCAACTGGGTGGGAGATCAGCATATCAAATACGTTGTGCGAGCAAAGGTAGGCGATGTCGTCAGAAGCGACAACATTGCCCACCTCAGGTTTTGTCGCTAAGGGGACGCTCCAGGAAAGCACCGGCAAGAACGTCAAAGCAGCCCGTCTACTCGTCGCGGGATCTAATCTTGTGAGAAACCCAAAGTTCACGAAGTGTGGCCTAGAGCGAGTGGGTCTGGCACAGGCCTCAATTCCGGTATGTAGATACCGGATTCAGACTCGAAAAAAGTTCTAACACCGTTCACTGCCGCCCGCAGGAATGAACAGGAAGCCCTTTCACCCAAGATGCGGAAGGGTTTTTTCGCGTCAATTATGAGTTTTTTATCCTTCAGGAAAAGGTTCGAACCGATGGCGGAGAGGATAACTCGTTTTTCTTCGTTCGTGCCGTGCAGCAGCCAGAATTTCGCTCTATTACTGAACAAAAACAGCTTGCGAGAAGGTTCGATCCAATCTGAGGCTTCCAACTGTTTCAGGCGTTCACGAAGCCTTTCCTGCTCCCGAGCGAACGTCGCGCGCTGACGCGAGAACTCGTCATCAGTGATCAGTTCCTGACAACGCAGGTGGGTTAAGTTATTCATGCTCTTTCTGCACATTTCAAGCGCCTTCGCAACCGATCGTTTGATTTCGGCGCCGGTGTCCTCTCCCATCTCCTTTTTTACTATCGCCAGTGCTTCTTCTACTTGCTCGTCGGCAAGGTAAATTGTGTCGATGAACTCGAGAACCTGGCGGTCTAGATCTCCCTCTTCCGCGGATTTTTCATGGCAGGTTATGTTCTGGCGGCTCTTGTGAGTGCAATGGTAATACACATACCGCCGCCCGTATCGGTTGTGGTGTTCCTCCGCCGTAACCGAACCATTGCACGTACCGCAAGTGAGAAGCCCCGCATACGCAAACAGGTGGCGCTTCGGGTGGGAGCGAGTATCTCTTCGCAAGAGCGCTTGGGCACGTTCGAATTCGTCGAGCGTAATCATCGGCTCGTGCCGTGCCGCGTGCCATTTTCCCTTGAAGACGATATGTCCGGTGTAAAACGGCCTTTTCAGGATCTGGTAGATGCCAGTCCGTCCTAGCGGTTTCCCGCCGATTTTCTTGTGCTGCCGCGTACGCAACGCCAGTTGTTCTCTCGCGACTAGGCAAAGCTGCGGAACCGAGTATGTTCCTGTCAGAAAGAGCTGCCAGATTCTCTTGATTAAGAAGAATCGCTCCGGATCGGGGATGATGATCTTGTCGCCCGTTTCACTGCGTGCGTTCAGATAGCCGATGGGAGCGTACTGAGGCAACCAGCCTTTTTCTCGTTTAGCCCGATTGCCGCGCCGAACGTTCTCGCTCAGGGAATCGATGTAATACTTCGATTGACCGAACATGATCGCAAGCATGAACTTGCCTTGCGACGTGTTCTCGAATGTGTACGTGGGGAAGCGGAGGTCCACCAGACTGCCGGTATCCAGATAATGGATGAGTTGGCCTCCGTCCAGGGCGTTCCGGGCGAGGCGGTCGGGATGCCAGGCAAGGATACCGTTCGCTTCACCGCGCACGATGCGTCGAAGCAGTTCGGTGAACACTGGCCGACCGGGTGTCTTCGCACTGCGAGCTTCTTCGAATGAGGCGACGACGTGCAATCCCTCCTTCTCGACGTAGCGTTGCAGCTCCTTTTTCTGCGATTCGATCGAGAGTGCTTGACGATCCTCCTCCTCGCTGGATTTCCTGCAATAAATAAAATACTGATTCAAAGAAATGTGGGATTGATTGTTTTTTCGACCTTTAACAAGGGGCTGCCCTTACTATAGGAAAAACGCCGCTGCTCATCAAATCTGCTTCAAACTGTGCTTCATGCAAATGGGGCACGTTGCGAAGTCGTGACCTTCGGGTGGCGGCTTAACCAGGACGCGAAAGAGGGGACTCAGGTCCGAAACCTGTTCTTTGGTCGGGGCTGGTTCCTCGCGTGGCCTTTTCGCATCGGTGGATTTCTGCGAATCCATGCGGTGGAGGATAAGGAATCATCGAGATTTCCGAAACACTGGCGGATGCACCATCTTCGGCAACAAAGCCCAACCCCTTACGCGAAAGACGCAAGGATCAGAGCCAGACACGGTGCCGCCCTTCCATAGTTGACATAATGCATACGTCATGTCATAATAACCCACCTCGAATCTCGTCGAGGCCTTTCAATCCCTACCTAAAACCGTCGTTTGTCATCACTTCTGACGACATCTCCCGTGTAGCGATACGGCGAATTTCCCTCTAACCTTACCCCAGCACGATCACGGTAATACGCGTCATTTTCCATGGCGTCACCCAAACTCGAACACTATCTGCGTGCGTCCCGAAAACGGTCTGGGCTCAGCCAGACCGAGCTTGCCTACTTGTTGGGAGCGACAACCAGAAATCAAGTGTCCCGCTACGAGCGGCAGCGGCACGTGCCGCCGCTCCGCGTGGCGCTCGCTCTCGAAGCTCTGTTCGGCACGCCGGTCTCGGAGCTCTTTCCTGGGATCTACGGATCGGCCGAGAAGGAATTGCGGCGCCGCGCCCGAGAGCTCGCGCATAGATTCCGAGCGCCAGGTGAAAAGCCGAATTGCCGCGCGGCGGCACAAAAGTTGCAGTGGCTCGTCGACCGCTGCGCAGAACATCCTGCCACATGGCAAACAAAGACGAAAGGATCCTCGCAGTCGACGCAAGAAGCAGCAGCTTCGGATTCGTCGTCTTCGACGGTCCGAACCGGCTCCTCGATTGGGGAGTGAAGAGCTTCCGCCGCGGAGTGAACGCCGTGAAGCTCCCTGCGAGCGGAAAAGTGCCGGCGCTCCTCGATGAGTTCTCCCCGCGCGCAATCGTGCTGCGAACGCTCGACTGGCATGACGCCGCGAAGCAACCCGAACTGCGCGAGACGATCCTCGGAGAAGCCGCAAAACGTCGCATTCCCCTGAAGTTCGTTTCGCGGAGCGCTGTGAAGAATGCGTTCGCCGGAGCGAACCGCAACAAGTATGCCGTCGCCGCACAAGTCTCCGCGCGCTTCCCCGAACTCGCTCCGAAGCTCCCGGCGCTGCACAAGATCTGGATGAGCGAGGAGTATTGGCTCTCTGTCTTCGATGCTGCCTCTCTTGGCGTCACTTACTTCCGCCGATTCGAACCTTCGATTTCCGTTCATTCGTAGCACGGCGAACCCTTCCAGCGGCCCCTGGCGCGCGGAGCCATGTGCTCCCAAATGCGCCTTTTTGACAAGGGGCCGCTGGAAGGGCTTGTCCCTTCGCTTTCAGCTCATTGAAAAGGAGAACAAAAAAATGGAGGAGAGCAACCTTCTCACCCAATGTGGCAGCACGAAAATCACGCGGGTGCAGTTGCAGGAGATCCCCGCTCCCGAAGGCACGACGACACACCAACCGATCGCGCATCATACGATCATCGACGCGCTTCTCGAAGCGCTCGCGTTCCGGCATATTTCAGTCGTTCGCGACGAATATGCGGTTTCCGAGGACGGCATGAAGATGTTCGGCGTCCTCGATCTCGAAACCGCGTTCGAAGGCTGCCGCTTCTCGATCGGCATCCGGAACGCAAACGACAAATCGATGCGCCTCGCGATGACAGTGGGCTATCGCGTCTTCGTCTGCGACAACATGGCGTTCCAGGGAGACTTCAGCCCGGTGCTCGCGAAGCACACGAAACGCTTCAGCCTCACGGACGCGGTCTCGCTCGGCGTGGATCGCATGCAGCGGAATTTCGACCCGATGTGCCGGCAGATCGAGTTCTGGAAGCGTAGCCAGATTACCGACGAAGACGTGAAGCTCACGATCTACCGCGCCTTCGTCGAAGGGGAACTCGAAGCTCCGAAGCATCTCGCCCGCCGCGTCCACGAGCTGTACTTCCATCCCCAATACGAGGAGTTCTCGCCCCGAACGGAGTGGAGCCTCGCGAACGCTTTCACCTCGGCGTTCAAGGAACTCGATCCGGTGCCGCAGTTCCGGGCCACGGCCCGGCTGGGCTCCTTCCTCATCGGCCAATCGGGATTCGCCTTCACTGCTGGCCCGGACTGACGCGAGCCTCGCGTACAGCCTCCAGGTGATAACGGAGCCTCGCACATGTCACGGGCCAGCGCCACGAGAGTCCTAGAAGCGGCAGCGAAGAGTCTCGCGTGGGACCTCTTCGTCGCCGCTCGATATTGCCGGACACGATCCCACGTGAACGTCGAAAAGTTCGAACGCGAGCTCTTATCCGCTGCTCGTCAGTGGGTAAGGACTCGCTCGAATCTCACAAATGGAAAAAGGAGGAAAGATGGAAACACCGAAAAGCAGTAACCCGTTCTGGCGGCAAGGGGACATCTACTTCGTGCAGCTCGACGAAGAGCCTCGCACCGCCGAGTCGAGACCCGTGAAAAACGGGATCATCGCGAAGGGCGAGACGACCGGGCACGCGCACCGGCTCTCGCCATCGTCGATGACTGAAGGAGCGTCGCTCTTTCTCGCGGGCGACTCGATGTTCCTTCGCTCACCGCAGACCGGCGCGAAGATCGTCCACGACGAGCATGGCGCGATCGACCTTCCGCCGGGCCTCTTCGCCGTCGTTCCCCAGCAGGAGTTCGACGGCCTCGGCTGGCGGCAGGTGCTCGACTGAGCCATGCGCGCCATCTCTGCGAACCGCAGAGCCGTCCGCGAAGCGCTCGCCCACGAGGGCTGGCGCTTCGCAGTGGTCGGCTCGATCGAAGAACTCAGGCGCCACCGGAACTCCTGCCGGACGCTCAGCCTGCCGGTCGGGAGCGAATCGGTCGATCGTGCCCGCACGATTCGCGAACTCCTCGTGCGGCGGATGCCGTGGGAGTTCCGCGGACAACCGTTTCCCCGCTGGCTCACGTTCATCTCGACCACGGCACGGAAAGCGCTCCAGCCGAACCTTCCGCTCGCCGCCGAGTTCTGCCTGATCCACGGCTTCACCTTCCTCGTGGGGAACCTCTGGGCGGAACGCGACGCGAACGGCTGGCGGACGCACCGTGAGGATGGCCCCGCCGTCATTCTCGACGACTCCGAACTCTATTACTGGCGCGGCCGGCATGTAGCAAAGAAAACAGTAACAGGAAAACCGACGGCGGAGGGCATCCTCAAGGAGAGGAACCAGACCGAACGGGAAGTACTCCTGCAACGGATGGGTGTCGAGAACTTCGTGAACGATGCTGGCCTCAAGCCCGTCGATTCTTTCCGGGACAGCGTCCTCTTGACGGTGAACACTGCGGAGGACCGCGCCTTCTACGAGGGAGAACAGTGGGTACGGAGGCCCTTACCGCTCGCGTTCCTCAAGGTCATCTGTCCCTCGACACGGAAAGCGTATTTCCTCCGCGTCCCTTCGTTCGTGGGGAATGCGAAAGAAGCGCTCGAATCGACCCTGCCCGGATACAGCCGCGATTGGGAGCGGGATCTCGTGGGCGAGACGTAGATAAAACACTCACACGACAAGCCTTTCACGGCTTGTCGTTTTTTGTACACCCTTTGCTCTTTTTCTTGGGCCTAGGCTAGGATGCAGGCCGACGAATTGAGGAGGCGTTTATGGGAAAGTACGCGAAAGGAGACTATATCAAGGCTGAATTCACGAGCGATGAAAGACACGAAAGCGAATGGATGTGGGTACTTGTCGATCACTCGGACGACGGAATGAGAATCGTGTTCGGACGCCTAGACAATCAACCGATTGTATGTACCGAACTTCAATTGGGTCAGGAACTCGCAGTGAGCTACGATGTCATCCTCGAACATAGGACTCCATAACTTTTCGCAGCCCGGTACCATGCCCGGGCTCTTTCGGTCGCGATTGGGAACGAGATTTTGGGGGGAGACGTAGATCCTACTCCAACGATTCAAGGCGACGACGAAATCGGTTCATTCCTGGCGAGCCGACTACCTTGCACCGCGGCAAGCCCTTTATCAAGGCTTGCCGTTTTTTTATTTGTGTCGAGGCGTTTCGAATCTCCGCGACGTTGTCATTCCAGGCGGAGGCTCTGACGGACTGCAATGCATGATATGCTGCAGAAAACGGTAATTTTTATTAAAACGACAGCAACTTCGCTTCTAATCCTTCGAAAAGAGCCAGGATTGCGCTCCCCTGGCCCATGACTGGTCCAGAAACACATTCTGGTAGGGGTTCTGGATGATCATAGGCTCATATGCGGCATCGCGGATTCTTTCTGGATTCACAAGGTAGAGGAAATACTGCGCACGTTTTATCTTGGCTTGGAGAATCTCGTTCTTGGACCAAAAAAATCTCCGGTCAATGGTGCACGACTTCACCTCGATGAAGCGATCATAAGAGACTGAATCCGGACCATCATAGGAAACCACGTCATAGCCCGCTGCTACATCGTAATCGGAGATTCGCTGGATTGATTCTGGTTTCGGATGTGTAGCCACCCTTCTCTTCTCGAAAGCCACCACGAACTCCTCGGCGTTCGCGCCGGCGATGCGTTTCTGCTCGAGAGCCGCTTCGAGATTATCGATTCCAATCTTCCGTCGCTTCACTTCCGGGAGCAAGCGCATATCGAAAACGCGCCGATGCTTCGGATTGATGATGAACTTCCGTATTTTGTTATCCGGGTGCGGGCTTATGAATCCGAAACTGGTCAGGAACTTCCTGAGATTGGCATATCTGAATCCGAACGCGGAGCGATCGATCTGGATCAGGCTGTAGACGATATCGTAGGAGAGATATAGCGGGGAGAATATTGTGAGGAATTCATCATCATTGCCGAATGCAACGAGGGTTCTCTCGAGCGTTTTGGCCCGCATGTAGCTTTCGCTCGCCAGGAAATCCAGGAATTCCGAATCGATTACTAGAACACTCCGCTCGTCCGAGCGGATAATCCCTATCGCTTTCGCCATAGGTAAGCAGCCGTCGAATACGGCCTCGCCATCTACGATCCTATTGAAAAAATAGGCTGTCAGGTCATCTGGCGTCCAACGGGCATTATTCTCCCTGAGCCGCTGCAGCAGTTCCCAAAAGAATCCTGGAGTGCCGAGATTCTCATACCGGCTAAGTTCTCTGAGCATAGTCTTGCATAAGGGCCTTGATCAAATCCGTCTCGTCAGAGTCATTGATCCTCGCGAAAAGCGGGATATCACTATCGATGATCTTCTCCATCCTCCTCGCCTTCATCTCGAGCTTCTCGTTTATGACGCCATCGATAGATTCTTTCGATAGTAGATAGAAGTAATTCGTCTCCTGATCCGGCAGGAGGCCGACGCGATGAATCCGGTCCTTGGATTGCAGAAAATTCGAGCAGTTGTAATCCCGCTCGAGGTATATGGCATTGTGGCAGCCCTTATGGAGCGAAATGGATTCGGCAACGGAGAACGGGTTGGCTATGATGACCTGAGGGGATTTGTTTTCTGGATCGTTGAAAGCATCAATCAGGGACTCGCGATCGCTCTGCTCGACTTCTCCGATCAGAAGCTCGGATCTTATACCTTGATCGGCGAGATGGAGCTGCAATCCCTTTGCGTTCTGGATGAAAATAGTCCAAACGATGACCTTTTCTGCACGAGCCAGGCAATCGGATATGAGGTTCTTGGCCGCGACGAATTTCTGAGGAATCTCGAGCTTGGCATAATCTGCGATCTTTTTCAGGATTCCCGAGTCATCCTGGAATTCCTCCGGCACAACGCCATACGTTCGGATGCGCGATTCGTAATCCTCGTCCTCGAGCGTGGCCTGAATCGATTGTAGGAGGAGTGTGGGATTCGTGGCGGCTTGCCGCAGGCGAATCAACTTAGCCTTGTTCAGGAAATCCTTAATGGTGGCGGAGCTATCCTGGGAAAAGGAGCGGAGATATTTTGTCTCCACATAATCATAGATCTCCCGTTGGCGAGCTCCCATCGTGACCTCAATCACTTTGTCCTTTACGCGGGGCAGCTTGAGGTCCGATTTCTTGATCCTGATGAAATACGGGCTGATGTTGTCGGTAAGCTCCTTCACTCGAGGAGCGTCCAAGTCGGCGGATTTTGTCATCTCGACCAGGTTGCCGTAATGGAAATGGAGGATGTTCTTATACCGAAACGGGTAGAGATATTGGAACAGATTAAACAGATCTTCATAGCCGTTAGGAACGGGCGTCCCCGTGAGTATTATCCGGGACCGCGCCTCTTTCCCAATCTCGACGATGCTTTTTCCCCACACGCCTTCAGGGTTCTTGATGCGGTGCGCCTCGTCGACGACTACCATCGCCTTGTTCGCTTTCAGGAAGGCCATGATCTCCTTCTGGAGGGCCTCGACGCCCCCGTGGAAGATAAGGGTGATCTCTGCCGGGTCCCCTGAGAACAGGTGCTCCTCCTTCTCGCTGCGCGGCATCGTATGATCCCCGGACAGCCTTTTCGAGTCGGGTTTTTCGTCGAAACAGCTGTGGTATTCCTTCTCCCAAGGAGCGAAGGAGGAGAGCGGACCAATCACAACTAACTTATCCACATGCCGTGGATCATCTTTCGGTAGGTTCTTCAGATAGGCATAGGCCGCGTAGACAATCGATGTCTTGCCGGCCCCAGGAACGGCGAAGTTGCAAGCGTTCTGGGCGAATGCCATGTGGAACGCGGAAAGCAGTTGGAGCGGATAGAGTTTCCTTACGAGCTTCCGGCCGATGATATCTTGGAACGAACTGAAAGCTGCGATGAGCTCCGGGTTATCCTTGAATTCATCATTTCTTATGAGGCGTGCATTCTCCGAGAATTCCTGGAAGTTCTCCTGCTCACGGATGAAATTCTCACGGTCGTCTCGGATTCCGACAGAGAGATCATCCTCGAATCCGAATTTTCGTAAGATATCCTGGACATCCTGCAGAGTCTGTATTTCTGTCTGCGGTTGGAACGGTACGACGAGTCCTTCCGGAATCCGCTCGAATCCCAAACGTTTCAATGAGAAATGGAGTCTCTGATTCGTGAGCAGGGCATCGACGTCTCCCTGCAGGAGGAAGTTCGAATCCTTTTTCCCGATTTCGATCTTTGGGTGCGCTGGCATGTCATTGTATTGATCAGCGGGACTTCTTCAATTCTTTTTCGAGGCGGTAGGCAAGACTTTCGATCTCTTTTATGTTCGCCAGCAGCCGGTCTTGCTCTTCCTGCTTCGATTTGAATTCAATAGACTTGAGAATCTCGATCACACGATCAAGCAGTCGGGCGGGAGCTTTTTGGCGTAGGATCTCGAAGGTCTTCTCGTTGATTTTCGTGATCTTGTCCAATACCTCCGGAGCTGACGCCGCCTTATGCTTCTGATCGATAGCATCCAATGCACCGGCTGCATCATCAGCAAGTTTCATCGGCTCACTTGCCGACTTCTTGTATCTGAGCTGCTGTTGGTGCGCGTCGAGATTCTCATCCAGGAAACTTCTGCCTTTATCGTTCTTCGTTTTCTCGAAAAACCTCTTATCACGATCATCGAGGTATGCTTTCAGATTCTCTGACCCGAGATCGATTCGTTCCTCTGAATCCTTTGCCGCTTGCACGTGGGAGAAGTGGAAGTCGCGGAAGTCATTCCAAATTGCCTTATTCCCGAAAAAATGGTTTTCCTTCAATCCGTCGGCAATGATGCGGAATTCCTTGCCTTCAACCTGGGCCCATCGGACCACACGGATGTAGTCATATGCTATGAGCTTCAGATCGTCGACATCGGTATCCCGATAGCCATCGAATGCTTTCACGCTCTCCTCTCCGTAGAAATTGTTCGTCCACTTCGTCAAGAAGATGAACAGGTCTTCGCGGCCGTCCAATTGGGTATAGACCCCGTTGTAGCCCAGGTAATCGAGGTAGTCGTCCATCGTCTCCATCACCGCGAGATATTCCTCGACTGTGCCCTGGGTTTCGCCCATCCAATCGGCGATCTTCTCCACTGCGATTTTTCTCTGACGGAGGCTTTTTGCCTTCAGGTATTTCTCGATAGCGTTATAGCCAAGCTTCTCGTCCTCTCCCATCTGGTAGATGGTCTCGAGCTTTTCGATTTCGGTAGGGTTCTCCTCGAGCGTCACATCCAAGACGACTGTCTTGAAGTAGTCATACTTGCCGGACCGCCGCAAGAGCATCGCACGGCGGTTGCCGTCGATGATGATACCGTCTTTGGTGATTATGCCGACCTTCTCTTGCCCTAATTTCGTTATGCTTTCGAGCGTCTGCTTGTTCCTGCTTGGATTCGACTCCGTCAGCAGTTTCTCGACAAGTTGCTTGCCGGCTTCGGTTTCGGTGTCGATCTGCCGGCCTTGGCTCTCGAGCGATTTTGTACGGCTCAATATCCGGCCGTTATATTTGTTGTAGATTAAATAATCCAACGGGATTTTGTAGACGTCCATCGGCTTCAGCACGTCTTCCCAGGGGATGTCCTGCTTGCCGTAGGGGTCTGCCTTGTCCCGTTCGATGATTTCCGAGATCTTCTTTATCCTGGTTTCTTTGTTCATGCGTTTTGCTGAGATATGAGTTTATTTATGGCATACATGGCGTAGAGCTGTTTCAATGGCAAGAGCGTTCGGCCGGCGATAGGCCGACGATTGTAGATAGGCGGTTCATCGCGATCATGCCGCTGTATGAACTTCGCGATGTCATCTATGAGGCAGATAGGATCATATGCCTTATTCGAGGAAGAGGGGTTCTCGTAGGCATATTGCATGCGATCGACATTCTCGAGAGCTTCCTGGAAATGGGAATCGAATTCTCGTAGGAAACGCTTCCCTTGATCGCCTTGGTTCATGAGTATGATCTTTTTGAGGCGTTCGAATTGTTTCGGCTCCAGGACTTCGACGGCGTAGTCCTTTCCCGTACTGTAGAAAACGGCGCTGAACCACTTCGTGCCGCCGCGCCTCACTTCGCCCAACGGATCGTAATTCGTCAACGCTACAGTCATGTTCCCGACTTTGAACGGATGTTTCCGGAAGCGGGAGAGATTTTTCCGCTTCGGAGGCTTATTGAACTTCTTCGGTGCGTAGGTGTCGAGGCGACTCACTTTGCCATGATTCGCCAGGAGCGGAGCAAAACTCACCTTATTGGATGGTATCGGTTTCAAGCCTAACGCGAGCCGGACGGTTCTGGCAAAAGCCGCACTCAGGAACGGGGGTACGGCGTTGCCGACTTGTTGCCACTTCGTCGATTCTCCTCCGGTGAATTGGTACGCGATTGGAAATCCCATAAGGCAGGCGATTTCACGGATTGTCGGTGTCCTGAATTCGCCATTTCCGCGTCGATTATATTCGGACTTGTAGATCAGAGATTCCCTCGAACTTGAGGATCTCGTCGCCATTATGGTGCGGCTTGGTTTGCTCTCATCCTCCGGGAATGACATGCGGCCCATATACGGGTGATTGAGCTTATAGTCCTTCGCATTCCTCCAATACATCTCGTATATTCCTGTGTCATAAAACTGATCCGTGATCTGCTCGGCCGGAAGGCGGAGATTGGGATAATTCGGATCGACACAGACTTTTCTACTCCTTTGGGAATTCGGTTTCGGCAAACCGTTCTTCACTTTACCAAGAGTTCGATATACCTTCTGCGTCTTCTCTGGGACCACGAACCTTCCGATTTTTATTATCTCGCCGCAAACGAACCGCTCTCTCCTTTGTGCGGCGCCATAGTCTGCAGTATTGACGATCGTGCTGTTGTCCGATATCTCGAGAGCTATCGAATTTGGATCGTTGTTCGTGCCGCGGGCCCACTTCGCGAGGCCGAGTTGCCGGAAGGTGTATCGCGGTCGGATATACTTGCGGGAATTCGGCACGTTCTCGAGGAACCACGCACGGAGTTTGGAGTTCCTCTTATGCTTTTTTACTGCGATGACCCGAAGATAGGCTTCGATCAATCCGATGCCATGAGATTTGTCGGCTTTGCCGCCTTTATTGGACATCGAGAACAGGAAGCACGGTGGACTCCCTACAATCACTTCGGTATCGGGCAGTTTTTCTATCGTTTCTGTCGAATGTGCGAACTGAAGGATGTCCCTTGGAACATCCTCCAGATGGTGATTGAGGTTATGAGTGTCGACGGCGGGGCGCCAGTTATCGATACCCATCACGACCTCAAATCCCTGCTGCCGGAACCCCTCGGAAAAGCCTCCTGCTCCGCAGAAGAAGTCGATTACTTGAGGTTTTTGCATATAACTCATTTTGTATCATTCCGTGCTATTTTGGAAGCGGCGTATCTCCTCTGGAATTTCCTATATGCCACATCCGGATTCCTCTTTATCTCATGCTCCCAAATGTGGACATATCTTATTTTCCTGCGGCGCAACTCGTCGTTCTTCCGCTGATCGCGGGCCACATTATCCCTGATCTTCCTATTCCAGTATCGCAAGTTCGATTTCGGCTTACGGAAGCATCGTGGGCATCTGTGCCAAAAACACCCATCGATGAATATGGCGAAATGCAGTTTCGGAAAATACACATCCGGACTCCCGGGAACTCTCGCACGGATACGGTATCCACGTATCCCCATCGCCCAAAGATGTTTCCGGAATGCGACCTCGATTGTCGTATCTTTCCCGCGGATCCGGGACATCAAATAACTTCGTTGTTTCTTAGAAAGCGTGTCCATCTCGGTTTTTCCCCGTCGACAAATTGAAATAATTAGCCTTCACCCATCAGCTTCCACCTTTTCTCGATCGATGTTTGGCTGTATGAAACTCGCCGCGCCAATTTCCTCACTTCTCATGACACATACTCACATGGTATTCAATCAAATTATGATTGATTAAAAAAGATTATTGCATTTACCCGACGGGTCAAGAAATCTTCTTTCAAGCGACGCACAAGATCAGTTCGTCTCGTCCATTCGCGAGATCCCCAGGGCGGTATCGCCGCGAGAACAACTAGGAAGAGGGCGGCCACTGCGGCCACTGCCGTGATCGTGACCCAGAAGACTTCTGGATCGTAAATGCTCTTGGTTAGGAACTCCCATTCGGGTTTCATGCGCTCGATTTTACACCGGCGCTTATGGCGAACAAAAGGCGAAACTGATATAGTCGCCCCATGCCCGTTCGATCATGCCGCGTCACGATCCGAGACATGGACGGCGTGGAGCACACGGTCCAGGTGACCGCGTCCACCCTCTACGAAGCGGTGGCGCTCGGACTCGCCTCGTTCCGCGCCGAGGAATGGGTCGGCGGAATTCCCGAAGGCTTCCAGCCCGTGAAAGTTTCCGTCACGAACGTCCCCGTCGAGCACACCGTCACGATGAACGATTTCAAAGTGTGGCTCTCGAGCGAAGGCCGGAGCCCGAGGGAGAAGACGGCCCGCCAGCGCGTGAGAGAAATACTCGGTATGCTCGCGGAACAGTAGCTATCGAGAGCCGAGGGTAAACCGTGTCTTAATTCTTGTCAGTTCGTCGCTTTTCTTGTCTCGCCAGCGGCGCGATCAGTCTCGAATCTGAACCCGGCAACACAAGTATCTCTCTGGACCACTGGCCAGAACCAGCCAGCACTACTCGGATCACATGGTTGCCCGCGGCGAGCTTGAGTATTGCAGGAGCGTTTCCCACAAATGCACCATCTACCCAGATCTCTCCCTGACCGCGGCTTGAGCTCACGAAAACGGTCCCGGTCGCGACCGGTGCCACGGTTGTTGCTTTTGTACTCGTGATGGTGCTTCGCTCGGCCCGCTGGCTGATTGTCAGCGGCATGAGTTCCTTAACGAGTAGGGCCGCAGATACGGCCAACGTTCCGAACGCGATCCAGTAAAGGCGCCGGTTAATCTTTCGACCTTCATCGATGAGGAGATCCTGCCCTAAAGCATTAACTCGTTCCCTGAGTCGTTCGAAGTCGCCGTCAATACCCTCTATGCTCTTAAGCGCATCAAAGTCCAATCGATAAGCAGGTAGGAGTTCGAAATCGAAGTATTCCTCCAGATCAAGCATGAACTCTTTGAGAAAAGCCTGGGCGCTCACAGCGGTTGGCCTACGTTCTATTTCGTGCTGAAAAGTAGCGAGCATTTCGAGCAACGATGATATGCCAGTCATAAGCAGTAGGTGCCAACCAACCACCCACAGAATAGAATCTTCATCCGATTCAAGATCAACCCCGCATGGTGTGAAGAGCAATCGCTGTAATCCGAACGAAAAATAGAATGTTGGAAGCAGGGATTCGGCGCCGCGACCATGCCGCAGGCGGAATGCCGACGCTTCGGACAACGCCCATTGATGAATCTGCTTGGGGCCCAATAGCCGAGCGATAGCACGATTCAGCTTCTCTTCGATGGCCTTCTCGCTAACCGGGTTCGACTGCCAACGCCGAAGCCCGCAAACGTCGACATCGGGCATCATCGAACACCATCCTCCGCACAGTGAAACCTGAACTGCTCGCACGGCGAGATCGCGAAGTTGACTCGAAAGATCTTCGTTCCGTCCACTCACCTTCACGATCGCTGCATTGCGCGCCACTGTGAAAAGGAGGTCCTGTATGAGCTCTCTTAGCGTTAAAGTCTTTTGGGCTGATTGTGGTGAGCACGCGAAATCTTTCACAGAAGAAAGGAAAGCGCTCAAGTCGCCGTCGCGCAGAGAGTACGACCCGACACCCCGTTCGCGAATTAGAGTCCAGCCCAATTGAAGAGCCACGAGTTCGTTGGAATCTAGGGTGCGTGGGCCGTACTTATCCTCGCAGACCGGGACCATTACGAGGCTCAGGCAAAACGTTCGTCGAAAGTAGCTCTTGCTGGGCAATCTTATAAATGACAAAACAGGGAGCGCTACGTAGATATGCGATGAGACTGCGGTTTCGGTGAGAAAAGCAGGGGGCAGAGAAACGACGTAGGTCCGAAAACCCAGCCCTTGTGCGAGCATGTGAGAACGCCGGTCCGCAAGAATGGCGCCTATGTCTAGCACGGCAGTTTCTAACACGTTGGGTGCTTTGCCATCCTTGGATTCATTGGCACATAAGACATAGTCGTTGGAAAACACACGGGCTCCGATATTGCGCGAGGAGAAGCTCGTCAATATTGGTCGAAGCCAATCGAAGGGCACCTCTGAAACTAGGTTCATCGATTCCCTTCGATGTCCAGGCGAGAGTTGCTCAACCGAGTTCGCTCGTGAGCCAAGCGTAAGCAAGCTAAAACACTCGGGACCGAATGTCGCTCGCAAGCGCGCCTCGGCCTCAGTGAGCCTATTCAGAAGACCTTCGTCTGCGCTGGCACCAGCGGAGACCGCTTTGTTACGAGATTTGATCTTGGAGCGCACCGTCATGGGAAGATCGTCTGAACACAACACCGACTCCATTTCTGATGGAAAGCGGAACGAGGCGGTTAACTGCCAAATTCCGAACTCGTTTGGGATGGCAAACCGCGAGTCCGAGTTTCCTCGTGGGGCATTGCGAACCTGGTTGTCCTTGGAAGCATAAGCCTCGTGCGACTTACGGCTCTTACTGTGACTATCGCTCATTCTCGAAACCAAGAAATGAACTGCATTCTAATGTCGCAATCTGGTAGAGGCAAGGGGCTACGACAATTTGACATTTTACTAATAAGCGATAAACTCCGAAGAAAGGAGGTGCCAATTGTTCAAGAGAAGAATCGGAGCGCACCCTCATGTTGGCGGTGATGGCACAATCAGCTCACACGGCAAGTCCGGGTGTCCTGACGTATGGGAGCTTGAGTCAGGCGATTTCGCCGTGATAGGCATCGATAAGACCGCTCAACTGCGTCCTCATCTGCCTGCGGATGCCTCCTGCGGTCCAGATGAACGAATCGTAGTAGTGGACCGTCGAATCCTCGTTGGTGCCAAAAAGAATTTACCGTCACATTAGGCGGTAACTCGCTGGGCCACCATCGCTTCAGGTATTGGGGCCACGGGGGCCTAGCGAGTAGTTGTGTATCTAATTTTCTGATTAAACACCTGAATTATGAAACCGCAATCGTTTCTGTCTTCTGAAGGACTCCGGCGGGGGGATTACGCCTCGCTTGAACGATTCTTGTCAGCATTTGACGAATTCTCTGCTCGCGTCCAACGACGTATCTTCAAACTTGAACGCCTTCAAAACTATGTGGAGTCCGACAACGAAAGTTGGCGACAGTTTCAGGCTGGCAATGTCAAGCGGTCGCTCGAACTAATGGCGACAATCCGCGCCCAAGAGGCGCAATATGATGTAGGGTTTTTCAGACGAGGTCTGCAATTCCTTCGCGTGAGGGCTGTCGAGCTTCCGCTTTCCCCTTATGTTGAATGGGAATTTCAATTCCATGTCATCAGTGCCCAGTATGGAGAGACCATATTGGTAACTGACGTAACCGATGCCGATCGAAGCGGCGCGTTATGGAATGCGCGAGACTTTTTGCTATTCGACTCATTCGCAGTTTTGGTTCACGACTACGACCCCGAGGGATTGTTGCTGGGAGGCTGGATCTGTCAGGATAAAGAGATTATAGAAAACTGCACTGAACTCGCCTCGCAGTTTACATCTCGGTCTGTTCCGTTGGCCGCGTTTTTGGCTGAGCATCCTCCTAAGCTTTTGGGCCAGCGGCCATAAGAGAGACATTTGCAGGGAATCGTTCGAAGGGCCTGACGCTCTCACTGCCTCCACGTCGTAGCACCTACGACGTTCGTTCGACCACGTGTATGTTGGAGGGCCTAGGCGGACGAATGAAGCGACCATCCGGCTTTTCAAGTTCGTTGATTTTCCCCTCAGATACTAGGTTTTCACATGCGACCAAAACCGACCAGGGCAGCTCGCCGAGAGAATCTGCGATGTCAGAAAAATGGCGAGGCCGGCCATCAGCGAGCTGCTGATAAACGCACTCCTCAAGTTTCGGATGCCGTCGATGGTCGAACTCATTGCGACCGAAGAGATAAATCTCGTTCTGCCATACGACGAAATGGCTCCTGCACCTCGACTCTCGCCAGACGGAGGGATAAAGCGTTAACTTTCCGCGGCGTTGAATTAAGCGCCAAGCTGGCCCAGAACGAGGGTCAAGGTTGATTGTCAGGTGATCGCCGCAGCCGCAGGGACATGCCATAACGATTGACCTCGCCCGACCGCGAACAATAATCGCTGCGTCACCAGGTCGGGTTACCGCGTTCCGGGCAGCGTCGCGAGTGTCGACTCGCGCCTTTAGATTCAGCTGGTCTGCTCGCCTCCGTTTACGCACCTGACACCACCGTGTTCATTATTCTATCGGCGACGAAATAGGCGTAAGCCTTTCGCTCTTCGGCAAGAGACGTGTCCTTGGGGCGTCTGGGAAGACGCGCAAACCGTAGCAGAGAGATCGCGACGATTTGCGCGTATTCCCGAGACTGCTGGCTGGCTAAGGCAATTGTCCTAATTTGTCTGATCGCATTCCACAGCCATTCTCTTGCAGCCGGTTCAAGAGGACCACCTGGCGGATGGATGAAATAGGAGTGAGAGAAAAGTGTGCTGATCAATTCCTTCCAACCGTCGTTCGAATCGCGCTCGTGTTCATTGAACGCAAGGCTAACTTCGAGGCAAGCATGGTCGGCCAGCAAGGGCCCCGTCCTTACGCGTTGGAAGTCGATCAAGATCGCGTCGTTTCCCCGGACACGAACATTATCCGCGTGAAGATCGCCGTGATACGGCGCGGCCAAATAAGTCACTGCTTGCGCACGTTTCAGAATATTTTCTAATTCGTGAGGGGTGCGCGTAGGCCCGTACTTGCGCGCTTGAGTTAGGCGATCGGCTGGGATCTCGTCGGGACTCACAAACCCAGGCATCTCTGAAAGCAAATTGGCAGTTGTTTCATCAGCCTGCAATCGCCACCCGCGAAGAGCTTGATCGAAAAGGGATTGAATTGGACCTTGGGCCATGTTGCGGCGCGCGACTTGTAAGAGCGATTCGGAGTATTCAACGAAGTTACCGACGAGAACAGCTTTTTCAAAGCCGTACACGCAGCGGTGGTAATCGAGACTTGGCCGGAGGTAAAACGGAACAAAGTGCTCCACATACTGTGTGTATATTCGCTGCTCGTTTTCGATCCAAACACGTGGCCCCACCTTGGCAAAAAAGGGCAACGGCCTCGGTCCAGAAAGAGAATCTTTGAACACAGCGTAAACGGCCAGGACATCGGAGGTCATCCCCCCAGCAAGCCGTGACAGTATGATGTATTTGCAATCGCAAAACGCTCGCCGCAGCAACAGCTGCGCATCCGGCTCTAACACTACTGGCTCCGCGTCCAGCTCTAATGGTTTTTCCTTGAACTCCAAATCTTCGCTAAACGATGGTCCGGGTTCATGCCGCGCAATTCGCTCGGCAAGAATATGGAGTGATGGCTTTGTGGATGCGCGAACATGCTCTTTTAATGAAAGCATCTTAACAACATGTGACACGTGCCCCTGAGTTTCATCACTGTCGGCGACTACGTGAACAGCAAGGCCATGATCGATTGCAGGTTGCGCGAGCGATCTTAGTTCAGTCGCCAATTTGCCTTTATTCTCATCGGTGACGTTAAGGACTAAGGCAGTACCGAAAGGCAGCTGACGTACTGCGGACGTTTCATCGCAGACTTCAACAGATAATTGTCGATTGGAAAATTCGACAAAGATCTCGGGTGGTCCGATCCAGATCACCTTTGTACGGACTACATATTTCTTGTCGGTAAAGGCCATTCGTCACCCCGCGCGAGTGCTCCGCGCTGAGAGCACACCACACACGCGGCGACTGGGTCATGCCGAATGTGTCGAAGCGTGCCGCGAATGCCGTCATATAATTGGAATCGAGCATCTGCAGGAATGTGCGCAACCGCCCCCAGGAACATCGTGACAGCCAACGACGCGACTGTGGCATTTATCGACATGACAGCAGGCTGCGCTGTTCCTGTCCCAATAAAATAGGGATCCGTTTGTCGCTCGTAGTCCGTCATGAGATCGGTTCGCACCGCGTCAGGATCCAATAATTCTGCGCATGTCAAACAACCCAAGCCGGGAGCGAGCATTTGAACCCGTCCAGTCACACTCGTTACTCTCGATTTCTTCACGGCAATCGCGACACCTGTGTCGATCGACGGAATCAAGTATTGGTACGCGAACTGGTTTAAAATTGCCCGGCTTCCATTTGAATCAGTGCAGATGAAAAGGAATTCGATGTTCCGTAGTTCGTGTGCTACAGACGTTGCGAGCACACTTCCTCTGATGCAACGAACCCGATGATCTGGCCGAAGAGCTGTGATCCACCGTGCCGCGACGTCCACTTTGTATTCACCGATATCGTTTAATTTGGCCCCTACCACTCTGTTGAGGTTAGTCGACTCGATGACGTCAGGATCGACAAGCGTCAGGTCAGCGACACCAAGGTGAGTCAATTCCTCAGCGATGACCGACCCGATACCACCTACGCCTACTATGCCCACCTTCACAGCAGCGAGCCGCGCCTGAGCATCGGTACCGAATACTCGGACCTGTCTGTCGAAGGTGTCTGGATGAATTTTGGGGACCTGAATGCCCTGTCCATACGTATCTACCTTTCGGCCAATTTGCATTACGCGTACATCTCCGTCTCCTCCGATTACGCGCGCCGCGACGGCGTCCGGAGTGAGTAAGACAGAAACGTGAGCATGACCCGAATTTCTGTTATCCAAGAAGACCTTGAGCCGGCCTTCGCCAGCATCGTCGATCGGCGAAAATTCGCGGTGGCTATCGTTTGGGTGCGTGTGGACGAACGTCAGGGATAGGTCATTTGTCCGCGCCTCCTTTGAAAACTGCGCTACGACCTCCGGTTTGATCTCAATTCCCACGCTCGTTCGGTACGACAGTTGAGGGTCCGACATCACGTGGATTTGCCGCACTAGTAGACGACTGCCCAAGTTCGTGGTTACTTCCCTACAGAGTAAGATAGCTGCTGCTTCTGTCGAAAACGACTGCAAAGCCGTTCGAAGGTTGTCAAATTGAGGCGAGCCGAAGACTAAGTCAATCACCGAATATCCCGCAAACGGTTCTTGATCACGTTGACGTACGTCAAAAGACTGTCTCGATTCGGGTTCCACTGCGCGGTGTGCCACGAGAACCAGAGATGACCGTGCTCATTGATCTCTGGAATGGGATTTCCGCCTGTATTTACCGGTGGTGCACCACTCGCTAGTCGTAGGTCCGGATCCGTCCAAAAACAGTCCGGTTTGGCGTGCGGGTACCCGACCGGCGCCAGAAAACTGACGGCCGTTGATGGCTTTGACCAACCACCGGGCAGGAGGATATGCGGCAAAACGATCAGCGCAGCGCCCGATGGCAAATGCCGAACACTTACATCTGGGTACTGTGAACGAAGGATTTCAATCTGCTCTTCAAGCAGTGTCATTTGCACCCGAAGGTTGCCGGAGGAGTCGTAAAGAATCGCCTTGGGCCATGATCTTTAGCGAGCGAGATTGACATCTGGTCCGTGACGATCGTATCTGGCTCTTTGCCGACTCCCTCGAGCATCAACACGAGCGTGTTGTCGAAGTTCGGGATTCTCGCCTTGATTTGGGCACCGGTCAACACCTCTTGATCTGATTCATACCGGACGCCATCAACAAAATAAAAGTACTTTTCGGCCGGACGATCACCGGTCTCCGCCATGCTGTCCTCCCTATGGTCTCTCAAGCGATCCCGAGACGTCTGTAGATGCGCGCGATCACGGAACTCTAGCACCTACCGACGAGATGTCGCAACGGTCCTGGAATCGTTTCCTCCCCTCGATTCGCAGTTGGGGTCGTCCGTCGACCAGTTCATGTGCTGCTCCTACGTCGTCAGCTTCCACGCCTTCTCGATCGACTTCTCCAAAGAAATCTGCCGCGACTGCACCCACGGCGCGTAGTGCTTCTCGGCGATCTTCAAGGTGTTCCCGAGAAGCGTCGCCACATCTTCGAGCGAAACCCCGTTTGAAAGCAGGTCGACGGCGAAGGAATCCCGTAATTGATGCGCGTGGAACTTGACGCCCGCGAGCTTCGAAAGCTTGGCGAGCGTCCGCTGCCAGTCGTTCACGCAGCTCTTGATCTCGCCTTCGCCCGACCAGAAAAAATATTTTCCGGAACGGAGCGCGCCCGCTTGCAAAAGCTCCTTCACGACGAACTCCGGCAGCGGAATGTAGACGGGCACCTTCGTCTTTGCGGAGTAGAGGAGAAGCTTGTTACCCTTAAGCTTGTCGTCGGAGAGAAGCGCCACGTCCCGGATGCGGAGCCCTGAGTACCGCAGGAGGAGAACGAAAGCTCGCACCCGCACCCGATTCCCTTCTCCCCAAACCCCTTGGATCGGATAGAGATCGCACGCCCAGAGGATCTTCTCGAAATCCTCGTTCGTGACGGGGAGCGTGGGACGCGCGTGCGCGATGGGCGGCTTGATCCCTTTCGCCGGGTTCACGTGCATCCACTGGTTGTCGATGCAAAACCGGAAGAACGTCCGGAGCCGTTCGAGCTTCTTCCGAGCCGAGATGGGCGCCAGCTCCCAGGTCTCGCGGTACCGGCGCACTTCATCGACCGTGAGCGCCCCGACCGACCGCCCCTCGAAGTGCTTCTTGAGGTCCGCCGTGAGGAGGCGGTATTTACCGAGCGAGGCGTCCGACAGGTTCCTCGCTTCGCAATCGCGGATAAAGGCCTCGCAGGCTTTCGCGACCGTACTGCGCTCCGCGCCCGCCGAGTGACCGGACTCCCAGTCCCGCACCAATTTTTGAGCGGATTCCCAGTTGCGCAAATCAAGGGATTGTTTGACCCACTTACCATGGAGGGTACCCTGCACCCAGATCGGGCAGCCGCACTTCTTATAGGTCCGCACGCGGTGCGGGCAGGACTTCAGGTGTCTGCGCCAGAGGTTGAGCATGGCGCAGATACTACCACAAACTGGACCGTATCTGGAACGTGCAGTTTTTGTTTCTACAAACTACATAGAACAAACAATTTATATCATGGAGGCGGGGGGAGTTGAACCCCCGTCCGAGAAGCCTTGCCACCCGAAGACTACATGCTTAGCCCGTTCCGGGAGCAACCTACCTGTGAAGGCGGGCTGCAGTTTCGCCAGTTGCGCTCAGAGCGGGCAAGAAACGCTTCCGGCTAGTCCGATAATCTCGCCGCCGCATTACGGACCGAAACGCGACAGCCAGCCTGCTATATGACGCCTCATCCCAAACGCACAGGCGACGCTCGGGGAGACGCGCTGACTAATTTAAGTTAGGCAGCGAGAGCCAATGTTTGGTTGGCAATTATACTTTTTCACCCGATTGCGGGCAGGTGAGGCCCGGCATGCCTTCGAGCCGCGACAGCTTCCGTCGAAACCGTGTCGCCCCCGTTGGTGGTTTTATTTTAGCACGTTTCGCGGGACCGGGTTTTGACTCCCAGTCGGCTGCAGACCGTTCTTGGTTTGCGGCCTCCAGTAGCGCCTCGAATTTCGTTTCGTCAGTTGGCAACGCACGGACGCCTTTGCATTTACCAAAAAGCGCGTTGATTTTGAGGCGCTTACGGCGCGACTGAGTCGCGCGCTAAAACGAAAGTCGCGGTACCACACAGACCCTAAAAGGCCCACGCTTTCACCGGCCTGGTTCTTTGGATTTTTTGCCGGCTGAGCCCAATGGCAGACTGCGCTTCCAACGAGCCCTCGCCTTTAGCGTACAGGCTGGTTTAGAGTAGAGCGCATGGAAAGCTACTACCTGCTCAAGACGGAGCCATCCGAATACTCGTTCGCGGATTTGCAACGCGACAAGAAAACGGAATGGGACGGCGTGTCGAATCCCGTTGCACTGAGGAATATGCGGGAGATGGCGCCGGGGGCGCGGCTGATCATCTACGAAACAGGCGATCGCAAGAACGCGGTGGGAACGGCGACCGTGATTTCGCTGGACGCTTCGAATCCCAAGAGCCCGCGCTTGGTGATCGAAGCAGGCAAAGCGATTCCGAAGCCCGTGTCGCTTGCGGAAATCAAGGCGAACAAGCTGTTCGCGGATTCGCCTCTCGTACGGCAGGGCCGGCTCTCCGTCGTGCCGCTGACAGCAGCGCAGTACAAAGCTCTCGTGGGATAAACGAGACTTCGTGGTTTTCTCACACGCAGGGAATTCGACAAAGCGGTGGCTAGCCACCGCACTCCCAGAGCGGCCTGCCGCAGAAAACGGGATGGCGAAAGAGCGCGGCAAGTAGCGCCCTTTGTCTGGCAGTGGCGGTTACTGGCCGCGGGCGGCGGTGGGATTCCAGTAGTAACCGTCGCGGGCCTGCACGATCAAGTCTTTGTTGTTCGTCGTGACGTGGACTTTGTGATAGCCGGAGTCTTCCGACTTCGGCGGAACGAATCCGAGGACGTACTGATCGCGCAACTCCTGCGTGATTTGTGTGTAAATTTTGTCGACCGGCTGCTTTTTCGAGACTTCGAAGAGCCTGCCGCCCGTTTCCTTGGAGATTCTCTCGAGGATCTTTTTGCCGTCGGGGCGCTCTTCGCGCCGCGGATACCTGCGTTGGCCGCCCATCGGCGGACCGCCTATTCCCGGGCCGCCTATTCCCCAACCACCGCGGCGGCGTCGTCCGAAATTCTCCGACGGCTCTTCGCCCTTGAACAGGATAGAATAGACGATCGTGTTCGCGCGCTGCGCTGCTTCGATGGAGCTTTCGAGAGTTTCCTTGCTGCCGCGATCGACTCCGTCGGAAAGAACGATCACAGCCTTGCGGCCCTGCTGCTTCTTCATCAACTCATCGGACGCGAGATAGACGGCGTCATAGAGATGCGTTCCGCCGCCGCGCCCATAGCGTCCGCGCCGGTCGCCCCGTTGGTCAGGATCTTGATTGTCGCTGGTGTCCTCGCGCTGCGACATCTGGAGCAGGTTCAACGCAGAATCGAGCTTCTGCGGCGAAGAGGTCAAGTCCTGCAGAAGCTCCACCTCATGATCGAAGTGAATCAGAAACGCTTGGTCCTTCATATCTTGGCGCAGCGTGTGGTCGATGAAGGTGGCGCTGGCGCTGCGCTCGTCGCTGAGAACAGTTCGCTGGCTCAGGCTTGTATCGACCAGCAGGCCCACGGTCAGCGGAAGCTGGTCCTCGCGCGCGAAGTAGATGATCGTCTGCGGATGGCCGTCGTCGTCGAGCGCAAAACCGTCTTTCGTCAGGTCGGAGAGGATTCGCCCCTTCTTGTCGCGCACGCTGGCGAACACGGTGACCATGTTCGTTTCGGTCATAATCTTCGTCGGCGCCGTGGGCGGCTGCGATTGCGGCGGCGCATGCTTTGGCGATGCCGTTGGTTGTTGCGGCTTCGCCGGTGATTGCTGCTGCTGGCCGCGCAGGTCCGCACCGACGACAAAGATCAGAACAGCGAGAAACAGGGGGACGGCAACGCGTCCGCGCAGGCTATTCGAAGCGCGTCCTTGGAAAGTACGGTTCATCGCACACACTTAGATGCAAGTTCCGGTGAGGCGGTCAAAAAGTTCCAAAAGGCGGGACTGCGATCACTTCGAAACTCTAGTTGCGCGGACCGTCACCCACCTCTTGCGTTCCGGTTGCCGAAGGCTGCGACAAATGGGCGGACGCGCTCGACTCTTGGGAAGAAGGCTTGATATATGGACACGCAACAGAGAGGAGAAGCAGACGAAGAAAGAAAGCTCTCAGTGGAACCTCCTCAGGGCCCGATTATCAGTCGGGGGTCTCGCCTCAGGGCGTAACGAGAATTTGCTTACCCGAGTATTGCACGACTTTATCGACCTCGGCCGTAGGCGCGATGCCGATGCCGTGGCCTTCTCCGACGAAGACGACGTGGAAGGTGTGCGACTGCGGCATGCCGGGGAACTCGCCCTGGCGGTCACCGATGGTCAGCGTGTGCGAGGCATCGTCCCACTGCAAGGGAATCGTCGAGTGCGCGCCTTTTTCGTAGTCGTAATTGTCGTTCTCGTCCTCGTAGAGCGCGAAGTTGCCGTTGGCGCCGGTATAAACCCGGAGTTCGATGGGATCCGTCTTCTCGGTTGAGTACTGAATGTCAGGGCCCATGGGGAGAATCGAGCCAGCGCGGACGAAGAGAGGAATGCGGTCGAGCGGGGCGGAGGCGTCGATCACGGCGGGGCCGGCGAGCGCGTGGCCGGTCCAGAAGTCGTACCACTTGGCTTCGGGCAGATACACGGAGCGCGACGTAGCGCCTTTGTGACTGACCGGATTGACCATCAGCGCCGGCCCGTACATGAACTGGTTGCCGATATTCTGCGCGCGGACGTCCGCGCGGAAATCCATCACCAGCGGCCGCATCGGCGTGTAGCCGTCGTTCGTGACCATCCACGCGAGCGAATAAATGTATGGCATCAGGCGGTAGCGCAGGCGGTCGAAGCTGGTGAGAATTTGTTGCGCTTGGGGCCCATAGGACCAGATCTCATTCGTATTGGTGGTGCGCGTGCCGTGGGCGCGGAAGATTGGGCAGAACGTGCCGTACTCGAACCAGCGCACGAAGAGTTCGCGATAGGCGGGATCGTCCGGATTGCCGATGATGAAGCCGCCGATGTCGGTCGTCCAGTACGGGAGACCCGAGAGTTCGAAATTCAGGCCGGCGGGAACCTGGCGGCGGAAGCTCAGCCAGTTGGATTCAACGTCGCCGGACCACGCGGTTACGGAATTGCGTTGCGCGCCGGCAAAAGCGGAGCGCGAGAGGATGAACACACGCTTCTGATCGGCGGCGGGGAGTTGGCTCTCCGCGGCGCGTTGGCCCTCGTAGACACCGGCCGCATGCATGAGCGGAAACATGTTCGCGTAGCGCGCGCCATTGCCGAGAAACACCTTCTCTGTTTCGAGAATGTTCTTCTCACGGTTTTCCGTTTCGGGCTCATCGGTATCGAGCCACCAGGCGTCGGCGCCAATGGAGAACACCTTCTCGAGAAGGTTCCAGTAATATTTGCGGGCGGCGGGATTGAACGCGTCGTAGAGAGCCTGGCCATCGGGATGAACATCTCCGGTTCCGACGACCATCTTGTCGATGAAATAGCCTTTCTTTTCCATGTCGTCGTAAACGGGCGAGCCGGGATTGAAGTAGGGCCAGAAGGAAAACATGATGTGGACATGTTCGTCGTGGAGCTGCGCGATCATGGCCTTCGGGTCGGGATAGTTTTTGTTGAAAACGGGATCGCCCATCGTGTTCCACCAGAACCAGTCCTGGACGATGTTGTCGAGCGGAATGTGAAGCGAGCGGTATTTCCCGGCGATGTCGAGCAGCTCGGATTGCGAGTTGTAGCGGTTCTTGCACTGCCAGTAGCCGTAGGCCCACTTTCCGAACATGGGCGCTTCCCCGGTGAGTTCGCGATAGGACGCGATGATGTGGTCGAAATCGGGGCCGTAGAGAAAGTAATAGTCGACAGTGTCCGCGACGTCCGACGAGAGATAGAGCGCGTGCAGGAAGCGGTTGTCGAAAAGGCTGCGCGAGGTGTTGTTCCAAAGAATGCCGTAGCCCCGAGTGGAAACGAAGAACGGGACAGATATGTTCGTGTTGGTCTGCGTGAGATCGACGGCCTCGCCGTGATAATTCCAAACGCCGGCCTGATGCTGGCCAAGGCCGTAGAAGGCCTCGGTGGAATCCCAGAGACCTGAAGACAATTCGGCGTGATACGTTTTCTCGCCGTTCACGACGACGGGAGTCAGAGAGCGCGCGCCGTCCTCGAAGAGTTTCCTGTCGGAGGAATCGTCGTAAAGGATGCCCCCGTTTGCCCGCGTGATGGTGATTTTCATGCTCGAGGTGGTCAGCGTGATGGCCTTGTCGGTCTGGTCCATGTTCCACGGCGCAGCCGGCCAACTTGTTTTGGTAACGATGAACTGGCGAACGTCGGGGATCGAGGAGCCAGGCGCGTAAGTGACGTGGACAATCGAATCCGCGCACACTTGCAGGCGCACGACTCCCACGCGCATTTTCAGGACGACGCCGTCGGACTGCTTTTCAACGGCAGCGACCGGATTAAGGGGCGCCCATTGCGCTTCGGCAATCGAGGGCAAAGTGGAAACAATGAAAACGAGCAGAGCGGCGAAGAACAGTCTCTTCATAGGAACTCTTCCGCACATCGATTTTCCAGCGGCTTGCGGCGGAAACTGTGACACTCGCCCGGCGCGATGTCAATCCCAATCCCGAATGTAAAAGCTTGGAAACGTTGTAGAAAATCGATTCGCCTGCGGCGAGGCGACAGCGTATTTCGAGGGCGGCGAAGAAATCTTGTTTGACTTCTCCGGACGCGATGTTCAACCTAGGGCCGCCATGAAAAAACTCATGCTCTTGGTTGTGATGATGGCACTGCCCGCTTTCGCCGATCCCAAGCCAGCGACGCTTATCGTCAACATTCCGAGCCGCGCAACGCAAAGTTTGAACGGCACGTGGCGAATCATTGTCGATCCGTATGAGACGGGCCTCGACGACCGCTTCTGGGAAAACCGGAAGCCGAAAAACAAGAGCGACCTGGTCGAATACGACTTCGACACGTCTCCGACGCTAAAGGTTCCGGGCGACTGGAATTCGCAGCGTCCTGACCTGCTCTTCTACGAAGGTCCGGTCTGGTATGAGCGGACTTTTCTCTATCACAAACGCGAGCACACGCGGACGTTCCTCCACCTTGGCGGCGCGAACTATTTCGCGCGCGTCTATTTGAATGGCAAAAAACTTGGCGAGCATGAGGGAGGGTTCACACCATTCGATTTTGAAATCACGAACACAGTGAGGGAAGGCGAGAATTTCGTGGTGGTCGAAGTCAATAATGTCCGACGTCCTGACGGAATCCCAAGCCTCCACACGGACTGGTGGAACTACGGCGGGATTACACGAGATGTTGACCTGGTCGATGTGCCCGACACATTCATTCGCGACTATTTCATACAACTGGCCAAGGGCTCGACGCACGAAATTGCCGGATGGGTCCAGTTTGACGGGAAGCTCTCGCGGCATGAGGTCACGGTCGAAATTCCAGAGGTCCACATCGTGTACAAGACGCTAACGTCGCCTGATGGCCGGGCGTTGATCGGCTTTGATGTGGCCAAACTTGCATGCGCGGAAAAACCCGCATCGAAGTGCCCGGCGCCATTGCAACTTTGGACGCCGGAGCGACCCAAGCTTTACAACGTCGTGATTTCCGGCGAGGGCGACAGCATTACCGATGAAATCGGGTTTCGCAGCATCGAGGTGCGCGGCCCCCAAATTCTGCTGAACGGCAAGCCGATTTTCCTACGCGGGATCGCGATGCACGACGAAGCACCGTTTCGCGGCGGGCGCGCGTTCTCCGAAGCGGACGATGAGATGCTGCTCCGCTGGACGAAGCAACTCGGCTGCAATTTTGTGCGGCTCGCCCATTATCCCCACAACGAGTGGACGCCGCGTACCGCAGACAAGCTTGGGCTGCTTTTGTGGGAAGAGGTTCCCGTCTATTGGAACAATGATTGGACGAATCCGCACACGCTGGAGCTTGCGGAAGAAGAAATGTGGGATCTTGTCGATCGCGACAAGAATCGCGCCGCGGCAATCCTGTGGTCGGTGGGCAATGAAACGCCGGTCGAGCCGGAGCGGCTCACGTTTCTCAAGACCTTGGCGGCGTACACGCGCGGGCTGGACCCCACGCGCCTGATCACGGCGGCATCGAATGCCGTCCAGAGGCCGGCGCCGGAGGTTCGGGAGTTCGACGATCCTCTGGGGCAGTATCTCGACGTGCTGGGAATGAACGAATATGTCGGCTGGTACGACGGCCCTCCCGGGGCGATGGACCAAATGCAGTGGAAGATCGCCTACCCGAACAAGCCGCTGATCGTCAGCGAGTTTGGAGGCGAAGCGCCTTTTGGAAATCACGGCGACGCCGACGCACGCTGGACCGAGGAATATCAAGCGGATCTCTTCAGGCGGCAAATCGAAATGCTCAGGAAGATTCCTTCGCTGGCGGGAATGTCGCCATGGGTGCTGATGGATTTTCGGTCGCCGCGGCGCTTCCTCCCCGGAATTCAGGACGGCTTCAATCGCAAAGGCGTGATCTCGGATCGCGGCGAGCGGAAAGAGGCCTTTTACGTTCTTCAGAAGTTCTATCGCGAGCTGGCCGGGGATTCTTCACAAAAGGGCCCTACCGCTGCCCTGGAAGACAAAAAGCAATAGTGACGGCGACGATGGAGGAACCGCTTCGAGTACGGATATCGCCCGCCTCATTTTTCTCTGCGAATTCTCACACTCGTGACATTCAGGCAACAAATGACTCTCTAAACTACCGTCTTTACCGGATTGAATTGTCGCAGCCCCTCGATTACGGTGCTAGAAGGTTCCGCAAACGGGGCTTCAGGTCGAATTGGAGGGACCAGTTATGGAACGAACGCCTAACAGAGAAGAAATCGAACGACGAGCGTACGAAATTTATGAAAGCAGAGGTTGCGAAGACGGCCGCGCACTCGAGGATTGGCTGACCGCCGAAGAACAGTTAACGAAGGAGTCTTCCAGCAGCGAAACCGGTTCGCGCATCAGAGCAGCAGCCGCCCAGGCCACGCAGCAAAGGTCCGTCTCCGCCACCAGCCGCTCATAGCTCAAGAGAGCCCTATCCAAGGCCCCTTGTCAGGCGACTACGAGGTTCGCCAGCAGCGATGGCTCCTGTTCAGCGACGAGCGTCGCGCGGGACGCACGCAAGGACCGCGCGGAGCGCTTGACAAGATATTCGGGCGGAACGACCGTCTATTTCGCGCCTGACTTGTCGTCGCGAATCTGCTGGCTCAGGTATCTCTCGTAACCCATTTCCTCCATCTGGTGCAATTGGGCTTCGAGCCAGTCGACGTGTTCCTCTTCGTTCTTGAGGAGCTTTTCGAATAGCTCGCGCGAAGCGTTATCTCCATCCTCCTGCGCGATGCGCACGGCGGAGTTATACATTTCCACCGCCTCGAGCTCGAACTTGAGGTCGCTCGAGATCTGTTCCTTCACTTTCTTGCCAACGTTGATCTGCAGCAGTTCCGTCATGTTCGGCGTTCCGTCGAGAAACAGAATGCGCTCGATCAATGCTTCGGCGTGCTTCATCTCGTCGATGGATTGCTTTTTGATGTAATCGCCGAGCTTGTCGTATTTTCAGTTCTCGCACATTTCGGCGTGAAGGAAATACTGACTAATGGCGGTCAGCTCTTCCTTCAAAGCGTGGTTCAATTCCGCGATGACTTTTCGTTTTCCTTGCATGCGCTACTCTCCTACGGCTTCGACAGCAGATCGGCCTTGGCCGTGGCGAGGTCGACGGGGAAGGAAACGTGCTCCTGGACGATGAGCCACTTCCCCCTGATCTTGCGATAGACGTCCGAGACGCGCACGGCCACGTTCAGGCGAGAGCGGTCCTTGGCCGTGAAATAGCCGCTCTGAATATTGTGGCCATAGGCGACAGGTCCGACCACGGTAATGCTCTGTTCGGAAATCGCGTTGGAGATCGGACCAGGATATGCGGAGAAGAGCCCTTCCCAGTCTCTTTTGTAGGCGTCCCAACTGGGGTACTCGCGCGGGGGGGCCGCGTCGAAAACGAAGAGCATTTTACCGGGCGCGTAGCAGGACATGATCTTGTCGACATTCTTCGCGTTGAAAGCATCGATGTAGCGGGTTTCGAGCGCTTCGATTTCAGATTTACTACTCGAAGCCATTTTCGCTTGAGAGCGGGCCACGGCCGGCACGGACGCGAGTAACAGGGCAGCCAGAAATGAATTCAGAAGAATTCGAAAGTTTTTCATCTTGGTTTCTCCTTAGCGGCGGTACCAAGGGGGGCTCCGTCGTTTCGGGAGCACCGTACTCCCAGGCACCAGTCGTGTCAAGCAGCCACACCCTTCATTGTCAAACCTCGTTAGAAATGTCCCCTTGCTTACCTCGTCAGAAGTGTCCCCTTTCGGTTTCGTAGTTTCTTGTCGTTGGCTTGGCCTGGAGCGCAGCCCTGCGGAGCCCGAAGGGCGGAGCGTCTA
>Ga0209167_10000360_pt1 | contig 36615 bp, 29 predicted proteins | sample Coa_R1_9_FD_187154 | JGI IMG/M metagenome (GOLD analysis project Ga0209167, IMG submission 187154) | Surface soil microbial communities from Centralia Pennsylvania, which are recovering from an underground coalmine fire - Coalmine... | ecosystem: Environmental > Terrestrial > Soil >...
ATCGAGATAGCGCGAGGCCCAGGCGGCGATGACGTCGGCGACATAGGCGGAATCCCGCTTGTCGCTCAAGAGATGGTCGGCGTCGGCGAGCGAGACGAAACTCTTGGGATGCTTGGCAGCGACAAAGATGCGGGTCGCGTTGTCGATGCCGACGGTGTTGTCGGTCGGCGCGTGCATGACGAGCAGCGCCCGGTGCAGGCGAGCGACATGCGCCATCAGGCTGTGCTCGGCGATATCGTCGAGGAATTCACGCGTGATGGTGAAAGGCCGGCCCGCGAGCGAGACTTCCGCCTTGCCGTGCTTGCGGATGTCTTCGATGCGGTCGGCAAACAGACCGGTGACATGGGTGGGATCGGACGGAGCCGCGATGGTGACGACGGCTCTCGCGTCCGGAATTTGCGCGGCCGCAGCCAGCACCGCGGCGCCGCCGAGGCTGTGGCCGATCAGGATCGCCGGCGCTTGCCTGGTTTCGCGTAAGTGATCGGCGGCTCGCACGAGATCGGCAACATTGGACGAGAAGGTGGAATTGGCAAAATCGCCTTCGCTGGAGCCGAGGCCTGTGAAGTCGAACCGCAACACCGCAATGCCTTTTTCCGCCAGCGCCACCGCGATCCGCTTTGCAGCGAGCACATCCTTGCCGCAGGTAAAGCAATGCGCAAACAGCGCGAAGGCGCGGATGTCCTTTTCAGGCATATCAAGGGCGGCGGCCAATTGCTGGCCGCCCGCACCTGGGAATTGAAAGCGTTCGGTCGGCATGGTGGTTCTCCGTGAGGGAAGTGGACCCCTCTCCCCGTTGGGGAGAGGGCTGGGGTGAGGGGCGCCGCTCTCTCGATAGACCGTAACCCCTCACCCGGATTTCTCGCGCGCTCGAAATCCGACCTCTCCCCATCGAAGTCGGATATATCCGACTTCGACAATGTTAGATGCCCAACTCGGGTAAACCCGAGTTGGATGGGAGAGCTGTTTAACTCAGTCGCCGGAGTAGCGCTGCTCGGCCCAGGGGTCGCCGCGGTTGTGATAGCCGCGAACCTCCCAATAGCCCGGCGCATCCGAATAGCGGAATTCGATGCTCTGGAGCCATTTCGCGCTTTTCCAGAAATAAAGATGCGGCACCACCAGCCGCACCGGGCCGCCATGTTCCTGCTCCAGCGGCAGGCCCGACCAGCTATGCGCGAGCAGGGCGTCCTCGGCGGCAAAATCTTCCAGCGCAAGGTTGGTGGTGTAGCCGTCATGGGAATGCAGCAGAACGTGATGCGCCTCGTCGCGCGGCCGGCACGCCATCAAGAGATCGCGCGTCGCCAACCCTTCCCATTGGTTGTCGTAACGCGACCAGGTGGTGACGCAATGGATGTCGGAGACGGATTTGGTCTGCGGCTGCGCGGTAAACTGCGAAAAATCCCAGAAGATCGGAAGTTCAACCGCGCCGTAGACGTCGAGCCGCCAGCGCTCGCGGGAAATATTCGGCATCACGCCGAGATCGAGGACCGGCCAATCCATGGTGAGGTGCTGTCCGGGCGGCAGGCGCTGATCTTGCGGGCGCGCGGTCTTTCCGGTGAGGAAACGCCCCTCGCGCGCCCAGCGCTCCTTGGTGCGCGTGAGCTTCGACGTCGGCTGCTCGTCGCTCTCTCCGGTCATCTGTCATGCCATGATTGCTCGCGGCGACGCGCTACTCGTGGCGATGCATCGCCGATTCGTGCTTGGTGTCGCGCATCGTCGTGTAGATGATCAGCGAGATAAAGATGATGCCGCTGAGATAATAATAGAACCAGTTCTCATGCCCGAGGCTCTTGAAGTAAAGCGCGACCGCAGGCGCGGTACCGCCGAACACCGATACCGTGATGGCATAGGGCAGGCCGACGCCGAGTGCGCGGACCTTGGTGGGGAACAGCTCCGCCTTCACCACCGCATTGATCGAGGTGTAGCCGGCGACGAATATCCAGGCCGCGCAAATCAGCAGGAACGCGATTGCCGGCGACTTGGTCTCCTTCAGCGTCATCAGGATCGGTATGGTCGCAAGCGTGCCGGCGACGCCGAAAAAGATAAGCACCGGTTTGCGGCCGATCTTGTCCGATATCGCGCCGTAAATCGGCTGCAGCAGGGTGGCGAAAACCAGCGTGCCGAAGATGACCAGGGTGGTCTGGTCCGCCGTGAGGCCGACAGACAATCTGACGAACGTCTGCATATACGTCGTGAAGGTATAGAAGGCGGCGGTGCCCCCGGCGGTCAGACCCACCACCAGCAAAAGCTCGCGCGGATATTTCAACAGGCTGACGATCGAGCCGGTTGGTCTTGCGATCTTGCTCGCTTCCTCGAACGCCTCGGTTTCGTGCAGATTGCGCCGCATCACGGCCGCGAAAATCGCCAGGAAAGCGCCGATCAGGAAGGGTATCCGCCAACCCCACTCCTGCAACTCCTGCGGGGTCAGAAACACCTTTTGCAGCAACAAAAGTACGATGATCGCCGTGAGCTGGCCACCGATCAGCGTGACGTATTGGAAGCTGGAGTAGAAGCCGCGATGCTTGGCGTCGGCGACTTCGCTCAGATAAGTCGCGCTGGCGCCGTACTCGCCGCCAAGGCTCAGACCTTCGATCACGCGCGCGAGCGCCAGGATCGCGGGCGCGGCGACGCCGATCGACGCATAGGTCGGGGTGATCGCGATGATCAGCGAGCCGAAGCACATGCAGACCACCGACAGCGTCAGCGACAGCCGCCGGCCGTGACGGTCGGCGATATAGCCGAACAGCCAGCCGCCGAGCGGCCGCATCAGGAAGGTCGCGGCGAACAGCACGGCGGCGTTGAGCTGCTGCACCACCGGGTCGCTGTTCGGAAAGAAGGCCGGCGCGAAATAAAGCGCGAATGCGGTATAGGCGTAGAAATCATACCATTCGACGAGATTGCCGACGGAGCCGATGAAGATCGCCTTAACGCGGCGTTCCACATCATGGATATCGAGGCGGTCGGCACTCAGGCTAGCGGCATGATCGATCACGTTTGGTTTTCCTCGGGGGATTCCAGACAATACCATCAATACTATGATGAAGGAGGGGCGGCCCCTCAGGATGCTTTTCCGAACAATAGCGGAAGCTGACGCGGCCCGCGCACGGTGCCTTCCGACCAGCTCACCTTGCCGGCCGGGTCAAGCCAGAAATCCGGAATGCGCTTCAACCACTCCTCGATCGCAACCGTCATCTCCATGCGCGCGAGGTTGGAGCCGACGCAGCGGTGAATGCCGAGGCCGAATGCCGCGTGCGGGTTTTGCTTGCGGTCGATCACCACTTTGTCGGCGTCCGGAAACACCGTGGGATCGCGGTTGGCGGCGGGAAACGACAACAGCACCATGTTGCCGGGCTTGATCGGGCAGCCGCCGATCTCGGTTTCCTTCATGACCTCGCGCGCCATCGTCACCGGAGCATAGGCGCGCAGGAATTCCTCGATCGCACTCGGCATCAGTTCCGGTTCGGCGACCAGACGCTCGCGGTCCGCCGGCGTCATGGCCAAATGCCAGAGCGAGGCGCCGATCGCGCTCCAGGTGGTGTCGATGCCCGCGATCAACAGCAGCCGCAGCGAGCCCAGTACATGCGCATCCGAGAGCGGTTGCCCGTTCTTGTCCCGCGCGTTCATCAGCGTCGAAATCAGATCATCGGTGGGATGCTTCTTGCGGTGCCCGATATGCCCTGCGAAATATGCGCTCATTTCGTGAACGGCTTTCATCAGGATGCTTGGATCCCTGATGCCGAGTTCGAGAACCTCGTGGATCCATTTGATGAATAGATCGCCGTCCGTTTCCGGAATGCCGAGCATGTGGGCGATCGCGCGAACTGGAATATGCCTGCTGTAGCGCGCAGCCGCATCGCATCCGTCGTCCTCGATGAAATCGTCGATCAGCTCGTTGCAGATCGCGCGAACACGAGGCTCAAGCTTCTTCATGGCGTCGGGCGTGAATGGCGGCAGCAGCAGTTGCTTGGCCGGCTTATGTTCGGGTGGATCGGAAGTGATAGGAGGCGCCGGAACGGTTTCGGGCCGCATATCGCGCACCACGACGCGGCGGGAGGAAAAATGCACGGTATCGTAGGCGACCTGCTTTACCGCCTCAAACGTGGTCGGCATGTAGCAGCCGAGAAAACGCTCGGTGTGAACCACGGGGCTTGTGGCGCGCAGTTCATCCCAGATCGGATAAGGGTTCTCCGTCCAGCGAGGATCGGTATGGTCAAAATCGTGGACCCAATCGGTAACGGGGGCATGATCGGACATCGGATAAATTCCTCTTGGTTCCGTTCGCTCCAATCGGCGCAAAGCCGATAAAAAGGCGAACAAACTATTCCTCGATCACTTCGATCGCAATTTCCGGACAGTTGGTCTGGGCGAGCCAGGCCTTGTCCTCATGCCCTTTGGGGACGGTGCCGTCGCCGATCTCGTGCGCGTTGCCGAACTCGTCCAGCTCGAACAATTCGGGTGCCAGCGATTTGCAGCGTGCATGCCCCTGACACTTATCCTGATCGACGTGAACTCTCAGCTTTCCTGACATTCGGCGTTTCCCTGTAGCGGCGCCGGTTGTGGCGCACTTGTTGTTTCCTTGCCGATTATAGCGGTGCGCGCGCCGTTCACCAGCGCCCGATCGCAGCTATCTCCAGGCTAGTTCCCGGCCTATGGCGCCGGCCTCGGATCGATCGGCGTCGTGCCGCGCAGGCCCAGAATATCCTCCAGCGCGTTCGCGCCGGCGAGAAGTTCTGCCTCGCCGCGCGGCGCCGCCACCATTTGCAACCCGACCGGCAGGCCCGTGGAGGTGAACCCGCATGGCAAGGACAGCGCCGGGCAGCACACCAGCGTAATGGCATACACAATGCCAAGCCACTCGACGTAGTTGTCGAACTTCTTGCCTGCACATTCCGCGACATATCGATTTTCGACCGGGAACGGCGCGACGATGGTCGCGGGCGTCAGAAGCAGATCGTAGGTCTTGAAGAATTCGAGCGTGCGCGCGGTCATGGCAACGCGCTGGGTTTCGGCGCGTTCGAGTTGCTCTACGGTCAGTTTAAGACCTTCTTCGATATTCCAGATCACCTCCGGCTTGAGCTGATCGCGCTTGCTGCGAAGCAAAGCCGCCTTGCTGATGGCAAAATCGAACGCGCGCAGCACGTGGAAACATTGATGGGCTTCGCGCAAATCGGGATGGGCTTCTTCGACGACGGCGCCGGCCTGGGCGAATTGCGAAGCCGCCTTCCGGGCGATCGCGGCGACTTCGGGATCGACCGGAGTGATGCCAAGATCAGGCGAATAGGCGACGCGCTTCGGCTTTTTGCCGGAGCGGGCGGCGGAGCGGAACGACGACGGCAGCGAAGGCAGGGACAGCGGATCGGCGGGATGCTCGCCGCTCATCGCGTCGAGCAACAGCGCTAGGTCCTCGACATTGCGGGCCATCGGTCCGTGCACCGTCAGATTGCGGTCGATCTTGAAGGCGGGAGAACGCGCCACGCGGCCGATGCTCGGCCGCATGCCGACGACGCCGCAAAAGCTTGCGGGATTGCGCAGCGAGCCCCCCATGTCGGTTCCGTGGGCGAGCCAGGCCGTTCCGGTCGCAAGTGCTACGGCCGAGCCGCCGGACGAGCCGGCGGCGGAGCGCGACAGGTCCCACGGGTTGCGGGTGGCGCCGAAAACCTCGTTGAAGGTATTGGCGCCGGCGCCGAATTCCGGCGTGTTGGATTTGGCGTAGATCACCCCGCCATTGGCTTCGAGATGCTCGACCAGAATATCGGAACTCGCCGGGACGTTATCCTTGTAGATCGGCGAGCCCTGCGTGGTCTTAACGCCCGCGACGTTGGTGAGGTCCTTGATCGGGATCGGCAGGCCCGCAAGCAGGCCGCGCTCGCCCTTGGGCTTCTGCATCAGCGCCTTGGCGTGCATACGGGCGCGATCGAAGCAAAGGGTCGGTAGCGCATTGACCTTGGCGTCGACCTCGGCGATCCGCCGCTCCAGCACGTCAAGCAGGTCGAGCGGGGCGATTTCGCCCGAATTGAGCTTGTCGACAATGGCACATGCCGTTGACCGTATCAGCGCCTGATCCGATGACATTCACATCTCCCCACCGTGCGCCTCCTGATAGCGGATTGTGTAGCCCTGTAAAACAATTTACGGCAAACTGTAAACGCAACCAGCATCCGGAGATTTCAGCATGACCACGCCGTTCGACGCGCCCGATTGGCGCGGCTTGAGCCGAGAGGGCCTCGACGCCGGCCTCAACAACAGCAACGCCGTCGCCGGGAGTGCGGACATGGTGGCCGGCTGGGATCGCCGCTCGGCCGAATTTCGCGCGGCCCATTCCGAGCATCTCGATCTCCGGTATGGCCCGCGCGAGCGCAACCGTATCGATTTCTTCAAGGTGGCAGCGAATGCGCCGACGCTTCTGTTCATCCACGGCGGCTATTGGCAAATGAGGGCCAAGGAAGCCTTTACGTTGTTTGCCGCTGGTCCCATGGCGCACGGCATCAACGTCGCGCTGATCGGCTACACGCTTGCGCCCGAAGCGACGCTCGACCAAATCGTCGCCGAGATTCACGCTGGGATAGACTTTCTCGCCGGCCGCTTGCCCGATCTCGGCGGCGATGCGAACCGGATCGCCGCCTCGGGGTGGTCCGCCGGCGGTCACCTGACGGCGATGGCGCTGTCGAACCCACGGATCAAGGGCGGCGTGGCAATCAGCGGCATCTACGACCTCGAGCCGATCCGCCACAGCTATCTCAACGTCAAGCTCGGCCTCGACGAGGCGGCGTCGCACCGCAACTCGCCGATGATGCAGGCGGGCGGCCCGATGAAACCGCTCTCGCTGGTGGTCGGAGCCGCGGAGTTGCCGTTGTTGCGCAGGCAGACCGCGGACTTCGCAGGCCACCGCGCCAAATACGGACTGCCCATCAGCTATGAGGAGATCAGGAGCGCCAACCATTTTACCATCATGGACGGGCTGCTCTCGCCGAAGGGGCGGATCACGATGATGGTGAGGCAGTTGTTTGAGGGGATGTAGGTGTCACCCGTCGTTGCGAGCAGCGCAAGCGACGAAGCAATCCATTCTTCCTTTTTGGCTTCCATGGATTGCTTCGCTTCGCTCGCAATGACGGCGGTGGCCCTCGTGCCTACCCCCAACCCGCCGCGATGCCGCCATCGACCGTGAAAATCACGCCCGAAGTATAGGCGGAGCGATCGGAGGCGAGGAAGGCCATGAGGTCGCCGATCTCGCGCGCATGCGCAGGCCGGCCGAGCGGCAGGCCCTTCTGGAATTCCTTGTAGCGATTTTCGTCGCCGAACTGGTTTTTGGCGCGGGTCTTGAGCAGCGTGACGTGGCGGTCGGTGCCGACCGGGCCGGGATTGATTCCGACCACGCGGATGTTGTCGGCCAGACTCTTGCTGCCGAGCGCGCGGGTGAACGACATCAGCGCCGCGTTGCCGGTGCTGCCGCAGATGTAATTGGCGTCGAATTTTTCGCCGGCAACGCCGATATCGTTGACGATGACGCCGCCGCCACGCGCCTTCATCTGCGCGTAGATCGCCCGGGTGATGTTGATATAGCCGAACACCTTCAATTCCCAGGCATGGCGCCAGGTCGGCTCGTCGATCTTGTCGATCGAGCCGCCGGGAATGTCGCCGGCATTGTTGACGAGGATGTCGATATCGGAGGCCTCCTTCACCAGCCGTGCAATGTCTTCGGGCTTGCGAAGGTCGGTGACGTGGGTCGCGGCGTCGATCTGGTGGGCCGACCGCAGACGTTCAGCCAATGCCTTCAATTGATCGCCGCTGCGGGCCGCAAGCCGAAGATGGCAACCCTCCTCGGCAAAGGCTTCGGCGGCTGCCGCGCCAATGCCCTTCGAGGCGCCGGTGATCAGGACGCGTTTGCCGCGCAAATGAAGATCCATGGGATTTACTCTCTTGATGGGAGATGTTGAAGCGATGGAGGAAGTGGGTCCCAACTGTTATGCCGCCGTTGTCGGGGCGGTCAACATTGCAGTGCAGCGTTGCGGCTAGTGCCGCCGGTTTGAAATTCCCACACCGCAAGTCGCGAGTTCGACTAGGAATTTCAAACCGACAAGCGGCACTAGAAATCGTAGATTTAGCCAGTGCCCTTTACTTTCCGAAGTTCGTACAAGAAGGTGCTGCAACGGACTACGAACTTCGGAAAGAGGGCACTGGGCCGAGGTTTGGTCCATTGCAATCCCGTCATAGAATCGCTTTACCAGCGGCCTGCCAGTCAAGGAATTTCTCGATGAGCAACGAAAAAAAGCAATACCGGATCGCGGTCATTCCGGGCGATGGGATCGGCAAGGAAGTCATCCCCGAAGGACTTCGGGTGCTTGAGGCGGCGGCGAAGAAACACGGCGTCGCCGTTCATTTCGATCATTTCGAATTTGCCTCTTACGATTATTACGAAAAGCACGGCGAGATGATGCCGGAGGACTGGAAGGCCCAAATCGGCAAGCACGACGCGATCTATTTCGGCGCGGTCGGCTGGCCGGCGAAAATTCCGGATCACATTTCATTGTGGGGCTCGTTGATCAAATTCCGCCGGGAATTCGACCAGTACGTCAATCTGCGCCCGGTACGGCTGATGCCCGGCGTGCCGTCGCCGCTCGCGGGCCGCAAACCCGGCGATATCGACTTCTGGGTGGTGCGCGAAAACACCGAAGGCGAATATTCATCCGTCGGCGGGCGGATGTTCCCCGGTACGAGCCGCGAATTCGTCACCCAGCAGACCGTGATGACGCGGATCGGCGTCGATCGCATCCTCAAATTCGCGTTCGATCTCGCGCAATCGCGGCCCAAGAAGCACTTGACTTCGGCGACGAAGTCAAACGGCATTTCGATCACGATGCCTTACTGGGACGAGCGCGTGGAGGCGATGGCGAAGAATTATCCTGACGTGAAGTGGGACAAGTACCACATCGACATCCTGACCGCGAATTTCGTGCTGCATCCGGATTGGTTCGACGTCGTGGTCGGCTCGAACCTGTTCGGCGACATCCTGTCCGATCTCGGCCCGGCCTGCACCGGCACCATCGGGATTGCGCCCTCCGGCAATATCAATCCGGAAGGCGATTTTCCTTCAGTGTTCGAACCGGTGCACGGCTCGGCGCCCGATATCGCCGGCCAGGGCATTGCCAATCCGATTGGGATGATCTGGTCGGGCGCGATGATGCTGGAGCATCTCGGCCAGAAACAAGCCGCGGCCTCGATCGTCGCCGCGATCGAACGCACGCTCGGCGAACGCACGCTACGCACCCGCGACCTCGGCGGCAACGCCGACACGCTCACCTGCGGCAAGGCGGTCGCGGAGATGGTGGAGTAGGAGAGCAGCGTGTCAGCGTCGCCGCTTCGTCATTGCGAGGAACGAAGTGACGAAGCGATCCATCTTCCCGACTCGCGGCGCTATGGATTGCTTCGCGGAGCCTGTCATCGGGCGCGCGTTCGCGCGACCCGTTGGCTCGCAATGACGGCGTCCGACCACTTACCCCTTCGCAATCCTGCGGCAGTGCTCCCACGCCGAGCGGATCAAATTTTCGCTCGCTTCCGGCGTGCGGAAGGCCGAATGCGCCGACAGGGTCACGTTCGGCAGTTTGGTCAGCGGGTGATCGGCCGGCAACGGCTCGGTGTTGAAAACATCGAGCCCCGCATGCCGGATGTGACCGGACTTCAGAGCCTCGATCATCGCAGCCTCATCCACCATCGCGCCGCGCGCGGTGTTGACGAGAATGACGCCCGGTTTCATCGCAGAAATACGCTCGCGGGACAGAAACCCGCGGGTCTCGTCGTTGAGCAATAGATGCAATGAGACAACGTCGCTTTGCGCCAACAGCGCTTCGAGCGCGACGAAATCGACGCCGTTAAATTTCTTCGGCGACCGGTTCCAGGCAATCACCCGGATGCCGCTGCCGAGCGCGATGCGCGCCACTTCCGCGGCGATGCCGCCAAAGCCGATCAGGCCGAGCGTTTTGCCGGTGAGCTGCATGCCGTCCTCGCGCAGCCAGTTGCCGGCACGCATCTCGCGGTCCATCCGGGCAATGCCGCGGGATGCCGCCCACATCAGCGCAATCGCGCATTCGGCGACCGCCGTGTCGCCATAGCCCTTGATCAGATGAACTTCGATGCCGAGTTCGCCAAGCTCTTCCGGATTCATGTAGCTGCGCGCGCCGGTGCCCAGAAACACCACGTGTTTCAGCCCGCTGCAGCGCCGCGCGGCGTCGGTCGGCAAGGCGGTGTGATCGATGACGACGATCTCGGCGCCGTCGAGCACGGTGGGAATCTGGTCCGGCTTGATATCGGGATTGCGGTTGATGTGCACGGCAGGATCGCCCGATATTCTCTGCCGTTCGAAAATATCCGCAAGCGAGGGGTTGGCATCGACAAAAACTCCGCGCACCGAACTCTCCTCAAAGATGGTCAGGAAGCGACGCCCGCGAGCGCCAGCACCGTGTGCATCAGGACGTTGGCGCCCGCCGCGCAATCGGACTGGGTAGCGTCCTCCAGCTCGTTGTGGCTGACGCCGTCCTTGCAAGGAACGAACACCATCGCAGCCGGAATATGGGTATTGAGGTTGCAGGCATCGTGGCCGGCGCCGGAGGTGATGCGGCGGTGGGAAAAGCCGAGTTTTTCGGCAGCGTCTTCCACCGCATCGACCAGCTCGGGATCAAAATGGGTCGGCGGCTTGCGCCACACCAGATCAAGCGAGACCTCGACCTTGCGGCGGCCTGCGATTTCGGCAATTGCGGCGCGCAGGTCGCGGTCGAGCGCGTCCATGATCGCGGCATCCGCGCTGCGGCAATCGACGGTGAAGGCGATCTCGCCGGGAATGACATTGCGCGACGGTTTGGCAATCACGGCTTCACCGATGGTGCCGACCGCCTTGGGGCCGTGCTTCTTCGCAATTGCCTCCATCGCCAGCACGATCTCCGACAATGTTGCGAGCGCGTCGCGGCGGAGCCGCATCGGCGTCGAGCCCGCATGGCTCTCGAAGCCCGTGATCTTGCCGTCGTACCACAGCACGCCCTGACCGGAATCGACCACACCGATGGTCTTGCCCTCGGCCTCCAGAATGGGACCCTGCTCGATGTGCAGTTCGACAAAACTCGAAAATTTTTGCCGGCCCACGGGGCTGTCGCCGCGATAGCCGATGCTATCAAGCGCCTCGGCGACGGTAACGCCCTCGAAATCTTTGCGCGACAGAATATCGTCGGTGGTGAAATCGCCGACGTAGGCGGCGGATGCCATCATCGCCGGCGCGAAGCGCGAGCCTTCTTCATTGGTCCAGTTGACGATGCAGATCGGAATCTCGGTCTCGATGCCGGCGTCGTTGAGCGTGCGGACGACTTCGAGCGCGGCCAGCGTGCCGAGGACGCCGTCGAATTTGCCTCCCGAGGGTTGCGTATCCAGATGTGAGCCGAGCCCGATCGGGGGCTGGGACATGTCGCGACCCCTGCGCAGTGCGAACATCGAACCGAGCGTATCGACATGCACCTCAAGGCCCGCGGCTTCGCACGCCTTGCGGAACCAGTCGCGCACCTGCTTGTCCTCGGGGCCAAGCGTCAGCCGCCGCACGCCGCCCTTTGGGGTCGCGCCGAACCGCGCGGTCTCGTGGATCGTGCCCCAGAGTCTTGCGGAATCGATTTGCAGGTTGGAGGCGACGGGGGTCATGAAGTCATTCCAGCAATCGGACGATAGGCGCGGTGAGCTCGCTTCAATGACGCGCCTGCAGCGGCGCGTCAACAGCGGCGGTGGCGCCTTGCGCTATCCTCGCGGCGAGCTCGGCGACGAGTTCGACCGCGAGCGTGTCGGGCGATGCCAGCCAGCTTGCCGAAAACGTCAGCGGCGGGATTTTGAGTTCAGTCGACAACAATTCGAGCCGCCCGTCGGCCAACTCGTTTTCCACGATCGAGGTGGGGATCACGGCAATGCCGAGCCCCTCGATCGCCATATGGATGACGGTCGCGAGCGAGGCCGAGGCGTGCAGCCGCATCGGCGGCAGGTCGGGCCGGTTGAACAGCGAGCGCACGATCTCGTAAGGCTGGGATTTGCGCGGAAAGGTAATGATGGGAAACTTCGCGAGATCCTTCACCTTCAGGGGGCCTGAGCCGAGGCCGAGCGCGGGGCTCGCCAGAACGCCGATTGGGTAGTCGCACAGGACGCGGTTGCGCACGCTGGGGTCCGATAGTGGCCCGAGCAGGAACGCGAGCTCGATCTCCTGCCCGAGGAGGCGGGAGCTCAGGTTCGGCGTGATGTCGACCTCGATCTCCAGCGATAGATTGGGATGGGCGGTGTTGACGCTTTTGACCAGTCGCGACAGCCAAGTGTGTACGATGGTTTCGGCGACGCCGAGACGCAAGACGCCGCGCATCGCCGAGCGCTCGCCAACCTCCGCCATCATCTCCGCGCGCAGGCCGATCAGTTTTTCCGCGTAGACCATCAATTGCCGGCCGCTCGGCGTCGGCGAGGCGACCCGGTGATCCCTGTTCAGAAGTTTCACCCCCAACTCGCGCTCGAGCTGGGCGATCCGCTGCGAAATCGCGGGCTGGGTGGTGTTGAGGCGCTGGCCGGCTCCGCGGAAACTGCCGAGCGTCACCACCCACAGGAATGTCTCGATCAACTTGAAGTCAACCATGAACGCGCCCCGGGCGATAAATTCTTCTTATTTAACTTGATTAGAAACTACGATTAGACTTTATAGTACGCCTGCGCTTCACTGCTGTCGAGTTAATAGGCAGGGCGATGTCATGACCATTCTGCCGGCAGGCCAGCCATTTCGCGAAGATCAGAATTTGCTTCCAAGCCGACAGGCGCGCCTTGCATGCCGCGCCGGAATGGCGACCTCCACCGCCGGCGTCGCCAACGGATTCGTCCAGGGCAATCTCGCGATCCTGCCGGAAAAGCTCGCGTCCTCCTTTCATCGCTTCTGTCAGCTCAATCCCAAACCCTGTCCGATCATCGGCATGTCCGACGTCGGCGACCCGCGCATTCCCTCGCTCGGCATTGATCTGGACGTCCGCACCGATTTGCCGCGCTACCGCGTCTGGCGCAATGGCGAGGTGGTGGAGGAGCCGACCGACATCATGGCGCATTGGCGCGACGACCTCGTTACCTTCGTACTCGGCTGCTCGTTTTCGTTCGAAGAAGCGCTGATGGCGGAAGGCCTGCCGATCCGTCATATCGAGCGAAAAGTCCGCGTCCCGATGTACCGCACCAATATCGCCTGCAACCCTTCGGGTCCATTCGCAGGACCCATGGTGGTATCGATGCGTCCGTTCAAGCCGGCGCAGGCGATCCGCGCGGTGCAGATTACCTCGCGGTTTCCTTCCGTGCATGGCGCGCCGGTCCATCTCGGTCATCCCCACTCGATCGGGATCGCCGACATCGCCAAGCCCGACTATGGCGATGCGGTGCCGGTCGAGGCCGACGAGATCCCGGTGTTCTGGGCCTGCGGCGTCACACCGCAGGCGGTTGTCGCGGCCGCGAAGCTGCCCTTTGCTATGACGCATGCGCCGGGCTTGATGCTGGTGACCGATCTGCGCAACAAGGACCTGGCTGTGCTCTAATGCGCGGCGCCTGCCGCTCTTTGAGGCTTTACGGCCATCTTCGATCGTTTCATCGATAGAAGCCGACAGATAGAGGATTTCCCAATGACCATCTCCCGCCGAAACATCCTGCTCGGAGCCACCGCGAGCGCTGCGCTTCTGCCGTTGACGGCGCGGGCGCAGAAATCCGAAGTGGTCATCGGCTTGATCTATCCGCTGTCGGGGGCAAGCGCCCAGATCGGCGTCGACGCCCAGAAGGCGTTCGAGACCGCCGCCGAAATCATCAACAAGAACTACGATTTTGATCTGCCGCTGGCGAAGGGCGAAGGCCTGCCGGGCCTCGGCGGCGCCAAGGTCCGTCTCGTGTTTGCCGATCACCAGGCCGATCCGCAGAAGGGCCGCGCGGAAGCCGAGCGCCTGATCACGCAGGAGAAGGTCTGCGCCATCATCGGCACCTATCAGAGCGCGGTCGCGGTCACCGTCAGCCAGATCTGCGAACGCTACCAGATTCCATTCCTCTCGGCGGATAACTCCTCGCCGAGCCTGCATCGCCGCGGTCTCAAATTCTATTTCCGTGCTTCCCCCCATGACGAGATGTATTCGACTGCGATGTTCGACTTCTTTGATACGATGCGGAAGAAGGGCACCAAGATCGAGACATTGTCGTTGTTCCACGAGGACACGATCTTCGGCACCGATTCCGGCAATGCGCAGCTCAAGCTCGCCAATGCGCGCAGCTACAAGGTCGTCACCGACGTCAAGTATCGCGCCAATTCGCCGTCGCTGTCGGCCGAAGTGCAGCAGCTAAAGGCGGCCAATGCCGACGTGCTGATGCCCTCGAGCTACACCACCGACGGCATTCTCCTGGTGAAGACCATGGCCGAACTCGGCTACAAGCCCAACGCCATCGTCGCGCAGGACGCGGGTTTCTCCGAAAAGGCGCTGTATGACGCGGTCGGCGACAAGCTCGAAGGCGTGATCTCGCGCGGCACCTTCTCGCTCGACCTCGCCGCCAAGCGGCCGATGGTGGGCAAGATCAACGCCATGTACAAGGAAAAGTCGGGCAAGGACTTCAACGACTATTCGTCGCGGCAGTTCATCGCCCTGATCGTGATGGCGGACGCCATCAACCGCGCCAAATCCACCGACGGCGACAAGATTCGTGAAGCGCTGGTCGCCACCGACATTCCGGGCGAGCAGACCATCATGCCCTGGAAGCGCGTGAAGTTCGACGCGATGGGCCAGAACAACGATGCCGATCCGGTATTGCTGCAATATACCGGCGGCAAGTTCGTCACCATCTTCCCGCCGCAAGCCGCCGTCGCCGAGGCCGTCTGGCCGATGAAGTAACGGCCTGGCGGGGCGGGGGCTATGATAGTCGAGACCATCCAAAGTCTCAGAGGTTTCGTCATTGCGAGCGAAGCGAAGCAATCCATCTGGCCGCGAAAAGAAAGAATGGATTGCTTCGTCGCGGAGCTCCTCGCAATGACGAGTCTTCGAGGCAACTCTTCGAGCCCGGAACAGCGCCTTTGACAGCCGAGACCATCATTCAAAGTCTCGCCAGCGGCCTCTTGATGGGGCTGCTCTACGGATTGATCGCCGTGGGGTTGGCGTTGATCTTTGGCCTGATGGACGTGGTGAACTTCGCCCACGGCGAATTCCTGATGATCGCGATGTATGCGACGTTTTTCCTGTTCGCTTTCTTCGCTGTCGACCCCTTGCTGTCGGCGCCGCTGGTCGCGGCCGCACTGTTCGTGTTCGGCGCGGTGGTTTACCTCCTGATCGTGCGCTTTGCGGTGCGGGCGAAGGCCAATGCCGGCATGGTGCAGATCTTTTCGACCTTCGGGCTTGCCATCGTTATGCGCGGGCTCGCGCAATATTTCTTCACGCCCGACTATCGCAGCGTCACGCATTCATGGCTCGGCGGCAAGACGGTGTCGATCGCGGGAATTTTCCTCCCCGTGCCGCAATTGTTCGGTGCGCTGATCTCGATCGCGGCGTTCGGCGGGTTGTATTTCTTCATCAACCGCACTGATTTCGGCCGCGCGCTCGAGGCGACGCGTGAGGATGCCGGTGCGGTGGCGTTGGTTGGCATCGACAAGAACAGGGTGTTCGCGCTGGGCTGGGGCCTTGGCGCCGCGCTGGTGGGTCTCGCCGGCGTCATCATGGCGATGTTCTTCTACATCTATCCCGATGTCGGCGCGTCTTTTGCGCTGATCGCCTATGTCACGGTGGCGCTCGGCGGCTTCGGCAGCGTGTTCGGCGCCTTTGCCGGCGGTATCCTCGTCGGTCTCGTCGAAGCCTCCACCGCTCTCATGCTGCCGCCGTCGCTGAAATCGGTCGGCATCTATGCGGTCTATCTGCTGGTGGTGTTCATCCGGCCGCGCGGCCTGTTCGGGTCAATGTGATGGATACGGCCTTTGCCCAGCGCCGCCGCCGCGATCTCCTGGTCGCCGCTTGCCTCGCCGCGCTCGCAGCTTTAGTGCCGCTGTTCGTGAAGGACGTCTACGTCCAGAACATCATGGTGCTGACCCTGATGTATGCGGCGTTGTCGCAAAGCTGGAACATCTTGAGCGGCTATTGCGGGCAAATCTCGCTTGGGCACGCGCTGTATTTCGGGCTCGGGGCGTATTCCACGGCGCTTCTTTTCACCAAGTTCGGCGTGCTGCCGTGGTTCGGCATGGTGAGCGGCGGCCTGATCTCGGGGGGAATCGCGCTCGCACTCGGCTATCCCTGCTTCCGCCTGCGCGGCCATTACTTCGTCATCGCCACCATCGTCATTGCCGAGACCGCGCTGGTGTTGTTCCAGAACTGGGATTGGGCGGGTGCCGCGCTCGGCATCGATATTCCCGTGCGCGGCGATAGCTGGCTCAAATTCCAGTTCACCCGCAGCAAGCTGCCCTTCTTTTATTTTGCGCTCGCACTCGCCGGCATCGCCTGGCTCGTAACCTGGTGGCTGGAGGATTCCAAGTGGGGCTATTGGTGGCGCGCGGTGAAGGACAATCCCGACGCCGCCGAGAGTCTCGGCGTGGTCGTATTCAACTCCAAGATGGGGGCGGCGGCGGTCTCGGCCTTTCTGACCGCGGTGGGCGGCGGTTTTTACGCGCAGTTCGTTTCCTACATCGATCCTGAAAGCGTCATGGGCTTTCAGTTCTCGCTACTAATGGCGTTGCCCGCGGTGTTAGGGGGCATCGGCACCTTGTGGGGGCCGGTGCTGGGCGCGGTTATCCTGATTCCGCTCACGGAACTGACGCGCTCGTTCATCGGTGGCTCCGGCCGCGGCGTCGACCTGATCGTCTACGGCACGCTGATCGTGCTGATTTCGCTGGCGCGCCCGCAGGGTTTGGTCGGCTTGTTCTCGATCCGCCGTAAGGAATCGGCCCGATGACGGCGCTGCTTGAAACGAGAGGCGTGTGGCAGCGCTTCGGCGGCCTGATCGCCAACAGCGACGTCTCTATTTCGGTTGGGCGCGGCGAAATCGTCGGATTGATCGGCCCCAATGGCGCCGGCAAGTCCACCTTGTTCAATTTGATCGCGGGCGTGCTGCCGCCGACCCAAGGCTCGATCGTGTTCGATGGCGAGGATGTCACTGCGTTGCCGGCGGCAGAGCGTTGCCAGCGCGGCATCGCCCGCACCTTCCAGGTCGTCAAAAGCTTCGAGACCATGACGGTGATCGACAACGTCATCGTCGGCGCATTGATCCGCACCACCATCATGCGGCAGGCGCGCCGCAAGGCGCACGAGGTGCTGGAATTCTGTGGTATTGCCGGCCGCGCCGACGTGCCCGCAAGCCAGTTGATCCCCTCCGAGAAGCGCCGCCTCGAAGTGGCGCGTGCGCTTGCCACCGAGCCGAAATTGCTGTTGCTCGACGAGGTCCTCACGGGGCTCACGCCGATCGAGGCTCAGACCGGCGTCGAGCTGGTGCGCAAGGTGCGCACGACCGGCGTGACTGTGTTGATGGTCGAGCACGTCATGGAGATCGTGATGCCGCTGGTCGACCGCGCCATCGTGCTCGATCTCGGCAAGGTGCTGGTCGAGGGCAAGCCCGCCGACGTGGTTCGCGACCCGAAAGTTATCAGCGCTTACCTTGGGGATCGTCATGCTGTCGGTGCATGAAATCACCACCGCCTATCAGGGGTTGGTTGCGATCTCGCAGGTCTCGATCGAGGTCGCCAAGGGCGAGATCGTGTGCGTCGCCGGCGCCAACGGCGCCGGCAAATCGACGCTGCTAAAATCCATCGCCGGCGCCGAACGTCCGCGCTCGGGCACCGTCACCTTCGACGGTGCGCGCATCGACGGCTTGCCCCAGCACCTGATCACCGCGCGCGGCATCGCCTATGTGCCGGAAAACCGCCGCTTGTTTCCGCGGCTATCGGTGCGCGACAATCTGAGGCTCGGCAGTTACCTCTACCGCGGCGCAGCGAACCGCGAGGAGCCGCTCGCGCTGGTGTTCAAGCTGTTTCCGCGGCTCTCCGAGCGGCTCGATCAGCGGGCCGAGACACTTTCCGGCGGCGAGCAGCAGATGCTTGCGATCGGCCGCGCGCTGATGACTCGGCCGCGGCTTCTCATGCTGGACGAGCCGTCGCAGGGCATCATGCCCAAACTGGTCGATGAGATTTTTACCTCGGTGAAACAAATTCGCGACGCCGGCATGACCGTGCTGATTGTCGAGCAGCGCATCGCCGAGTGCCTCGATATCGCCGACCGCGCCTACATCCTGCAAACCGGACGGTTGCAGATGCAGGGCACGTCAAGCGAGATCAAGGGCAATCCGGATGTAAGGAAGGCGTATCTGGGATTGTAGATCGTCATTGCGAGGAGCGTAGCGACGAAGCAATCCATTTAGCACCTTGTTCGGTCAGACATGGATTGCTTCGCTTCGCTCGCAATGACGGGGGAAGGTGCCTCAATCGCCCCCGTCCTCCGGCAACACCACGCCAAACACCTTCACCAAATCCGCCACTTGCACCGGCGTCAGGTATCGCGGGTTGAGCCCGCGCAAGAGCAGATAGAGTTTCGCCGTCTCTTCCAGCTCCTCGATCGCGAACACGGCGGCTTCGAGCGTGTCGGCGGAGACCACCGGGCCGTGATTGGCGAGCAGCACGGATGAGTATTTGCCGGCAAGACCCTTGATCGCGTCGGCGACATCAGGATCGCCCGGCCGGTAATAGGGCACGAGCGCGGTGGCGCCGCATTTCATCAAATAATACGCCGTCATCGGCGGCAACGCGGCGCGGGGGTCGATTTCCGGCAGCATCGAGAGTGCCACCGAATGCGTCGAATGCAGATGCACCACCGCGCGCGCCGGCGCTCGCGTCTGGTAGAGTGCGGTGTGTAACGGCACTTCCTTGGTCGGGGCGTCGCCGGAGACGAGCCGGCCGCTGCCGTCGAGCCGGGACAGCCGCGCCGGGTCGAGGAAGCCGAGCGAGGCGTTGGTCGGCGTCACGATATAGCCGCCGTCGTCGAGTTTGACGGAAATATTGCCCGAGGAGCCCGGCGTCAGCCCGCGCTCGAACAGCGAGCGGCCGAGGCGGCAGATCTCCTCGCGTAGGGCGGTTTCAGTCATGGCAGCATCCTCTTTTCGGCTTTCTCTCACGCTTTGGCAGCGCGGCCAAGCCGTGATACGCAAGGGGCAAAGCCGCTGTTAAATTCGGCTGTGAGGAAACCTGAGGTAACGCCTTATGCCTGAATCAATATCGACAAAACCGCGCATCGCCGTCATTGGGCTCGGCTCGATGGGTTTTGGCATGGCGACCTCGCTCAAGCGCGCCGGCTTTGAGGTGACCGGCTGCGACGTCTCGGCGGACGCGGTCGGACGGTTCGTGTCCGAGGGAGGGAAGGGCGCCAAGACGTCGGCGGAAGCGGCCAAGCAAGCCGACATCGTGGTCAGCGTGGTCGTCAACGCCGCCCAGACCGAAGCCATTTTGTTCGGCACGCACGGCGTGGCCGAAACGCTGGCGAAGGGCGCGGTGTTCATTTCATCGGCGACCATGGACCCGGACATCGCGCGTAGGTTGGCGAAGCAATTGGAAGCGACCGGCCGGCATTACCTCGACGCGCCGATCTCCGGCGGTGCGCAGCGCGCGGCGCAGGGCGAATTGACGATTCTCGCCTCAGGCAGTCCCGCCGCTTTCGCCAAAGCGCGACCCGCGCTCGATGCCATGGCGGCCAAACTTTACGAACTCGGCGATGCCGCGGGCCAAGGCGCCGCGTTCAAGATGATCAATCAGTTGCTCGCGGGCGTTCATATCGCCGCTGCCTCGGAAGCCATGACGTTTGCCGCCAAACAAGGCCTCGATCTTCGCAAGGTGTATGAGGTGATCACCGCGTCTGCCGGCAATTCCTGGATGTTCGAAAACCGCATGCCGCACGTGCTCGACGGCGACTATGCACCGCGGAGCGCGGTCGAGATTTTCGTCAAGGATTTGGGCATCATCCAGGACATGGCTCGCAACGCGAAATTCCCGGTGCCGGTCGCCGCCGCAGCGTTGCAGATGTTCCTGATGACGGCAGCCTCCGGCATGGGCCGGGATGACGATGCCTCAGTGGCGCGGATGTATGCCCGCGTCACCGGCACGAATCTCCCCGGCGGGACGAAATAGGCTAGCAAAGGAAGATGAGGACAAGATGCCCCGTTTTGCCGCCAATCTCACCTTGATGTTCAACGAGGTGCCGTTCCTCGATCGTTTCGAAGCGGCGGCAAGAGCGGGCTTTACCGCCGTCGAGTTCCTGTTCCCCTACGCCCATCCGCCCGAAGAGATCGCCAAGCGTCTGCGCGCCAATGGTCTGACGCAAGCGCTGTTCAACCTGCCGCCCGGCAATTGGGACGCCGGCGAAAAAGGCTTCGCTGCGCTGCCGGAGCGCTTTGACGACCTGAAGCAAAGCCTGCTGACCGCGCTGCCCTACGCGCAGGCGACGGGGGTCAAGCGGCTGCATCTGATGGCCGGTATCGCCAACCGAAGCGACCGGAAGGCCATCGAGGCGTATTACAAATCGGTGGCGTGGGCGGCGGAATTCTTCGCAGCCTTCGGCCTCGATGTCGTGATCGAGCCGATCAATCCGCGCAACACCCCCGGATATTTTCTCAACGATTTCACGTTCGCGCGCGACCTGATCGATGAGTTGAAACTCCCGAACCTGAAGCTGCAATTCGACATCTATCACTGCCAGATTTTGCATGGCGACGTCACCATGCGGCTGCGCGAGATGATTCCGATGATCGGCCACATCCAGATCGCCAGCATTCCCTCGCGCCACGAGCCCGATGGCGAGGAGCTGAACTACCCGTTTGTCTTCACTGAGCTCGATCGGCTCGGCTATGGCGGCTTTGTCGGCTGCGAATACAACCCGCGGGGTAAAACCACCGACGGCCTCGCCTGGTTCAAGCCCTATGCCGGAGCAAAGCCGTGACGCTCAAGCTCGGCTGTATCGCCGACGACTACACCGGCGCGTCCGATCTCGCCAACACGCTGACGCGCTCTGGCCTGCGCACGGTGCAGACCATCGGCGTTCCCGCAAGTGAACTCAAACTGCCCGAAGTCGATGCCGTGGTGGTGTCGCTGAAAAGCCGCTCGATCGAAGCAAGCCTTGCCGTGTCGCGCTCGCGCGCCGCCGACAAATGGCTGCGCGGCCGCGGCGCAGGCCATGTGCTGTTCAAGATCTGCTCGACCTTCGATTCCACCGACGCCGGCAATATCGGCCCGGTGATGGATGCGCTGCGTGCCGATTCCGGTGACGCCGTTGTGTTGGTGACCCCGGCATTTCCCGAAACCGGCCGTACCGTCTATCAGGGCAATCTGTTCGTGGGCTCGGTGCCGTTGAACGAAAGCCCTCTGAAGGATCACCCGCTCAACCCGATGCACGATTCGAATTTGGTGCGGGTGCTGGCGCGACAGAGCAAAGCCAAAATCGGTCTTGTCGATCTCGCCACCGTCACGCGGGGCCCGGCTTACGTGCGCGCGCGTCTTGCCGAGTTGTCGGCCAAGGGTATTGGCGCCGTTATCATCGATTCGGTGTTCGCTTCTGATCTCGAGACCATCGGCGAGGTCGCGCTGGACCATCGCTTGTCGGTCGGAGCCTCCGGATTTGGATTGGGCCTTGCGCGCGGCCTGATTGCGTCCGGCAGGGTCAAGCCGAATACATCGAACGCGGTGTCCGATGCGCCGGTCGGCGGGCCGGCCGCGTGCCTTGCCGGTAGCTGCTCGCAGGCGACGCTGCAGCAAGTCGCCAACGCTGAAAAGGCGATGCCGGTGTTGCATCTCGATCCCGAGCAGGTCGTCGCGGGCAAGAGCGAAGCCCGCCGCGCGCTGGCCTGGGCCGGCGATAGGCTGAAGGAGGGCCCGATCCTGATCGCGTCCAGCTCGACGCCCGACCAGGTTCAGGCGCTTCAGACGCGCCACGGCCGCGATGCCGCCGGTCACGCTATCGAGCAGGCGATGGCCGATATCGCCGAAGGTCTGGTGCTATCGGGCGTGCGGCGGCTGGTGGTGGCTGGCGGCGAGACTTCGGGTGCGGTGGTCGATCGCTTGCGAATTCCCGGCTTTCTGGTCGGCGCGGAGATCGCGGCCGGCGTGCCGGTGTTGCGCGCCGTCGGCGCAAGCGGCGGCGAGATGTTGCTTGCACTGAAATCAGGCAATTTCGGCGGCGGCGAATTCTTCTCCGACGCGCTCAAGCTGATGCGCTGAGCGGCATCGCCCCGCCTCCATATTGGAGGCCGCCCCGGCCGTAAATCTGCCGAACATCAGTTAACGTTAAGTGAACGTGCGCCGACTATGCTTCGGGCCGCCTGATTCGGCTTCGCAAGCACCCGCCGGGGTATTCCTGCAATTCAGCACGTGGACAGTCAACATGATCAAGCTCAATCGTATCGGCAACAAGCTTGGCGCCGTGGGCTTATTCGGCGTTCTCCTTTCAGGAGGCGTGGTGGCCAATCAGATGGTTTCGGAATCGACCATCGATTCGGCCAGCCGCCGCGCCGGAGTGCAGCAGACGATCGCCGACCATACCCTTCAAGGTAATATTGCGTTGCGGGGAATGGAGCTGGCGGTGCGCGACATCAGGCAGTCAAAGAACCCGCCGGAACTCGAGAAAGGTTTGGGTGGCCTAAACGCTGCCTTTGCTGCCGTGACCCGGGAACTTGATGTGGCGATTGCCAATGTCGCGAGGCCGGAACACCGGGAGCGCCTGCAGAAGATCAAATCCCTCGCGGTTGAATACCATAGTTACGCATCGGAAATCGGAAAGGCCCAGCTCAGGATCTTCGCGATCACCGCGAAGCGGAACGATCGCTCCGCCGACTGGACCAAGACATTTGAAGGCTTGCTGCTGTCGCCCGCGCTGCTACGCGCAGCAAATCGATCCGACGTCGAAAAGGTCCTGAATGAAGCCGATTCAATGTTCAATTCGGTTCGTTCAGCGACCTGGCAATTGATCGCCACCGGCGACGAGGGCCAGAAGCATGTGATCGTCAATCGTACCGGCGGGCTGGATGACACGTTGGACAATGCCAGGAGCATCGTCAGCGACACCGGACTTCTTAGTATAATTGATTCGCTCGCGGCAACCGTGAAAGGATTTTCGGCAGCTACTCGCGAGGCGATCGAGGCGGAAGCGGCCAAGAAAGAGCTTGTCGACGTGAAGGCGATGCCGGTTGCCAATCAAATCCTTGAGTTGATGCATACGGCGCTGGAAACGGCCGCGCGGAACGCCGAAGAGGCCAAAACGCTGGCGACGACCGAGTTGAGCCGGGCGAACCGCTTGAGTTTGGCGATGGCGACAATCGTGATGCTGTCATTGGCGGGTTCGGTGATCTTCACTTTTATCGGGGTTTCAAGACCCCTGATGCGCCTTAACGCGGCGCTCGGAAAAATGGCTGCCGGCGAGTTGAACATCGAAATTCCAGGCGCAAATCGCGGCGATGAAGTCGGCGACTTGGCCAAGACGGTGATCGTCATTCGCGAGAACGCCGAGCAGAAGGCGAAAGATGAGGCGGAAGCCAAGGTAAATCAGGATCAATATGCCGCGGAGCGGCGCAAGGCCGACATGATCAAGCTCGCCGATACCTTCGAAACCGCTGTTGGCGAAATTGTCGAGACCGTGTCGTCGGCCTCGACCGAGCTTGAAGCCTCGGCCGGAACGCTCAGCTCGACCGCAGCGCGCGGGGAGGAACTCGCGACGATGGTTGCAGCAGCGTCGGAGGAAGCCTCCACCAATGTGCAGTCGGTTGCGTCGGCGACCGAGGAGATGGCCTCCTCGGTCAACGAGATCAGTCGCCAGGTGCAGGAATCGGCGCGGATGGCGACTGAGGCGGTTGATCAGGCCCGCGTTACCAACGATCGCGTCAGTGCTTTGTCGAAGGCAGCGGCACGCATCGGCGATGTGGTCGAGTTGATCAACAACATTGCCGGCCAGACCAATCTGCTGGCCCTGAATGCCACCATTGAGGCGGCCCGTGCCGGCGAGGCGGGCCGTGGCTTCGCCGTCGTTGCTTCGGAAGTGAAGGCGCTCGCCGAGCAGACTGCGAAGGCGACCGGCGAGATTGGCGAGCAGGTCAACGGAATCCAGGCGGCGACCCAGGAGTCGGTGGGGGCCATCAAGGAGATCAGCGGCACTATCGAAAGGCTGTCTGAGATTTCGTCGACGATTGCCGCGGCGGTAGAAGAGCAGGGGGCGGCAACGCAGGAGATTTCCCGCAACGTCCAGAGGGCCGCCGAAGGCACCGAGCGCGTCTCATCCCACATCACCGACGTGCAGCGCGGCGCCGGCGAGACCGGTTCGGCTTCCTCGCAGGTTCTTTCGGCGGCGCAATCACTATCCGGTGACAGTAATCGCCTCAAAGTGGAAGTCCGCAGGTTCCTCGACTCGGTAAGGGCGGCTTGAGGAACGGAGCCGTAGCGCCGAGGCGGTCGCGCCGGGAATTGCCGATTAAATAAATTTTAGATTGAGGAAGGCCATGGCAAGGGCTTGTCGCGTCGCGCCAGTGCGCCGCGCGACCAGTGGGCGCCCGAAAAGCCGGCCCGATCGCGCGAGCTATGAGAACCGTGCAGGCGGCTATCGCTGAAGTGAAGCCCGGTAACGGGCCCGACGTTGGCCATTCGGCCGAGATTGGGGTAAATCGACGCAAGCATCCTAGAGCATTATCGGGTCTGATTGGATCAGACCCGAAGCTCTAGATTGTTGTTTTGACGCGTTTTCTTCACGCGAACCGGTACCCACCCGGATCAAGTCCGGGGCTGGCTTTCGCTCGAAAGCGCTCTAATACACCGAGTTTGATCGAGGAATGCCTGTGCCATGACTGAGCTTGTCCGTATCGCCCTCAACCGGCCATACACATTCATCGTGCTGGCGCTGCTGCTCCTGATCATCGGCCCGCTCGCCGCGCTGCGTACGCCGACCGACATCTTTCCCGACATCCGTATCCCCGTGATCGGTGTGGTCTGGCAATACACCGGCCTGCCGCCGGATCAGATGTCGGGCCGCATCATTACGCCGTATCAGCGCATTCTGACGACGACGGTCAACGATATCGAGCACATCACCGCGAACTCCTATAACGGCATCGGCATCGTCAAGATCTTCTTCCAGCCCAACGCCGATATCCGCACCGCCAACGCCCAGGTCACCGCGGTCTCGCAGACCGTGATCAAGACGATGCCACCCGGCGCGACGCCGCCGCTGATTCTCAACTACAGCGCCTCGACCGTTCCGATCATCCAGCTCGCGCTGTCCGGCGAAGGCCTCACCGAACAAAACCTCGCCGACATCGCCATCAACCAGTTGCGCACGCCTCTGGTCACGGTGCCGGGTGCGGCGATCCCCTATCCCTATGGCGGCAAGCAGCGCCAGATTCAAATCGACGTCAATCCTTCGAAACTGCAATCGCTCGGGCTGTCCGGCCAGGACGTCACCAATGCGCTCGCGGCCCAGAACCTGATCCAGCCGGCGGGCACGTCGAAGATCGGCGGCTTCGAATATTTCATTCAGCTCAACAACTCGCCATTGAAGATCGAAGAACTCGGCGACCTGCCGGTCAAGGCGGTCAATGGCGCCATGGTCTATGTGCGCGACGTCGCCACCGTGCGCGATGGCAATCCGCCGCAAACCAATATCGTTCACGTCAACGGCGTTCGCTCCGTTCTGATGATGGTGCTGAAGTCGGGTTATATTTCCACGCTCGATATCATCGATGGCATCAAGAAGAAGGTCGTCGCCTTCAAGGATTCGCTTCCCGACACGCTGGTCGTCGGTTTCGTCGGCGACCAGGGGCTGTTCGTCAGCGGCGCGATCGCCGGCGTGGTGCGCGAGGGGGTGATCGCGGCGATCCTCACCAGCGTCATGATCCTTATGTTCCTGGGAAGCTGGCGTTCGACGATCATCATCGCAACCTCGATTCCGCTGGCCGTGTTCGGCTCGATCGTGATGCTGGCGGCGATCGGCGAAACTCTCAATATCATGACGCTCGGGGGCCTCGCGCTTGCGGTCGGCATCCTTGTCGACGAGGCCACGGTGACGATCGAGAACATCAACTGGCATCTGGAGCACGGCAAGGAGGTCCGTACCGCGATCATGGACGGCGCCTATCAGATCGTGGTGCCGGCTTTCGTGTCGCTGCTGTGCATCTGTGTCGTGTTCGTTCCGATGTTTTTCCTGCAGGGCATTCCACGCTTCCTGTTCGTGCCGATGGCGGAGGCGGTGATCTTCGCCATGATCTGGTCGTTCATCCTGTCGCGGACGCTGGTGCCGACCATGGCGATGTATCTGTTGCAGCCGCACCGCCACCATGCCGACGGCGAACAGCCGGTGCGCTCGCGCAATCCGCTGGTCCGCTTCCAGCGCGGCTTCGAAGCAGGCTTTGAGCGGTTTCGCGGCGGCTATCGCGATCTGCTGACGCTTGCACTGCGCCACCGGCCGACTTTCATGGTTGGCTTTCTCGGCTTTGTCGGCGTCTCATTTCTGCTCGTGCCTTATCTCGGACAGAACTTCTTCCCCTCCGTCGATGCCGGCCAGATCCTGATGCATGTGCGCACCCAGATCGGCACGCGCCTGGAGGAAAACGCAATTCAGTTCGCCGATGTGCAGAAAGCGATCCGCAAGATCATTCCACCGGATCAAATCGAGACGATGGCCGACAACATCGGTATGCCCATCAGCGGCATCAACATGACCTACAACAATACCGGCGTCATCGGTCCGCAGGACGGCGACATTCAGATCAAGCTCAGGGATGGTCACCCGCCGACTGAAAATTACGTCAAGGCGCTGCGCGAACAGCTTCCCCGCGCCTTCCCTGGAATGACGTTTGCTTTTCTTCCGGCCGATATCGTCAACCAGATCCTGAACTTCGGCGCGCCCGCGCCGATCGACCTGGAGATCCGGGGCAATAATTTCAACGCAAACTTCGCCTACGCCAACAAGCTGATGGGCCACATCCGCCGGATTCCCGGCGTCGCCGATGCGCGCATCCAGCAATCTCCGAGCTATCCGACCTTCAACGTCGACGTGGACCGCACGCGCGCTCAATATGTCGGCCTGACCGAGCGCGACGTGGTCAACAGTCTCACCGTCAACCTGTCGGGCAGCGGACAGGTGCAGCCGACCTTTTTCCTCAACCCGGAAAACGGCGTGAATTATTCGGTCGTGATGCAAACTCCGCAATACCAGATCGATTCGCTGGGTGCGCTGGAGACGCTGCCGATCACATCGGGTGGCCCGACCGCGCCGATTCTCGGCGGCATCGCCAACATCACGCGGACGGTCACGAGCGCGGTCGTCTCGCAATACGACATCCAGCCGATGGTGCAGATCTTCGCCACCCCGCAAGGGCGCGATCTCGGCGGCGTCGCCACCGACGTCAAGAAGGTGATCGCGGACACGGCGAAGGATGTGCCAAAGGGCTCCTCGGTCGCGCTGGTCGGCCAGGTGCAGACCATGGCCAGCTCGTTCAGCGGACTGCTGTTCGGCCTCGCGGCCGCGATCGTGCTGATCTATTTTCTGATCGTGGTGAACTTCCAGTCGTGGGTCGATCCGTTTGTGATCATCACCGCGCTGCCGGCCGCGCTGGCGGGAATCGTCTGGATGCTGTTTTCGACCAACACCACGTTGTCGGTTCCGGCGCTCACGGGCGCGATCATGTGCATGGGCGTCGCCACCGCCAACAGCGTGCTGGTGATCAGCTTCGCCCGCGAGCGTTATGACGCGCTGGGCGACCCGGTCGCAGCCGCGGTCGAAGCCGGTTTCGTTCGTATGCGCCCCGTCCTGATGACGGCGCTCGCGATGATCATCGGCATGCTGCCGATGGCGCTTGGCCTCGGCGAGGGCGGCGAAGCGAACGCCCCGCTCGGCCGGGCGGTGATCGGCGGCCTGATCTTCGCCACCGTTGCCACGTTGATGTTTGTTCCCGTGGTATTCAGTATGATACACAAGAAACTGGACGCCAAAGGCGCCGTCTTATCGGAGTAATGAAATGCCCTCTGAATCTCGTCCGCCGGTATCCCGCCGGAAGCTGGGCGTTTTCGGCGCGGTTGGCGTTATCGGCGCCCTGATGCTGGTCATCAGCGGTATCCGCGCGCGTGAGGATTCCGCCGTCAAGCTGCGTGAATGGACCGATAACCAGGCCGTTCCTTCGGTGGCGGTCATTTATCCCGATCCCGGTTCCCTGACCGCAACCATCGATCTGCCTGGACGGCTGGAGGCCTATTATCGCGCCCCGATCTTTGCCCGCGTCAGTGGCTACCTGCAAAGCTGGACCGCCGACATCGGCGCGCGGGTGAAGGCAGGCGAGGTGATCGCCGAAATCGATGCGCCCGACCTCGATCAGCAATTGTTGCAGGCGCGTGCCGACCTCGCCAATCAACAGGCTAGCGCCAAACTGTCCGAAGTGACGCTGGCGCGGCGAAGGACGCTGATTCCCTCGAATTTCGTCTCGATGCAGGAGATCGATGAGCGCACCGCCGATCTCGCCAACAAGAATGCCGCGGTCAATGCCAGCCAGGCCAATGTCGAGCGGCTCGAGGCTCTGGCCGGCTACAAGAAAATCACCGCGCCGTTCGACGGCATCGTTACCGCGCGTTCGACCGATGTCGGCGCCCTGATCAATGCGGGCGGTGGCAACGCCGCGCCGATGTTTGTGATCTCCGACATCAAGAAGCTGCGCGTCTATGTCAACGTGCCGCAGACTTACGTGCCTTCGGTTCGGGTCGGCGCCAAGGCGGTAATCTCGGTGCCGGAATATCCGACCCGTAGCTTTGACGCCACCATCGAAGCCTCCGCGCAGGCGGTCGACGTCAATTCGGGCACGACGCAGATGCAGCTAGGTCTCGACAACTCCGCCGGGGAATTGATGCCGGGCAGCTTTGCCACGGTGCGCCTCAGCCTGCAGCGCGACAGCGTGCCGCTTCATATTCCCTCAAGCGCGCTTGTCTTTGACCAGCGTGGCTTGCGCGTTGCCACCGTCGGGCCCGGCGACCGCGTCCTGTTCAAGACCGTGACGATCGCGCGCGATCTCGGGCGCGATATCGAGCTGGCGTCCGGCGTTTCGCTGGAGGATCGCATCATCGACGCGCCGCCGGACGGCATCGCCGATGGCGATCAGGTCCGCGTCGTCAGCACCAAGGGCAGGCCGGCGACGGTTTCCACCAAGCAGGGCGAAAAAGGGTAGGGGCTTCCGGCGTGCCCCGGACGCAGCGCAGCGTGAAACGATGCGCTGCTGAGCCGGGGTCCATATTCGCGACACTGCATGGTCGAGGGTCCCGGCTCTGCGGAGCAGCGTAAGTGCGCTGCACCGCGTCCGGGACACGACATCACCCCACGCGCCATTCCAAAATGCCATCCTCCGCCGTGATGATATCGCCGGATGAGCCGACCGGCGTGCGGTCCATATTCAACAAATGCGCCAGTGTCCGGCGGTCCGTAGCGGACACCCGCGCAAGCGTGCGCGCGTTATCGGAAGTCCGCAGCATCGCCACGCCGTGCTCGATTTCATTGTTGCGGCCATAGATCGCGGTAAAGCTCTCGACTTTGCCTTTGCCGCCGGCCTCGGTGACGAACGCCGGCACCGCGCCGCGCTGGCGATCGGCCTCGGCCTGCACGCTGGTTTCCTGGGCCGGCGGCTCGCGCGGCGGCTGCCGCGACAGCACCAGCGCGTGGTGTTTGGTGACAAAGCCGCCCTGGCCATAGAGCAGGCCGAGCTTGGCGCCGCCGCGAAGTTTTCGAACCATCGCGCAGGCCGCATGCGTCATATAGGTGTTGAGCGGCGCGCCGAAGAACGTCAGGCCGCCGGTCACGGTCGGCTGCACGTCGGCGCCAAACCCCAGCGTTCGCCGCGCCATTTTCGGCACGCAGGGAAAGCAGCTATAGAGCTCGATCGCATCGAAGGCCTTGCCGTCGCCGCCTGCGAGTTCGATGACCGCCTCGAGAACGGCGTTCTGCGCGTGGCTCTCGACGAACTGATCGCGCTCGAGATAGTCGCGCACTTCCTCCGCCGAGGCCCCGCCCTGGATGTAGATGAGACGATCCTCGGCGATCCCTGCGGCGCGCGCCTTCGCAAGGCTCGTCATCAACACCGCGCCGCCCATATTGACCATGGGATTGGCGACCATGAGTTTGGTGTAGGGCCAGGCGATCAGCCGGTTGTCCGGCGAAGGCGTGGTGATTTCCTCGGGCGTAAAGCGCCGCTTCAGCCAGGCGTTGGGATTTTGCGCGGCGGCCCCGGAATAGGCCGACCACAGCACGCCAGACTCAGCCATCGCCTCGCGCGGGGTCTGGCCCCAATGGGCGGAGGTCGCGGCCTCGTAAAACGGATAGACGCTCACGGGGCGGAACACGCCGAGTTTGACCGCGAGCGCCTTCTGGAACGCCGCGTTGCGTTTCGGCTCCGGGACGTCATGCGCGAACGGCGTCCATGGCAGAGCAACGCCGGCGCGGTCGGCCTTGGTCGCGGTGCTCTGCGCCTCGGCGCCGCAGACTGCCGCGACATTGCATTCGCCGCGCGCGATGCGCTTGGCCGCTTCATGCAAATAGCGGATCGGGCTCTCGCCGCCGACCGGCCCGTAATAGGCATGCTTCGGCTGGATGCCGAGACGGGACGAAAGCAGCTTTTCCGGATCGCGATAACGCCAGCTCAGGAAATTGACGATGTCGAGCGAGTCGATCTCACCCAGCAACCGCCGGCCGCTGTCGGCTTCCGCGCGCTTGAGCGCTTCGACCAGCAAAGTGAGCGGTTCGAGGCCTTCGGTGATTTCGTTGGGGCGATCGACGATTTCGCCGACACCGACAATGACAGGGATGCGGTCGGCGGGGAGAGGGAAACTTTGCATAGGTTCTTGTTTCACTTTCTAGATGATTGCTTTCGATCGCGCGATTCTCGTGTCCCGGACGCGGTGCGGCGTTCTTCACGCTGCGCCGCAGAGCCGGGACCCAGGGTGACGCCGACGCAATAGACCCCGGATCAGCAGCGCAGCGTGAAGCGCTGCGCTGCATCCGGGGAACGCGCCTCCTCACCATGAGGGTCAAGCGTCTACTCCGCCACCAGCGCGTTCATGTGTTCGATCGCTTCTGCAAAATCTTCCTTGAATTCCTGCACCACGGCGCCCGCCGACTTCACGCTGTCGATCAGGCCGACGCCCTGTCCCACGAAATAGCTGACGAGCTCGCGCGCTTTGGCATTGCCCGCGGCCGCGGCGCGGTCGATCGAGTCGAATGCATCGCGGCTGATGATGCTCTGCAGCGGCATCGGCAGCGCACCCGGGCTCCTTGGGTCGCGGTCCCACGCATCGGTCCACACCGAACGCAATTGCCGCGCCGGTTTTCCGGTGCGGCCTTTGGAGCGGACCGCGTCGCGGGAGGAGGCGGCGATCATCTTCTCGCGGAAGATTTCGCTGGTCTCGGATTCGACAGTGGCAAGCCACACCGAGCCAGTCCAGACGCCGGCCGCGCCCATCGCCATGCACGCCGCCATTTGCCGTCCGGTCATGATGCCGCCGGCGGCCAGCACCGGCACGTCGCGGATGTCTTTGATGGCCTTGATCACCTCCGGCACCAGCACCATGGTCGAGACCTCGCCGCAATGGCCGCCGGCCTCCGTGCCCTGCACCACCAAAATATCGACACCGGCCGCGACCTGGCGGATCGCGTGCTCCTTGGCGCCGACCAGCGCCGCAACCGGCACGCCGTGCTTGCGGCCCATTTCGATCATCGCCTTCGGTGGCACGCCCAGTGCGTTGGCAATCAGGCGGATCGGGTGACGGAACGAGACCTCGAGCACTTCCAGCGCGCAGGCAGCATCGAACGGCTGCGGCTGGTTGTCAGGGACGGGCGTCATCGTCAGCTCGACGCCGTATTTTTTCAGGAGGTCGCGGGTGAAGGCGCGATGTTCGGGCGAAATCCGCGCCTCGAGGCTCTTCCAGGTGACGTTCTTCTCGCCTGAGGTGGAGATGTTTTCGGGAATCAGCACGTCGAGCCCGTAGGGCTTGCCGTCGACGTGATCGTCGATCCATTTCAATTCCTGTTCGATCGATTCGGGCGTATGCACGGTGGCCCCGAGCACCCCGAACCCGCCGGCACGGCTCACGGCGGCTACGACGTCACGGCAGTGGCTGAAGGCAAATAGTGGAAATTCGACGCCCAGCATGTCGCAAACCGGCGATTTCATTGCGTTTCCTCTCTCTACGGCGGCCTTTTCGGTTCGGCCCTTGCTTCGTTTCGAATGGCGAATTCCGGGAACGCTAGCGCATCAGTGGCGGCCATGCCAAGCGTGCCTTCATACAAGGGGGACGTCTATGCCCGGCCATGACGGGTTAATGCGGCTTGAAATATGCGAGCCCTGACATGCTATTTTTCGCTCTTGCGCTTTAGCGCCCCGGGGTAGAATGCTGATCCCGGACGAAATAAGACATCAGGGAGCGCGCATAAATGTCCGCCAGGCCATCCATCTCAGGCAAAGACCATGCCGCAGGCATTGAGGCCTACGACGTTGTCGTGGTCGGCGCGGGATTTGCCGGAATGTACATGCTGCACCGGCTGCGCGGGCAGGGATTTTCCGTACGGGTCTATGAGCAGGGCGGCGATGTCGGCGGCACCTGGTACTGGAACCGCTATCCCGGCGCGCGCTGCGACGTCGAGAGCATGCAATATTCCTATTCCTTCTCGGATGAATTGCAGCAGGAATGGAACTGGAGCGAGCGCTACGCGCCGCAAGCGGAGATTCTGAAATACGCCAACCATGTTGCGGACCGCTTCAACCTGCGCAGCGACATCCAGCTCAACACCCGCGTCGACCGCGCCGTGTTCGACGAGAATACCAGCACATGGCGGGTCGCGACCTCGGATGGCAAGACCGTGACGGCAAGATTCGTCGTGCTTGCCACCGGCTGTCTCTCCAATGCGAGGGTGCCGGATATCAAGGGGCTGTCGGATTTCAAGGGCAAGGTTTATCACACCGGGCATTGGCCGCATGAACAGGTGGATTTCACGGGCCAGCGCGTCGGCGTGATCGGCACCGGCTCCTCGGCGATCCAGTCGGTGCCGGTGATCGCGCGACAGGCGCGTCATCTCTTTGTGTTCCAGCGCACGCCGAATTTTTCCATTCCCGCCCGCAATGCCGAACTGACGGCGGAGGAGCGCGAGGCGTTCCGCAAGAACTATCCCGAGATCAGGCGCTTTGCCCGCGAGGAGGCGCGCAACGGCATCTATGCCGAACCACCCGAGCGCGGCGCGCTCGACGATGGTGACAATGCGCGGCGCGCCAAATATGAGCAGCGCTGGGCCAAGGGCGGTCTCACCTTCATGCTCGCCTACAACAACCTGATCCTGGACAAGGCCGCCAACGACACCGCCGCCGATTTCGTCCGCGGCAAGATCGCCGAGATCGTCAAAGACCCTGAGACCGCAAGACTGTTGCAGCCGGACAATCACCCGATCGGCTCCAAACGCATTTGCGTCGACACCGAATATTACGCGACCTTCAACCGCCCGAATGTGACGCTGGTCGATATCCGTTTCAACGGAATCGACGAGATATTGCCGAGCGCCGTGCGCACAGGCGGCAAAAATTACGAGATCGATGCGCTGGTGCTGGCGACCGGGTTCGATGCGATGACGGGGTCCGTCGCCAAGATCGACATTCGTGGCCGCAGCGGACAGGCGCTGAACCAGAAATGGGCCGAGGGTCCCAAAACCTATCTCGGTTTGATGAGCGGGGGTTTCCCCAACCTCTTCATCATCACCGGACCCGGCAGCCCGTCGGTACTCTCCAACATGATCGTCTCGATCGAGCAGCATGTCGACTGGATCGCCGATTGCCTCGCTTTCATGCGCGATCGCGGTTTGGAGACGATGGAAGCCACGAGGGACGCCGAGGACAATTGGGTCGCGCATGTCAATGAAGTGGCGCGCCAGACGCTCTATCCGCAGGCCAATTCCTGGTACATGGGCGCCAATATCCCGGGCAAGCCGCGCCTCTTCATGCCCTATATCGGCGGCGTCGGCATCTATCGCGGCATCTGCGACGACGTCGCGGCGAAGGGCTATGAGGGATTTGCGATGACGGTGAAGGCGCGGGCGGAGAGGATGGCTGCATCCTAGTGCGTCGAGTGGAATAGAGCCATTCATAGTTCGTGCGAGGTGTAGATTGCCCGGTCGCGGGCAGAAGTCGATCGGCAGCGACGCGCCGACCGAATCATTCCATCTTGATAGTCTCCTCAATCAACGCTTCTGTTCGCGTCCTTGCTCGTCGGGCCGTTCACTGGCACGCCGAAGATCGTGGAGAAGTCCGGCGGAGATAATCCGTCACTTGCCTGTCAAACGTTGTGCCGGCTAACTTGACTTGGGGTGGTTGGCGCGCTTCGATTCCATAGTTCCCTCAATGGAACCCTGGAGGTCGAGCATTGATGTGACGGGGACCGCAGGATGTCGTTGAGGTTAATTTCTGTCGGGGGATTGGCTGTTGCGCTTGGCGTTATGGTTGCTTCCCAGGCGAACGCGGCGGAGCACTCCGGGATCGTTCATCGCGCCTCATGTGCCGTTGTTCGATATTATGTCGCCAAATATTCGGCATCCGCCGCCGAGATGTGGGCCCGCGGCCACGGCGCAACCGAAGCCGAGATCGAGGCCGCGCGGCATTGCATCAGAAAAGAGCCCGCCGAAACCGTGCAGGCTGCGCGTTGGTTTGGGCAATAACCCGGCCACGCGGCCCGTTGGGCTCCCGGTACTGACCGGCTGCCGTCAAAACGCCGTATATCCGCCGTCGATCACAAAGCAATCGGCGGTGTGATAGGACGACGCCTTGCTCATCAGATAGACGGCGATGCCGCCGAAATCGGCGGGCTCGCCGAACCGCCGCATCGGGATTCGCGGCATCACGTTGGCCACGAATTTTTCGTTGGCCATGATGCCCGCGGTCATATCGCTCTTGATCCAGCCCGGCAGGATGGCGTTCGAGGTCACGCCGTGGCGCGCCAATTCGACCGCAAGCGCGCGGACCAGTGCGTTGATGGCGGCCTTGGTAGCGGCATAATGTTCGTTGCGCGCGGTGCCGAACAGCGATGCCAGGCTCGAGGTCGCGACCAGGCGGCCGAAGGCATCGCCGGCGGCGGCGCGCTCGGTCATGTGGCGCGCAGCCGCCTGAAAGGCGTGGAACACGCCGTCGAGATTGGTCGCGAACATCTGGCGCCATTGCTCTTCGGTGCGGTCGATAAAGGCGTGGCGTCCGCCGCCGCCGATGCCGGCATTGGCAAAGCAGCCGTCGACACGGCCGAATCGCTCAAGTACCGCGGTCATCGCCGACTTGACCGAAGCAGGATCGGTGACGTCGCAAATGCGGGTGTCGACCTTGCCGGCGCACCCGGCCATGGTCGCGGCAGCGCGTCGGTTCTTCTCGGCATTGCGGCCCCAGATCGAGACGTTGCATCCGGCATCCGCCAGCGCCTGCGCGATGCCTAACCCGATGCCGCCATTGCCGCCGGTGATGACGGCCACGCGGCCGGTGAGGTCGAAAATACCCATGAGCGTTTCCTGTCTGGTCTGGCGCGCCGCGCGTCCGATTGTAGGCGCAGGCTCCCATGACCAGCATGGACAAGCCGTGCCGGAAAATCAAATATGGGCTGAGGAGCTTGATTGGTCGCCTGGGACGACATTCACTCTATGAATCGCTTGCTTGAGCAGCTCTTCGGCGACGATAGCGATATGCCATGAATATTTATCCTGAACTTCCCTCACGCAAGCAGGCTGGACGCTCACCGTGAGCACCGCGTCCTCGATATGGAGAACTTGAAGGATAGTGAAAAGGCGATCGTACTCCTCAGCACCGAGAAAATAGTTCAATCGAGCTTGAATGGCGTGTTGCTGAACCTTTTCCAGCCTAAACTGGTTCATTTGTCCTCAAACGTTAGTACACATATGAAATCAAGACCGGTGCCGTCGCCAAAAAAATCCATGATGTCCGACCTGCATATCAGCGTTGCTTTCGCTCGACCGAAGTAACAATGTGGTGCCGGTATTCTGCTGCGGCGCGCCGTGAACGACGCGGACCATTGCTCGTCCGAAAGTCGAGTGGCGCATCCCGCAAGCTAAGGTCGTCGAGAACTTGGATCTCGGTGATCTCCGACTTGCGATTTTGTCCCGTGCGCGGGGAATACATCGGGCGTTTGGCGATGCCGGACAGTGAGGTTTGATGTGATAGGCTGACGCTTGTCCTGAGAAAACCGGCGCCACCGCCAGTACCCACGCGAGGAAACAAATGCAGTTCACGCACACCACGCTCGATTTCGATGGACCGGTCGCCGTTCTCAAGCTCGACCATCAGGATGTCATGAACGCGGTCTCGCTCGATATGCTGGCGGGCCTCGTCGAGGCGCTTGAGGCGGTCGAAGACAAACGAGACGAGGTGCGTTGTCTGGTGATGACGGGCGCTGGACGCGCGTTCTGCAGCGGCGCCAATCTTCAAGGCCGCAATGTGCAGAAGCCGGGCAAGAGCGGCGCAGGGGCGGCGCTCGAGACCGCGTTTCATCCTTTCCTGCGGCGGTTGCGCAGCCTGCATTGCCCGCTGGTGACCTCCGTGAACGGAGTGGCCGCCGGCGCG
>Ga0209167_10000361_pt1 | contig 36357 bp, 33 predicted proteins | sample Coa_R1_9_FD_187154 | JGI IMG/M metagenome (GOLD analysis project Ga0209167, IMG submission 187154) | Surface soil microbial communities from Centralia Pennsylvania, which are recovering from an underground coalmine fire - Coalmine... | ecosystem: Environmental > Terrestrial > Soil >...
GGGTTTACGTTCCCGCAGGTGACAAGAAATTCCGGCGTGTTGAGGTGCGAGCCGGCGACATGCTAGCCGGACAAATGCAGATCGTGCTCTCCGGAATATCGGTAGGGCAGCAGGTGGTCACAAATGCGCTGGAATTCCAGAATCGGGTGGAACAGTAATGATCCGTGCGATCGTCGCCTTTGCGCTGAACAACCGGTTCATCGTTCTGGCCGTGGCGCTGGCGCTTTTCATTTGGGGGATCATTGCGTTCAAACGACTTCCGGTGGAGGCGTACCCGGACGTTGCGAACACGTGGGTGCAGGTCATCACGCAATGGCCGGGCCGGGCAGCGGAGGAGGTGGAACAGCAAATCACAATTCCCACAGAAATTCAGATGAACGGAATTCCCCATCTTCAGCATGTCCGCTCCGCGTCGCTCGCAGGGCTCTCAGTCGTAAATCTGATTTTCGATGATGATTCGGATAACGATTGGGATCGCCAGAAAGTGTTGGAGCGCATTGCCCAGGTAACTCTTCCACCGAATGTGACCGCGCAAATCGGGCCTGACTTCAGTCCGATTGGATCGGTTTATTGGTACACGATAAAGAATACGAATCCGAATTACGACTTGATGGAGTTGAAATCGCTCCAGGACTGGACAATCAACAAATACATCAAGGCCGCTCCGGATGTGGTGGACGATTCGTCGTTCGGTGGAATAACCCGCGAGTATCAGGTGAAAGTCGATCCGGACAAGCTGATTTCGTACGGATTGAGTCTCGCTCAGGTTGAACAACAGCTAACGAATAGCAACGCAAACGCGGGGGGAAGTTTTATCGAGCAAGGAGCGCAGCAAATCAACGTTCGCGCTGTGGGGTTGGTGACCAGCGTTCATGACATTGAAAAAATCGTTCTGAAGACGCTGAGGGGAGCCGCGATCCGGGTGAGCGATATCGCGGAAGTTGTGCAGGGGCCTAAAATCCGGTTGGGACAAATCGGAAGGGCCATTCACCGTTCGGATGGAGTGGTGGTTGACGACAATGATGTGGTCGAAGGAATTGTTTTCATGCGCAAGGGCGCGGATACCGCGGCAACGATGGACGGAATCCACGCCGCGGTGCAAAAGCTGAACGATCACATACTGCCGCCAGGCGTGAAAATTGTCCCATATCTGGATCGCGACGATCTGGTGCATTACACGACGCACACCGTGCTGGAAAACCTGGGTGAGGGCATGATCCTGGTCGTCATTATTCTTTTTATTTTCTTGGGAAATGTGCGCGGCGCGCTGATCGTGTCAATGACGATTCCTTTTGCGCTGCTTTTTGCCTCCATTTGCCTGGACTTGCGGCACATTTCCGCGAACCTGCTCTCGTTGGGCGCGCTTGATTTTGGAATGGTGGTGGATGGCGCGGTAGTGATGATCGAGAATATCGTCCGGCATTTGAATCGGCGAGAAAATGTTCAGAAGACAACGATGGATTGCATTCGGGAAGCGGCACATGAGGTGCAACGACCGGTTTTCTATGCAATCGCAATCATCATTACGGCGTATCTGCCGATATTCACTTTACAAAGTGTGGAAGGAAAATTATTCAAGCCCATGGCCTGGACGGTGGCATTCGCCCTCCTCGGCGCTTTGATTTTCTCCATGCTGGTGGCTCCGGCCGTGGCAAGTATTCTCTTCCGGCACGGCGTGAAAGAGTGGAAAAACCCAGTGCTGGTTTTCATTACGGCCCGATACAAATCGGCGGTGCGTTGGAGCATCCGCATGCGCTGGCTAATGGTGAGCGTGGCCGCGATTTTGTTTGGAATCGCAATTTACCTGGGATTTGGCGGTGCGATCGGATCGGAATTCCTGCCGCATCTGGATGAAGGCGCAATTTGGGTGCGCGGCACGCTAGCACCCAGTGCGGGCCCAACCGAAAGCGCGCGCATCGCTCAAAGAGCGCGTCAACTGCTCTGCTCATTTCCCGAAGTGCCGCAGGTGGAGAATCAAATTGGGCGTCCGGACGACGGGACGGATACGACGGGGTTTTTCGACATGGAATTCTTCGTGGACCTTTTGCCAAAAGAAAAATGGCGGCCGGTGTTTCACCAGAATAAGGAGCTTCTGATTTCCGCGATGGATCGCGAACTGGAAAAGATACCGGGCGTGTTCTGGGGATTCTCGCAACCGATTTCCGACAATCTGGAAGAAGCGGTCAGCGGTGTGAAAGGGGCGCTGGCGGTAAAGATTTATGGAGATGATCTGAAAACGCTGGAAGACAAGGGCGATGCGATTGTGAGTGTGATGCGGGGTGTCCGTGGCGTGGAGGATCTGGGGCTATTTCGCGTGCTGGGCCAACCAAACTTGAATTTTGAAGTGGACCGCGATTCCGCCGCACGATTCGGAATGAATGTGTCGGACGTGCAGGATGCGATTCAAACCGCGGTGGGCGGCAACGCGCTCAGTCAGGTGCTAATCCGAGAGCAGCGATATGATCTGGTGCTGCGTTATTTGCCGGAGTACCGGGACACGAAAGAGGCGATTGAACGGATACGCCTGCTATCGCCGATGGGGGAACGCGTGTCATTGGCGCAATTGACGAAGAGCAGCGTTACTGACGGAGGGTCAGAAATCTATCGCGAGAATGATTCGCGGTATGTGGCGATTAAATTCAGCGTGCGCGGAAGAGATTTGGGCGGCACCGTAGAAGAAGCGATCCAAAAAGTGAATGCGGCGGTGAAACTGCCGGTGGGATACACGATTGATTGGGCGGGCGAATATGAAAGTCAGAGGCGCTCGCAGCACCGCCTGATGATCGTGCTGCCCGTGACGCTGGTGGCGATTTTCATTATTTTGTACGCGATGTTTCGGTCGGTGAAGTGGGCGGGGCTTATTTTAACGAACGTGGCTTTGGCTCCGCTGGGCGGATTGCTGGCGCTGCTGGTGACGGGCACGAACCTGAGCGTTTCTTCGGGCGTGGGCTTTCTTGCGCTTTTTGGCGTGTCGGTACAGACAGGGATTATCATGGTTGAATATATTAACCAACTCCGGGCCAGGGGCTACACGATTGAGGAAGCCGCGGCGGAAGGAGCAGTGCTGAGGCTGCGGCCAATCATGATGACCATGTTGGTGGCGACACTGGGACTGTTGCCTGCGGCGCTTTCGCACGGAATAGGATCGGATTCGCAGCGGCCATTTGCGATTGTGATTGTTGGAGGGCTGCTGGCGAATCTGACGATGGGCATTTTCTTATTGCCCACACTCTATGTGTGGTTTGCGCGGAGCGGGGACAAGCTGCCGGAACCTGAGCCGGGAGATCCGGTATAGTAAAGAATTGTCCGAGGGATTCTGAATGAAGAAAACGGAAGTTTGCGCGCTGATTAAGGACATCGGAATCATTCCGGGCATCAGAGTGTCGTCCTACGACGACGGACATTTTGCGGCCGAGGCTGTCACGGCTGGCGGAATTCCAATTGTTGAAATTACGATGACAGTGCCGGGGGCGGTGGAATTGATTACGCACCTGGTGAAGCATCACCCCAAAATGATCGTGGGAGCAGGTACGGTGCTCGATTTGGAAAAAGCGCGCGTGTGCATTGACTCCGGAGTGAGCTTCTTGACGAGTCCGGGCTTGAATTTGAAAATCATTGAATTGGCCGCGAAGGAAGAAATCGCGATTCTGCCGGGAGCGCTGACGCCGACGGAGATTGTTACGGCGTGGCAGGCTGGGGCGGACTTCGTAAAGGTATTTCCATGCGCGCAACACGGAGGCGACAGCTACATCAAGGCGTTGAAGGCTCCGCTGCCGGATGTTTTGATGATTGCGGCCGGGGGAGTGAATCAGCAGACGGCGGCGAATTTTATTCTGGCAGGGGCGTCGGCAATCGGTGTTGGTGGTGAGCTGGTTCCGCCGGAAGCGATCGAAAGACGGCAGGCGGACCGAATCCGAGAATTGGCGCAACGGTTTGTGGGATTTGTGATGGAAGCGCGGAATCGATTGGCTGGACGATCATGAGGCGCGGAGAGGAGCAACGAGCGACGATGTCACACCTATCGCGGGAAAAACTGGACTTGGTGAATCGAACGAAGAAGATTATCGGACAACTCGAAAGCGTCCTCCGCGGATTGAACGAGGATGAACAGTGCGCGGAAGTTCTGCAGCGCCTGGCGGCCTCACGCGGGTCGATCAACAGTTTGATGGGCGAGCTTATGGAAGACCACATTCGGAATCACATGCCGAAGAACTCAAAGATGGCTCAGGAAGCCGCGGAGGATGTGATTGAGATTGTCAGGACTTATCTCAAATGAGGCCGCTTGTGCCTAATCCATCGCCACTACTTCGTGAGGTACGGCGGATAATTATTACTACGCCGCCCTAATGGTGCCGACACGTCTCCGAGTTACTGATTCTACGTAGGTTAGTTGGAGCCGGGAGGAGTCGAACCCCTGTCAGTGGTTTAGGAATGCTCGTTGTCGAGGCGGTAATTGAACAGAGCTGACTTGGCTGCCGGCATGCTGGGGTGGCGAGGGTTTCTGTCCAAGGGTTTCCCATGCAGCACATCCTCACGCACTTCGCCCTTCCTTACACTCTCGGCAGTGGTGCGTCCAGGGTACGGCTTCCAACCTGATTATAGATATGTGTACCCCGCAATTTCCGCACACACCATATGTCCCTTGCCTGATGCGACCTAACGCGTCCTCAATTGCTCGCAGGAGCGGACCGTCAGTCTGATGAAGCCGGATTTGAAGCTCTGCTTCGGCGTCGGCGTTGGCTTCTTCGACAGAATCTCTCCGTGACGCGCCCGCTGCCGGTACGCTGTGCCCCGACTCGCTGGTCGCAGTCAACAACTCCCGCTGCTTCTCAAGCAACAATCGCTTAAAGTGATCGAGCTGGCTTGCGCGCATCACGGGTCACACCGCCCTTACATATTACATCCGGCGTCAGGGGATCTGCCACGCTCACCGGAGTTGTAGCCTGCATCAGTGAAGCTGCATCCCGGGCCTTCCATCCTTCTCTTGGAGCGGACGCTGTCTGGCCCATTGGAGAACAACATGAGTTCATCCCGTCGCATGCAAGTTTAACCCGAGTGCGCTGCCATCTTTTTCGCAAGGTTTAGAAGCAGTTTCCGATTCCTCTCATCCATTTTCCCCAGTGCACAGCGAAGATTGTGAAGCATGCGGGCCTGCTTGCCGGATGCACCCCAGGCGAGTTTGCGTTGTGGGCTCCCATTAGGTAATTCAAAGGGTTTCGGCGGATTCTTGCCATCGTAGAAAAGGTGATATATGGGTACCTCAAGAGCCCTCGCGAACTTCTCCAGCGTTTCCAGAGAAGGCACGGTGTGACCACTCTCGACTCGCGAGACATAGGCGCGCAGCACGCCCGTGCGGTGCTCGATGTCTCCTTGTGACAGGTTTTTCTGTTCGCGCAAATCCAGGAGACGGTCGCCGATAATCATCTTTGAGCACTCCTTCTAGGAGACGCGGGGAGGGGGGAATGTACTACCGGGGCGAAGAACTAGCAACAACAGCGCGCGGCAGTGGACGCGGGCAGAGACAGGATTCTTGTCAAGCTGACCGCTGGCTGACAATTCTCTGCCGCAGCTTAAATCAATGAACTCCGGCGGTAGCCCTAAGAGAGCGACACCGTTAGGTGGCGCGAGCGAAGGGCCATGCGTCCCGCAGATAGGCTCAGTAAGCAGATCGGCGATGACAATGCTACTGACCCTCCAGCCGCTGTAAGTCCTCGCAACGGGCGGATTCTGCGCCTCCGAAGGAAAGGGCCTTATTTATTCCGCTTTATCTTAATAGTTAAGCTAGGTTAACATCCAGGTGTAGAAGGCAGCGGGATGTGTAATAACACGTGAGACGGTCCATTGGATATGACTTCCTAACGAGGCTAGTTCTTGCGAGCCTACTTCAGTGTTTAATGGTCGCAGCTCTGTTCGGGCAGGGAGAAACCACAAGTGCCATCCTGGGCCAAGTGACCGACACAAGCAATGCGGCCATTTCGGGCGCTCTGGTGACCATCACGAATCGCGACACCGGGCTGCATCGCTCGATCAAGACCGATGCTGAGGGCCGGTTCAATTTCCCACAGCTAAAGCCTGGCACTTACGAAGTCAGGGTGGAAGCACAAGGCTTCAATTCACAGCAGAATGATGATGTTTCCTCAGGCTTGGGACAAAAGCAGACAGTCAATTTCACTCTCAAGGTGGCTCAAACAAAACAGACTATTGAAGTTAGCGGCGAACCGCCGCTGATTAACCCCGCGAACGCAAACACCGCCACGAATCTGAATGCGCCGAAGCTGGAAAACCTTCCGAATCCGGGCGGCGACCTGACCTATCCTGTCCAGTTTGCCGCGGGCGCCCTTATCAACACTGCGGGCAGCAGCAATGATTTCGTCGGCGGCACGAACGGGTTCGGCAACGTGCAATTTAACGGGCTACCCGCACTCTCCAATGGCTACATTGTGGACGGGCTCGAAACGAATGATCCACTCACCAATCTCAATAGCGGTCTCTCGACGAATCTTGTGCTGGGGCTCAATTCGATTTCGGAGGTAACCGTAAATACGCTTTCGTATTCCGTTGACCAGGGGCGATACGGAGCATCGCAGGTCAATTACGTCACCAAATCCGGAGCGAACAAATTCCATGGAAACCTTTATGAAATCTGGAATGGTGCCGTTCTAAACGCTGCGGACTATTTCACAAACGCCACGCCCGGAAACCACAAGCCTCGATCAACCGTGAATCATTTTGGTGGCAGCATGGGCGGGCCGATTCTTCATGATAAGCTATTTTTCTTCTTCGATAGCGAATGGGCCCGGATTGCGCTTCCCATCGTCACATCCACTATCGTTCCAACCCCGGCATTTCAGAATTATGTATTGCAGCAACTCCCGTTGGGCCTTCCGGACCCTGCCAATCCTTCCAAGCTTATTTTCGCCCCCGCGCCAAAGGAGGTCCCATTCTATCAAAAGATGTTTTCGCTCTACAGTAATACCACCGGAGCGCCTCGAGCGATCCTGGGGTGTCCGCTTGGCACGGGCGGAGAGGGTTGCGCAAATAGCCAGAGCGTTTCACATTCGAGCGATGACCACGAGCAGGTGCAGACAGTCCGCATCGACTACAACATGGACACAAAGAACACAGCATGGTTACGCTTCCAGGTCGACACCGGAGTACAGGCTGCCTACACCGACCCGATCAATCCGCTATTTAACTCGTTTTCTCCGCAGCCCCTCTACTCCCTTGCAGCAGGCTACACACACGTCTTTTCACAGAACCTTGTGAATTATTTCAATCCCGGATTCTCCTGGTATGAAAGCCTGTTCGGCCCAAGCGACTTTCAGAAAACACTGGCTGCATTCCCCATTGTGCTGCAAGGAAGCGGCGCGATTGCGCCCTTTACGACAATCGGGGGCCTGGACAACTCCTGGATTCAGGGAAGGCGAGCCTCACGCGTATTCCTCAATGACAATCTGGCCTGGACTCACGGCGCGCACGAACTCACATTTGGAACGAATACTAGAGTTTTCCTTCTGAATGATTACGATTTCGGGCAGGGGAAGGTCCCCACCGTCACCTATGCCACGCTGCCGCAATTCATATATGGAGTCGCATCCACCGCGACGAAAACCTTTCCCCTTTCCGCGAACGAACCATTTAACTTTCTCAATCTCGATCTCTACGCACAGGACACGTGGAAGGTCACGTCGAAGTTCACGTGGACTTTTGGCCTTCGTGATACGCTGAATTCCAATCCGGTGAATCCGCATCTGGGAATCGCCCGGCTTCGCGGGTCCTTCGATTCGATATCCCATGATGTGAATCAGCCGTTGAGCGCGGCGATTCAGACCAATCTTGGAAGCCTGTTTGTATCTACGCCGCTGGCAATCTTGCAGCCCAGAACAGCGATCGCGTGGCAGTTCGCGCCCAATTATGTGGTCCGGGCTGGTTTCGGGATTTTTAGCGACCTCTTACCCGGCACTGTCGCCGATATTGTCGGCGTCAACCCGCCATACGTTCGGACGTTTCAGGGCGGACTCCTAGGCGCCGTTGGCGGTACGGCCATTGCCCCGGGCGTGCCCAACAGCGCCATTGACGCGACTGTCGCCGCAAACAATTTATTTGCCGCCGGCTTTCCACAAGGAGTGCTCTCTTGCGCATCTTCGCAATCGAATCCCGCGGCATGCCTTCCACCCGTGGCGATCACGGCGGTGCCAGATGGAAAACTTCACGCGCCATACTTCATGCAGTGGAGTCTCGGGATCGAACATCAATTGGGGAATACGGCGAGCCTGCGAGTGCAATATGTCGGAACTCGCGCACTGAATCAGCCCTACTTGACGCAGGTAAACGGTTATCAAACGGTCTGCCAGGGTTGTTTTGCTCCTTTCCCGTATCTCCAGCCGACTGACACAAGGTTCGGGGCGGTCACGCAGTTCTCCACCGGCGCGAGCAGCGAATACAACGGGCTACAAATTACGGCGACAAAGCGTTTGGGACACGGCCTTCAGGGAATGGTCAACTACACCTTGAGTCGCTGTATGGACGAAGTCTCGAACGGCGGATTTTTGCAGTTCTCAGCGGGCGCTCTGCTCTCGCCTCTGCCGGGTGAGCTAGCCCGGAACTACGGCCCTTGCGATTATGACGTCCGGCACAATTTCAATGCCGAATATGTTTATGAGTTGCCGATCAAGGTGAAGAATCATCAGTTAGGCTATGCGCTTAACGGATGGCAGGTTTCTGGAACTTTCTTCTTGCATAGCGGCATTCCGTTCTCCGTGCAGAGCACGCCCTATTCGGCAAATGGAAACGGCATCGTGCAGGGCGCTGGACCGCAGTTCGCGAGCGCTGTTCCCGGAGTATCGCTTTACGAACACAATGCGATTGCGGTCACACAACCCGGCACGATCCAGTGGCTTAACCCGGATGCCTTTGAATCAATAGTTGATCCGAGTACCGGGGCCTGCCGTGGTGGCGACAGCCCGCAAAATTGCCAGTTCGGAACGCTTGGCCGCAATGCCCTGCGTGGTCCCAGCTTTTTCTGGAGCGACTTCTATATCACAAAATGGTTTCCTTTGAGCGAGAGGGTAAAGCTTAGAGTCGAAGGTCAGTTCTTCAACGTCTTCAATCATCCGAATTTTGCGCTGCCTAGTATGGTATTGGCCGGTATTCCAGGGAAGCCTTCCACCCAGACCGGGTTCGGAGCTCTTACTTCCACTACCGCGCCGCCCACTGGCCTGCTTGGTGTGGGCCTCGGCGGCGATAGCTCACCACGGATGATCGCGTTTCAAGCGCGACTAGAATTCTGAGTCTTCCACACTGCAAAAATTTGTTGCCTTCTTGTTTGCCACACTGAATTCGCGTGCAGGCCATTCATTCTGAAAGACCCCTGCCTATGAAATCTGCGCGGTCTTCCTGCGTTTGTAGTATTGGGGAGCTCTCTGAGGACCATGTAAACTAACCACACCACATTGGATTTGAGTTTATCGCCGCGATAGTCTTCATCTACGCGTCGCTTTGGTAGCATCCCCGTCCGTGGTAATCGCTACGAACTAGGCTAGAGTGTCGTAGCGCGTCTACCTCGGGCGGTAGGTTGCATGGTGCCCGATTCATCGAAAAGCCGTTAACGGGTTCAATTGGAGGCGGCCTGCCTAGCTTACGTCTCGCCAACGGTGCGTGACGAATGAAACGGATTACTTCCGGGTTGCCGACGATTGAGGAGTATCGCGGGTGCCTCGGATCAAAACGCCGAGTGCGGCCACTTCCACGGATACTCATCGCTCTTGTAACTCTCGCTTTCACCTTCTAAAGGCAATGCGTTGAGGTATGCTCTTCTGGAACATTCCCTAGAGATGAGTGAAAGAGCCCAGACGAAGAGCAAAAGTTGGTGGAGAACGCCGCTCTTACATCTCCCAGCGAGACTGCGCCAGCGTGAGGATCAGGTATTTTTGGTCTTGGCGCTGGTGATCGGCGCGTTGACAGGCTTGACGGTCGTCGCTTTCATCCTGCTGACGGAACGAGAGGGGCTGCGGCTGTATCCCGCGGGGGCCGCTCCGTGGCGGCGTGTGCTATTCCCGGTAGTCGGCTCGCTGGGTATTGGCTACCTGCTGTTCCGCTATTTTCCCAACGCGCGAGGCAGCGGAGTCCCGCAAACCAAGGCTGCGCTGTTTGCCCGCGAAGGCCGCATCACGCTGCGTACGGTGCTGGGAAAGTTCTTTTGCACATCGGCGACGCTGGCCAGCGGAATCCCCTTGGGGCGCGAGGGGCCCTCGGTGCAAGTGGGCGCCGGTATTGCGTCCGTGTTGGGGCGCCGCCTGGGATTGCGTTCCGAGAAAGTGAAAGCGCTGCTGCCGGTCGGCGCGGCAGCAGCAATTGCGGCAGCGTTTAATACCCCTCTGGCGGCAGTGCTGTTTTCACTGGAGGAGATCATGGGCGACCTCCACGCATCGGTGCTGGGTTCGGTGGTGTTGGCCTCCGCTACCTCATGGCTGGTACTCCGCCTTCTGCTCGGCAACAATCCTCTGTTCAAAGTGCCGCAATATCAACTCGTGCATCCGCTGGAATTTGGCGTATACGCGTTGTTGGGTGTGGCTGGCGGCCTGGTTTCCGTAGCCTTCACCAAACTCCTGCTGGGCATGCGGCAGCGATTCCTGCGCTTCCCCCTAAAGACGGTCTGGTTCCAACCAGTGGCGGGCGGCCTGTTAGTCGGCGTGATGGGATGGTTTGTGCCGCAGGTCCTGGGCGTGGGTTACGGCTATGTTGGCGATGCGCTGAATGGACGGATGGCGCTCAACTTGATGGTTCTGTTGGTGGTCCTGAAGCTTCTGGCAGTAACGACAAGCTACGCTTCGGGCAACGCGGGCGGTATTTTCGGCCCCGCCCTGTTCATCGGCGCTATGTTGGGAGGGACGGTGGGCGCCGTGGCCCATCATTTGTTGCCCGCCCAAACGGCGACGCCGGGAGCTTATGCACTGGTAGGGATGGGCGCAGTCTTCGCGGGTATCGTGCGCGCTCCTATGACCTCAGTGGTGATGATCTTCGAGATGACGCAGGACTATGCAGTCATCGTCCCGCTGATGATTGCGAACCTGGTCAGTCTTTTCATCTCGTCCCGATTGCAGCGGGAGCCCATCTACGATGCCCTGGCCGTGCAGGATGGCATACACCTGCCGACGGCAGAGACGCGCCGCCGGCGTGATAACCGCCAGATAGCCCGCATCATGCGCGCTGCGCCCGAGTCTCTGCCATCCGAGATGACTGTCAAGGAAGCCCTGCAAAAGATGGCGTCGAGTGAGTTCCGCACCTGGCTGGTGACGGATCGGCGAGGAGTGGTTGGCGTTGTCAATCTCCCGGCGCTCGAACGAGAGCGTGCGGAAGGCGCCGCCAAGCCTCTGGAGGAACTTGTGGCTGGGTCTGCTTTTCCGCACGTCCACGCCGACCAGGGGCTCGATTTGGCACTGGAGCGAATGGGCGAAAACCAGATCGAAATCCTGCCGGTAGTGAGCCGTGCTGATGTACACAAGTTAGAAGGCATCGTGACCCTGCACGATGTTCTGGATTCATACGGGGTCAACATGCCTCCTCGGGCTTAGGCTTACCAGGAGATCCTCCAAGCATCACGGACAAACCGTAAGTTATTTCGAGTCAGAAGTCCGCTTGTGGGAAACTGAGATGTCCGTCGTCGCTTACTGCCGGTTTTGAGAAAATCACGGCGTGCTCAGAAGCTGAAGCGGTTGAAAATCATGTGTTTGTGGGCAGCGAGGATTCACGGGATTCAGTCGAGCAGAATCAGAAACTTACAAATCACGCAAACCTAGGGTTTTTGGGCAGGCATCGGTCGGATCTGCGGTTCAAACCCGCTTCGACCCTTCTCATCCGCCGAGCACTGAGGCCGGTCCTTTATTGTTCATAATTCATAGTTAGGGGAATATGGTGAGAGGTCTCTGATGGCTGTTGAAGGGCTCTACATGGTGTGGCGTATGCGACTCTCCCCCATTCCATACGTAAGGGCTTATGGGGATTTCGTACTTAGGGATGCATTGCTGGCATTTTCCGAAATGGAAAAGAGAGCAGACGCAGTGGTGAACGCCGAGTATGAACGGCTTAGTTCGCAGTCAGTTGGCGAGGACTGGGATGGCGACATGAGCGTCTTCGCTGAAGCTGCAGAATGCAAGGGTCAAGCATTTTATGAAACTATGTATTCTCTCCGCCAAATGACGCTGAACCTCTTTACGGCGGGGCTCTTTCACCTTATCGAACAACAGCTCGCGAATCTTTGCCAAGACGCCTCATTCGACGTGCCTCCGCCAAGAGACACAAACATCGCGATTGTTACAGACTGGTACGAACGCCATTTTCATATATCAATACGAACGCTCGGGTGCTGGGCCATGATCGAAGAGCTGAGGTTGGTCGCGAACGTCGTTAAGCACGCAGAAGGTGGTTCCGCAAGAGAGCTAAGGAACAGACGAGAAGAATTGTTTGTGCCTCCGTCCATTCGCAATTCCTCATCGGAAATACAGCGACCAGCATTCCCTGTTGCGGCACCTCTCGCTGGGGATGATCTGTATGTTACGGAGGAAGTGTTCCAGCGCTACGCCGAGGCTGCGAATGAACTTATGGAAGAGATCGCCCACTTCTTCGACGTGCAAGGCGCGGAATATTTTCCGAAGCCCGGATAAAAGAGCTTCCCATTATTTGGCTAGGTGCTGGCTTGGAGTGAGAATGGCGTTCGATCCGCACGCTGTAAAAATCCACATAGACGGGAACTGCTGGGACAATCCCGGCGGTAGTGGGGGTTTTGCGGTACGCGTTGAATTCGGGTGCGACATTGAGCGTGATGATGAGCTTGTTGAGTATCGAGGCTATTTCGAGACGAGTAGCAATCGGATGGAATTGCGTGCATGCATCTGTGCTCATCAGTGGGCGTATAACCATATTGATGAGCTCGGCGGTCGGATTCTAGTGCTGACGGATTCGACGTACGTTTGTAATTCATATTCTTGGGCAATCGGGTGGTCCCAAAATGACTATTGCAACAGTGACGGCCGACCAATGAAGAATGAGGATCTCTTAAGAGAACTAATGACGGCACGGCGGAAGCTCGCTCGCCTGGTGCGTGTCGAGGTGAAACTAATTCCGCGGAGATCGGATCTGGGTGCGAAAGAAGTGGACCGCGTGGCGAAGATGGCTGGCCGGATGCCGAGCCACGTTGACCGGGGATTTCCAAAGGGCAAAATTGGGCGCCCTAAGAACAACATCAAGGGCGGAGCAAAGCTTTACCCCGCGGGCGGACAGACGCTTTTTATTCGGCCTTACAAGAGCGACTATGTTCGCCGCAGCATTCAGCTTTTCAGGTTTGAGGTATGGGACGAAGCGAAACAAATGTTTGCTGATAAATTCGAGGTCTACGCCTCTCCTGAGATCGGAAATCAATTACATCGGCAGAACGTATACCACGTTCGAATGAATAATTTGCCGAGATACCCGCAAATCGTGGAGATCCTCATGGCGATGAAGGAGGCTGAATTCATTGCTCAGAAGGATTCCGCGTGTCCCTGATTTTTCATTGTGCGATCAAACGAGACGGGAATCGAGCGCACTTCGAAGGTTCACTCTCTCATTGTCCTGAAGTTTCCACGAATGGCCGCAAATGCTTACAACCGAAATCTCAGAACCGTTTCTGAGTGATCGGACGAGCGCGCCGCGGTTGGAGGATACCGGTTTGGAGGTCCGGCATTCGGGGCAATATGAAAGAAACCCGCACTGCTCGTTGAGCTCTTGCTCAAACTGGGCAGCGAACGTCCGGATTCCCGACGCAGTGAGCTGACCGAGGGCAGCGAGGTCCAATATCTGACTAGTTGTGAGAGCGAATCCGTCAACGAAGTGGACCATCGCGCCTTCGAATGAGACGGCGTGACTCACCTCCATGCCCTGACTCTGCATTTCGCGGCATGCGCGCTGAATCGGAAATTCGAAATCGGTTTGGCCTGTCATAAGGCCTCCAAGTCTGGAGCATAACATAAGGCGAAACTACGGCGAACACTTTTTACCGGACTTGGATCACTTTCTTTCGGCGAGAAGCATGTGTGTTCCTGATAAGTTCCCGCTGATCGTCAGTTTCGAGGTATGGGAGTCTTGTTCGTTTCCAAGCCGTTGCACAAAACCGTTTAGAAATCCCCTTTTCTCAAGAAGGCGCAAACCGTTCATTAAGCAAGGGCGGGCTAGTGGCTTTGGGGCCTTTAGAAAACAATCGTTTTCTAAACGGGCTAGGTAGGGCCGGGCCAGAAAGGGGCGTGTGAAAGGTGCGGGCGTACTTCGTAAATAGGCGACTGGCGTTTGGCAGCGCAATCACAACCTGGAAGCATGTGGAACGGCTTCCGGAACGATCAGATCCAATCAGACCGCCGTTCTACTGGAGGAGTTCATTAAGGCTTTTCCACTGGAGGCGCAAAGAATCGGAACGCTCCGTAAAGTTGTCTTGATAACTCCAGAGAGTATTCATCTAAACAAGTTCACGTATGAGTCAATCCTAGACATGAACGACGATCACCTTAGAAGGTTATACGAAGAGGCGAAACAGCTTTAGGGGAGTTGTCGGCGCCCGGCCGGATGGGGGGCGTGAGTTCAAAGCGTTCGAACCATGGAGGCGATTTCTTCATTGGGTTGGTAGTGAATTCATATCGAAATCCCTGAGCAGCCCTTAACATTTGTTGTTTGTCGGCCTGCTCGCGCGCTTCAGATACCGGGGGATCGCGGCACATATGAAGCAGGCTGCGCACTCGGTCCAGCGGCCACTGCGCAAAGAGTTTCGTCCTCGGAGTCTTTCGATCATTCGATAAGACGCAGCCAGATTCACGCTGCAGGATCGCACTCAGTCGTTACTTGCTTGAGAGATCCGCCAATACAATCGCGAGAGCACGGCGAAAATCGAGGGGCGAATTCACGACGAATACTTTGGGATTCAACGGCTCCACCATCTTTTCAAGGCCATCCCGGAGAGGGGATGTAAGCTGGAAATTCAGCGTCGAACTTCCCTGTTGCAAATGAAGAAGTCCTGCCCGCTCCTGGAATAGTCTTAGACCAACCGAGATCGGGAACCGGATCATGTAGACGCTGCAATCGCAGGGCCGGTCGAGCTTGATTCCGCTGATGTCGGCCTTGTCGTCGAAGTTCGTTGGGCCGGTTAGAACGACAAAGACGTGCCTTGCTGTTGCTGAACTTCCAGAAGCGTCTCCGGTTCCGCTCAATATCCGCACAAGCTCCGTTCTTAGAAAATCTGCGTCATCTTTGGTTAGCGGACTTTTCGGTTCCCACAGTGGAAGGCTACTTTCGAGTGCACTCCACTCCAAATGGTGGAGGTCCGGCTGTTCGAAACTTACCTCACCGCGACCATAGTCGATGACCGTCGCGCCTGCTGATCCGTTATTGAAGCTGATTTGCGAAAATATCTTCAGCGCCGGAAGTATCCACATGTCGGGGTTTGTTTCCGCAATGATATCGACTCGTAATGGCCGGAGCGTGTTTACGGACGCATTGAACGTTTCCGTGATTTCTGGCGCTAACCAAGCTGCTGGCCGTCGCGTCTCATGCACAAATTCAACCTCGGGAAACGATTGCCAAAGCTGCGGAAGCGGATCGCCTGCCAGCGGAGCAACCTCAAGCGTGCGATGCGCAATAGTTCGTTCATGAGTCGCCGTGTGGTAAGCAATGATCGACACCTCATACGTTCCCGGCAGCACGAATGCATCGACTGAGTAGGTTAGGTTCATTTGCGGCAGCGTAGCGCGGTATATCCTTGCAATTTCGATCTCGCCCCCGAAGTCGAATTGGTGCTCGGCTGAGTCGGTGAATCGCAGCGCGAAGGCGATGTCTCCATCCGCGCCTCTCTTGTAAATCTCGCGGCCATCGAATCGAAAACTCACTCTTGCGCTCAATCGCTGATAAACAGTGAGACCGGCAGACCGCACATTCAATTTCCACGGAATTTGGGCCTGATCCTTTTCCGCCAGCCACTTGTCGAGGGGCAAGGTTCGAAATAACGCGGGGTCGGGAACGAAGAGTCCGGACGTCTCCTCCCTGCCTTCCTCATTGGTCAACTCTGTGTAGTAATGCGGTCCGGCGGTCGCCGTAAGCCTGTAATCGTTTCCCGCTTGACCAAACTGCGGTTGCAAGCTGACGCTTAGCACGTGTGGGGCGGACTGGCTAGGATCGGCAGGATAGAAACCGATCGTGTACCGGGATTTGAGTAGCTGGATCAGTGCCTGAAACGCGGGGAGCAGGCCGTCCTTGCTATTTACGTCGAAGATTTCGCCTCCGGTTAATGCCGTGAGTTTTCCGACGTCGATCATGTTGGGACCGCGAGCAACGCGTTGAACCTCCGCTGGATTATTTCCCGCAATTTTCAGGTTGTATACAGGAGCATTTGCTTCGAGCGTCGCTCTGACAACTTCCTCCGTTCGCAGGTCGGCGCCCGTCGGCACGTCATCGCTAATCAACACGATTACCCGCTGCGCCGGTCCTGCATTTCTTTTCAGATATTCCCCCGCATCGTAAACGGCCCGGCTGATGTTTGTTCCACCCTGATCGAACTTGATCGATTTGAATGAGTCCGATATCAGTTCCTTATTCTTGGTAAGGTCCACGCGACAGTCAACGGAGTCTGCAAATGTGAATAAGGCGACTTCGTCCTCTGGCTTCAGGGCACGTAGGGCGGTAATTGTGGAGTGGTCTAGTTGTTCGATGTACGGGTCAGTCGAACGGCTTATGTCAACGACCAAAGCGACCGCCAGCGGGAGCTGATCGTGGCTCAGATACGAAATCTTTTGCGTTTCACCGTCGTCCTCGACGACAAAGTCATCCCTAGTTAGGCCATCCATTACGCGGCCGGCCATGTCCTTTACGGTCGCGTTCACCAGTGCAAGCTTTACGTCTACGCGAAGCGGCTGTGTGCCTTCGGCCTGCGGGTTCTGATTTTGAGATTGACCGGTTGCGTCGCTGGTTTGGGATATGAAATCCTGTGAAGTTCCCTTACCAGCAAGTGCAGCAATAAGGAAAACAAACGCTAACCACAGCCATCGCCAGATCATTAGGATCGCCGCCAATGGAATTCTTGATTCAGGTTTTCGTTGGTTTGCAATCGGTACATGAGGGTTAGCCAGATCAGGTTTACGTCCAGCTTTTCAACAGGCCCTCTTAGGAGAATTACGTCATCCATGCCCAGCTCGTTAGGATCCTTTTACGCTCAATCATCTCATGTAATTAGGTCGTTGGAAACGCGCTAGCCAGAGAAGTCGAAATCGCCGCACCAACGAGGCAAGCCAGGGGTGTATCACTTTTCCCCACTCTGTAACCATACCCCGCGACGCGTTGAGGAGATATCTTATAGGGTGGGGAAAAGTAACACACCCCCTACACGTCAGGAACCACGATAGTGCCTTTGCTAGGCAAGCGATGGACCTTCGGGAACTTGGCAGTAGATGGGTCTTTAACTGACGATCTTAGTCCTGGACGAAAAGACTCAACAAAATGAATGAAGAAGCAAATTATTTAGATCGCGAAGAAAAAACACTTGCATCCTGACTATCACAATAGTAGATTAGACGTCGACATAGGTGCTTCGAGATGATCAAACCGAGACTCACAAAACTGGAATTACAAGTGCTTGAAGCGCTCTGGCAGAAAGGGTCGTGTTCCGTTCGCGAGATACAGGAAACCTTCCCTGGGCCTGGCAGACCGGCTTACACAACTGTGCAAACGGTCGTTTACCGCCTAGAACGAAAGAAGGTGGTCCGCTGCGTCAAGCGCATCAGCAACGCAAATATTTTTGAGGCGATCATCTCTCGCAAGGACGCGCAGGGCCGATTGATCAACGAACTGTTGGCAATGCTCGGCGGCCGCGCCAATTTGGTCATGGCTCACCTGGTTGAATCCGGCGAACTAACTCATCAAGACATAAAGGAAGCTGAAAAGATTCTGCGAAAGCAGCCGAGAAAGGACAAATCACGATGACCCTCACTGATCTGTCGCCTCTAGCGAACCATATTTGGCAATCAACCATCTTCGCCATCGCGGCGTGGCTGCTCACACTCGCGCTCAGAAAAAACCGTGCCTCAGTGCGCTACTGGGTTTGGTTTTCAGCGTCACTAAAATTCCTAATCCCCTTCTCGCTCTTGGTCAGTATTGGAAATAAATTCGCATGGCATTCGTCAACGGCAATCACTCAGCCCCAGCTCGCTATCGTGATCAATCAAATCAGCCAGCCCTTCGCAACTTTCACGGAGGTATCCACCGCGATGCCACCGACCCATGCGTCCGGCGCGCTCCCGATAATCTTGCTGGCCACATGGCTTTGGGGCGTAATAGTCATCCTGATTTTTTGGTTTCGATCACTGCGACAAATGCGCGCAATCAAGCGAACCGCGTCTCCATTGCCGCTCAGCCTGTCGATCCCGGTGATGTCTTCATCGGCGCACATGGAACCAGGAGTTTTCGGAATCCTGAATCCCGTCCTGATTCTTCCCGAAGGCATCGCCGACCGCTTGTCGCCCGCACAAATGAACGCAGTCATCGCCCACGAACTGTGTCACGTCCAACGCAAAGACAATCTTACTGCCGCAATTCATATGGCAGTCGAAACAACTTTTTGGTTCCATCCGATAGTTTGGTGGATCCGCACGCAACTCGTCGCAGAAAGGGAGCGTTCTTGCGATGAATCTGTAGTCGGCATTGCAAATGATCCGCAAATCTACGCCGAAGCAATTCTCAGTGTTTGCAAACATTACATTGAGTCGCCGCTACGATGCGTATCTGGCGTATCCGGCTCGGACCTAAAGAGACGCATCCGGGCAATCGTCACGGGACGAGTCGGGGGCGAACTGACCTATACGAGAAAAGCAGTACTGGTTTTCGCCGCTGCGGCCGCTCTTGCAGCGCCTGTCTTGGTGGGCGCGATCGCTTCCAGCGCTGGCGGGCATTCTTTACTGATTGCGGCCATGCAGGATACAGAGGCTGCCAAGTATGAAAAGTTTGTCGCGGAGGTCGTCACCATCAAGCCCGGCGATCCCAGCGCACCTGCTCGCTTGTTAGGTATCGGCTTCGGTGGCGATAAGTTCGGTGCCCGGAATGCGACCCTGATGGAGATGGTCCGATATTCGTACTCACTAGCGCCAAGGGGCGAGGATGGGCACGTTACCGGAGGGCCGAACTGGGACAATTCCGATCGTTACGATGTCGACGCCAAGATGGAGCCGTCTGTCGCTGAAGCACTGTGGAAGCTTCCACCGGAACAGCGCTTTAAGGCGATGCAGCACTTGATGCTGGCGATCCTGAAGGATCGGTGCCAGCTTTCAGTGCATCGGGACGTGAAGGAGTTGCCAGTCTTCACACTCGTTATTGCCAAGGGTGGACCGAAACTGAAAGAGGCCAGCCCAGAGGAACTCGTCCTACCCGCTCCGGATAGCGATGCACGGGGAGGGTACGTGGGGCCGAGACTGGGATGGAGCCGGGGATCGATCGCCGGACAAGCGACGACCATACCAAGGTTGGTCAACCTTCTTCAGATGCTTTTGGGGCGGACGGTCATCGACAATACTGGCCTTACAGGAAGTTATGATTTCACGGTTCAATACACGCCGGATGAAATGGGCGGCGCAGCGCCGACGGCGTCCCCAACGGGAGCGGAGGACCAATCGGCGTCGATACCCGGTGAAATCGGGCCGTCTTTATTTACGGCACTCCAAGAGCAACTTGGATTGAAGCTTCAATCGGGAAAGGGCCCTGTTGAAATCATCGTGATTGATCATGTCGAAAGACCATCCCCGAATTAGATGAATTACGTGCTTGAATTCCTCGTGGGTAGGCCGTGTACGTTCCTGCGAACTTTTTCCCAAAAAAGTCTTTGGTACGGTGTGCGCGAGGCGCAAAGCTGACGTGGAATCCATTCGAACTTCCCGGTTGGCTTCCCGAAATCCGCTCCTGCCAGGAACCCTTTCCCTGCCAACTCTTTGACCGTTTGCGTCAAGACCGGGAAACCCAGATCATATTCTCATGCGAACTTGTTGGGCGGCGTGTCTTGGGGATTGCTCAGACCAAATCTCTCGTGAACACTTAGTGTCCGGGGGCCTATTCATGGATGATGTCGTTTCGGTTGAGGGCCTTGAGTGGTGCGAGGGGAAGGTCAGACGAATTGGCCTCACGGGACTCACATCCAAGATTCTTTGCACTAGGCACAATAATGCGCTTTCTGAGGTCGATGTTGGCGGCATCAAAGCATTCGACACCTTCAGGCAGGGAACCCGCCTTTCGAATGTCAGGTCCGCGCTTCGTCCACGGATTTGGCAGGTAGAGCGTACGACAATTAACGGGCCCCTGCTCGAACGTTGGCTTTTGAAAACACTCATTAATTTCACCTACGGTCGAGATCTTCCAATTGGTAGAGACAATTTGAGCCCAGGGAAGCCATCAGAGCAATTGGTTAGAATTGCATTCGGGCTTGATCGGTTTGTCGCTGGCGCCGGATTGTACATTATTGGTCATCCGGGGCAGAAAATCTTCTCAGTGGAAAAAGTGTCTGTCGCCTCAATGTTAGAAAAGAACGAATATGTGGCAGGGGGTTTTTACATTTTTAGAGGCAATCGATTTGTGCTGTATCTAGACTCGAAGGGACTGCCCGAGAAACTAACCGGAGTACGCGTCGAGAACGAAGATTGGGGCATCGCCAGACCCGTCTTCCACCCCACTGCCCTAAGATTCAATGTAGGAAAGCACTTGTCACACGTAATTGAATTTGTTTGGTAGCCTCCCCGAATGTAGGGAGACTTTCTTCGGCTCTGCTCAAGGCAATCCGAGTACTAGGATAGGTTCAAATTCCTGATTACGCTTGGTGTGGGTTAAAATTGGTAATCCATGAAGGTCTCGGCAAAGAGCGCGAAAGTTGTGAGAGATGTGATTACGGGCGATTCCAAACTAAGTCCATATCGCTCTGGCCAAGACTTAGTACAATTATTCCGACGATTCGGCTTCCAGGATGAATATGGGCAGGGATTTCCAAGCAGATGGAAATACGTGGAGGAAAGGATTGCCAAACTAAACGGCACCCAGGAGCTTGATAATCTCCTGACCTCAGTATTGGACCCCGTGGAATTTGTCGAAGACCAGCAGCGGCAAGCCTCCATCATTGAAAAACTGAATGAGTACCTTGCATTTGATGGCTACCAAATTCTAATCAAGGGTAAGAAATGCAAAATTACTAACCTCATCGACCCCGTCGTACAAGTAGAAAATAAATGCCAGCTCACTGACGACTTCGTGCACGAACAGTTTTCGAAGTTGGACGAAAAACTTAAGACGGACGACTTTGACGGTGCCATTACAAACTCGCGGTCGCTTATTGAGGGAGTCATAGCTGAATTACATCAGCGCCTAACAGGCGATTCACTGGAAAAGTCAGGTGACTTGAGACAAGATTTCAAAGCCGTCCGGGGGCTAATGAATCTATCCCCAGATGCACACTCGGATGAAACCATAAGGCAAATCCTCCAGGGTCTGAATTCCATAGTCTCGGGGATTGACAGCCTGAGTAATCAGATGGGAGATCGCCATATGCGTCGGCATAAACCACAGAAGCGTCATGCAAAGCTAGCCGTGAATGCGGCGAAAACTGCAGTCGACTTCCTGCTGGACACTTATCTTTCCAGGACCTAAGGAGGAAAAGAGCAAAATAGAAGAGTGCAGATGGAGTCTGGAATAGCTGGATTTGAAGTGTTGAGACTGCGATTAGCTTGCTTTTCTCTCCTGCCAGTCGATTAGACTTTCCCCAGGACTGACGCGGCTTTCAGCGAGGTCTGCGCTGCAGCAAGGACTACTAAAGGACTGCGAAATCGGCCGCTTAGGGGGCGGTGGGGCCTTGGCCGGTTTTTATGCTTAGATGAGGTTCCCCCGGTTCCTTATTGGGTGTACGTTCCTGCGGAATTTTTCTGAAAAAACGTTTCCGTACCGGGGACTACTAAATACGGTATCCTCGCTGCGTCAAAGTTCAGGAATATTGGGCAAGTCATCGCATCCTTGAAAGCCAATTAACTGAGATGAATCCAAAAAGTGCAATCGCCCTTCCAAATCCCACATTGTTGGTGTGGGCCCGCGAGAGCCTGAAGCTAGACCAGGAAGCTGCCGCAAAGAAGCTAAGAATTAAGGTCGAGAGAATCGTTTCTTGGGAGTCTGGAACTAGTAAGCCCACACTCTCGCAGCTTCGCAAAATGGCGGATTTATACAAGCGACCTCTTGCTGTCTTCTATCTACCGGAGCGCCCTAAAGACTTTCAGCCATTGCGTGATTTCCGCCGTGCTTCGTTAGGACTAAACGCGTCTTTGACACCGAACCTTGTGCTCGCAATCCGAAGGGCGCGGGACAGGCGAGATTGGGCATTAGAACTCTACGATGCTCTTGGTGAGGGTCCTCCAGAATTCGGTGGTTCGCTTAAGAGCGATATCGCTACTGACGACGCGGCGTCAGCAGTACGCAAGACACTCGGGATCAAGTTTGAGGTCCAGACTCAATGGGCGACTGCCTACGACGCACTAAGAAACTGGAGACTTGCTGTCGAGGCGGCTGGCATCCTTACATTCCAAGCCAGCGACCTTGAGACAAGAGAAGCTCGTGGTTTTTCACTGAGCGACAGGCCACTTCCAGTTGCAGTTGCTAACGTCAAAGACGCGCCGCGCGGACGCATTTTTACGTTTCTACACGAAGTCGTTCACATCATGCTCAATGAGAGCGGTATCTGCGATGTCATAGACGATAGGCAACACAGTTCACCGACGGCCCAAGTCGAGACCTATTGCAATCAAGTCGCCGGTGCGGCGTTGTTCCCGTTGACCGAGTTCATGGCTTCTGCTGTGGTTCGGTCCCATAAGAAGGGCGACCCGAGATGGCGGGATGCAGAGCTCAGAGACTTGTCGCGGAGGTTTGGGGGGAGCAGGGAAGCCGGTCTCGTAAGGCTCTTGAGTCTGCGTCTAACGACGTGGGACTACTACTTAGAAAAACGAGATGAGTTGTACAAGCAGTATCAAGAAGCGCAGAAGAATGCAAAGGGATTTGCTGCTCCCCATACGGTCGCGGTTAGCAATGCCGGGCTTACTTTCACGAAGCTTGTGCTCGACGGATTGAGTCAAAACAGAATCAATGCGAGTGACTTTTCCGATTATCTCCAACTTCGAGTGAAGCATTTGCCCGAGGTCCAGCGGGACGTACAGCTATCCACAGTGAGGTAGTCCGAGAGTGCACAGCATCGATACGAGTTCCTTTCTCGATGCCTGGACAAGACACTATCCCCAGGATACATTTTCGACATTTTGGGAACACATGGACCGGTCCGGGCATAGCGGCATCTTGAAGGTATCGGAGGAGGTCGTTGAGGAATTAAAGAAGAAGGATGACGGAGCTGCAATCTGGGTCAGAAAGCGACCTCACATGATTGTTCCAACGGACATTCCTATCCAGGAAAAAGTTCTTGGGATACTTAAGGTATTTCCCCGATTAGTGAATGCAGGAAAGAGTCGGTCCGGGGGAGACCCTTTCGTCATTGCCGTGGCCCTGGTGAACAAATACACGGTCATCACCGGAGAAGGACCAGGCAAGCCTTCTAAACCGCATATCCCCGATGTTTGTTCTGCAATGGGCGTCAGGTGCATCGGCCTCGTTGATTTCATAAGAGACCAAAAATGGAGGCTCTAGTCTCCAACGATTCTGTGTATCCACCGCGTATCCACATTAGGCGTTTTTAGCGTATCTAGCGATTGTGGCGGAACGCATTATCAGTAAGTTGCAGATTCTAAAAGAGAGTAGTTGGTTCGAGTCTCACCACCGACACGGTTCATTTGGAAGTAGTTAGCGCGTTTTCGGCACATCCCTCGACCCTGCCAATATTCATCCATGATGGGCGGCAAGCTCGAGGTTTCACGCAAAACACAGCAGAGATGCAAAATGCAATATTGTCGGAGGGACGTGAATTCGAAATCGCGGAATTGCGGGATCGTCGGAACTACACTACTCACCACTGCCTCGGAGAAACAGGGGCCTCTTCTCACCCAATGTCCTGATGCGAGAGAAACACACGCTGTTGGCCGGCCTGATATTCACGCATGGGGGGCGGCAAATTGGGGTTTTTGCGCAGAACAAAACGGAGAGAGAATAATCATGACTGTCTGGCGGAGAAAAGTGAATTCGAACTTGTCTCACCCTTAATTCTGAGGTCACGTCGAAAAGGACTACTCGGTACCGCAGCGGAGAAACTGGGCTCAATTTTCACCCAATGTTTCTCTACGAATCATGTCGACAATGATCGACCATCGGACATTCGCGCATTTTGGGCCGCAAATTCGCATTTTCAGGTAGAACGAACCGTAGACGGAGAAAAAGCATGACTGCGTGGCGGAGAGGGGGGGATTCGAACCCCCGTCACCCTTTTGGGGTGAAACTGCTTAGCAGGCAGCCCTGTTCGGCCACTCCAGCACCTCTCCGTGGGAAAATGGCGCGGCCTGATGATGTTTGATCGGGACTGCCAGTTGAAAGTATAGCATTTCCGGTGACAAAGATATGGGCAGGAAGGACGCGGATTTTGCGGGCGCGGAATTACAACGCCGGATCTTGGGCCGTGGCAACACGGTTTTCGTGCGTGGCGTGAATGACGCCACTTTCATCTGCGTAAAAATTGCGATAGCCAAAATTGCCGGGGCGCGCGAGTATTACATATCCGCGGATGGATCCGTCAGGTCCCGGCGGCGCGGGCGCGTATTGGATCTGATAGCCCTCACTCTGCGCCAGCTGTGCTGCGGCTCGAACGGGATCGCCCAGCGGCTCCAGTGATTGGGGAAATGAGCCTCCAGGTTGCGCAACGGAGTACGAGACGAGCGCGGCGCGCGCATTGTTGAGCGCAGCGATCGCGCGAAATTCCGCTTGTTGCGCCGGGTCGCTGCGCTGTGGCGGCATCACGAACCACAGGAATCCCCAAAGCCCCACGGCTACGATTCCCAGAATAATTGCCCAGCGCGTCAGGATCGCACTCAGCGGCTTTGGCGGGGATGGCTCGGCATCCAACAAGAGATCCGCGCCACAATGCGGGCAAATCTCCGTGGAAGTGTTGATTTCAACTTCGCAATGTGGGCAGACGTACATGTGTCCGGAAAACTTAGCGAGAAAATCTACATCGATTCAGCTCGCGCGGCGAATGGGCATCACACCTCGGGGCCAAATCCCACCACTACGAGACCCATGCGAACCGATGCGGGTCCCCCGCCGGCCGCGATGGTCACACTGAATTGCGCGATCCAAAAGTCGTTGTCGGAATCGTGCGAAATGGCCGCGGAATTCGCAGCGCCAGTATCCCCGGGTGCGAGCAACCACACCGACGCGTGGTTCGTGCTGGTGGATTTCTTGGAAAGCTCAATCGTTTGCGCCGCAGTTATAGACGCTATGCTTTGGTCAATCGCGGCAGGAATTGCCAGCAGAAAATCGCGCTGCGGCGCAACGCCCTGATGATTGCCGTTCACCGGCGAAAGCGCATAGCGCAGCGTGTAAACTCCCGCGTGCACCTGCTGGCGGCGATAGTCTTTTATGTCCGAGGAAAACTGAATCGCGGCAACCAGCGTGCCTTCCTGAAGCTGCGGATAAAGTACGCCCAGTTGTTGCGCGGCGGCTACGCCCGGGACGGATTTGCGCAGCCAAATTTCACAGATGTTTCCGCCCGGCCCGCTGACACGCAGGGCCTGGGGAGAGAGACTGTCGCGCACCGCCGCGGAGAGCGCCTGCGGTGGAGGATCGCTCGCCAATTGAACCGCGTAGCCCTGCGCGGACGCGACAGCGCAACACGAAAACACCAGGCACAATAACGAGAAGCAAGCACGACAAGTCCGTTTATTCATCGACAATTATTTCTCCAATCGAGTGAATATTCCTGCGGCGTCAACTTCGACCCGCTCTTCACATCAATAGATGTGCCGCGCGCCCCCGAAGTAACAAATTTATTCTCGCTCAAAATGCGCCCATCAAAAAGCAAAAGCCCACCGAATTGGGTGGGCCTCTGCATTTAAAGACAAATCAAAACTAGTAGGCAAAGGTGCCGATGAAAACGCCGCGCCGCTCGTTCTCCGTCCAGGTCATGCCCAGGTGATTGCCGTGATAGCCGGATTCGGTGGCTACGGCGGGCATGGAGTGGGTCAGGTTCGCGGCCAGCGGTGGATAGTAAACGTCCTCGTTGTGGCAGAATTCATCGCCGGGGTTCAGCGAGCGCGTGGAGACTCGCACCAAATTGCCCGCGGCCAACGCGGCCGAACCCATGTGTCCGTCGATATTCACTTCAAAGTGCATCGGCGCGGCATCTACAGCCACAACATGGTTGAGGATCGGCCCGGCCTGCGCACGCGCAAAATTGACCAGCGCGGCCCGTTGCGCATCGGTCGCTAACTGATCCACGATCAGCACGGCCTGCGAGTTCAGCGGCTGACTGTTCTGCATTCCCAGAGTGTCGGAAGCATTCACCACGGCCACAACACTGAGCCCGTCGAGCGCGACGTCGCTCCATGCTCCGCGGTCAATGTGCCAGGCCATCACAACTTGCTTCCCGGCCAGGTTGACTTCGGAATTGGCGATACATGGTCCGGTGTAAATATCCGCCGTGCGCGATTCAATATATTGACCAGTGATTTGCGGCGTCTGGGCCTTGGGAGCGGCCCCCGCGGGGAGGGCGGAAACAATGGCGAGTAAAACGAGTGAAATAATATAGGACCTAATCTTCATGAATGACCTCCTCAATCAGGAACCCTTATTCTCCCACTTCGTGGGTGTGGATACAATCATTGGATGCTGCCGGGAGCGAATTAGCTACGTTATGCGGTCTCGCAGCAGGAGCGTCCACAGCCCGAGGTGCAATTCTCGATGGAGGCGATCTTGCCGTCGGGCCCTTGCAGGCCCTGTGTAATCACGCACCAGAAGGGCCCGTTCAGGCCGGAATACATTTCATAATGATGCGGATTGTTCTCGCCCTCACTCTGAATCTCACCCACGTCGTAGAACAGAGTCTTGGCGCGGAGGCGGTGGCAAACCTCGCCTGTTTGGATCATCCGCTTCAGGCTCGTCTTAACCATGGTCAGGCTCCTTCCTTCGCTGCGGCCAGCAGCGCCCGCTTAACGGACACGCGCGCAAGCTGAACTTTGTAGGCGTTTTGGCTCAGCGGACGCGCGCCCTGCACGGCGGCATCTCCCGCGGCCGCGGCCGTTGCTTCGGTGATGGATTTGCCAACGAGGCTCTTTGCGGCAGCATCCACCACCCAGGGTGTGGGCGCGACATGACCGAGCACAATCTTCGCATCGCGGACTTTGCCACCTTCCAGGCTCAATGCAACCGACGCGGTGGCCAGCGGCCAATCGATCGCTTCCCTCTGCCGAACTTCGTAGGTCGCGCTGCGCAGGCCCGCTCCGCCTGATGGAATTGAAATTCCTGTCACGATTTCGTTGGCCTTCAGAACGTTTTCACGCTCGGAATCGCTCTTGGGGATGCGGAAGAAATCGGCCACAGGCACTTCGCGATCGCCATTCGGGCCCGTCAAATTTACTTTGGCGCCGAGAGCCACAAGGGCGGGGCCGAAGCTCGATGGGCTCACAAAGTACGCCGGCCCCTCGTTGCCGAAGATGGCGTGGTAGCGATTTTCTCCGTTGGGCACAAGCGAATTGCCCTTGGAGTCGCGCGCCAGCAGCCCAAACCCGTTGCGGTAATACCAGCAACGTGGACGCTGGCAAAGATCGCCTCCCACCGTGCCCATGTTGCGCAATTGCGGGCTGGTGATTCCGTTTGCGGCATGCGTAAGCGCCGGGAATTGTTTGCGTATGGTGGCGTTCTCCCGCAACTCTTCGATCGTCGTAAGCGCGCCGATGCGAACTTCGCGGTCCGCCGATGCGATTCCCTTCCACTCCGCTACGCCGCGGATGCTGACCACGCGCTTCGGGATGATGATGTGCTCCTTCATGCAGGAGATCAGATCGGTGCCGCCCGCCATCACGGCAGCTTCGGTCCAATCCGTCCCCAACATTCCCAGAGCCTCCTGCTTTGTTGCCGGATGAGCGTAGGCAAATGCTTCCATTACGCCATACCTCCCTTCCCGAGAGCAGCCAGAACTTTATCGGCCGTAAGCGGCAGAGTAGGCACGCGCACGCCGATGGCGTTGGCCACAGCGTTGGAGATTGCCGCCCCGGGCGAAATTGTTGGCGGCTCTCCCAGGCCGATGACGCCGCGGTCGTCATACCCGGGGCCTTGCATCATGTGCACGACGAGTTCCCCGATGTCACCAATGCCCGCCAGTTTGTAAAACTCCATGTCGGCGTTCAGGTGCTGGCCGGTCTGCTGGTCCATCACCTTTTCCTCAAAGAGCGCGTAGGTGATGCCCATAATCATGCCGCCGTACACCTGGCTCTCTGCGGTCTTCAGGTCAAGGATCAGCCCGCAGTCCTGCACCGCGACCATCTTTTCCATGCGCACGACGCCGGTTTCAGTGTCCACGGAGACTTCGGCCATCTGCACGCCGCCTACGTTGACGGAAGTGAGCGAGCGGTCCGTCTGGCCCATTTCAGAGATTGTTGCGGGGCCAAGCTTGGCGCAGGCCTGCTTCCAAGTCAGCGATTTCCCGGGATTGCCGATGACCTGAATCTTGCCGCCGACAGCTTCGAGTTGGTCCGCCGGAACGCCGAGTGAAGGCGCGACCTGATCGAGCAATTTGTTCAGCGCAGCGTTCGTCGCACGGCGAGTGGCGCTGCTGATGCCGCCACTGGTGGTTGAACCGCCCGAGCCACCAGCCGGAGGATAAATGGAATCGCCGATATTGACCTTGACGGCTTCGAGCGGTAGTCCCAGAGTTTCACCCGCGACGATTCCCACAACAGTCCGCGCGCCGACGCCCAGGTCCTGAGTGCCCATGGAAACTTCAACGGATCCGTCGGAGTGAATCGTACAATTGCAAGTACTGTCGTTGGCCCTGCCACCCCAGGTGTGCACGGAAACTCCCAGGCCTCGCTTAATGGGCCCGGGGGTCCTGTCTCCACGCGGATGCCATTTCATTTTCCAATCCATTAACTCTGAGGCCTTGGCCAGTTCCTGCTCGTAATCCTTGGTGCCGAATCCCTTGTTCCGCTCCCCCGCATATTGCATGTTTTTCAGGAGGAATTGCACGGGATCCATGTTCAGCTTGGCGGCCATGTCTTCAAACGCAGACATGGTGACCAAACAGAACTGTGGATGGCCTGGCGCCCGCCACGCGCGCGCAGGGCCGATGTTGGTCTGAACAGTTGTGTGACGTCTCTTGAAAGGCAAACCAGTTTGAAAGATATAAGGCAGATTGGCGGCGCCACCCGGCGCAGGGCCAGATGTTCCCCAACTCTCTGATTGCCAGGCAGTTATCGTGCCATCGCTCTTTGCGCCAATTTTGACCTTGGCATAAAGCGATGGCCGCGAGCCTGCGACACTCAACTCCTGATCGCGATCGAGCATCATTTTCACGGGACGCCCGGCTTTCTTCGCCAGGACCGCGGCGGAAATTCCCCAGGTGTCCGCGGCGAATTTGCTTCCGAAGCCGCCGCCCATCACCGGAGTGATGACCCGGACATTTGGTGCGGTAGTGGGGATGCCTTTCGCCGTGAGGCTCTCTGCATATCCCCCTTGACCTCCCGCAAGCCCGGAAACGCTTTGCGTGGAGGCCCAGACGGTGAGCTTGTCGCCATCCCACTCCGCAACCGACCCGTGAGCTTCCAGACAGCAATGTGTGATTACTGGTAGGCCGTAGAAACCATCGACAACGGCATTGGCGGATTTGAATCCGGCGTCGGGATCGCCTTGCGTGGCCTCATTTAGTTGTCTCGTGTAACCCTCGGCCTTTTGGGGGGTATCGTAGGCAACGAGGTATGGCAGCACCTCATAATCAATTTTTACTTTGCGCATGGCGTCGCGCGCCTGGTCGTCGGTTTCGGCGGCAACGGCTACGATTTCTTTTCCGGCCCACAATACTTCCTGGCCTACCGGGTGAATAATGTCCACGGCATGAACGCCGGGCATCTTTTCCGCGACGCTGGTATCAATGTTGGTGATTTTGGCGTGGGCGTGCGGCGAAGTCACCATTCGTCCATAGAGCATGTTGGGGCGGTTAATGTCGTAGGTGTATTTCGCGCTGCCCGATGCCTTCCACGGGCCATCCAGGCGCGAGATGCGCTTGCCAATCAAACTGCGCTTATCTATTGCGGGCCATTTGAAGTCAGCCATTACGCGCGCCCTCCTTTCCCGGCGGCCATCTTGCCGGCAGCTTCCACCACCGCGTGACGCACGCCCATATAAGTGCCGCAGCGGCAGAGATTGCCGCCAAGCGAGGCCCTCACTTCGTCGTAGGTTGGGTGAGGGTGCTTATCAATATAGGCTTTCGCCGACATCACAAAGCCCGGCGTGCAGAATCCGCACTGCTGACCGTCGTTATCCACGAATCCCTGTGAAACTGGATGGAGTTGTCCTTCCGGCGCCAGGCTTTCGATGGTTTCTATTCTTGCCGCGGGGGAACCGGGGCGCTCGGCTACATCAATCGCCAGCACCGTGCAGGAATACATCGCCGCGCCGTTGATAATCACCGTGCAGGCGCCGCAGGTGGCCCGGTCGCAAACTTTCTTGGCACCCGTCAGGTCCAGGTGATCCCGCAGCGTGTCGAGTAAAGTTACCCGCGGCTCCAGGGTAACTGTTGTGGGCTTGCCATTAATGTTGAGCGTCATGCGCACCGGGCCGGGCCCCACCAGTTTCGTGGTGGCCGCGTCGGTTACGTCCTGTGACGGCGCAACCGGCTCAGCTTTCAGGATGCCTTCGCCAGCCAGCACACCCACGGCGGAGACCGCCATGCCGGCAGTGCCGGCCATTTTGACGAATTCGCGCCGGCCCAAACCTATTGAGCGCGCGGATTTATCCGGCTGCGCGTCTTCTTTGCGCAATTCCTCTTCCGGGTGTTCTTTACCCGGCTGCTTGGCCATTGCTCACCTCCAGGGATGTTCGGAAACAGCGACAGCGGTAATGGTGACTGTGAGAAACCACATCTTACTTCCGCTCACGTCTGATTGCAACGCCGGGAAAGAGACGCCGCAAGAGCATTCGGCGCAGGAGCGAACCTACGGAACTTGGTGTCTAACCTTGCGGGGATGCCAGGGCGGTGGATAACGCGAGACGAGGTTTGGTGTGTGCGCTATGATGACGGCAATTTGGCTCGCTTGACGTGCCGCATCCGCATACAACGCCTAACCGGATCCACGGAATCGAAAGACAGGAATGTCTTACGGAGAGAACACCAATGAAAACGCGAACAGGAAAGAGTTTGCTGATGATCACTCTAATTGCGGCCCTGGCGGTGGTGGGTATGGCGGCAACGCACACGTTGCGGGCCGCGCAGGCGCAGGACAAAGCCGCAGCAGCGGCGCAATCGGCCGCGCACGAAACGACCATGACGGATCAGACCGACCTGGCTGTCACGGTTTACAACTCCAACGTGGCGCTGGTGCGCGACACCCGCGACGTTGCGCTTCCCAATGGTGAATTTCAGCTGCGATTTATGGATATTGCTTCCACCATCAATGCGCCCACGGTTCACCTGCGGTCGCTGGCCGAACCGGAGAAGCTCAATATCCTGGAGCAGGACTACGAGTACGACCTGCTGGACGCCAACAAAATGCTCCAGAAATATGTCGGCCGCGAAGTATCTCTGATCCGTGAAGTTCAGAAAAATAACTCGACGGAAACGGAGGAGACCAAAGCAACGCTGCTGGCGAACAATCCCGGCGGGCCGGTGTGGAAGATTGGCGACTCCATCGTGACCGGCATGACGCCCAATGGGTATCGCTTTTCCTCACTGCCTGAGAATTTGTACAGTCATCCGACGCTGGTTTGGACGCTGACCAACAGCGGGGCACATCGGCAAAAAATTGAAGCGTCGTACCTGGCGAACAACATTTCCTGGAATGCGGATTACGTGATGACCGTGGCCCGTGACGACAGCAACGCCGACCTGGATGGTTGGGTGACGCTGGTGAACAACACCGGCGCGGGATTCCACAATGCGAAGCTGCAGTTGGTGGCGGGGGAATTGAATCGAGTTACACGAGCAGGTACGGTCGACGCGACAATCCAAATGAGGGCCTCAGGCTTGGCCCCAGCGCCACAAATGATGCAGGAATCCTTCTCAGAGTATCACCTCTACACGCTGAACCGGCGGACCACGATTTTTGACAAGGAAACAAAGCAGGTCAGTCTGCTAAATGCGTCGCGCTTCCCCGTCGAAAAGCATTTCGTTGTGAATGGCCAATCTTATTATTACCACAGCGCGATGACGCCCGGCGCACCTCTGAAAGATCCCGTCCTTGTCTATTACCGCTTTAAGAATGAAGAAAAAACGGGGTTGGGAATGCCTCTGCCTGCCGGTACCGTGCGCGTCTATCAATCCGATTCCCACGGAGGTTCACTCTTCATCGGCGAAGACTCCATTCAGCATACGCCAAAGGATGAGGCAGTCAGCATCCACATCGGCAACGCATTCGATATCGTCGCCGAACACAAGCAGACCGATTATAAATCCCTGGGAAGCCGCTCCTGGGAGATGGAATACGAAGTCACCCTGCGGAACCACAAAGAAACGCCGGTTACGGTTGAAGTAAACGAACCCATCGGCGGCGACTGGGAGATGTTAAGCTCCACATTTCCAGCGAAAAAGACCGCCGCCTTCGCCGCGCAGTTCATGGTACCCGTGGCCAAGGACGGCACTTCCGTGCTGAAATATCGCGTCCGCGTGAAGTACTAATGTGGCCAACTGAAGGGACGCGGAGTTACTCCCGCGCCTTTTCGGCAACGAAAATCATATCCATTGAAGCGTCCGTGAGCGCCCCGCCATCGAAGTCGCCGTAGAGCGCCACGACGCGCAAACCGCACCGCGCGAGCAAATGCTCGACCTCGTAGCGAAAAAAATAGTGCATTGAGAATGCGTACACGAATCGCTCCGTGCGGCCATCCGGATGCGTCACTACATAAATCAATTCCAAATCGTTGAATTGCTCGGCGCGATGGAAGGCCACGGTGCGATCCCGCACGCTCATGCGCCGGCCATCGGACAATGGAAACTCAGGTTGATTCTCCGATTCCTGCAGGAACACAGGATCGTGCAATCGCCGCGGGTCGGTTTGGAAGCAATCCAGAATCAATTGTCCGCCGGGCGCAAGATGCCGTTCCACAGCGCGAAGGCAGGCGATTTGATCCGCGACCTGGACCAAATGCTGGAACGGGCGGAATGGAATCGTTATCAGCGGAAACTTTCGCCCGAGATCAAACGACGTCATGTCCCCCTGGATCAGTTCGACGCGGCACCGAACTTCTGCTGGCTCCAATGCCAGCTTGGCATGGAATCGCCTCAACATTTGAGGCGACAGGTCCAGTCCCGTGACTTCGAGTCCCGCGCGGGCCATGCGCAACAGGATTCGCCCCGTCCCGCAGCCCAATTCGAGGACCGGGCTGCCCTGCCTCTGTGCGGCCTGCAGATAGAACTGGCCATCCCGGCGATTGCTGTATAAGGGAAGCTGGTCGTAAAACTCCGTAAGAAAACCCGGATACAGATGGCGATCTGAATTGGCTGTCATACCCGAGTTCCAAGAGGTGAATTGAGGGAAACCACTTACGGCGCAAGAATCGCCTCGGCCTCCATCTCAATCAACATATCTGGAGAGATCAGCCGGCTGACCTCGACCATGCTGGTCGCAGGGCGGATCGCGCCAAAGAATTCTCCGTGCGCGCGGGCCACTTTCTCCCAGTCCTTTATATTTGTCACATAGATTCGTGTCCGCACCACGTCCCGCAGGCTGGCCCCGGCCTGCGAAAGTGCCGCTTCGATATTGTGAATCGTCTGGACGGCCTGCCAGTAAACGTCGCTCCCGCCGACAATTTTTCCGTCGGGCCCGGTCGCCGTTGTGCCCGAAATGTGGATCACGCCGCCCACGCGCACCGCGCGCGAATATCCGACAATGGGCTCCCAGGGCGTGCCGCTTGAGTAGTTGTGCCGAGGCATTCGTTTTCCCCCCGCGCGCATTCTACCCTATCCTCCACACTTGCCGCCGTTGCTCCGAGCGCAAGTGCAAGCCAGCAATCATAGAGATGGCCTGCATGCCGTGTTAAACTCCGAAGATTGCCGCGGTGCGCAGGTCGCACGAGAAGGAAGATCACTCAACATGAAGTGCGCCAACATTTTAGAAGCTATTGGGAAGACGCCGCTGGTGCGCGTGAACCGCCTCACCAAGGGTTTTGCCGCCGAGTTGTACCTGAAAGTCGATTACCTGAACCCGGGTGGCTCGGTGAAAGACCGCATCGGCCTCACCATGATCGACGACGCCGAAAAACGCGGCTTGCTCAAACCCGGCGGCACGATCATCGAGGGAACTTCCGGCAACACCGGCATGGGACTGGCGCTGGTGGCCGCGGTGCGCGGCTACAAAATGGTTTTCACCATCACCGACAAGCAGTCCAAGGAAAAAATTGATTTGCTCAAGGCCCTGGGCGCGGAAGTGATCGTGTGTCCCACCGCCGTTGAGCCGGAGGATCCGCGCAGCTACTATTCCGTGGCGAAAAAACTCGCGCGCGAAATTCCCAACTCGTTTTATCCCAACCAGTACGAAAACCCCATGAACCCGGAAGCGCACTACCTCACCACCGGGCCTGAAATCTGGGATGACACCGAAGGCAAGATCACTCACTTTGTCTGCGGCATGGGCACCGGAGGCACCATCAGCGGCGTGGGCCGCTACCTGAAGGAAAAAAATCCCAAGGTAAAAATAATCGGCGTCGATCCCATCGGCTCGCTCTACTACGAGTTTTTCAAGACCGGCAAAGTGGGCAGGGCCGCGACCTATGTGGTCGAGGGAATCGGCGAGGACATTTTCCCTTCGACTATGGATTTCAAAGTGCTCGACGACATTGAGCAAATCAACGACGAAGAATGCTTCGTCTGGGCCCGGCGCCTGGTGAAACAGGAAGGTATTTTCACCGGCGGCTCCGGTGGCGGCTGCTTTTCCGCGGCGTTGCGCATTGCGAAAGCCTGTAAGAAGGGCGACCTGGTTGTCGCATTTCTGCCCGACACCGGCATGCGCTACCTGAGCAAAGTCTACAGCGACGAATGGATGAGCGAGCGGGGGTATGTGGACGCCGAAGTCGCCTTGCGGGCCGGCGATGTCGTGCGCGCCAAGCACCAAAACGGCAAGGAGCGCGAATTGGTGGTCGGCCGCCCGGAGCAAACCGTGTTTCACGCCTTGCACACCATGCAGAAGCAGGACATTTCGCAGCTCCCGGTTTTCGAGGAGAAAACTCCCATCGGAACAATTTTCGAGGATCAGATCCTCAACCTCGCGCTGCAAGGGAAAGACCTGCGCAAACTGGTGATCCGCGAAGTGATGGGCAAGCCGCTCCCCGTGTTGTCCAAGGATGCGCCGGTCGAGCGCGTGACCCATCTGCTGAGCCACGAAACGCCGGCGGTGTTCGTGGAGATGGGCGACGCGCATTACGACATCCTGACCAAGTTCGACCTGATGAGCACCATCGCCAACATGGCCGAGCACATGCGCCCGTAAATCCCCGTGGTTTTCCGCGGGCAAGTACCTGAATTCACCTCACCTGATATATTAAGCAGGAACCGTGCGACACTTTGTGTCGCCTCTGTAAACTGAGATTTGATCCATGAGAATTGACGACCTAAACGCGAGGCTGCAAGCCGGCATACTCATCGCCGATGGAGCGATGGGATCGATGTTGCACGAAACCGCGGGGCCGCAGCGCTGTTTCGAGGAGCTGAACGCCACCCACGCGGAATCGGTTTTTCGTGTGCACCGCGCTTACATCGAAGCCGGCGCGCAACTGATCGAAACCAACACCTTCGGCGCGAACCGTCTGAAGCTCGCCGGTTCGGGTCTGGGCGATCAGGTCACGCGCATCAATCACGCCGGAGTGAAAATTGCGCGCGAGGCTCGCGAAGGCGCCGCGCACGAGGTGTTAATCGCCGGGTCCATCGGCCCGTCCGGCGTTTCCCGCCACATGGCCGATGTCTCCCCGGAAGAACTTCGGGCCGCATTTCGTGAGCAGGCCCAGGCGCTGGAAGAACGTGGCGTAGATCTGTTTCTCCTGGAAACGTTCACCGACCTTGAGGAATTGCTCTCCGCGGTCGAAGAGCTGCGCGCCTTTTCCAAGTTGCCCATCGTCGCGCAAATGACCTTCAACGAAGAGGGCGCGGCCACCGGCGGCGTGCGTCCCGTGGTGGCCGCGGCAAAGCTCGCCGCGCTCGATGTCCAG
>Ga0209167_10000362_pt1 | contig 36326 bp, 27 predicted proteins | sample Coa_R1_9_FD_187154 | JGI IMG/M metagenome (GOLD analysis project Ga0209167, IMG submission 187154) | Surface soil microbial communities from Centralia Pennsylvania, which are recovering from an underground coalmine fire - Coalmine... | ecosystem: Environmental > Terrestrial > Soil >...
CACTCAAGACATTGGCCATGCCGACCGAGGGTACGAACCCTCAAGCCGGAGTCAATGTCCCGGAGGTTGGCTCCGTTGGCCGGTTTTCAGGTGATCATGGATGGCCGGTTTTGGGTGTTCACCGAGGGCCGGGAGTGTGGGTAGGTTTCTAGCCAATCCTGGACTTCCATCGTTTTGATGTTCCGAACCAGCGCACAGCCCCACTTGGGCCTTATGTGCTTTTCGAAGACGCTGCGATAGACCTTTTGAGTGGGTTTTCGGCAACGCCTTGGCGCATACTCTTTCATGAACCGGTCAATAAGCGCCCCTACCGAGACTGAGTGAAACTGCTGCTGGGAAGTCTGCGCGTTAATTTTGATGCGATGGTATTCAACGGCTCTTTCCGCATCCGCCCGTGTCGGAAGTTTCTCGATCGTTCCGATCAGCACTGACTTCTGCTTCCTGTTCTCCAGCCAGCGGAATTGCCAAACGTCCGGCCCTTTTCTTCCGCCTTCGGAGCATCCAATTCCCGTACTGATGATGGATTTTCAAGACTCGGGCTGCTTGCCGGCTGGTTAGCAGTGCTTCCATGGCGGGTGATTCGCCGGGGAGGTGAGCTTGACTCTCCGTAGTTTTTCGCGCTGTGGGCCGGCTTCTGCCAGAAGGACGCTTGGAAGTGGCCGACTCCTGAGGTTGAACAATGGCGAGTTGTTCCATGGTTGACCCTCTTATTAGTGTGCTTGATTTGAGAAACTGCTGGCGACCACGTAGCCATCACCCGACTCGTTACCTCGCAGTGGAGAGTCGCCCGATCCTGGAGGCTCGATACGCAGCTAGGCTGCCCTGGAATAAGCAAAGCGCAAGAGCTGGACCGCCTCCTTGTATTTGGCGTTGTGTGCCTATCCACGATCTCCTGGGCCTTCTGGATGGTCATCTTGTCGCGCCCCAGGATGCAGAGCATGTCAATCAAGATGGCCTGACTGGCCCTGGTTTCCTCCTGATTCCGACTGAAAGGAGCTGGCCCCGGCGTCTCGCAGCCAAGGCCAGAAGCACGTCGCGGCATGGAAGCGCTTCTCTTGGTTCGGACTTTGGAGGTTCTTTCGACGTGCTGGTTGAAACAGTAGAGCGGGCGGGCGCCAGCTCGGGCTTACATTTCCCCCAAGTAAGAGCCAACAGCGGCAAACTATTAGCGGCCTAGGATTTCATTTTCACCTGGGCTAAAACGGGAATTTGATTTCTCACTCAAGGAAATCCGCGGACCGGCCTAGAGAGGGACGGGGTGGTCAGCAAGAGGATGAGTGTGTCGAAACGGTAGTTCTCAGACGTCGCGCAACCCATTGATCTGACGCGGCAGCTTATTCCCACTTCCTGCTGTTTCGAAACCGCAGGGTTGTGGCTCGGCCGGGGTCACGCCTAGATCGCCGATTCGTGAAGCCGCCAATCTCCGGTGGCGGGGGGTTGCACCTACTCGCGGAAATCGCGCGTCTGCATGGGCTTAAGGGGTGATTTCAAGCCTGGGACAATTGTGCCAACTTGCGTGAACTCGCCCGCCCGGGACGCATGGAGGAAATGTCTCGCTGGCGACGGTAGGCTGGTCGACCTGAAGCTGATCGAACCCGATCCCTCGACCTTATCGTTACGGCTCACGCGCCCCTTCATTGACGTACGAAGATAATCGGTATGTTCAACAGGTGCGGACCTTCCGGAAAATCACGGTTGTCCGTCGAGACGGTTCGTTGGAACCGGGAGGTTACCCCGGGGGCGACGTTACGAATGTCACCAGAAGAACTTCAGTCCAAACTGAATCACCCGCCCGGGATTGGCGCCCTGAAGGGTTCCAAAGGCGGCGCCATCGGTTACGCCGGTATCCGGTTGTTTGAAACTCACCTGATTAAAGGCGTTGAAGAACTCCGAGCGGAATTCGAACCGGTACCGCTCTTTGAAAGGGAAGTCCTTCAGGATGGCGAAGTCAGTGCTGTTCAAGGCGGGCCCCGAAAGGATGTTTCGACCTGTTGCGCCGTAGGTTCCCAACAAATTGTATTTGATCCCAAAGGGCGTGCAGTTCTCCTGTTCAATAACCTGGGCATTCCCGGGCTGCGGAACGAACGAGCAGGTGGGATTAATGAAGGCGCCCGTGTTGAAGAACTGATTGATCATCGCGGAACGGCTGGGATGACTCACGGGAATGGCTTGGCCGGTGGGGAAGGCGTGCTGCGGCGCAAGGGTGCCATTCACGGCCACGTCGAGGCCGTTGGTGAAGGTCACGGGCATCCCGCTTTGGATGGTTGTGATGCCGCTGAAGCTCCAGCCTCCCAGAAGCACATTCTGCCAATGCTCACTGAACTTCACCGGCGGCGACCAGAGCCAACTTGCCACGAAGGCGTGCCGGCGATCAAAATTCGCGCGCCCGCGAATGCTGCGCAGACTGAACGGGTTGGAGACGCAACCGCAGGCCTCGCAGATCGCCGAGCACATATCGAGGGTTTTGGAGAGGGTGTAGGACGACGTCACCGACAATCCCCGGCTCATGCGCCGAGTCAATTGCGCTTGAAAACTGTGGTACCAACTGCGGAAGTCGTTCCCCAGGGTCCAACTCAGGGGCGACAGAATGCCAGGTTCAAACAGGGCGCGGTCATTAACGTTGGACGGGTTGGAAACCGTGTTTTCGGTGCCCGACGCAGCGTCATAAACTGTTCCGGGGATGAAGCGCGCGGGGTTGAAGTTTCGGAGGTTGTTGAGCTTGGTCCCGATATTCCCGATGTAACCTAACTCCAGCATCGTGGCCGGCGTGATCTGCCGCTGGATCTCCAAATTCCAGGCCTGGACATAAGGTGTGCGCAATCCGCCGTCGAGGAAGAAACCAAATACCGGGAGTGGGAACAGGGGACAATTTACGCCCGGAGGACCAGGAATCGGCACGCAGCCGAACCTGCCCGTTAAGACTGCGGGTGGAGCAACGGTGCCCGTGGAAGCGAACGGATCCGTCCAATTGCCGTTGAACACGTTAACCACTCCGGAGTAGGGCGCGTTCTGTTGGGCTTCGGAGTCCGCGTTGATCTGATTGAAGAAAACACCGTAGCCGCCCCGCACACTGGTCTTCCCGTCGCCGAAGACGTCCCAGGCAAACCCCAACCGCGGTGCAAGACTGAGCCATTCGGCAGGAACAATGGTTCGGGGGATGCCGGGGTCTCCCGGGAAGACGATGCCCGGTGGCGCATCGGGTACCACTTTGGATTGTGCGCCGATTTTGATGGTATCAATGCGGTTGTGTTTATCGTACCAGAACAGGTTGGGCTCCCAGCGCAAACCGTAGGTGAGCGTCAAGCGAGGGGTTGCCTTGAACCGGTCCTGAAAGAAAAAGCTCGGCGCCGTGGTGACGTCGTCATTGTCGGCGAGCCCGAAAGAAATGCCCAGCGAGCTGAACGCGCCGAGCAGGTAGTCGGCAAAGGCATCATTGGAGCGTGACCCAGTGAAGTTAAAACCGGGCGTCCCGATGAAGCGCTGGAGGAAGTGGAGTTTCAACACCTCCCCTCCCATTTTGAGTTCATGGCGGCCATGGATCCAGGTGAGCGTGTCGCGAACCTGGAAATTATTGTTTTTGAATGAGTTAAAGCCATTACCCTGAAGGCTGAAGCTCCCCGATACGCTCACCCCCAGCACCCCGTTGGGAGAGTATTGCGGCATATTGATTCCCACGTTGGCAGGGGAGTCCGTGCGATTAAGGTGGAACGAAGAGCTGGTACGCAAGAATGCGACCACGGCCTGGTTCACCAAGTTAGGTCTGAACGTGTACGTGTCATTCAGGGCGATGCTGTCCGTTTCCACGGGTGTCGCCGCGCTGTCGTATCCGGCGATATTGCCACCGCCCGGAAATGCCGTACTGCCGGCATTGTGGTCGACAAAAACGTGTCCGAACAGGGATTGTTTCGGGCTCAGATTAAGATCGATGCGGCCCAAATACATTTCATCATTGACCGGGCTAGAACCTAGAGACACGACGCTTCCCGAAGGGCTGACCGGCACGTACTTGAGAAGATTTGTGGAAGGTGCGGTGATGCAACTCGGATCGATAATATTGTTCGCCACGCACGGAGCGCCCCCGGGCGTCGTGAACGGCGCGCCGGTGTTGGGGTTGACGGGATTGGACAGAACGGTCCCGGGCAATAGGTCCGTGAAGTTGCCGCTGCGTTCCGCCGCCGAGGGTACCAGCGTCAACTGGGCGACTCCCTGGGGGCGGTTCCGCAAGCCCTGGTAGGAGCCGAAGAAGTAGGCCTTGTCTCGTTTGATCGGGCCCCCGACCGCCCCGCCGTATTGGTTTTCTTTGATGGCCGGCACCGTCGGTGCGAAGAAATTGCGGGCGTTCAGGGTGTCATTGCGGACGAATTCCCAAACATCGCCATGGAGGTCATTCGTTCCGGCGCGCGCTACCACCGTCGCTTGGGAACCGGAGTTGCGTCCGAATTCCGCATCGAAATTGGAAGTTAGAAGCCGAAATTCCTGTACCGCATCGGGAGGTGGAAAATTCATTCCCGTATTGCGTGAGGGGTTGTTAAAGAACGACCCGTCGAAGGTATAGAGGTTCATGTTCTGGCGGCCACCGTTGGTGTTCATCATCGGCCCCGCCCGCGCACTCGACAGTGATTCGGGAGCCAGCACGTTCAGGACACCGGGAACGAGTTCGGCCAGGCTCATGACATTGCGGCCGTTGAGCGGAAGGTCCACGATCCGGCGATCGTCCACCAAACTCGAGATGGCTCCGGAAGTCGTGTCAACCAGCGGCGCCTGAGCGGTGACGCTTACCTCTTGCGTCATAGTTCCCACCACCAAGGTGGCATCCACGCGCAGATTCTGTCCGACCGTGAGCGTCAGGCTGGTCTGAACGCTCCGCTGAAAGCCCTCCTTCTCAACGGTCAGTGTGTATTCGCCGGGGTCCAGGGCTGGAAAGCTATAGAAGCCTTCACCGTTGGTTTCCGTCGGGAAGGCCGTGCCGTGCTGTACGTGGGTTGCGGTCACTTTGGCTTGCGGAACGTTCGCGCCGCTGGAGTCCTTGACGTACCCGCTCATCGTGCCCGTGGCCTGAGCCCGCAGGATGACCGGCGAAATCAGGATCGCGATCAACAGCGCCGCTCCGATCACGAAGTTCGACAGCCCTCGCCCAGCCTTCTCCATTTCATCCTCCAGAATATCAGCCAGCGGCCTTGACAACCTGCTTCAGCTTTGGAAGGCAGTTTTTCGTGAATTAGGAAAAATTACGCTCTTTTTTCGTCCCGAGAAACAAGCTACACCGACCCTCCCTTACTGTCAAGGACGCCACAACGACAAGAACAAAAACCACCAGCGCACACTTCTAACGAGGCAAGAAGGCGGACATTTCTAAAGAGCTTTGACAATCGGTCGAATCAGTGTTGAAACGATAGGGGAAGAGAAGTACGATTTCAGGGAGAGACTCAAGGGAGCCGCAACGCCGGCCACTCAACGGAGCGATGAACCACAAGCACGCAGGATGCTTTGCCGCAGTAGCCGCATTCACAGCCTTGATCGCTTGTGTAACCCCGCCCCTCTGCGCCCAGGAACAGGACGCAGAAGGGGCGCCGGGGTGCTACCTGGCCGGTGGCATTGACGCCTTTGAGCATGGAGACCTGGGTCTGGCCGAGCGGAAATTCCGTAGAGCCCTCAAAGCGTTTCCAGAGTTGCTCGAGGCGCGGGAGAATCTGGCCATCACCCTGGCTCGCGAGGCAAAGCTGGACGAAGCCGTGGCGGAGTTCGGCGGGATTCTGGCGGACCGCGCCGATTGGCCGGAGGCGCACTACAATTTGGGCTTGGTGCTGCTCGAGGAAAACGACCTTAACGGCGCTCAGCAGCATTTCCGCAAGGCCGTGGAACTGAACCCCGCTTATCCCGAGGCGCACAACAGCCTGGGATTGACTTTAGAGAAACAAGGGAATACGGAGGGAGCGTCGGAGGAATACCGCGCCGCGATCAAGTTCAATCCGCAGTACGCGGAAGCGCGAAACAACCTGGGACAACTGCTGGCGGGGAAGGGGGAGACGGACGCGGCAATTGGCGAGTTCCGTGAGACCGTCGCGATGCGACCCGATTTCTCCCCCGCTCACCTGAACTTAGGCTCGGCCTTGTGGAAGAAGCACGAACTGGAAGCGGCGGAGTACGAATTTCGCACTGCGGCCGGCCTGGGCAGCGCGGAAGCGCAGATGCGCTTGGGCGCCGTGCTGGGGGAAGAAGGCCGGCTCGAGGAAGCTTTGGTGGCCCAGCGAAAGGCGGTCAAACTGCTCCCCCAGGATGCCGAAGCCCACTTTTTACTCGGCGGAGGTTTACAGCAGAGCGGCGACTTGGCGGGCGCGACCCAGGAATTTCGCCAGGCAGCAAAACTCGATCCCGGCTGGGTGGATGCTCAATTGAATTTGGGAATCGCCTTACGCCGAATGGGCGATCTCCAAGGCGCTTTGGACGCCCTGCGCGGCGCCGGAAACTTGGCCGCCTCAAGTCCTGACATCCATTACCAACTCGGGCTTACTTTGCGCCGAATGAGAGAGTGGACAGAGGCGGAAAACGAACTGCGACGCTCCATATCCCTGCAGCCGAACAACGCGCAAGCTTATTACGTCCTGGGTCAGACGCTCGAGCAAATGGGTAAACACTCGGACTCCGTCGCTGCCTTCGCGGAGGTCGAACGCCTGCATCGCTCGAGCGTTGACTATGCGCAAGCCGTCATCCAATACAACCTGGGCATGCAGGAACTTGGAAAAGGCGACCTTAGCGCGTCGCGCGAGGCTTTTAAGGCTGCCTTATCCCGGTGGCCGGATTTTCCCCAGGCACACACCAATCTCGGCGGGGTCCTGCTGAAGCTTGGCGACGTGAAGGGCGCGATTGGCCAGCTTCGCGCGGCCATCGACTTGAATCCGGACGAGGCTCGCGCCTATTTCAACCTGGGCTTGGCTCTGGCGAAGGACGGCGACCCAGAGGGCGCGAAAAATGCGCTCGACCACGCTCGGCAACTAGATCCGCAGCTTGAGGTCTCCAGAATCCCGTCAAGCCCTTGAGGAAGCGGCAGGGGAAGACTGGCTAATACGACAGCTTCCCGCGTGCGCGAGGATATTTCCGTGAATCGACGCTGTTTCATGGCGCTTCTCAGTAGCGGTTTGCTCGTTCCACCAACCCTGAAGGCGGAGCATCACGTCATTTCCGCGGACCCCCTGGAAGTGGAATTTGAATTGAGCTCGCTCCAGGGGCGATATACCTCGGTCGAAGATTTCTATGTACGCAATCACTTTGCGACGCCGGCAGCCGTCGAGGCTGCGACTCTAAGAATCGAAGGCGAAGTCGAGAAGCCTCGGGAGTTCGCGCCGCGCGACCTCGCGATGTTGCGCGAGCGGAGATTCGGTGCGGTGCTGGAATGCGCGGGGAACCGGGTTGGCGCGACCGGGTTGATCAGCAACGGCGCCTGGTCCGGTTGGCCGCTGAAGGACGTCCTTATGAGGGCCCGGCCGACCCGCGCGGCGGCGCATCTCCACCTCTTCGGCCGTGATGGCTACAAGCGCAGCGTCTCCCTGGAGCGGGCGCTGGCAGACGGAATTCTGGTGACGCGCCTGAATTCGCGCCCCTTGACACTCCGGCACGGGGCGCCCTGGCGGGCGCTGCTTCCTGGCTCGTATGGAATGGACTCGGTGAAATGGCTGGAGCATATCGTGGTGGCCGCCGCTCCCTTGCTGCCCGAAGGCGGGGCGTATCAGCAAACCCGGCAGACGCATTCCGGGGAGCTCGACCGGCAACTGTTGCCCCGAGTTCAGGTGAAGTCGGTGATCGTCGATCCCCGGCAGGGGGCAGTCCTGCGCCGAGGGAGAGCGGAAATTCGTGGCCTCGCCTGGTCGGGAGCGGGGAAGATTGACTCTGTTGAGGTGAGCGCCGACAGCGACAGCACTTGGCGAACCGCGATGCTGGGCTCAGTTGAGGACCTTGAGTGGGTGGTCTGGAAGGCCTCCTTGGAGTTGACTCAGCCGGGCGCCATTGAACTTGTCGCACGGGCGAAGGATGGCCGAGGTCAGGTGCAGCCGGCGGAGCGCGATCCCGCGCGATTAGACGGATACGCGAACAACTGGTATCATCGCGTCCGCTGCGTGGTGGTTTAGGGAGCAACAACAATCAGGTCCCCCGCGTTTCTTTACATTGCAATAGCGATTCTGTGGGTTCCCGTTCCAGGAATCACCCAGGGGAATTCCCAGAAGGCGGCCCATTCCCGCACCGCTCACTCCACGGGCGCCAACTGGCACTTGAAGGGCGAGGGGGTGGTCTGCTGCCCTTGCGCCGTCCCCTGCCCCTGCCGCACGAACGCGGGGTCAACCTACGGGCATTGCGAGGCAACCCTCTACCTGCACGTCCGCGAGGGATACTATGGAAAAGTCGGCCTGAGTAACCTGAACGTTGTGGACACGAGTGGACCATGCGGCATGAGTTACGAGAAGCTCTCTGCCATCTATATGGACCGTGCGACGCCGCCGGATGTCGAGGAGGCGTTCTTACAGTTGCTGGCGAGTTTCTCCGCGACCGGGACCACCGAATTTCCTTACGTGCGTGAAGTTCCCATCCACGCGCAGGTCACTGACGGCCACCTCTTCCGGGTTTCGATTCCGGAAATCCTGGAAATGGTTGTGGATCGCAACTGGGGCCGGGCGGAACCTCCCCTGCCGGCCTACGCCGCCCAGGACCGTTTCGCGAACGCTCTCGAGTACGCGCAGAACATTCGCTACCGCATGCACGACGAGGGGGCCAAGCTCGATTTCGATTACAGCCGGCGGCAAGCGAATTACCGGTCGATCGACCTCGACGCCGCCGACTACCGAACGCGACGGATGCTCGTTCAATACCTGGATGGCAGCGGCTGGTTCAACACCGCCATGCTTCGGATCATTAACGAACAGCGCCTGCTGCTTCCCGACCTCGAGGCCATTCGGCGCGAAGTCGCGCGCCTTCGGCAGGCGCGCGGAGGATCGCAGTGAGGTCGCGGTTCCGCTCTGCCGTGCCGCTGATCGGGGCGCTCCTGTTTCTGGCTCCGGCTCGCTCCGTGCCGGCACAATCCCCGCAGGAGATGCTCCAGGAGGGTAGGGCAGCGCTCCAGGCCAATGACTTCAAACGTGCCGAGAAGATTTTCGCGGAATTGCTCAAGAAAGACCCCTCGGCCGCAAACTACGGTTATCTCGCCATTGCGGAATTGTCGGCGGGAGACGCCGTCCAAGCGATCGCGCACTTCAAGCAATCCCGGCAATTGGGCAATGATTCTGCAAGCCTCCATTATCACTGGGGACTGGCATATCTCGAGCACAAGGAGCAGAATTCCGGCATCCGCGAACTGTATGCGGCCCTCAGCAAAGATCCAAGGCTTTTTGAGGCTGATACCGCGCTCGGCATCGCACTGGTCAACGCCGGGCGCGCCAAGGAAGCGGTAACCTATCTTGAGCAAGCGCGCGCGCATTTCCCCAAAGATGCGGAGATTCGCGCCAGCCTCGTGCGGGCGGAATTCGAGGCCGGTGAAACCTCCCAGGCGCTGACCGGCATCGACGAGGCTGTGGAAGCCATCCCCGAAAATTCTCGCCTTGACGCGACCTTGGCGTTCCTGTGCTTGCATCATCGCCAGGCGCAGAAAGCGCGCCTGCTGCTGGAAAACGCCAGCGAATTGAATCCGCAGGATGCCACGCTAAAGCTGCTGCTCGCCGACGCCAGCCTCAAGGCGGGCGAACCCGCTGAGGTTTTGGCGGTCCTAAAAGGCCTTCCCGAGGAGGCGGGTGGCCCAGGGGAACTGGCTTTCCTGCGGGGCAGTGCGTATTTGCTGGCGGGTGACAACCAGCAAGCCGCTCCTTATCTGTCTGCGGCGATCACCGCCGACCCGACGAATGTCACCTACCTGTTTGGCTATGCCGGCCTGCAAGCGTCAGAGCAACTGTACTCCGACGCTCTGGCCACGCTCGCTAAGGCGCGCCAACTCGATTCACAAACGGAGAGCATTCCGTATCAAATGGCCGTGACCTACGCGCTGATGCGCCGTTACCCGGAAGCCACGAAGGCTTGTGAAGAAGCTCTCCGCCTTACCCACGAACCCGACGAGGTCTACTTCCTGCGGGGTGTAATCCAGCTCGAGCAAGGGGATTTTCGGGCGGCGGAGGAATCCCTTCGCCAGGCAGTGGCCCTGAATCCGCGCGTGGCGTCCTACCACGCGGCCCGAGGCGTGGCCCTGTTTGAGTCGGGGAACCTCGCGGAGAGTCATCAAGAACTGGATAAGGCCCTGGCTCAAGACGCGCAGGCTGCCCAGGCATACCTCTGGCGGGCTCGGGTGATGGTGAGGCAAGGCCAGACCGCCAAAGCGCTCGCCGATTACGAAACCTACACCGCGCTCGCACCGGATACCGCCAAGGCTTTCGAGGAGGAGGCGGCTCTCTATCGCCAGGCTGGCCAGGCAGAGAAGGCCGCGGCCGCCCACACCAAGTACGTGTCGTTGAAAGCCGAAAAGGGCGAAGCTGAACGGGACCCCTCTTTCCTCGACCAACTTTGGCTCGCACGTCTCCGCGAGGGCCTGGGGCAGGTGGGTCTCGGCCCATAGGGTCAGAGTGAGCGCGAAAGAAAGAAATTCAATCCCACAGTGGCATAAAACGAACAACCTGTTATCATTCGCCCTCCTTATCAACTGGCATTGGCTGGTCAGAGGAAACAGTTTCGGGGTGGGGAGAGTTGCATGGGATTACCTATCAGGCGTTTTGCCCTCTTGGGAACATTCGCCATTGCGTCCGTCTGCCTGGCAGGCACGCTTCGAGCCGCCACGGCCTCGCCACTTTTTGCGCGGGGCTATACGGTGATTCCCGAACCGCAGAAGGTGACGCTGGGCGACAAGGACTTCGAAGTTGCGGCTCCCTGGCGATTGGAGTTAGGGCCGGGAGTCAGGGCAGCTGACGTCGCCGTCGCAAGCCTGAAGGAAGACTTGCGAGAGCGATTCCATTTGGGCTTGTCTGAAGCGAAGGGGGAGCGCGGGACCAGCCTGAAGTTGGCGATCGATGCGCACGCGGTCGAGGTAGGAGAGTCTACGGACCGGGAGAAGTCCGCTCTGGCCGAGCAAGCCTACCGGATGGAAATGACTCCGGCAGAGGTCACGATTACGGGGAACAGCCCGGCGGGCCTATTCTATGGTGTGCAAACGTTGGTGCAGTTGCTGAAGCCGCAGGCGGGGAAGCTGTGGTTGCCGGAAGGTGAGATTGTCGACTGGCCGGACCTGGACCTTCGCGTGATCTACTGGGACGATGCGCATCATCTGGAGCACCCGGAGGTGTTGAAGGCGGCGGTGCGGCGGGCGGCATTTTACAAGATCAACGGATTCTCGATCAAGCTGGAAGGGCATTTTCAGTACAAGCACGCGCAGCCCATCGTGGAGCCCTACGCGATGACCCCGGCGGAGTTGCAGCAATTGTCGGACTACGCGCTGAAGTACCACGTGCAGTTGATCCCCTACCTCGACGGACCGGCACATGATGCGTTCATCCTGAAGCATCCGGAATACGCGGCGTTGCGGGAATATGCGGAGAGCAACTACGAGTTCTGCCTGGCCAACCCGGAGACCTACAAACTGTTCTACGGGATGTTCGATGATCTGCTGGAAGCGACGAAGGGGAGCAAGTACTTCGTGCTCTCGACCGACGAGCCCTACTTCGTGGGAACCGCCCAAAATGCGCAGTGTGATGAAGTCTCGCGCGCCAAGGAGCTTGGAAGCAACGGCAAGCTTCTGGCGGAGTTCGTCACCAAGACAGCGGGTCACCTCCACGAGCGGGGCCGTCGGGTAATTTTCTGGGGTGAGTATCCGCTCGAGCCCGGCGACATCACCGACTTGCCAAGCTACTTGATCAACGGGGAAATCTATGGCCCCAAGTTCGATCCTGTGTTCAAGACGCGCGGCATCCGTCAGTTGATCTTCACTTCCACGGTGGGATGGAAGGAGTTCCTTTTCCCGGATTACTATCTTCGTCCCTCGGAGCACGCGCTCCCCGGGCCGTCCGGCGGTGCTTACCAGCCGGCGGGACAGGGACCGGGAAACGTCGCCCAAATGTTCAACTTGATTTCCTTTACTTCCGAGCGCGAACTGGCCGACCTCACGGGCAGCTTCGTGGCCGGATGGGCGGACACCGGCTTGCACCCGGAAACGTTCTGGCTGGGATATGCGACCGGATCGGCTGCGGCGTGGCGGCCTGGCTCACCCGAGCCCAAGGAGCTGATGGCCTCATTCTACAAGCTGTTCTACGGGCCAAGCGCGGTGGGTATGGGTCGCCTGTATCAGCTTATGAGCGAGCAGGCGCAGTTCTGGAAGGAGAGTTGGATCGCCGCGCCCTCGAGCGCGCGCACGCCCATTTGGGGCGACTACCCGCTCGAGATCTTCACGCCTCCCCACCCGGCCGAGGACCAGACGTTGCCTCTCCTGCCCGTTCCTTCTCCCGACCTTCTGGCGCCGGGCTATGATTGGGCGCAGCAGAATGCGCGACGCCTTCAGCTCGCGTCCGAGCTACTGGCCCGGAACGACGAGCTGCTCGACTTACTCCACCAGAACCTCGAGCGTGTGGAGTTCAACCGCTACAACCTCGAAGTCTATCTCGCCATCGCCCAGCTTTACCGGCAGAACTTGCAGATGCTCCTCGAGATGGACCAGATCAACGCCGCGCTCATGCGCGCGCAAGCCGCCGCCGGCAGAGCGCAGCCTACACGCGCAGTTGCCGCCGTGGACTCGGCCCTGAACACTGCCGAGGACATCTGGCAGCAACGAAACGCGGCGCTTCACGACGCCGAGGAGACCTGGTACAAGAACTGGTATCCGCGCGTCGCCGAGGCCAACGGCCGGCGCTACCTCGACAAGGTGGATGACGTGAAGGATCACTTGCCGGTCCGGACGGTTGACATGAGCTACCTGGTGTATCGCGAGCTGCTTTATCCGCTCGGAGAATGGGCTGACCAGGTCCGCGCGGCACGCAACCATTACGCTCAGGCCCACAACCTTCCAGCCAGAAATGACCGGTTCGACTGGAAAGACACCAAGACCATCCGCCGCGTGGATCACCCGAGCGCAGAAGATGAGGACTGAGGCGTCGTGCTGACTTCAATTCTCACCGGCCGAATATCCTCGCGACTGGCCGGGAAACGGCCCCGCGCGCTTGAACTAGGGAGGTTTCTCCCATGCCGGACCGAATGGAACTCCACTGCAACCTGAAGCGTCCCCGTGTGGACAGTCGCCTGGGTTGTCGATTTCTCTTGCTTCTGGTGTGCGCCAGAGTCGCCGGCGCCGAGCAGCCTGCCAGCCGGTGGATCGAGCTGCGGCGGGACGAAAGAGGGCCCGGCGCGGGAGCGCGGTACGCTATGTCCCCGACGCCCATGCCTTCTTCCTTTGGGGATTCTTTGACGATGATCCGGACCTCCTCGAGGAGCATCCGTTGATGGAAGTCCCCGAATACGACATGGTGACGTTCGATCCTGATGTGGGCCGCTGGACAAACCATCTGCCCAAGGAATGGCAAGCGGACTGGAGCAAGAAGCTTCCCCTGGCATACATCCCCCGGACTTAGGGTGGGAAAGTGGCCGGCTACACGGGTACCTGGGTCTTTCGCGGCGAGGACTGGCGAAGGTTGAATCTGAAAGTCGAACCTCCGCCGAGCATGAACACGCGCCTGGTGTGCGATACCAGGAACAACGTTATGGTGCTCTTCGGCGGAGACAACCAACACGAGTACCTCGCGGATACCTGGCTCTTCGACTTGAAGACCGAAACATGGCGCCGCGCAAACGCGCCAGGCTGGCCGGCCGCGCGCGCCGGTCATTTCACGGTTTACGATCCGGAAACGGGTTGGGTAATCATCGGCGGCGGCTATAATCGCCACGACTCTCACGGACATGTGGGGCTACGACCCCGCTCAGGACCGATGGCAAAAGCTCGCCGGTGAGGTCCCGACGGGCTTTACATCTCGGCCGACTATGCGCCGGACAAGAACTTAATCCTGTTGGTGGCCAACACCCGCAAGCCCGGCGACACCATGACCTGCAACGTCCTCTACCCAGTGCGGACCACTTACGTCTTCACGGTTGACAAGGAGAGAATCCTCGCTCCGGAATCGCCCGTCGAGCCCCAGCAGCCCATGTTGAAATACGCCTCAAACGAGAGTCGCAAAAGCACGAAAACTGCTGCCGGGCAGGCGCCGACTCCGAAGCTCAGTGAACTGCCGGTGAACCGATGGACCGAACTCGGCGGGTCAAACGGGGCAGCGCCGTTGCGCACCTGGGGCTCAGCGACGTTTGACACGGACCGCGGCAGGATCTTGTATTGGGGCGGCGGTCACTGCGGTTATGAAGCCAACAATGTCGATGCCTTCGATGTCGCCTCGCAAGCGTGGCAAAGCCTGGGGTTGGCGGAGTCTCCCGAAAGGCTTTGGGATCATGGGGTGCGCGCAGCGGGCGTAACCTTCGCAGGCGCGCCTGGACCGAGCACGGTCGCCGGATCTATGCCTATGACCCCGTAAGCCACAAGTTAATCATGGTGCGTACGATTCGATTGACCACCGGCTACGAGCCGCCCGCCCTCGCCGGGTTCTCTCCCGACCGCTCCGTCGCCGCGGACGCCCTCCTCAACCCGCCGTCTTCGTACACCCTACACCACTTGGAGCTTCGACCTCGCCACCGGGCGATGGCAGTTGCTGGGTGGGGCGCCCCTTGGCTTGGATACGCTCCTGACCACACGGCACGGCGTGATGGGAGTGAACGTTCACTGGCAGTCCCGGCTCAATGACGCCGGGTATCTACTGCCCTATCGGCCTTCACAGCCCTACGACACGTCGATCGATTTGTTCGACGTCCAGCAGCTGCACTGGACGCGGATGGACACGCCTCAGCCTTCCCCTCAGAACCTCTACGAGATGACGAGCCTGGCCTACGATTCCGAGCGCGACCGCGTGATCCTGCACGGTGGCGGAGAGAAGCAGCGACGAGTTGTGGGCGTTTGAGTTTTCCACGCGGCGCTAAAGGAACTTACAGCCGAAGGTGCTCGATCCGCCCGGCGGGGCGCCGCCCATCTGCGCTCGGGAAGCGGCTTACCTCCCGAACCTGGACGTCGTCCTAGTGTTTCGGCCGGACGGGGAACGACCCATCGAAGCTTGCTTTGTTTGCGTATCGGGCCCGGGACAACTCTTGGACTCAGTTGAACGTCCCGATGCCTCACGGCGCCGGCCTGGGCGAGTACAACGAGAATCGCGCCATGGTGTACGACGCGAAGCACGACGTGGTGCTGTTGGTGCTTGGGGCAGGCAGCGACGAGGGTAAGGCCGTCGTTTACGACATGCGCTATCAGCCCGAGGCGGGGAATCCGAGAACGCGCGGCGGTAATTGATTCCTTGCGGTGACCACGGCTTATGCAGCCATAACTCCGAGATTAACCTTTGTCCCTCACCGGAAACAGGCTTCCACAGATAATTCCAATGGCTGGCGACCTGCGCCGGTCTCTTCGGCCGCGCTCAGTGGTACCGGGATTCTAGGATGATGTAAAGCCCGCCCTTGTGTCGGCACAATCGTCCCAGGAGTGTTCTCTTCAAGATAGGCCCGAGAGTGACCTGAGTGGGTCGGAGGATACTTGCCGGAGTTAAGTTAATTTTGGCCCGGGCCCGCGGGATCGAGCCGAGTTGGTCGAGTGCCCTGCGGAATGAGAAGCCGGTTTGGGAATGGGGATGAGAATTTCGCACGCGTTCAGGCAACATTCGGGGGTGCACTTCTGTCACAAACAAACGTCGGGATTCCGTCCAAACTCTGGTCCTTATACGGGCCCGCCCATGGGCCGAAACCATTTCTTTTCGACCCAGGAGAATCCTGCCCGCCCCGAACTCGGCGGGCCATGCGATATCTGACGGAGTTGGATGATCTCTAGAGATGGCCGCTGCTGCGTGTAAAAACCCTCAGGGATATTTTAGGCACGCCACTCTGGAGTGGAAGCTCGATAAGATGGGCCGACGTGGTCACCGCCTTGTTCAGCGCGCAACGAGTCCGGACCTTCTGGCCGCTTCGCCTGTTGTCAGCCGGGTTGAAGAGAGTACCGGCATGATACGGCCTATGGAGGGCCGGCGGCCCAGAGAATGCCAGGATGTTCTTGCAAACGGTGCCGGTTGGCGTCGTGAAGGCCGACGCTCCATGCAACGCAGGCCCTAGGCCACAGAGCTTTGGTCGCTGCTGACAGCTTCCGAAAAGACACAACTACGAGCCTTGCCCTCGAACACTTGCCTCTCGCTTTCGGCCACTCTCGGTTTGGTACTGGTTCTAACTGGACCAGTGCCCCTCGCTTTCGGCCAGTTGACAACCTCGGAATGCGCGTGGTAAGTTATCGCCACATCAAGGTTCCGGGGGACCAAGCAGGTCTCTCCGTGCAGCGCATCTGCGCGGTTCGGCATCTTGAAGGGGGAGAGCAGCTAACGTTGCGGACGATCAGTCCGCGCCGATTTACAGTACAGGTTACTCTCTTTCTCCGGGATGTCTTAACAGACTCACAAATTCGTGCTCCGAGGGACTCAAGTAAGCCTTCACGTAATTGACTCTCTTAATCTCAAAGATCCTGCAGCCCGGAAACGAAACTTGTTGTGATTCCGAACAATGGACGGTGACCATGGGCGCGAAGGGTAGTGAGAGGCAACAACAAGGGGTCACGCTTTGGTTCACGGGCCTGCCTTGCTCCGGCAAGAGCACGGTGTCTCATCTTGTGGCGGAGCAACTGTGCAATTGGGGATCCAAAGTCGAACTCTTGGACGGAGACATCGTGCGCCAGAACTTAACGAAAGGGCTGGGCTTCAGCAAGGAAGATCGCGACGAAAATATACGGCGAATCGGGTTTGTCTGTCACCTCCTGACGCGCAACGGTGTTATTGCCATCTCGGCAGCCATCTCACCGTATCGAGCCGTTCGGGAAGAGGTGCGCCGTGTCATCGGGTCCTTTCTTGAGATCCATGTTGACTGCCCCCTTGAAGTGTGCATCCAGCGCGACGTCAAAGGCATGTACAAGAAAGCTCTGGCCGGGGATTTGCCGCATTTCACCGGCGTTTCCGATCCTTACGAAGAGCCTTTGAAGCCCGACCTGGTCTTGCTCACCCATAAGGAAACGCCCGACGAGAGCGCGAAAAGGGTTCTGAATTTGCTGATCGCCTCCGGGTATCCGGCTCGGGAGATTCTGGCGCGGAAGGAGCGACCGGTGAAGCCTGCGGACGGGGACGGTCTCCGCTTCATCGCGGGACGCGAAAGAACGTCGCTAAGCGCCGAAGAACAATGATTGACCTGCACACGCACACTACAGCTTCGGACGGAACCTTAACACCGCAAGAGCTCGTGGATCTCGCGGCGGCTAAAGGCGTGCGCGCCCTCGCCCTGACTGACCATGACACCGTTGCGGGCATCGCCACAGCTCTGGAGTGTGGCAAAGAGCGCAGGGTAGAGGTCATTCCAGGGATCGAACTCGCCGCGAAATGGAACGGTGTCGGCCAGATGCACATCCTTGGTTACCACATCGACCGGGACAACACTCGGTTCACAGACCGGTTGTCCTGGCTCCAGGCGCGGCGTCGCGAGCGCGGAGAGAGAATCGTCAGCCGACTCAATGAACTAGGCGTTCCGATCTCATGGGAGCGAGTTGAACAGCTTGCCGGTACAGGATCGGTCGGTCGTCCCCACGTGGCCCGGGTCCTTCTCGAGTCAGGTCAAGTCGAGACGATCTCGGAAGCGTTCAGCCGATACCTTAGCCCCGGGGCACCAGCCTATCTCGAGAAAGTCGAAATGGCTCCTGCCGAGGCCATCGAACTGATCCGCACTGCGGGTGGGGTTGCTGTCCTCGCACATCCCTCCACGCTCAAGTTAACCGGCTCGAAATTGGAGGCTTGCGTCGAGCACTTGGCCACCCTGGGCCTGGCTGGCATCGAGGTCTACTGGCCAAAGCACACTGAGGTCGAGAAGGCAAGCTACAAGCGCCTTGGAGACCATTACAACTTGGTAGCGACCATGGGCTCGGACTTCCACGGCAGCAGTAAACCGGCGATCGAGCTGGGTATGGGGTTTACAGAGGCTATCGACGTGGACCGGGTGTTGCGGGCCCTCAGATCCAGGGCGGGAACGAACCGCGGCGGTCACAAGATCGTCGGATGGACGGCCGACGGTGGTCAACCGCGAAGCGGACTGGAGAAACAGCAAGTGGCCGGTGACTGACACCGGCGCAAAGCGGAAGGATGGCTAAAAATCAGTCACGCGTGACGAACTACCTCGCGCTGCGCGGCTTCACGCGATGAGTTGCGTAAGACCTGCGCCGCACGGTGGACCAGGGGGGTCGCCAATGCTGTTTATCCTTGTCAGAGCGAAGGTGACGCATGGACAGAGAGCCCCCTGGAACTGACCACGAATCTTTAAGCTTGATGACGTACTCCCACGATGGCTACGGCTTGGGCCATCTGAGGAGAAACTCCATCATCGCGGCAGGGTTCGTTCGAAAGATTCCGCACTCCACCGCCCTCATGCTTACCGGCTGCCCAGTCGGGAACCTCTTCCTGCTTCCGAAAGGGGTTGACTTCATCAAGGTCCCTTCACTGATCAAGGTCGACACGGGAGTGTACGACCCCCTCGGCCTTCGCATCGGCCGACAAAAGGCCAAGGCGATTCGTGCTTCCACAATCCAGAGTGCTGTCACTCAATTCAAACCAGATCTTTTCCTCGTTGACCACTTGCCCGCCGGCGTCTATGGTGAACTTCTTCCCACCTTGCGGATACTCAAGCGACTGGACAATCCGCCTGTGCTCGTCCTCGGAGTTCGGGACATCATCGACGAGCCGGGAGTCGTATGCGACCTCTGGCGCAGGGAGAAGACGTACGAGGCGGTCCGGGAATACTATGACGAGGTTTTGATCTACGGTCGGAAGGATGTCTTCGACGCCGCCTCCCACTACGGGATGAACGCGGAATTTCCTGGTAGGGTCAGGTACTGCGGATATGTTTGTGCGGAGGAACCTCTTAAGGCGAGGGACCAGGTTCGGCAAGACCTGCGTCTACTGAAAGACAAGCTCGTCGTCGTGACAGGCGGAGGAGGACATGATGCGTATCCCCTGATGCAGTCCTGTATGGAAGCCTCTCAACTTCTCGGTAAAGATGCCCCTTTCGATATTTTCTTCATTACTGGCCCGTTGATGGACCGGGTACAGCGGGAACAACTTCGAGCGCAGGCGCGCGGCCTGGGAGCACGCGTGATTACCTCTGTCGAAGATAGTCCAAGTTTTATTAATGCGGCGGATTTGGTAGTCACGATGGGGGGGTACAACTCCATATGTGAAGCAATCTCCTTGCGGAGGAAAGCTTTGGTTGTGCCGCGCCTCGGGCCAAGGGCTGAACAGAGAATGCGAGCCCGGCTCTTTAAGGAAAAAGGGCTGATCGACGTACTCGACCCAACGGAGGTCTCTGCAACGAAACTGGCAGAACGAATCCTGGTGGACTTGGAGAGGACGGACTTTCCTTCGGCGATTGCGACGATCGATACGGCGGGTTCCACCAATGCAGCCAGCCGACTGCTGGAGCTGGCCTTGGGAAGACTGGCCCTTCGACGCGTGCCACTCTCGAGCGCCGCTGGCGCGGGAACGCACCGCGCCAGCCCTCGACCACCTGATGGAGTGCAATCAAACCGGGCGTTAGCCAGACAAGCGGAAGCTCAGATGCGCCTTAAAGACCAATGGCTAGTGGAGTAGAGCGTCGGCGGCTAGCCACTAGTAACTAATCACCGGTCGCTGCGTTTATGAGTAACCCGTTCCTATTCATCGTGGGATGTCCGCGCTCCGGAACGACCTTGCTGCAGCGCATCGTGAACGCGCACCCGCAGATCGCCATTACACCGGAGTCGCACTGGATCCCTCACCTGTACGAGAAGCCGTGGGCCCTGACTCCGGGCAAGATGATCGAGCACAAGCTGGTCCGCGAGCTGGGCAAGCATCCCAAATTCGCTCGCCTGGGCATCAGCCGGGAAGAGCTTAAGAAGCTGGAGAGGCTGTCAAGAAACGGCCATCCATTGACTTACTCGTGCTTCGTGACGGCAATCCTTGATCTCTACGGGAAGACCCAGGGTAAACCCTTGGTTGGTGACAAGACCCCAGACTACGTGCGTCGGATCAACGTCTTGCACGGGCTCTGGCCCGAGGCGCGCTTTGTCCATCTTATTCGCGACGGACGGGATGTCTGCCTCTCGATGAGGGAGTGGCCCAAGGTCCATCCGAAGCCAGGAGACTTCATGACCTGGAAGGACGATCCCGTCTCGACCGCCGCCTGGTGGTGGGGAGTCAACGTGCGGCTTGGCCGGGATGCCGGGAAGCTGCTTGGATCGGAACTGTACTACGAACTGCGCTATGAGGCTCTCGTTGCCCGTCCTCGAGAGGAATGCGAGGGGCTCTGCGCTTTCTTGGGTCTGCCATTCGACGAGGGCATGCTTCGCTTCCATGAAGATCGGGCCAGACCCGACCCGGGCCTCGAGCCAAAACGAGCCGGGCTTCCTGTTACCCCGGGTTTGCGAGATTGGCAGTCTCAAATGCCTGCCGAGCATGTCGAATGGTTTGAGGCGTCGGCGGGCGACGTTCTCGATGAGTTAAATTACCCGCGTGCCGTTCGCCGACCCCGACCCGAGTCGCTGGACCGCGCGGAGAGGGCTCGTAGCTTGCTGGCCCAGGACCCTCGCGCACACGAGTGACGCATGGGTCCCTTGTGTTTGGTTATGGAGAATCGGCTGTGAATCCTTATGTCTTTATCGTGGGATGCCCTAGGTCTGGAACGACGCTGCTCCAGCGCCTGGTCAACGCTCATTCCCAGATCGCGATCACGCCTGAAACGCACTGGATACCCCGGTTCTTCGAAGGCCGGAAAGGGCTGACATCCGAAGGTATGGTTACTCCGAAGCTGATTGCTTTGTTGCTGGAGCAACCCAGGTTCACCCGATTGGGCGTTAGCCGGGAGGCTTTTCTGGCCATGATCGCTGGCGGCCGACCCCCTTCTTATTCCTCTCTCGTTACAGCCATTTTCGACCTCTACGGAAAGGCTCAAGGCAAGGTCCTGGTGGGAGATAAGACGCCGGGTTATGTGCGAAGAATGCACACTCTTCACGGCCTCTGGCCCGAGGCTCGATTCGTTCATCTGATCCGGGATGGTAGGGACGTCTATCTCTCCACGAAACACCGACCCTTGCACCGTCCCAAAACGGGGGTTTTTGATACGTGGGCCGAAGAGCCAGGCCTTACTGCTGCCTTCTGGTGGGAACTCAACGTGCGAGCGGGGCGCAAGGCGGGGAGTTCATTGGGACCGGGGCTCTATTACGAGATGCGCTACGAATCGCTGGTCGCCCGTCCTCGCGAGGAGTGCGAAGCGCTCTGTGCGTTCCTGGGCGTGCGGTACGACGATGCGATGCTCGGCTTCCATGAGACACAGAAGGACAAGAAAGCGCGGAGGCCCGTCACTCCCGGTCTGCGAGATTGGAGAACGCAAATGCGGGCCGAGGATCTCGAGCGCTTTGAGGCGGCCGCCGGCGAACTTCTCGACGAGTTGCAGTACGAGCGTGTTGCTCGGCATCCGCGACCCGAAAGTCTGGAGAGCGCGTCAAGGATACGCGATCTCCTGGCACGAGACCCTCGCACCCACTACGGCTCGGAACGAAGGGAGATAACTACTCGGCAATGATGAATCGTGCTCATTGTGATGCAACAAATCCGGTGGTGTTCATCGTAGGATGCCCGCGCTCGGGAACGACTTTGCTCCGCCGTATGGTGAGCGCACATCCGCAGATAGTGATCACACCGGAAGCGCATTGGATACCTCTGTGGTTCGAGAAGCGAAGGGGACTAACGGACCAGGGTCTTGTCACGCCGGACCTGATTCCTGCGTTGCTGACGCACCCTAAATTCGCGCTGTTTCGCTTGGGGCGAGAAGGACTCATGACCCTGGCAGCGGACGGACGGCCGAGGTCCTACGCATCCTTCGTTACTGGCATCTTCGACCTGTACGGACAGGCTCGAGGTAAGAAGCTCGTTGGAAACAAGACTCCTGACTCCGCGCGGCGAATGGACACTCTGCACACGCTCTGGCCGAAAGCTCGTTTTGTTCACCTGATCCGTGACGGTCGAGACGTTGCCTTGTCTCTGATGAACTGGCCGAAAGTGCGGAACAAGAAGCCGGGGACGTTCCCCACCTGGAGGGATGATCCTGTGTCAACCTCGGCCCTTTGGTGGGAGTTGAATGTGCGGCGCGGCCGCGAGGCCGGAAAGCTGCTCGGCCCCGAGCTTTATCGTGAGATGAGTTACGAGTCTCTGGTGGCTGATCCGGTGCAGGAGTGCGCGGCACTGTGCGACTTTCTTGGCTTGGCGTATGACGACGCGATGCTTCACTATCACGACGCTTTCGGGGAGGATGGTGCGGAGGGAGTTGGACACGACCGGCAACCGATCACTTCGGGCCTGAGAGACTGGAGGGCGCACATGCCGGCCGAAGATGTGGAACGCTTCGAAGCGGCTGCCGGGGTTCTTCTCGATGAGCTGCGCTACCCGCGGGCGTTCGCGCGCCCTCGACGTGCTGTCGTCGATCACTCGACGAAGCTCCGAAACCTGCTCGCCAAGCTGCCGCCAGGTGTTCGTCCCTATGAACCGGCGTGAGTCTTAATGCTGTTACGGCGAGAGCCGTCAAGCGGATGAAGTGGTTGCCCAGAATATGAGTAAAGCGAATTATCCGCGCAGTGTCGCATACATAGTGAAGGCTTGGCCGCGGCTTTCAGAGACCTTCATTCTGAACGAGATCATCTCACTCGAGCAGCGCGGTGTATCCATACGCATCTTTGCGATTCGGGAGGCTGACACCGGGCCGTCCCACAGCAAAGTCGCCCAAGTTCGTGCAAAGGTTAGCTGCATCGCTTTGCGGGCGCACTGGAAACAAGCTGTGGCAGCCAATCTCCGCTTACTTTGTCGACGGCCCGCCAGATACTTACGGCTTTTGCTCCACGTCATAATAGCCAAGGGGATGCGTCGTCGCTTCGGTCCGCCACGACACTTCTTTCAGGCGGCATACCTAGCGGACATCCTATCTCGCGAGCCAGCCGATCACATCCACGCACACTTTGCCTCGACTCCGGCCCGTGTTGCCCTGCTAGCTCACCGGCTGACCGGCGTTCCTTTCACTTTTACAGCGCATGCCAAAGACATCTACCTCAGCAACCCGGAAGCGTTTCGCGCCAAGCTTGAGGGCGCGCGGGCCGTGGTTACCTGCACGCAGTACAATCGCGACTTTCTTTCAGAGCGATACGGGCTTTTGTGCGATAGAAAGGTCCACTGCGTTTATCATGGGCTCGACATTTTGCAATTTAAGCTCGCCTTACCGCGGGATGTTGAGACAGACAAGCCGCTAATCCTCTCAGTTGCCAGGCTGGTTGAGAAAAAAGGACTGGGCGATTTGATTGTTGCGGCTGATATTCTTCGTCGCCGTGGCCGCGTCTTCGAGGTGGAGATCATCGGGAGCGGCCCTCAGCGTGAAATTCTCAAGGCTCAAGTGAAACGACTGGGACTGGCGGATCGTGTCCGGCTGCTAGGCGCCCTAACCCATGAAACGGTCTGCCTTGCCTACCAGCGAGCTTCGGTTTTTGCTCTTCCCTGCGTCATCGCTTCCAATGGCGACCGAGACGGCATACCAAATGTTTTGCTCGAAGCCATGGCGAGCAGTGTTCCCGTCGTTTCAACCCCCGTGTCGGGCATCCCGGAGCTGATTGAGTCGGGAGTTAATGGCCTGCTCGTTGAACCAAACAACCCGGTGGCTCTTGCTGAGACGATCGATAAGCTATTGGCATCGCAAGAATTGCGTGGAAGTCTCGCCCGTGCTGCAAGGGCCAAGGTCGAATCGACGTTCTCGTTAGACGCCAGTGCGGAACGGCTGCTTGCCCTCTTCAGCGGGGAGGAGCAAGAGGGTCCGTCAGTCTGTCAGCCGATCAGTGATTCTGTTCCTCAGTCAGTCAGTCCTGCGGGCTCTGAGTCGCTGGGATCTTTCGACCGTCGAGCTGAAAAGCTGGGAGACTGGTCGACTGATGAATCGCAGGGACTGAATACCTAGGCTGCCCAATGGCTTTCTTTACGTCATGAGAAGTCTGTATCTGTGCTCGGACCAGGGTATCGACTTGACCGGCCTCAAGGGCGGGTCGATTCACGTCCGCTCATTCGTTCGGGCGCTGACGGGACTCGGACACGAGGTAACCGTGATCGGCACCAAGGTGAGCTCGCCGGAGTCTTTCAGAGCGGCGACCGGCGCGGCCGTTTCCCCGGCTCCTTTGACGCGACAAAACCGGATGCTCCTGCGGGCCATGAAAAGCGGAAATCGATTCTTGGGTCGAAGCGACGGCCGTGGCCGCAACCTGGTTCGAGCCTTTCACAATGCGGAGTTCTTCAGAGTAGCCGATGAATGTGCTGGCCGCTTGCTGCCGAGTTTTATCTACGAGCGCTACAGCCTCTGGGGGACCGCCGGGCAGCGCCTCGCGCGGAAGTACTCGATCCCCCTGGTGTTAGAGGTAAACTCGCCGCTTGCCTACGAGGATGAGAAGTATCGGGGAGGGTCGGGCTTTCCGTCGCTGGCACGATGGGCTGAGCGCCGGATCTGGCGCGGAGCTGATTTGTTGATCGGGGTTTCTAAGGCCCTTTTGACCCATTTCGAGAAAGCCGGAGTAGAGCCCGGGCACGCCCAGATTCTGCCCAACGCGGTCGATACAAGCCTGTTTCGGGCAGAACCGGAGGACGTTCCGCTTCGCAGTCAATTGAACCTTAAGGGCCGGTTTGTGGTCGGTTTCGTGGGCAGCTTCAAGGCCTGGCACGGAGTGGATTTCCTGGTCAATACCTTCGCGGGGTTGTTGCGAGAGAATGCCGCCTGTCACCTGCTCCTCGTCGGCGACGGACCCATGCGACCGATGCTCGAGGAAGAGATTCGGCGGCTGGGTGTTCAGCAGGCGGTGGCCCTGGTTGGCAACGTCCCGCATGAAGAGGTCCCCCGCTATTTGGCGCTGATGGACGTTGCGGTGGCTCCCTACCCGCCGCTCGAGGACTTCTACTTCTCACCCTTAAAGCTTTACGAGTACATGGCCGGCTGTCGAGCTGTCGTTGCAAGCAGGATCGGGCAGGTGGCAGAAGTCGTTGCCGACGGTCTCACCGGGCTGCTCTATGAGCCCGGCGACAAAGAAGCATTGATAGGGTGCCTTCGACGATTGCGAGCTGACGAGAATTTGAGAAGAGCATTGGGGCAGAATGCTCAGGCGGCTTGTTCAAAGAATAGCTGGAGGCAGAACGCCGAGCGCGTCGTCGGTTGGGTTGAGCTGTTGCTCAAGCACAAGGGTTGCCCCACAAGGACTGCACCAAAAGCGCCACTGTTGTTTGACTGAAAAGTCTTGGCATTGAAGGAGCGAGTGTTGTGCTTGAGAATGTGAAACGTCGCGTTGAGGGTGCGACTTTGCGCTTGGGCCGACCCGAGGTGTTCGGCCACCCGAACGATCGGCGATTGCGGACCTCGGAACGGAGAATCCGACACTGATGAAGGCTTGGGCTTCCAAAATCCCGAAGCCATTGAAGGATTGGGCCTACTTCCTTCCGCTGCTCCGGCCGTACTGGAGACAGCTCTCGGTTGCCGTGCTTGCCATGCTACTGGAGGCCCTGCTTACGGTCTTCCAGCCGTGGCCCCTCAAGGTGGTGATTGACCGGGTCCTTTCGCACAAGCCGAGTCGTGTGCCTTTCATCCACGCCTGGCTGGACAACGCTCCGTTTACCCGTATGGAAATTCTCTACGGGGCATGTCTCGCGGTGTTGCTGATTGCCGTGGTCACGGGTCTTCTAACCTATTACTTCACTCACGTCGTGGGCCAAGTCGGGCAGCGTTTCGTGTACGAGTTGCGGCGTAATCTCTTCGCGCACATGCAGCGCCTTTCGCTCAGCTTCCATGACCGTCAACGGACCGGCAGTTTAACTTCCCGCTTGACCTCGGAAGTGCAAGCTGTGCAGGACGTGGTTGCCAGCGGCCTGATGATGCTGGCGAGTAACTTATTTCTGCTGATTGGCATGCTCACACTGATGTTCTGGCTCAACTGGCGGATGGCGCTTGCAACGCTCTCCGTCACCCCCCTGTTGTTCTGGGTAGCTCTTCGATACACCCGTCGGCTCAAGACAGCGGCGCGCAATGCTCGCCTCAGCACCAGGCGGATGGCGGCTTTGGCCCATGAGACGCTGGCTTCCATCCGGATCGTGCAAGGTCTCGCTCAGGAAGAGCAACAGGACGCGCGGTTTCAGGAGCGCAGTGAAAGCAACTTACAGGCGTACCTGGAGACGGTCCGTTATCAAGCGCAGATCACACCTCTAGTGGACGCTCTGGCCGCGGTGGGGCTGGTGATCGTCATCTGGTACGGCGCCACGGAAGTGCTCCGGGGAGCCATGACAACCGGAGACGTGGTCATCTTCTTCGCTTATGTTAATCGGTTCTATTCACCCCTGAAGGGTCTGGCGCGCTTTTCTTTCCTGTTCAATCGGGCCAGTGTCGGCATGGAGTCTGTTGTCGAGGTGATGAACCTTCGCAGCGAACTGGCCGACCGCAAAGGGGCTCGGCCAGCTCCCAGGCTTCAAGGCGCCATTGAATTCCGCAATGTGTGGTTTGAGTACGAGCCTGGTCGGCCCGTGCTCTGTGACATTAATCTTTCGATGGCTCCGGGTGAGAAGGTCGCAATCGTAGGCGCTACGGGAGCGGGTAAGAGCACGTTGGTAAGCCTGGTTCCGCGCTTTTATGACCCAACCGACGGGGCGGTTTCGATCGACGGCAGAGACGTCCGGGACTACACGCTGCTTTCGCTGCGGGAACAAGTCAGCCTGGTCCTGCAGGACTCGCTGCTTTTCAGCGGCACCATTCGTGAAAACATTTCTTTTGGCCAGCCCGGCGCCAGCGACGGGGAGATTCGCACTGCGGCGCGGCTGGCTAATGCCGACGAGTTCATAGAAAGGATGCCGGACGGATACGACAGTGTTATCGCCGAGAGGGGCAAAACACTGTCTGGTGGGCAAAAGCAACGAATTGAGATCGCCCGGGCGATCTTGCGTGATGCACCCATTCTCATACTGGATGAGCCTACCAGCAGCCTGGACGCCGCGGCAGAACAGGCTGTGATGGAAGCCCTCGGCCGCGCCGCCGACGCTCGCACCACGCTCGTTATTGCGCACCGCCTTTCGACCGCGCGGCTTGCCGACCGCATAATCGTCCTGGACCACGGCCGCATAATCGAAGAAGGCACCCACCAGGAGCTTTTGGCGCTGAACGGCAGATACGCCCATCTGTATCGCCTGCAGACGTCAACCGATGCAAAGAAGGCTCGTGTGGAGCACGATGAAGCACCTTCTGTTCTTTAAACGATTTATCGGTACGGCTTTAGGGTGCGGCCGGACCGTAGACCGGGAGGCTTGCTCGGCGGCCAGTAGGCTCGTCCTCCTCGTAATGATCGCGCCGCTGGCTGGTGCTGCACAGAACGGATCTTCGCCACGCGGGACCATTGACACCCCACCCGGCGCGGTCGATCAGAAGACCGCTTCCACGACTGGCACGCTGGCGGTGGTCGTGCGCGGTCCCGGCGAAGTTCCCGTGCCTGGAGCTACGGTAACGCTGACCGAGAATACGACCGGTGAAAGAAAGCAGACCTGGACGGACCAAAACGGACACTGCACATTGGCAGCGGTCAAGCCCGGCATCTACAAGCTCGAAGTCTCCTTGGTGGGGTTTCAAAGTGAGGCGCGCGAATCCGTCACCGTGAGGGCGAGCGAGGCAAGTCGAGTGAGTCTCGCAATGCGGATGGCCACATCGGCGAAGGCCAGTCAGGAGACTCGCACAGAGAAGACTCAGGCTCCGTCGAATCCCGAAACGTTCCCCGAGCCGGATCGCACTGATGCACACCATCCGCCGACGGATACCGGGATGACTCCTGGCGAGACAGGCGAAGAGGCGGCTGGCAGCAGCGCGGGGAGTGTGCGGTTCTCCGAAGGCGCGCACACGGCTGGCACGTCGCCGGCGGAGGACAGCTCGTCCAGCGGTGACAGCGAGCCTGCGTTCGCAGACGCGAGTGCAAGCGCGGAGAACTCCTTCTTGCTGTCTGGAGGCGTCGGACAGGCTCCTACTCCGGGCGGCCGAGGAGCTCGAACGCAGGAGCCAAGGGAGATTCAGAAAGCGCTGAAGCGAACCCCCGGCGCGGCTGGCTTTGGTGGAGGCGATAAACTCAGCGGAGGGGGTGGCGGATTCCCAACCGCGGGCGCCAAGTACCTGCAGATTAACCGGGTGCGGGGGAATATCGTCGAGCAGTATTCGAATTCCGCTTATAACGCGCGTCCTTACGCGTTGAATGCGGCGCCCGCGCCGCAAATCCGTCATCACCAAGAGCGGCTGGCCGCCTCGATTGGAGGTCCCCTTTCTATTCCCCGGATTTACAACGGCAAGGACAAAACGAGTTTCTTCCTTCATTACCAATTGCAACGGGGCCGCAACCCTTTCTCGAGTTACTCTACGGTGCCGACGCCAGCTGAACGCTCGGGAGATTTCTCTCAAGCGGTCATTCCTTCCGGGCTGAACGCCGGGACAGTGCCGGTTGTCTATGACCCGCTGTCCAACCCGGCCGGTCCGCGCACGCCTTTTACCGGGAATTTGATCCCCACTTCCAGGTTCAGCAACGCCGCTGTAGGCCTGCTGCGATACATCCCACCGCCCAACTTGCCGGGCACGGTGCAGAACTTCCGCCTGCAGGAGTCGCTCCCTGCGAACAGCGATCGCGCGATCGTACGAATCGACCGCCGGATCTCCAACAAAGACAACTTGACAGCCAATTATTTCTTCAATTCCGCCCGCGTGACGGCGGTCTCAAGTTTCGCAGAACTTACCCAATCGACTTCGACGCGAAGCCAGAACCTGAACCTGGGCGACACACACACTTTCAGCCCTCGCGTCGTCAACACCGTGACGGCGATCTTTAACCGGCAGCGCTCGGAAGTGCTGAACCCTTTCGCCTTCACCCAGAATGTGTCGAGTCAGCTTGGGATTCAGGGGATCTCGCAGGACCCGATCGATTGGGGCTTGCCTCTCACTTTGTTCACAAATTACACCGGGCTCAACGACGTAATCCCGTCGCTCACCCGCAACCAGACGCTGCGCCTCCTCGATTCGATCCTCTGGAACCGCGGCAAACATAACGTCCGGTTTGGCGGCGAGGTGCGGCGTGTTCAGATCAACACTTCAATCGACCCGGACGCGCGGGGCACCTTTGACTTCACCGGCTATAGCACCAGCGACTTCACACCCAAGGGCCGACCCGTTACGGGTACCGGCTTTGACTTCGCTGACTTCCTGTTGGGACTGCCCCAGGTGACATCGGAACGCTTCGGCATCAGGAGCAACTACCTGCGCTCGTGGGTTTATGCCGGCTTTGCACAGGATGACTGGCGGGCAACGTCACGACTCACTTTCAACTTCGGGTTGCGCTACGAGTACTTCCCGCGCTTTACCGAGAAGTACGGCCATTTGTCGGACTACCTGTTGGGTCCGGGATTCTCGTCGGTAAGCGTGGTGACAAGCCAGGCATCAGGCGGTCTGCCGGTTTCGCTGATCAAGCGTGATCCCTACCTCTTTGCACCGCGGTCGGGATTAGCCTTCCGGCCCTGGCTGCAGCACAGTTTCGTCTTGCGCGCCGGGTACGGCCTCTTTTATGACGGCTCGATCTATCGACGGCTCGTGCCAAACCTCGTCGATCAGCCGCCCTTCGCGCAGGCCGCGACGCTCATCACCCGCCCGACGCAAGTTCTGACCCTGGAGAACGGCTTTCCCAGCATTGAGCCTGCGAGCGGTAAGAACACGTACGCGGTAGACCCGAACTTCCGCGTGCCTTACGGTCAGACGTGGAACTTGACGCTGGAGGACCGGATCTTCCGCGATGTGATCCTCTCCGTAGGCTACGTCGGCACTAAAGGAACCAAGCTTGACCTGCTGCTCGCACCCAACGAGGCCATCACCGGTCAGCCCGCTCTCAAAGGTTTGCAGTTCCGATACGAGACGGACGGCGCCACGTCGATCTACCACGCGCTGCAAGTGAGCCTGCGCCGCCAGTTCCACAACGGCTTGGCGCTGGGCGCCCACTACGCCTATTCGAAATCTATCGACAACGCGGCCAGCATCGGAGGTGCGGGAGGCGCTGTCGCCCAGGACCTATACAACCTGGAGGCCGAACGAGGTCTCTCCGTTTTCGATATGCGGCACCGCCTGCTGGTGAACTGGAACTACGAGTTTCCATTTGGACGCAGGAGGCGCTGGCTGAACCGCGGCGGACGATTGGCCGGTGTGCTGGGGGACTGGCAGATTTCGGGTTTTGGGCAAGTGCAGTCGGGAACGCCTTTCACGGCGCAACTGCTCGGTAACCAGAGCATCAACGCCAGCGGCGCCGCGTTTTTTTCAGAGCGCGCCGACTCGACAGGCGATCCGGTAGGTTTACCGGCTCCCGACCGGACAACGCTGCGGTACTTCAACACTGGCGCCTTCGTTCTGCCTCCGCCGGGAACATTCGGCAGCGCCGGGCGCAACACGATCCCGGGGCCGGGCTTAATCAACTTCAATATGTCGCTGGACCGGTTTGTGACACTCTCGCGCGAGAAGGGTAGGCGCCTGGACTTTCGTATTTCGGCTAACAACGTGTTCAACTCACCGAATTACAGCGGGCTCGCCACCGTAGTGAATGCCGCCACGTTCGGTCGCGTGACGAGTGTCAAGTCGATGCGCACGCTCGACTTGTTCGTACGTTTGCGGTTCTGAGGAGTAGTAGGCGCGGCCGGTAAACAATAAACGCAAGAGGCAACATGAGCCTGCCAACCTCAGTGCTGGGATTTGGGGTGGGGTTCCTGGTCGGATTAACCGGCATGGGCGGCGGCGCGGTGATGACGCCGGCGTTGATCCTGCTTGGATGGTCCCGGCCGATCGTTGCGGTCGGCACGGATCTCGCCTGGGGAGCCATCACCCGGACGGTCGGAGCTTGGGTCCATTACCGTCAACGGACCGTCGATTTCACCGTCGTTCGACGCTTAGCACTCGGCAGTGTCCCCCGGGGCCCTCGCGGGAGTTACCGCTCTCGCTTACCTCCACCGAATCCGTGGAGCCGCCGTGGTGGCCCGCCGCCGGGCTTCCGCGGCATCGCCAAGGAGGGCTTCCCACGGGCCGCGACGGGTTTCACAGCCCGCTGCTACCTCCTTCCACCGCCATGACTCTCGACCCACTCTTCGGAGGTACTGTTGCGAACTGGCTCTGCAAGACGGTCCCGGCCTCAGCCAGACCGGTGTGGATGGCGGGGTACACCTTTGTCCGAGCCGATGCCCTCGAATCAGCCCACACCCTGTCCTGACTCGACCCACTCGGTTTTGAGGCTCGGCGGTCGGATCAAGGTTTGCATAACGACACAATACTGTTCCGTCTTCTCGCGCAATCCGCATAGCTGCTCCGGTGTCGCCTTCGGCGCGACAACATCAAAGCGAAGGCGGATACTCTCGAAACCGATGGGCACTTCCTTTGAGATGCCCAGCGTGCCTCGAAGATCCAAATCCCCATCAACCGTCACCTCGATGCGTTCGGTTGGTATACCCATCGCTGCCGCGACCATCTGGCAAGTGATTTCGGCGCAGGCTGCCAAGGCCCCGAGGAGAAGGTCGCCTGAACAAGGCCCAGTGCCGGCCCCGCCGACTCCCGCGTGGGCTTCGGCGCGATAGACGGCGCGTCCAATATCCACCGAGCACGTCACCGGCGTTTCGCTTTGCCCGCCTTTTGCCCGGAGGGTGATCCGCGACGTGTTTGGATCACTGCGGTATCGCTCCTTCAGGGGTTTTTGAAGCGATCTAACATCCATGGTGACCTCCTCTTATTGTCGTTGTCCATCGGCAATCGCCGCTCGGAACAGCGACACGAGAGACATGTTATCTTAATATAGCGTTGAAGAGCACGCGGGACCGAACTCGAGCGACACGTTAACGGTGGACCGGAAACTTGGCCGAGCGTTTCGCCGCGAGGGAATCCCCAGGGGCACCGGATGCCGCAGGGGACACCAAAGAAGGAAGAACGGCTGACAGCACCGGATCCAACGCCGCAGTCTCGCCGGAATTCTACGGTGCTCTCGCGCGGCACGCGATTCGGCCCCTACGAGATTCTCTCCCTGCTCGGAGCAGGTGGCATGGGAGAGGTTTATCGTGCCAGGGATACCCGCCTCGGGCGCGACATTGCCATCAAGGTCCTGCCGGGCGAGCTCTCTTCGAGCCGGGAACGTCTCGACCGCTTGGAGCAGGAAGCGCGTTCGGCGTCGGCTCTCAATCACCCCAACATCGTCACGATTTATGAACTCGGGCAAGTCGATTCCACCCATTACATCGCCATGGAGCTGGTCGAAGGGAATACGTTGGGCGAGCTACTTGCCTCCGGCGCGATCCCCATCCGGAAGGTAATTCAGATTGCGGCGCAGGTCGCTGACGGGCTGGCGAAGGCTCACGAAGCCGGCATCATCCATAGAGACTTAAAACCCGGGAACCTGATGATCTCGCAGAGTGGCCTGGTCAAGATACTCGACTTTGGCTTGGCCAAGCTCACGCCGCGCGGTGAAGAGCTCTCCGAGATGCCCACGATGGCTGCCCTCCAAACCCGGCCCGGAGTGATTCTGGGAACCGTCGAATACATGTCCCCTGAGCAAGCGAGCGGCCGCCCGCTGGACTTCCGGTCAGACCAGTTCTCCTTTGGGTTAGTGCTTTACGAGATGGCGACTGGAAAGCGCCCCTTTAGAAAGAGCACGAGCGCTGAGATGCTGGTGGCCATTCTCCGGGACGAGCCGGAACCGATCGGCTCCCTGAACCCGGAGGCTCCCTCCCCGCTTTGTTGGGCGGTGGAGCGCTGCCTGGCCAAAGAGCCCGACAAGCGCTACGTCTCCACGCGTGACCTCGCGCGGGACCTCGCCGCCATACACGACCGCCTGGCGGAGCCGCCACCCCAGCGCCTCGAGACTCGTCCGAGCAATCTGCCCATACAGCGTACGGCGATCGTTGGACGGGAAAAGGAAGTGGCTGCCGCCGACGAACTTTTGCTTCGGGAGGATGTGCGCCTGGTCACCGTCACGGGTCCCGGCGGGATTGGCAAAACGCGCCTGGCCCTGCAAATGGCACACGAAGTAAGCCAGCGCTTCCCGGGTGGCGTTTATTTTGTCCCTCTTCCGGCGGTCAGCGAGGCTGGCTTGATCCCCTCGATGATCGCTCAGACGCTGGGAATCCGGGACACCGGGGGCCAACCGCCGCTCGAGACCCTGAAGGAACATTTGCGGAACTCGTTGACCGCACCGATACTCCTCCTGCTCGACAACTTTGAGCACGTGATGGCCGCGGCGCCCATGGTGGCTGAGCTCTTGGCGATCGCCCCCGGCCTCAAGATCCTGGTGACCAGTCGCGCCGCTCTGCACGTTTACGGCGAACACGAGTTTCCGGTGCCGCCACTCACTTTACCCGACCCACGCTCCTTGCCTTCCCTTGAGCTGCTGGTAAAATATCCGGCGGTAGCTCTTCTCATCCAGCGCGCCTCAGCCGTCAAGCCGGATTTTGAAGTTACCCAGGACAATGCGTCTGCCGTGGTTGAGATGTGTGCGCGCCTGGATGGCCTGCCTCTCGCCATCGAGCTCGCGGCCGCGCGCCTCAAGTTCCTCTCGCCCTCCGCCCTTCGGACTCGCCTGGCGAGCCGCCTCCAGCTGTTGACGGGCGGCGCCCGGGACCTACCGGCACGACAGCAAACTCTTCGGGGAGCCATCGACTGGAGTTACGACCTCCTGAATCCGGCCGAGCAGAAGCTTTTTAGAAGGCTTGCGGTTTTCGTTGGCGGATGCACTCTGGAAGGCGTGGAAGCCGTATGCAACACGAAAAGCGATCTTGGATTGGACTTGCTCGACGGGATGGCGTCGATGGTGGATAAGAGCCTGGTGCAGCAGGTCGAGCAAGCAGGAGGGGAATCGCGCTTTGTGATGCTCGAAACGATTCGTGAGTATGGATTGGAAAAGCTGGCGGCAAGCGGGGAGGAGGCGCTGACAAAGCGGGCCCATGCCGCCTACTGCCTCGTGCTAGCCGAAGAGGAGGCTTCTGAGGGCAATGGCGCGGCGCGGACGGATTGGCAAGGCCGCTTGGAGATCGAACACGACAATTTTCGCGCGGCCCTCGAGTGGCTGACAGAATCCGGCAATGCGGAATGGGGTCTGCGCCTGGGCGCAGCCCTCTTTCGCTTTTGGGAGACGCGGGAATATCTCGCGGAAGGGCGGGAGCGGCTGGAGAAAATCCTGAAGGTCCCTGGGGCGGCGTCAACCAAACTACGCGCGCGAGTGGTTTTTGCCGCAGGTGTCTTGGCAGGGGAACAGGGGGACTACGATTCCGCGAACGCGCTCATTGAGGAGTGCTTGAGGATCGCCCGGGAGTCGCAGGATAAGCGCGGCATGGCCGTCTCACTCAACGCCCTGGCGGTTAATGCCCGCGACCAGGGCGACCTCGGGGCTTCACGCACGCTCTTCCAGGAAAGTCTTCTGCTGTGGAGAGAACTCGTCGACCCGCTGGCGGTCGCACGTTCCCTCAGCAACCTGGCCAATGTCGCCAAGTTGCAGCGCGACTATGCGCACGCTCGCTCTCTCTACGAGGAGTGCCTCGCCATCTTCCGAGAACTGGGGGACCGCGAGGGCGTTGCCTGGTCGCTCAACTACCAAGGGGATGTGGCGCGCGACCAAGGCGACGGCGCAGCCGCGCGCTCGCTCTACCAAGAGAGCCTGGCAACATTTCGGCAACTCGATGACCGGTGGGGAATTGCCAGCTCCCTCGCTGACTTGGGAAACCTGGCTCGCGACCAGCGGGACTACCACGCGGCCCATTCACTATACCGGGAAAGCCTGAAAATGTTCCAGCAGCTGGAACACAAACGCGGTGTCGCCCGACTGCTGGAATGTCTCGCCTGCTTGGCGGCCGCTCAGTTGCGATCGGACTGGTCCCTGTCGCTCGCCGGTACAGCGGCGGCGTTACGCCAAACCCTTGGCGCGCCCCTGACACCCGCCGAGCAGGTCAAACTTGAAAGAAGCCTGGCGCCAGCGCGGCAGGCGCTGACCAATACGGCGGGTGCGACCGCCTGGCTCCAAGGCTGGGTGATGCCGCTCGAGAGGGCTATCGACGAGGCGCTGAAGCCCGACCCCTCGTGTCCCTTGTGTCAGGATGCAGAAATACCGGGGGACTCCACTCGACCTAACTAACCACCGGACTCCCGTGCAGGCTTGGGCCGGATCGTGAAGGCTTGCTGAAGCTGACGCTCACTCCGCCGTACTCGGGTCAATAAGTCGACGCACGGCGGAGACGCGATTCGCGGGGAAGCCTCCCCTCTTGGCGTGCTCCTTGATGGTTGCCTCGTCGGGGGCGAGATAGACGCAATAAAGCTTGTCACCGGTGACGTAGCTGTGCAGCCATTGAATTTCGGGACCCATTCCCTTGAGAATGCTCACGGACTTCCGGGAGATTTCCCGCAGTTCGGCCTCGGATAGATTTCCCAATCCTGGTATTTCTCGTTCAATGACGAATTTGGGCATCTTCGCCTCCAAGCTAAGCGAATCCTAACAAATAGAGGGGCCCGCTTCAATACGGACTCTTGCGCAGTCGTGCGTCGACGGTCGGCGACTGTCCTGGGACCGTAACCCGCCGCACGTGGCTGCGCAACAGGAAAGCGGGCCAGAGTTTGAAGCTCGAGTTCGCGTGTCTGGGAGTGCACGCAAAACTATTTCTTTTCGACCAGAGGCATTTTCTCCGTCCGCAGTCTTCTGTTCGTGTTCTTCTGATAAGCCGGCGACGTTCAGAAACGCCGCGTACACCAGATGACGGGCAATATGGTCAGCACCGGGGCCAAGACTGCCGGAACAATGCTTCCAACTGGTGGCCTGTCGCCCATACCAGACCGGAGGATTGAACGGAATTGACATGTCAGGAAGCGTTTCGAATGTCGCGATTAGGCGGCGCGTGGGCGGTTCTGCCTTGGCGGCCCTAGCAGGCTGCTGAAAAACTCTCCTTGAATAGGAGAAGTCGTGGTACAAGACGCGCATGCGAGGAACCGATCTGCAGCAAGGTCACGTTTTCAGCTACCTTTCGCCGGAGCAGCGGGTGCGCCAGGATCATCCTCTGCGCCCGATTCGTACCCTGGTGGACCAGATTCTGAAGCAGCTTTCGCGGCAGTTCGAC
>Ga0209167_10000363_pt1 | contig 36267 bp, 23 predicted proteins | sample Coa_R1_9_FD_187154 | JGI IMG/M metagenome (GOLD analysis project Ga0209167, IMG submission 187154) | Surface soil microbial communities from Centralia Pennsylvania, which are recovering from an underground coalmine fire - Coalmine... | ecosystem: Environmental > Terrestrial > Soil >...
GTCTTGTATGGGAGGTGGTTCGTGACGAAGGCTCCGCGTAAATGGATTTTGCCGGCTCTCGCCGGCTCGCTGCTCTGCGCCGCGGCAATGGTCACCAACCTCGGCGCGGTCTCGCCCGCCGTCGCGCCATTAAAGGACTATCCGGTTCGTCCCGTGCCCTTTACCTCCGTGCACTTCAACGATGCATTCTGGGCGCCGCGCATCGAAACCAATCGCAAAGTCACCATCCCGTTTGCTTTCCAGAAGTGCGAGGAGACCGGCCGTGTGGACAACTTCGAGCGTGCGGCCATGGCCCTGCGCGGAGAAGCGTTCACCAATAAGAAGGCGCCCGGCTACCCGTTCGACGACACGGATATCTACAAGGTGATTGAAGGCGCTTCGTACGCCCTCAGCGTTCAGCCCGACCCGCAACTCGACGCCTACGTGGACGGCCTCATCTCCAAAATTGCCGCGGCTCAAGAGAAGGATGGCTATCTCTACACCGCGCGTGATATCGACCCAACGAATCCTCACCCCTGGGCGGGGAAAGAGCGCTGGGTCAATGAGAAGATCAACAGCCATGAACTGTATGATTTGGGTCATCTTTACGAAGCCGCGGTCGCGCATTATCAGGCAACCGGGAAGCGCACGCTCCTCGACGTGGCGTTGAAGAGCGCGAACTTGCTCGATCAGACTTTCGGCCCCGGTAAATTGTCCATCTGGCCCGGACACCAAATCACGGAAATGGGTCTCGCCAAACTTTACCGCGTGACGGGAGATCCGCGCTATCTGGGTCTGGCGAAGTTCATGCTCGACGAACGAGGGCCCGACGGCTCGCAGGGCTCCGGCCGCAATTACAATCAGTCGCAAGCGAAGGTTGTGGACCAGACCGAAGCAGTGGGGCACGCCGTCCGCGCAACCTATATGTATTCCGGAATGGCCGACGTCGCAGCCCTCACCGGCGACACCGCCTATGTGAACGCCATCGACAAAATCTGGGAGAATGTAGCTTCCAAGAAACTTTACATCACCGGTGGTATCGGCGCCTCAGGCGCCGGAGAAGCCTTCGGCGCAAATTACGAGCTGCCGAACATGACCGCGTACAACGAAACCTGCGCGGCGGTGGGAAATGATTTCTGGAATCACCGGCTTTTTTTGCTTCACGGAGATGCAAAATATATCGATGTGATGGAGCGCACTCTCTACAACGGACTCATTTCCGGCGTTTCGCTCGACGGAAAACTCTTTTTCTATCCAAATCCTCTTGAATCGAACGGCCAGCATGCGCGCAGCCCATGGTTCGGTGTGGCCTGTTGCCCGGGCAACATCACGCGCTTCCTGGCCTCCGTTCCCGGTTACGTCTACGCGCAAGCCGGAGGGACGCTCTACGTGAATTTGTTTGTGGGCAGCACCGCCCAAATCAAAATGGACGGTGGCCGCACAGTGGGCATCACTCAGGAAACCAAATATCCGTGGGACGGCGCGGTGAGAATGACCGTCAATCCCGATCAAGAGGGCAAGCTGGCAATCAATGTCCGAATCCCGGGATGGGCGCGCAACGAACCTGTTGCCAGCGACCTTTACACCTTTTCGGCTGCTTCCACCGAGCCGGTCGTGCTCAAGGTCAACGGGAAATCTGTCCCCATTAAAATTGACAAGGGCTATGTGAGCCTGGATCGCAAGTGGAAAAAAGGAGATGTGATTGACTTGAATTTGCCCATGCCCGTCCGCAGAATTCTGGCCAACTCTCAAGTCGCCGCGGATCGCGGACGTATCGCGTTACAGCGCGGCCCAATCGTGTATGCCGCGGAGTGGCCCGACAATCCCAACGGAAAAGTTCGGAATATTTTGCTGCCGGATTCAGCAGTTTTCACGACGGAATATCGCCCCGACTTCCTGGGAGGCGTGTCAGTTGTGAAGTCGAAAGCCCTGGGACTCGCATATGATGCCCAGGGAAACTTGGTCAAGAGCGAGCAGGATTTTACGGCCATTCCCTACGCCACTTGGGCAAATCGTGGCCGCGGCCAAATGATTGTCTGGATTCCCGACACTGAAGCGAACGCCAAGCCCACTCCCTGGCCGACAATTGCGACCACTAGTAAACTCACCACTTCGGGCAGAAAGCCTGCACGAGCAATCAATGACGGTGAAGAACCCACCGCCTCAAACGATCCGACATCCTATTTCGATTGGTGGCCAACGAAAGGCACTTCGGAGTGGGCCGAATACGCGTTCGCGCAACCGGCCACGATTTCAGAAACACAAGTCTACTGGTTTGACGATACGGGCCGCGGAGAGGTTCGCGTGCCCGCATTATGGCGCGTCCTTTACAAGGATGGCGACCAGTGGAAGGCCGTGGAAACCGACGGCCCCTATGGGGTGGAGAAGGACAAGTACAACAAAGTTTCTTTCAAGCCGGTGACCACCAGCGGGCTGCGCCTCGAAGTGGTGATGCAACCGGCGTGGTCGGCCGGCATTCAGAAGTGGAAAGTGAAATAACGTCCTCCGGGCCATTTCCAAGGGCGTTGGTGCCGTTGGCGATCACAAAGACTGAACGATTAGGTCGGCCTCGTGGATGAAATTCTTCTCGAATTCTCAGTTATTAAAGCGGCGACCATTCGTAAGGAAATAGCTTGCCCGCCGCTAAACCATCGAGCTTTATGCCAGCTAGCTCAGCCGCCCGCGCCAGGACGGGATCCTCACCGCCGGCAAGTTGTGATGGAGTCGGCAGGATAATTTCGTCTGGAGTGACGCCCGTTTTCTCCAGACTCTTACCGTCAGACATGATCAAGTCGGCTTCCGTAACAAAGGCTCCGAAGGAAACCAGGGTATTTACGCCTGCAGAGAAACGATAAAATCGAGCCTCCATCACGCTACCGGAACTATGGTCACCAAGGACTGTTCCGCGATGCTCAAGCTGTATGACCCGTGCGAAGAGTTCGGCCGTCGAGCCGGAATTGCTATCAACGAGCACAATCAAATTCCCTGTGAAAATATTCTTGCCGACGGTCCTGGCCATTTGCGGTTTCTTGTCTTTTCGCCCAACCCGCACGGCAACTTGCACATCTCGGTCGAAGAAACTTCCGATCATGTGCTCAAGCACATCCATCGATCCGCCCGGATTGCCGCGAAGGTCAAGGATCAATGTAGCGTGTTTCCGCGCCAGGCCAATCAAATAATCAATGCGGCTATCGAGGTACAAAAACTGAGGCATCTTCCAAATCATCACATCCTCTCGCTCCACGTAGCGGTTCCGCCATATGCTCCGCTCATTATCCATTTCACTCTTAAGATCTTGGCGTTCGATATGAGTCGTCAGATTCCAGAGTTCTCTACCTTCTAGGTATTTTGTGAGAACCCGCTCTTTGCGAACTGTTCCGGAGGGATCCCGCAGCGTAAATTCGCTCGCGCGTTTGGGCGCGAGCTGGTAAAGATAGTATTCCAGTTGCCAGAGATCCTTGCGATTTATTCCAAATCCATCGAGCGTCATCACCTGGTCTCCCGGATGGAGCTTCTTCGCGGCATCAGATTCCGGCCGCACGTGGGTAATAAAGCAGGCGTCCCCAAACATTTGCATCTTGTATGCGCGTTGCGCCTGGTAAATCGGCGTCGGCGGAATGAAACATGTATGGGGATCATCCAGGCCGGACAGAAAAGCGGCGACAGTTCGGAAGGCATCGCCGAGCGTTTCCGCCTTGATAAGCTTCTCCTTGTATGTTTTGTAACGGGCATCGATATCCAGGCCGTGATACGCCGGGTCGTAATAGTTCTTCTTCACTGCATCTCGAAGGTTTATGAGCATGACTTCAGTGTCGGCGCGCTGGGAATCAGTGATTTTCTGTAGCTGGTCCTGCCCCTGCGCCCTCAAGCGGATTACTACTCCAGCAGCAATTCCAAGGAAAATCGCGATGGCCGCAAATATTCGGAGTTTCATAGGTTACCTCCGAGAATATGTAAGAGCCAAGAAAGTTCAGTCGAAGGCAATTCTACCCGTAAAATCTGCGGGATTGTACATTAGAGTATCTTGGCTCGATCCCTCGCCGGCTCCCTGCGCCGTGTCTGCAAAAAGTTTTTCGTGTAATATGTTGTGAACAATTTTTGCAGGGGCGTAGCTCAGTGGCAGAGCAGCGGCCTTTTAAGCCGTTGGTCGTGGGTTCGACCCCCACCGCCCCTACCAAGTCATTCATAATGTAGCGTTTGTTTCCGCGTTGGACATCAATTGGACTAACCCAAGGTCTCGAGACGAGCTTGCTCTGGTAGCAAATTCGTTGTGTCCGGGTCGGTCAAAGCATATGATGTGCGCGCTCGACGTCATCACGAGTGGTTTCCCACCGAGGAGGAAAAACGTGCAATTCAAATTTCTCCGCCCCACGTTTCTGTTGCTGGCAGGAATTTCAGGGGCCGCAGGCATGGCGCAGGCGCAGGGGCGAGGAGCTCGCCTGGATGACGCTACAGTCGCCAAGCGGAATGCGACCGAGCAGGAGCTGGAATCAATTGCGATTATCGACCGCAAGGTGATGGTTCCTATGCGCGACGGGAAGCGCATGGCAACCGACATCTACCGCCCGAAGGACACATCGAAGAAATATCCCGTGATCTTCGTCCGCACGCCTTACAACTTCAATTATTGGGACGTCGCGAACGGCGTGCCGCGCGATATGAGTGCGGAGTTGGATGCCGTCAAACGAGGCTATGCCTACGTGGAAATGAACGAGCGCGGACATTTCTTCTCGGAGGGAAACTACGACATCCTTGGGCCCCCGCTTTCGGATGGCGATGACGCAATCTCGTGGATCGCCGAACAGGCTTGGTCCAACGGCAAGGTGGGTACCATTGGATGTTCCTCGACAGCGGAATGGCAATTGGGGGTCGCCTCGCTTGGGAATAAGGCCTACGCGGCCATGATCCCTGAGAGCTTTGGTGCCGGAGTGGGGCGCGTGGGCCCCTATTACGAGCAGGGAAATTGGTATCGCGGCGGGGCCGTCCAGATGCTCTTCATCACCTGGATATACGGGGAGCAAAACCAGGTGAGACCGATGTTTCCTCCGAACACTTCACAGGAGGATTTGATTCGCGAATCGAAGGCGTTCGATCTTGCGCAGCATTTGCCGCCTGTGGATTGGGCGAAGGCGCTCAGCCACCTCCCTGAGAAGGACATACTGAGGGCAGTTGACGCGCCACATGGAATATTTGCCGACAAGATGCCGGTAGCCACCGGCGGCGCCATGATCGAGCGAACGCCGAATGACCCGGCCTGGTATCGCGGCGGATTGTGGCATGACAACATGAAGGTCAACGTCCCGGGACTCTGGTTCATGACCTGGTACGACGTATCGGTGAGCCCGAACCTGGCCGCCTATAATTTTGTGCGGAAGACGGCGAGCCCGGAGGTCGGCAACGAACAATACGTAATCATCGCGCCGACTCTCCATTGCGGCTATAAGCGAGCAACCGAGAATACTGTGGTCGGGGAGCGCAGCATGGGCGACGCCCGATTCGATTACGACTCGCTCACCTACGGCTGGTTTGATTATTTCCTGAAGGGAGAAAATAATCACATCCTCGAGAACACTCCGAAAGTCCGCTACTACACGATGGGGATCAACAAGTGGCAGACATCGGATACATGGCCGCCGAAGGGCGCCGAGCCTATGAAGCTGTTTCTTTCGAGCGGCGGTCGAGCGAACACTCTCAGCGGTGATGGCGCGCTAGCAACATCCGCTCCTTCGCCGGACAGTCCAGACAGCTTCGCATACGATCCAATGAATCCAGTGCCATCCTATGGCGGCAATGTGTGTTGCACGGGAAATGCGGTGACCGGCGGCGCGATGGACCAACGCAAGATGGAGGCGCGGCCGGACATCCTGGTGTACACGTCCGCCCCGCTCAAGGAGGGAATCGAAGTGAGCGGGCCGATTAGCGTGACGCTTTACGTTTCGTCAGATGCGAAAGATACAGATTTCACGGTGAAAGTGATTGATGTGGCGCCTGATGGGCCGGCGTACAACTTGGACGAGACGATTCAACGAGTACGCTATCGAGATGGGTACGACAAACCCGAAGTTTGGATGGAGCCGGGGAAGGTTTACAAAGTTGAGCTGCAGCCCATGAATACGAGCAACTACTTTCCCGCCGGTCACCAAATCCGAATTGAGGTGTCGAGCAGCAACTTCCCACGCTTCGACCGGAACATGAACACAGGCGGCAAAAACTACGACGAGGTGCAAGGCGTCGTGGCTCACAACGCGGTGCATCACTCGAATCAGTACCCTTCGACGATTACGCTCACAGTCGTGAAGCACTAGGCTCTCAAAGGGCCCGATTTCATTCTCCTCGGAACCCGGGGTAGACTTGAATGACAAATGTAAATGCTCGGAGAGATTTGCAGCCACACGAGGAGTTCTTCCATGAAGCGATCAATGAGAATGCTCGCGGTAGCGCTCGGCCTGGCCACGTTCGTTGTCGGTGCAATTGCACAGGCGCCTGCCACTCCCGCGCCCCAGCAGGCGGCAACTCCGGCCATGCCGGCTGCCCGTCCGGCCGACGTATCTTCCCCAGACGCTATAATCGGCGCGCTTTACGATGTCATATCCGGCCCACCCGGCCAGAAGCGAGACTGGGACCGCTTCCGGTCGCTGTTCATTGCGGGTGCACGGCTGATTCCAGCCGGCACGCCGCGTGGCGGTGGCACCGGTCCGCGCGTGCTTACTCCCGACGACTACGCGACAGCGTCGGGCCCCAATCTTGAAAAAAACGGTTTCTTCGAAAAAGAAGTGGCCCGGCGCAGCGAGCGCTTCGGCGCAGTACTCCATGCGTTCAGCACCTACGAATCACGGCACACCGCGCAGGACCCGTCACCGTTCGCTCGCGGGATCAACAGCATTCAATTGTATTGGGACGGCACGCGCTGGTGGGTTGTGACCGTGTACTGGCAAGCGGAAAGACCCGATATGCCGCTCCCACAAGAGTTTCTACCCGGGGCAAAGTGAACGGCTAGCCCTCAGGCGTCGAATGGAATGGAGCCGGAAAGATCGTTGTTCTCTTTAATTGACTCCATTCGGCTGCGCTCAGTGCAGGCGAGTCCATTTCCACAGACCGAACTTTTTGAGGAATTCCCGAATCTGTGCGAGCGGACGCAAAACTGCCGTGAGAATCCCAATCTCGCGGCCAAATATTTCACGCGCAACCTCTCGGAATCTTCGCAGTTTTCTACTTTGTCGATCCCGGCAAAGAACGATTTTGTGAGGTCGGCAGCGGAAGCCACATTCCGCACGATTTTGCGTTTTTTTCCATAAGCCACTTTACCCCGGGAAAACAACACAATCGCCGCTTTCCACAGGCAAGCATGTCGCACGCCTTCTCGATGCGGCGCCTGCGCGTTTCCAGTTGCTTGGCTGAGCATATCGAGAAAATCCAGTCCCGGCGCGCCATTGGTGTGATGTCCTCCCACCCCGCCTGCGCCAGGGGGGCGGCTGCAAGGGCATTGCGTAGATCTATTGGCACTCTGACCTCAGGTTCTTCTCCAGCGCGCGTAATCTCCACAGTTACAGCGTCTATAGCATCAGCACCCGCGGCATTGCGCATGGTCTTGTTAACCCTAAACCAGTGACTTCCCTTGCCGTTTGGTTCGAGAGCGGCTCGAAAAGGGAAGGCGTTGATCGCTCCTTCCACCATTGTCACGCCTCGTGAAGGAAGCTTCACACTCGCGTTCCTGGGCAGAGTCAGGATCCACGAGTCCCTCTTTTCGTTTTCCTTGGACCGAACCAACCTAGCGCTAAAGCAAATGGTTGACTTATTTTCTTTCAGCTTAGCAAGCTTCATATCAGGAGGAATTTACAATAAAACTCAGAATCTTTACAGACCAGCTCGCCCCAGACTTGTGCGTCGGCATGCCTTCCTCTCAATTCGGCTCCGAGAAGACCGGCCCACCAATCCGAAATCATCGCCGTGCTAAAATTCAGTCCACCGGAGTCCTTCAATGGAAGTGGAAGTCCGCTTGGTATGAGGAGTTATGGACGAGGGGAAACCGATGGAGCATAGCCGAGTAATTGACCTGAACGCATTTGTACCAGCAAGAGATTTCGATCTCTCGAAGCGGTTTTACTCTGACCTCGGATTCACTCTCGTGTGGGGGAATGACGAAATTGCACAGCTTCAGATTGGCTCATTTCGCTTCCTGCTCCAAGGCAATTTCTACGTGAAGGAACATGCCGGAAACTTCATGATGAGTTTGACGGTAGAAGACGCGGATGTCTGGTGGAACCATATCGAACGTATCGGGCTGAACGAGAAGTACGGTCCGCACATGGCAAAGCCGCCCGCTTTGCAACCTTGGGGATTTCGAGTGCTTTACCTTTCGGATCCCACTGGCGTTTTATGGCATATAGCCGACTGAAAAAAAGAATAAGGAGACGAAGTAACGTTGCGGCCTTGCAGGATTTCTTCGTTTCTTCCTGCCTGATTTGCTAGGGCAGCTTTGTCGTGAATAGCGAGAGCAGGGCGGCCAGATTCAGATTGTAATCTATGTTCACGTTCTCGCCGTTCGTTCTTATATTTCCCACCGAGTTCGCGTCATTGCTCGTCAGGGGCGCCCAAGATCCATTTGGCTGCATCAGGAATACATTGGTCATATTGATGTTCATCTTGCCAGTCAAAGTGAAATCAGCAGGAACCTTGATTTTATTGCCGGCTGGGAAATCGTAAGTGAAGCCAGCAGGAAGAATCTGGAATCCGATTGAGCTTTGAATGATGGACTGGGGTGTGAATAAGTTTTCGATCTTGAGATTCACTTCGCTCGGAAGGGTCAAGTCGATAGCCGGGCACCCCCCCGACACCTTGAGCCCGGCCAGGTCGCAGTCAGGCGGGAGGATCTTCAGGCTGAACAAGACACGTGGAGCTTCATCCACGAAGATGTTTCGGTAAATGGGGGGCTGCACGTGACCGAAAATTGTGCCGGGGACCATCAAGGAAACAATGACGCCGTTGTCCTGGTGCGCCAGGAGGTCTTTTTCATCCGCCTTCCAACTGGGATCGGGTGTGGGGTCCGGCCAATCAGTTCTTACAACGTATAAGCCGTCAACCAAATCAAAATCTCCCGGATAAATATTGAGCCAGCCCAGGTTCACTACACCGCCAGAGGCGTTCTGCCAGACGGTGGCATTCGTGACAGTGACGGACGGGCCCCACAATTCCAGAGAATCGTCACCGGCGCGGACAAAAACATTGGATGCGGTGGTTCCCGCTCCCATCCGGAATGCGTCATTGTTGCCGTTCCAGCCGAGGATTTTCACGTTGTTCACGATCCCGGCTGAAAGTATGGCCAGGGCGCTGAAGTCGTTGTCCCACTCAATAATCCCATCCAGAACGAGGTGGTCTGGATATTCGGGCGTGCCGTCCACAGAGATCGACTCAAGGCCGTCAGCCCGGTGATCGTCGAACAAACGGCACTGCCGGTAGGCGTAATTGAAGAGGCTGCCATCCAGCACGCCGGGACCGTAAATTCGCCTAACGTGGCTCGCGTTGCTTTGCTCGAACCGAAACTTCCCCTGCACCCAGGCTTTTGGCCCCAGGAAAATGGTGTTGATGTTGACCGGCACCTGGTACACCTGTGCTCCAGCCCCTTCCACATCTGTCCCTTTATCGAATGCAATGGGGCTCTCGAAATCCAAAGTGTCATAAGTAGAAACGTCCACGAGATCGGCAGTCGAGTTGATAAGTTTTACGTTGCCGGTCGGCGCGCCGTATTCGGGGTTTAGGAAGAAGACCAAACCTTGGATGGCGCCTCCCTCCGTGGCGGATCGGCCCCACCACAGGATGAATTGCTCTCCCGCAAAATTCGGAGCGGTCCTCCTGAAGATTTCCACCGTGCCATCGGGCATCAAAACAGAAGGAATTCCCTTGGCCGCTGGCCTGACATAGACATGATCGCTGGCCAGAAAGGAGCCGTCCCATCGCTTTGTCACGCGGAGTTGGACATTGGCGTTCGGGTGAGCCGGAATGCTGACGAACGACATCGAAGTATTTGGGTAGGCGGCGTATTTCGTAGAGGGTTGAAACGGGGATGCGGTCGTTCCGCCATAAATGCTGATGTAAACGCGGGAATCGGTCCAATTTCCGCCGTCAACCCTGTATTGGACTGCATATCGGTCCGAAGTTAGCGGGTAAGTTGAAGGCGGATTGGGGTTCTGCGGCGTGCCCGGATAGATTGCCGCCAGATCAGCGGCATCCGTTGCGGCCATACACTGTGCGGTGGCGACTGAAGGGCACACTACCAGAAGCAGCAACAAAACTGCGAAACTAAGTTTCCTCAAAATCATCGATGTATTTCCGACGCTCCATTGGTCGAACAGCATGGGTTCTTGCCTCCATTCCTTTTCGCCGCGAGTGGCCCGGTAGCACGCGAATCCAGGACTTACTTCGGGAAGCTTCCAGCAAGAACCGAAAGGAATGCAGCCGGATCGAATTTGTAGTTGACGGTTACGTCGTCACCTTGCTTCACCACTTTGCCCGTGACGAATACGTTGGTCAGGTTTATTTTCATGCAGCCCATGAGTGTGTATACGTAGGGAAGAACCGGACCGGCATTCGGGTAATTGATTAGAGTTTCAAATCCGATCGAGTTCTCTTCAATGGAAGGCGGCGTGAAAAGATTCTCGATGTTTAGATTCAGCACACTCTTTAGCATCAAGTTTATCGGGACAGGACAGCCCGCCCCCTCAAATGAAATCAAATCGCAATCCGGAGGGAGAATCTTCAGGCTGAGCAGCACCTGTGGACGATCTTCCACGAAGATGTTCTTAATTAGCGATGGTTGAGACATGCCGAACGTGGTGCCAGGGACCATCATGGAGGCGATGACCGCGTTGTTCTGGTTGTTCAGGCTAAAGTCCGGGCCGGTCATACTAAAAGTGGGATCCGTGGGAGTTAGCCAGTCCGTCTTCACAACGAAGAGACCGTTGATTTGGCAATTTTCGCCCGGTGAATTGTCGAGCCAGCCCAGGTTGACGACCCCGCCGTTGTAGTTTTGCCAAACGGTGGCGTTGGTTATGTTGACGTAGGAACCCCACACCATCAGGGAATCGTCGCCGGCGCGAATGAAAACGTTGGACACATTGGTATTCGACCCGAGCACGATTCCGCCATTGACGGCGTTCCAACCCATGGACTTCACATTGTTGACGGTGCTGTCGATTAGGGGATCCGTGGTGGCGTGATTGTGATCGGAAATAACAATCCCGTCCAAGAAGAACGTGTCGGGAACCTCATTGGTGCCGGCCGCTTCATAGGTGATCGCGTGGTAGCCCTGATCCGCAAAACCGCTCCCGCCGTGGCAAACCCGAAGATCGTACTCAAACCGGCTCACGTCCAGCACTCCCGGACCGTAAATCGTTCTCAGGTTTCCGCCACTCTGCTGGAAACGGAGCTTTCCTTGCACCCAGGAGCCGGGTGAAAAATAAAGGTTACGAATGGCCGGGGGTATAAGGAGTGCATTTGCTCCCGTCCCGATTGTGACACCGCCATCAAAGACCACCGTATCAGTCCCGGGTGCGGGATCGAGATCTGGAGACATAGCACCCGACACTGTCATTACGTTGGCGCCTGTCGGCGCTGGGTATGGCGGATCGAGAAAAATGGCTAGCCCTCCCGTGGCGGCGCTGGTAGAGCCGTTGCTCCACCACAAGAGAAATTGATCGCCGTTAAAATTCGACGCTGTCCGAGTGGAAAGTTGGGCAGTGCCGTCACTCGCCAGCAAAACGGGAATCCCCTTCGCGCTCGGCCGCACATACACGTGGTCGCTCGGCTGAAAACCCGAACCGCCCTTCTTGGTCACGCGGAGCTGAACCAGCGTACTCGCGCTCGCGGGAATGCTCACAAACGACATTGATGTTTCGAGTGCTGTGTATCCGGTCTGATAATTGACGGACGGCGACGAAGTGGTCCCACCGTAATAGCTGATGTAAACTTGGGCATCGGTCCAGTCTCCTTGCCCCAACTTATATTGCACTGCATACCGGTCCGAAGTCATCGGGTATGTCAACGGGGTATCCAGATAGGTTGCCTTTGGGATTGCGGCGCACGCCGGTGAGGATGAGTTGGGCAAAATCGTTTGTGCAAAAGCAGCCGGAGAGTACACGGGCAGCAAGTGAGCGGCGATCACAAGACTCAGGATGTGCACGGTGCGGAAACTATTCTTCGGTCTTTTCGATGTACGTTGCACTATTCACCTCCTCCAATCGCTGTTTGGCATCACTGACTCCTTACTCGCGCCTGCATCGTGATCTCTTCCCGGCTCGGAGGCTCGATGGTAGACTGAGCTCCACCACGTCCCCGCGGATTACGGCACTTTGACTGAGGTGTTGCCTGGATGTCCTCAAAGGTGCATCAAGAAATTCTCAGGATTTCTCAGGGCTGGCTATGGTGAATAAAGGAAAAGACTTATTTGAATTCGGCCCTTTTCGCCTGGATGCCCGCCAGCGCCTCCTGTTGCGCGAGGGCCAACCATTGCCCGTTCAGCCCAAGGCTTTCGATATCCTTCTGGTCCTGGTCCAAAACAACGACAAACTCGTCCTTAAAGAGGACCTGATGAAGGCGGTATGGCAGGACACCTTCGTTGAAGAATCCAACCTCACGCAGAATATCTTCGTTCTGCGGAAAATTCTGGGGCAGACGGAGAGCGAAAACCGGTACATCGTAACCGTGCCCGGCCGGGGCTACAGATTCGTCGCAACGGTTCGGACCGTACCCGAGGGAGAAGAACGCGGGGCGGTCGTCGCCGAGATCCAGTCGCCGATGGACGGTGGAGATGACAGGGAGGCCCTGCCAACCCCCAAGCCGCACTGGTCGATGAGCCTCAGCCGGGTATTGTTCGGAGCAGCGATAGTGGTCATCGTGCTTCTGGTGGCTGCTGCCGTCATGATTTATTCGCCGCAACCGGTGCTCACAGTTCTGCGTGTTCGTCAGATCACACACACCGGTCGCATTGTGCCTTACAGCCGCGTAGTCAGCGATGGCACTCGCCTTTACTTCGCGGAAAGAATTGGAGGAACCGACGCTTTGGCGGAGGTGCCAGTTGAAGGCGGTGAACCTACGTTAATCTCGACCACCGTTCCCAGTGTACAGGTCTTTGATATTGATCCTGGAAAATCCAGACTTCTGCTCGGGACCCAAGGCACGGATTTTTACAATCCCCTCTGGGAGGTATCTACTTCCGGGGGCTCGGCCCGGCGGCTGAGCGATGTGCTGGCCTCCGAGGGCTCGGCCTGGTCGTCCGACGGGCGCGGCATTTTCTATGGCTATGGCACGCAGATTTATGAGATGTCCGATGGAAGCGGAGCCCCTCGCAAACTGGTCACCGCATCAGGACTTATTCTTTCCGTCCGTTTGTCACCGGACGGCAGCCGTCTTCGATTCACATCGCAGGACATAAACTCTGGGGGTACTTCGCTGTGGGAATCGACCGCCGATGGCCGCGATCTACGTCCGGTTCCACTTGGCTGGAAGAAGTTTGCACCGCAGTGGGGTGAAGGTGAGTCTCACGGCGAATGGACGCCAGACGGCAGGTATTTCGTATTCCGTTCCGCGCGAGATGGAGTCGAAGAGTTCTGGGCGATCAGCGAAAGGAAGAGCTGGTTTCATAGGAATGCCGCCGCCCCGGTACAGCTGTATGCCACCCCTGACCGCATCAGTGAGCCGCGATTTAGCCCGGACGGGAAAAAGATTTTCTTTGTCAGCTATCAGGAGCGGCGCGAACTGGTTCGCTACGATGGCGTCCAGAAATTATTTGTCCCGTATCTCGCGGGCATCCCCGTGCGGCTTCTGAGTTTTTCTCGCGATGGACAATGGGTTTCATATCGAAATGAACTCGATGGCACTTTGTGGCGAAGCCGGGCGGACGGCACGGAAAAACTCCAGCTGACATTTCCTCCGATGGCGGCATATCACTCATCCTGGTCGGCAGATGGTAAGACCATTGTTTTCGGCGCCAGTCTTCCCGGGGAGGCATCGCACTTGTATTCGGTGCCATACGCCGGAGGAACTCTGCAAATGCTTGCGCCGAGTGACGCTTCCGACACTGAGCCGAGCTGTTCTCCCGACGGGAGGTTTATTCTTTTTTTGCGCCGTCCAAACAGTGGAAGCCAGAGCCAGCAATATTCCATCTATCAACTGGATTTAAACACAAAGGCAACCAGCGTTATTACGGGTTCGCTGAATTTTGAGAGCCCTCATATTTCACCTGACGGCAGGTATGCAGCCGCGGTCGACACCATAAATCACAAATTGATGCTCTTGGATCTCGCCCAGCAGAAGTGGTCCGAATTGTCTGACGGGACCCCATACGGATGGGGAATGCGCTGGTCCTCCGACTCGAGGTACGTTTATTACCAGCACCCCGAAGAAGGCGAAGGGCAGCCCCTCTTTCGAGTTCGCATCAGCGATCGAATGGTGGAACAGATCACTTCGACGCGCCAAATTCAGCGGTCCGACGTGCTCAGCTACACGATGACGGGCCTTACGCCTAAGAATGAGCCGCTGGCAACTCTCATTCACAGGAATTCTGACATCTACGCTCTCGACCTCTATTTTCCTTGAAGGTGAGGGCAGTCAGTGGCAGGAATGCATGGCGACTGCGAATTGCGCGCCGTCGTTCGTTTATGTAATTCTGTAGACGAGAGATCCCCTCGCATCAACAAAGTTCAACGGAGCTCGACAATCAGGTCGCAAACGTTTCAACACCATCATACGGAATCCACTAGAATCCAAAAACTTCAATAAGCCCTGGCTCCAGGTTCGGGACCAGGAGGGCGGGCCCTCCATTCTTTGAAGGATGGATTGTTGAATTGGCGAGAATCAGCTGCATGGCGCCTCATGCTGAACTGACCCAAGCATTTAGGCTTCCGGCCGTAGCGGCTTTCGGACGAGGGTTCGACTCCCCTTTACCGATGGGGTTCCATATGCGTGCAACGTTTATTTATCCCGCCGACGAGTTGACGATATATCTGCAGCGAAAAACCCTTCAAGTCAATAGCAGTAGCGAGGGCAACCACAAGTGCTTCGATAAATCTCTTTTCGCTAGTCTAAGCGTAAGTGTCTTCTACGGTTCAGTGGTGATAGTAAAAGTTCGTGACGCAAAAGCGCGCGGCAAACCAGTGTCGCACCCGTTCAGGAAGAAAACCTTGCCGGTCAGCCGGATGTGACCCGCAGGCGCTCCGGGCGACATGAATGACGGATAGAATCCGTCAAATTGAGTTCCGTCTCCGGTTGAAGGACAGGGCTTCAGTATTTTCAAGCGAGAATTCTGTATCAACTCAGGCGTACTCCAGTCCTGAAGATCAAGACTCGTTGCCGTGGAATAAAACCAGGAAGCATAGCCATCTTCGGTGGAGGAGTTGCAGACAAAAAAGAATAGATACAAGCCGAGATCATCGTTGTAACTGATCGAGGCCATGGTCTGTCTTCCCGGGCATGCCCCCAATGGTACTGGACCGCTATCCTGGCCGCCAATGCCGAGCTGGTTGAATGCGCCGTTGTACCATTTCGTGAAGGAGAGACGATGATTGCCACCCTCGCGAAAGGGATAATGATCATCGTCAACCTTGGCGCGCGAAATGCGGACCAATCCATCACTCTTGCCGTTATTAGGACCTACGGCGTAATCGTAAACGACATAAATGTAATTCTCGTCCCCATGGTTTCTGTCTGCGAAAGCGGCGGGAAGCGCGTCTCCCATTGCTGCTGGGTTGGGCTCGGACGCCGGTTCCGGATTAGGCCCCTTGATAACAGGATGACGGCCCGGTCCGCCGAATTCGCTATTAATTGGACTCGGCCAAGTCATCCCGTAATCGGATGAGCGCGCAAGTCCAATCGTGGCGTAGTAAGGCTGCTGCCAGACTCCGCCGGGGCAGTGGTTTTCCGCCTCATAGAACATTAGAAGGTCTCCGGGAGGCCCGGCAGGATTTTGCAGGACGGTCCCGGGAGCGGAATAATTCTCGTCAAACTCAGTGTTGTATGTCGTATCGCAAGTAGTGAATTGAACAGGAGGATTCATTACTTGATCGTTGTACCCGAGGTCAGCCGCAAAATCGAAATTCGTTAAGTCTGTGGTTTCGAGTACAACCGCTCCGCCATTGCCTCCTCTTATTTTGCTCGAAGCGAACACTAGGTACTTCTTCCAGAATGGGCCGGGCACTGGCTGAAAATCGTGCAGGGCCGAGAGCGGGATGAATGTCGTGTGCTCGTCGGGTATATCAACCAGAGTGCTGGGATAAGAGAGAGTGTCATCAGGTGTTGAAACCGAGATCGACTTGATCATTGGGTAGTTTGGGCCGGAGTGGCCGCCAGCCCGCGAGTTCGAGGATTTTGGCCGCGCGAGGGCCCTCTCAGGCAGTCGAAGGGCAATCAGGGCAAGAGCACTCAGCGTCAGAAAACAAGTCACCAAAGCACTGCAAGCTTGTCGTGAAGTCATTGAGGTTCTCCATTTTCAATCGATCAGTTTTCCAGAGGTGTGGGGACCAGCCGCCGGCCTGATCAATTCCATCAGTTTGTGGTTATTGTGAAAGCGCGCGATTCATATTTTCGTCCGCCAAAAGTTTCGCCATCGGTGCAGCCTTCCATGTAAAAAATAAATCCGGTGGAGGAAAGATGTCCGGGTTTTGCGCCGAGCGACATGATGGTTGGATACCAGCCTTTGTTGTCTAGAGCGCACCCCGGATTCAATGGGTTGATTTGCGCGGGGAATACATTCCAGGAGCCGGTGATAATTTGTGGCTGGCTCCACTGCGATTGATCGGAAAGGCCGTCGCCGGTGGCATCCAGGGTGGAATAGAACCAGGCAGCGCCCAAGGCTGCCTGTTTCGTCGGCGCGGTCGGATCCAAATGCGAGATACAAACGAAAAGCAGCAAATACTGCTGTGTATATTCGACGTAGCTGATCGAGCCCATCACGCGGGACTGGTTATTTATGTCCTGGCAGGACATGTAGGCATCTTTGGTATCAAGGAAAGGCAGAATCGGGCTCTGGAGACCACCACCGAAATTGCCGAGCCCCTTGTTTGACATCGTTCGGCAGTGCTTCCACGTATTGCAGGTGACTCCCGACGGAAGGATTTGTGTCTCACTGAATGATCCGTTGTACCAGTTCATGAACTGGAGCGGCGCGATACCGCCATTGAGCTTGGCTCGAGAAACCACCAGATCGCTTACGATTCCTGATTGCAATTGTGGATTCGAATAGGGAGCGCCCAGCCCCGGCGTCCCCGGCGCATATCCCGTCACCGAGTAAACGTAGCGATCCGGACCGAAGCTCACGTCGTCAACAAACGCCGAAGGCTCGCTGTTGCCCATGTTCTTTTGCAAGCCACCGGGTGTACCTGCAGTATCAGCAATGGCCTCGCCAAGTGTGACCGGAGTGTTCTGGACTGCGTAACGCCCGAAATTGAATGGAGGCCTTTCATGGCAATCGTTGCCGAAGCAAACTAAATCGCCAAGCGCTCCCAGAGGCGCTTCAGGCCCATTGGTTTGGTTCAAGTTAGGCAGCGCGACAAAATTTCGGCGATAGGTGGGCCAAGTATGGCCAAAATCAAACGAGGTGGCGACGCCGATCGTAGAGTAAAAGTTGCTGCTGCTCGTGCCACCTGCCAGACCGACGCAGCGGCTGGTTCCCTCGTAAATCATGAGCATATTTCCACGTCCGGGGAGACCCCAAGATGTCGGGTCAATGAAAATTGTTCCGGGGTCGGCGTAATTGAGGTCAAAAGTTTGATCTTGAAACTTTGCATTGCCGACGGTCGGGCAAAGGTCGTGTGCCATTGCGGCTAGAAACACCTGGCCATTTGTCGAGCCAGCCGGGTTACCGGGCAGATAGAGACCGAAGTCCGACGCGAAATCAAAAGTCCACTGGCCTTGCGCATCGGGGCCAGGGCCGCCGGTGAAAACCGTCAATCCGCTTGCAAGCGGATTCAAGTTTGTTCTCGTTGCAACGAAGAAGAGATAATTGTTTGCGTGGCCCGGTATTGTGCCGGGAGAAAATACTGTTGCGTGTTCATCGGAAAGCGTGCCCAAGCCGGCGTAGTCGTCAATCGTAGTTACGCCGTCGGGAGCGAGAACGCGTCTAAAGGTGTCAAAGCTGCCCGTTGGACAGGTACCCTGCGGGCCGGAGTTGCCAATCGCACAGATGGAAAAGGAAACGATTGAGCGCCGGGGGGCGCTGCTGTCTTTTTGAGGAACGTCCTGAGAGCTTTGCGCAAGAACCGCAGATGTGCTTAATGCAATTACTATAGCTGGTTTCCAAATTGATCTCATTGGGCGTCCTCCTTTTCTCCGTTGGAAATGAATGATTTGATCGCAATTCAATTCCGTGCTTAAACCCAAATTATCTTCAAGGCCAATCTGTTTCATGGAACTGATATTGGATTCTCATGTTCACATCAAACAAAACTGAGTTGTAAGGTTTGAAGCTCGAGAGCAAATAAGAAACGGTGAAATTGAGACCCGTCGGGAAGCCGTTTGCGCCGAAGCTGGGCGTTATATTTGTGAGGTATGGAAGCATATCCGGCGCGTATACATCAGCTGCCGAAAAATCTGTGAATGGCGCTTGCTGTTCAGTCGGCGGGGCATCCATGCAGGAGTTGTGACTGCAACCGTAGAGAGCTCGGTTTTGTTGACCCGCGGACGTGGTGGAAGTCAGATCAAGCGCAATCATCATGTCCGACCACTTTCCCGTCGGTGAGGGCGACCAGCGTGCAATAACTTCCGCGCCATTTCCGCCGCCGGTTGCGTGTGTGTACATGAGCAGCCAGACGCCGATGCCTTCAAAGTAACGAACGGAAATCTGACCGAAGTCGGGGGTTTTATCATCGTCAAAGACCAACGGCGTGGCATTCGACGGATCATTGAGAGCCCAATTGCCGGTATTTGAGTTGTAGAATTCGAGGCCGGGGGTGTCGCTAAAATATCGACTTACAAAATTCGGAAAATCCTGCCCGTGATATGAAAGCGGCAAACGAGCTAGATAGAGTAAGCTTGCCCGAAAAGTGCCAGTGCCAAAAAGGTAGATATAGCCGTCGTTGCCAACCACTGGGTCAATCCAAATAAAATTTCCTCCAAGTGGGCCTGCGAAGGGGGAAGAACTACTCCAGTCGCCTGGCGCGGTAGGCGGGGTGAAACCCGTGGGCGGATTGGCGACCGAACAGTTGTGCGGAGCCGCCGCGCCTGTCGGCCAGGGAGGAGTGCACGCGGAACTTCCATCGGAATAGAGGCATCCGTTATAAGTGAAGTTATCCAAGTTGTAGTCAACTCTGGAGAGAATGTTGTAATCCGTGGGCCTCAATGACGAATAGTCAGACGCGATCTTCCAAGGGTCCGCCTCGTTTCCACCCAATGGATTCTTCCACTCGGTGAGGAACGAGACGGATCCTTTCGGAAGCCCAATGGTGCAGTCTGAGTTGATGGCCCGGCCGGGGCTGCCAAAATAAAACAAGTAGATATTCCCATTGAAGGCGAGCGCGCCGGACATGCTCTCGTTCGTTCCGGAGATGCCGGAAATCAAAGGTGAATATTCCGGAAGGACAGTTGCATTGTCAGGAAGCGTCAGAGGCGGCATGGGAGAATGAAAAAGATAATTCGCGATTAAGTCGCCAGGTGGAGCGGTCAGGAGATCCGGCGCGTAGACCTTTTGGTGCTGTCCATTGGAAGGGTCGATGTTTCCCGAGACCAAACCGGGTTGAGTGACGAGCTGCAGCGAACCACACAAACCCATCGGATTGCCGTAGTTTCTGCCATTGAGGAAACCCTGCGTGTTGGCCCCGTGCGAGCCATACCAGGCATCGCCATCGGCGGCACCCGAATCCCCGAAAAACACCCAGGTGACACGATGGATTGGATCGTCCACGGAGATGCCTTGATCCGCGCCGGTCATGTCGAACTGATAGGAAAGATTGTTGATGCCGCTGAAAGCATCATTGGTGACCCGGCAGCGCTCGTTCGAGAAGCCGGGATTCGCAAGGGAAACGGTTGGAATCACCGTGACCGACCTTGAGCTTGAGGGCGCAGCTTCCACATCTGAGACGATATTTGTTCGTGATTGAGCCCTCACCGCGGACGGCATCGCCATCACGATGAAGATTGGTATTCCACTTATCAAAATACTCTTCATGTACGGCCTCCAAAGCGGTGTGTTCCCACTTGAGTGTTGTTTGCTGTAGTCATATTCCTCGGTCGAAGAGATCTGGATTGTGAAATCCGATTCCATTCTTGTGATCGCTTAAGGATTCCAGGTTGAATGCGTGTAATAAATCTTCAAAGTATTGCCTTCAAATTGTGTGACCCGTTCAACCATTTGCGGTGCGAAGGCACCACGGGCTGAAAGGATCCAATCAGGTTTCAATTGTGGCCTCCGGGGAATTTTCGAGAGGGCCATCGAACAAGCGTGATGGATCGTTGATGAGGCATCGGCTATTCGGTGAAGAAATCAACGAGCATCGCAGGCTTTCAGGTCCTATATACACGGCAACTCACCGAGATTTCGCCACCCAAACATTTAGCAGGGACGTGGGTTGCAGAAGCTTCGAGCGTAAGGGTCGTCTATGAGCATATCGAGGGTCAAATGGCGCATTGTGGCACCTATGTGGCGAGCTAAGTTATTGGAAACTATATCCTTCTGGGATTATGAGGAACGCAAATTGTGTTGTCCGAGGTGAAAGCGGACTATCCCGTATGGTCCGCGGACTCACAATTCCTGTAATTCAATATATTTGCGAGCAATGCTCCGGCATTCTTCCGAATGCATGGAGGGGAAGGAAAGCTTGAAAAAATATAGGACATGCCTTTCCAAATCACGGTCGCCTACGGCCTTTCGAGCGGCCTGACGCCAGATGGTTCTCCACCCCAATTCTGCAGCCCCGAACAGACGGATGTTTATTCACTTGGGATCCAGTGAGTCCAGTGCAACAGGTTTGGGAGACCTTTCGGGTGCGGTCTTGGTCTTCTAAGCTGTTGGTGGTGGGTTCGACCCCCACCGCCCCTAGCAATCAGATCCTTCATCAATCCTTTGATTTGCTCTTTGTATATTTCTACTCCCTACGATTGTGATATTTTGGCCAACGGATTCGTACTTTACCCCGTGTTGTAGAGGAAAATGATCCTCGAGGAAAAGTGATGACGATGAAATCCTACAAATGGTTTCTGGCAGTGACACTGATTAGTGGCGTTATCGTCACAAGTTCTGCACGCTTGGAAAGTGCGGACAAGCATCCATTTGGATTTGACGATTATGCTGCTCTGCGTAGCGCCCAGGCAGTGGCCGTGTCGCCTGATGGGAAGACGATTCTGTACGTGGTGCGCTATTTTGAAAATCAGGGACGCCAGAAAAGTGAGTGGCGGATGATAGATGTGACGGGAGAGAATTCACGGAAGCTGAGTCTTCCAGAAGGATTCAATCCTATCGGATTTATGAAAGACGGGGCCTCCCTGTACGGAAGCTATCAGGTGGGGAAGGCTGGTCAACTGGCGATTGTCCCGCTGGCGGATGGAAAGCCCACCGTTATTTTGTCACTCCCGAGCGGAATTCGCTTTGCACAGATTTCGCCCGATGGAGCGCGATTCGCAGTGCTGGCCGATCCGGACGAAAAGGATCCGCTTGCCGGCGTGCACAACGTGGTGAAGAACGATCACACCAGCCTTTATGTGATGGATGCGAATGGCGCGGGAGCCGGATGGTGGTGTGCGGACCTAAAGGATATCGGCGAGATTTCCTGGTCGCCGGATAGTTCGCAGATTGCGGTTGCGTCGCAAACACCCAAGATTGGAAATCACATTATCCATTCTTACTTGGATGTGTGCGGCGCATCCGGTGCGCACAGGGTGGCCGACATTGCTAACTCAACGTCCGGGATTGCATGGGCAAATGGAGGCAAAGAGTTGGTGTTTGCCGGCACTTCGACATCAGTGCTGACTCCTGACCACGTTTGGACAGTATCCGCGTCTGGCGGAGCACCAGTGGACCGCACGCCCAATCTCGAGGGATCGGGGGTGAGCGTCAAATCAGATCCTCGCGGGACGGTTTGGGTTGATGCCCATCGAGGCGTGCTAACGGAGGCGCATACCCTCCGGGATGGGCAACTCGATGCAGTCTTCCGCTGGCCGGGCGGGGTTGTTGATTCGGTGGTGTACCCGATGTTCTCCTCATCGCCGAATGCGCCTGTATTCACAGTAGGGGACCCGACCCATACGACGAATGTGGCGGTGAACCTGAATGGTGTACTGAAGCGAATCACGAACGAAGGCGACGATGCGCTGGCCGCCGTGAATCTTGGAGAAGTGCGGACCGTGCATTGGACGGCGAAGGATGGAACCAAGCTCGAGGGAATTTTGACGCTTCCTGCCGGGTATGTTCCGGGGAAGAAATATCCGTTTTTGGTGTTGCCGCACGGAGGGCCGGAGTCGAACGACCAACTCGAATTCGACAATTCATCGCGTGAAATTGCGGGACTGGGCTATGTTGTGTTACAGCCGGAGTATCGCGGCTCCACTGGATATGGTTCCGAATTCCTGGATGCGATCTACCAGCACTTCGGCGATCGCGCGTATAGCGATGTGGACAGTGCCACAGACTTTGCGATTGCCCAGGGATGGGCCGATCCTAACCGGCTGGCGATTTTCGGATGGAGTGCCGGCGGGTTCATGACCTCGTGGACCGTGACGCAAACCGGAAGGTATCGTGCGGCGATTGAAGGCGCTGGAATTACAGATTGGCTGAGCTTTATTCCAACCAGCGATGTCTGGCAAACGGATTATGACGCGCGCATGCAGGAAGAAGACCCTAATCCCATGCTGCGATTCTCCGCCGTGATGCACGCTGACAAGGTGACCACGCCGTTGCTGATTCTGCATGGCGAGGCGGATATTCGCGTGCCTACATTTCAAGGGCGAGAATTCTTCATGTTACTGGCCGAGCGCGGGAAAACCGTGCGCATGGTGACCTATCCTGGATCCCCGCATTTTCCCTCGCTGATTGAGCAGCGGCGCGACGTGTTTAAGGAAATCGCGGATTGGTTGAAGAAGTACAATCCGTAATTGCAAAAGCGAATCCCCCCGCCCTGGATGGTTTGGGCGAGGGGACTCTGCTTTTTTCCCTGACCACGAAACGTGGAGGGGAACTAGATTTGAAGGTGAGCTAGTTGGGAAGAAGGACGGAGTCAACCACCTGAATGACTCCGTTTGACTGGAAGACGTTTGCAATAGTGATGGTGGACATCCCGCCCTTTTCATCATGCAGCACGATCTTTCCGTCATGCGACATGGCCCAGAGCGAGCCGCCGCTCACGGTCTTCAATTCCGCCTTCCCGTTTCCCGTCTTGATGAGCTTCATGATGTCGCCGGTGCTGAGCTTGCCCGCGACAACATGGTAGGTAAGGATTTTCGTTAGCATTTCCTTGTTTTCGGGCTTCAGGAGATTGTCCACTGTGCCCGCAGGGAGTTTCGCGAAGGCCTCATTCGTGGGAGCGAAAACGGTGAACGGGCCCGCGCTCTTGAGTGTGTCAACAAGCCCCGCGGCCTTCACCGCGGCCACAAGTGTTGTGTGGTCAGCGGAATTAACGGCGTTGTCGATGATGTCTTTGGTGGGGAACATTGCGGCGCCACCAACCATGGGATCCTTCTGGGCGGAAACGATGGAAACGCCCAGCACCAGCATTGCCAACAGCGGAAAAAGAAATCGTGTTTTCATTTTGTGTCCTTTGTTGAGATTGGACCTACACCTCAAGTACGACAGAGGAAGGGGATTGGATTTAGGCAGAGGAAAAATAATGCGGGAATATGGCGGCGCGCTAAAATGGACCGGATCCGTTTCTTGCCGGAGGGAAATTGGCAGAATCGCCAGAAAAGAAGAGGTGGGGTAGCACTCCCTGGAGCATGGACTCTCGTCCGTCTCCTTGCGTGCTCCCGGACAGAGTGGATTGTGCAGTGGTTGGAGGAGGGTTCACGGGATTGGCCGCTGCGGCCTGGGTGAGGCGTCTGGACCCGAGAAAAAGTGTGGTGGTCCTTGAAGCCGAAAGAATTGGCGCGGGCTCGAGCGGACATACGGGTGGAATCGCCCTGGGAGAAACAGCGGCGGGAGATCTGCCAGGGCTCGGCGATGTTCTAAGCGGATTTCGCGAGACGTTGAAGGATTTGGCGGTGGATTGCGACCTCACGCTTTCCGGAGTCTGGGAATTGGGTCACCACGGCGGAATTGCGGGATCGCCGATTTCCTGGCAGGACTCAGGAGTGCTGGAAGTGGCGCGTGAAGTTGCCGGAGGAACCATTGATCCGCGGAAGATGCTGAGCGGGTTGGCGCGCACGGCCGAGAGCGCTGGTGCAATGATTATTGAGAATTCGCCCCTGGATGGAATTCAGTTTGGAGATCCGCTGCGATTGAAAGTGGGCAGGAAGGAACTTGTCGCCGGGCACGCGATTGTTGCCACAAACGCGCAATCGTTGGACCTAAGCGGAATTGCCGGACGGGGGGAGCCGAAATTCACGCTGGCGGTGGCAACGAAGCCGTTGCCGGATGCAACCTTGGAAACACTTGGCTTGACGTCACGCAAGCCGTTTTACACGATTGATCTCCCGTATTTGTGGGGACGATTGCTAAAAACAAATGGTGTTGTTTTTGGGAGTGGGCTGATCCATCTAGAGGATTGGCGCGAGTTGGCAGAAGTAGATGTTGGGCGTGGCGAGGCGGCAAGGTTAGTCGCGTTACTGGAAAAGCGGGTGCGCGGGTTGCATTCCGAGTTGGGAGAGGTGCAGTTCACTCACCGGTGGGGCGGGCCAAATCTGTTCGCTGACGGGTGGCGGCCGGTGTTTGAGAGACACATAAATAGTCCGCGCGTGATTGTGATTGGCGGATTCAGCGGGCATGGCGTGGCGCTCTCTGTTTATCTGGGACGCTGGGCGGCAGAGGCGATGATGATGGGACGAGAAATGCCAAGGTGGGTGGGCAGGTGAAATTGCCTGCCGCGTCCCGTGGAAACCGTTCGGCTTCGCTTTTAGAATGGTTGAGCCGGATTTAAACCCACGGGAGACATTTGAATTCAAAGGAGGGGGCCGATGTGGTTATTTAATCCTGGGCGCACATGTCGATGCGCAGTTGCCTTGATTCTTGTGTTGCTGGCGCAGTCCGCGACGTCTGATCCGCGTGTGGCACTGCCGCCGAAAGGCCCCGCCACCCCTACTCTGCGGGAGAGGGCCTGGAAGATGCTTCAAGAGGGCGCCGAAAGCAAGGAATACAAGCAACGCGCGCAGGCCGTGCAAGCCATGGGGACGATGAGGCAGGAGCCCCGCGCGGTGAAACTGATGGAAGCAGCCTTGGAGGACAAGATTCCCGCCGTCCGCGTCGCGGCCGCGAATGGATTGGGCGAAATGCGCTCCAAGTCATCGATCCCGGATCTTCAAAAGGCGCTGGGAGATCACGATTTAACGGTGGGGCTGGCTGCCGCCGCTGCGCTAGTGGCCATGAAAAATGACGAGGGATATGCCGCTTACTACGAAGTACTGACCGGGAGGAGAAAAACCGGGGAATCTCTTCCTCAAGAAGCGATGAGCACGCTAAGGGACCACAACAAATTGATTACGCTGGTTGTGGAGCAGGGAATTACGTTTGCGCCGTTTGGCGGCTATGGTGTGGCTGCTTGGAATGCCTTACATATGAACAATCCTGCTCCGGTGCGAGCGTCGGCGGCAATGGCGCTTGTGAACGACCCCGATCCGGAGAGTTTGCAAGCGTTGGAGGCGGCCTCAGAAGACAAAGAATGGATTGTGAGGGCCACTGCCTTGAAAGCCATGGGATTACGTAATGACCCATCCCTTGCGAGCAAGATGGTTCCTCTGCTGGATGACAAATCGGGCGCGGTGCGCTTTTCGGCGGCGGCCAGCATCCTGCGGCTTACGTTCACGCCACCCACATCAACGACAAAATAATCGGTGTGGCAGGTTCCCGCAACTTGCCTACTCATAGCGCAGGATCTGGATTGGGTCCACTTTTGTGGCTCGACGCGCTGGAACATAACAAGCGGCGAGAGCCACGACCGTGAGCAGGAGCGAGACAATCACGAAGGTGAGCGGATCGGTGGGTGTGACGCCGAAGAGCAATGTGGTCATCAAACGCGTAAGGGCGAATGCAGCGATAAGCCCCGCACCAACCCCAAGCAAAGCCAAGCCCGCTCCCTGCTTTATCACTAATCGCAGGACATCCACCGGCTGAGCGCCCAATGCCATGCGCAGTCCGAATTCCTTGGAACGCCGCTGTACTGAATAAGAAATCACGCCATAGATGCCGACTGTGGCGATGGCCAGAGCGACTCCGGAGAACAGCCCCAAGAGCAGGGTCAGGAATCGCGGGCGAGACTGGGCGGCGCTTAATACGTCCTCCATGAGGCGAATATTGGAAATTGGAAGGGACGAGTCAAGTTCGTTCAGATCCCGACGGACAACGCTTGTAAACAAGCGTGGATCTCCCTGTCCGCGAAGAATAATGTACATGTCTGAAACGCCACTTGATTGAGCTTGAGTCTGATGGAGAGGCAAATAGAGTTCAGTTCCGGCGGGGCGGTCAAGTCCGGCGTTCTTCACGTCGTCCACGATTCCGACGATGGTGCACCAGGGATCCTGGAATCCGGGACGAATGCGGTGGCCGATGGCGTCTTCGCCGGGCCAGAAGGTACGCGCCATGGTCTGGTTGATGATGACAACATCAGGGGCGCCTTTCGCGTCGCGGTCATCAAAAAAACGGCCGGCAATCAAACGTATGCGCATGGCTGCGAAATAGTCTTTGCTGACCATTTGGTAGTAATCCACATTCTTTATGGGACCGCCTGGTTTGGTCACCAGTCCTTCGATATCAGTGTCATTCATATCCGGAGGGCGTGCAGGCGCCAGACCATAGGCGATGGCGGCGGATTCGACACCGGGGATCTGGTGCAGGCGCTCTTCGAAGCGAGTCCAGAGGCTGTCAATTTGCTCAGGTTTTGAATAGGAAGCGCCGGGCAGCGCAATGGACATAGAAATGACGTTTCGCCCGTCGAAGCCGGTGTGGACTTCCTGAAGCTTCCAGAAGGCACGGAGCATGAGTCCGCAACCGATCAAAAGCACCAGGGCAAGGCCGAGTTCGCCCGCTACAAGAATTCGGCGGAAGAGTTGCGCTCCGGAGCCGCTGGTTGCGCCGCCTGCGGTGTCTTTCAATGATTCTGAGAGATGCGAGAAGAGAAGCGGCAGAAAAGGAGCGAGACCGAATAGAACTCCGGTGACAACCGAGGTGCACAATGTGAAAAGAAGTACGCGCCAATCCATGGCGATTTCAGCGGCACGCGGCAAGCCTCCCGCATTGGTAAGCTGAATCAGGCGCAGCCCTCCTGAAGCAAGGCCCAGGCCGAGAATGGCGCCGACCAGCGAGAGCAGGACGCCCTCAGTCGCGAACTGGCGTGCCAGACGGGCTGTCCCCGCTCCCAACGCACTGCGGATAGCGATTTCGCGGCGACGAGCTTCGGCACGCGCCAGCAAGAGATTGGCCACGTTTACGCAGGCGATGAGCAGGACGAAGGCGACCGCGCCCAATAGCATAAGGAGAGCAGGCCGTACGCTGGAGACAACCTCGGCCTGCAGAGGGAAACTCACAATGGTGTGGTTCTTGGGGTTGAATGCGTGCGTCTTGGGCGCTTGCTTGGCCCCATAGGCCTCGACCAGTGAGGCGAGTTCACCTTGTGCCATGGTCGCCGTTACACCAGGTTTCAATCGGCCAAGCAGATATAGATAGTGCGAGCCGCGTCCTCCAGGATGCGCGGGATCGATTTGAAGTGTGATCCAAATCTGAGCAGGGATTGCTTCGCCCGGGGGGAATTCAAACCCGTTGGGCATGACGCCGACAATGCTGGCTTTGCGGCCGTTGAGGTAGGTTTCCTTGCCGACAATATTTGGATCGCTGCCGAATACGCTTTGCCAAGTGCCATAGGAAATATCCATCACACGATTTGCGCCGGGGATATCGTCGGCGGGGGAAATCAGGCGGCCCATAACCGGAGAAACACCGACGGAATCCAGGAGGCCACCGCTAATAAAAGCGGCCGTGACCCGTGTTGGAGTGACGTTTCCGGCGATATTGGCGCCACCGGTGGTCCAGGCCTCGAATGAGGAAAAAGAGTGGGCGTCACGCTGAAGATCGAGGAATTCCGGGGGCGAAGCCCAGAAACGGCGCAGACCGCCGTTGGGGAAGTTTGGGAATTCGGTGTAAACGCGGATGAGCTGCTCGGGGTGCGAATACGGAAGCGGACGAAGCAGGACGGCATTAACCACACTAAAAATGCCGGTGGTTGCGCCAATGCCGAGCGTCAGACAAATTACGGCCGCGATCGTAAATCCGCGGTTCTTTGCCAACATGCGGACGGCGTAACGCATGTCCTGCCAGAAGATTCCCATGGAAAGCCTCCATTCAACGCCCTTAGAGCCCTGGTGGATGGAACCGGGCCGCGGGCACACCCTGATGATAAGTAAGACGCGTGGGACGTGAAAATGTGGCGGACGTAGTTGGTGATTTGAGGTTATTGCAGGCAGATCGGCTTCCAAAACAAAACTCCCCAATCCCGCGATTGCGGGACCGGGGAGTTTGTGTGAAGTGTTGCGGCGGGTGCCGGAACGAAGCGCTAGAAAGAGAAGCGCGCCCCAAACTGGATCTGACGCGGAGTAGGAGCGAAAGTTCCGTTGTTGCCGTTGCTATTCAGAGAAAAGGTGGACGTCGCAGGATAATTGAGCACAGGGTTGGACGCCGTGCCGCTTATCGAAGTGAACAACGTGCTTCCCACTGAGGTAATGTTCACGTTGTTGAAGAGGTTGAAGAAGTCGACTGAACCTTGGAGCACAAAGCGCTCGCCAATGTGGAAGTCCCTTGCCAGCCGAAAGTCAGTGTCAAAATATGCCGGCATACGGAAGCTGTTCCGGCCGAAAAAAGGCACGCGGCTGGATCCCGAAATCCCGATTACGCCGCCACTAGTTGGACCAGTGGTAAAGCTTCCAGGTGCGCTCGGCAGGCTTCCGCTGACCGCTGCACTTAATGGGCCCCCAGTAGACGCACTGATAATCGGTGAAATCGTCCAACCCGAGAGGAGATACCTTGCCCCCCTGTTATCGCTCTTGGCGAAATTCTCCGGCTGCCAGATGGCGGACACTCCAAATTTGTGTCGAATGTCGAAGTTCGATGGAGAGTAATCCCCCTTGATGTTAGCGGGGCTCAAAGGAGTATTGCCCGACAAAGTCGCAGACGAGACTTGGTCATCGTCCAGAGCCTTGGAAAATGTGTAGCCCGCCTGGACTTGAAGACCATGGACCAATCGGCGATTAAACTGGAGCGCGGCAGCATGGTAGTAAGACCGAACCACAGTTGAAATCTGGGTCATCTGGTTGAAACTCGGATTCGGCCGCGGTCCGATATAAACGGGAATTGTAAACGTTGCTCCCGCGGCGGGAAGCGCTGGTCCTGGCAAGAAATTTATTACAGGCTGTCCTGCGATTGTGAAAGTCGCGTTGACCGGAGTATTGAAGTTGGTATCCTGCGCCAACGGCAAGAACCTGCCAATGCTGCCGATATACGAGATGGAAACGGCAGTATTCGCGGAAATCTCGTGTTCAACCGTCAGGTCAAATTGATCGATCTGTGGCAATCTCGCGTCTGGTGCGAAGAACACAACATTCTTACTGGCGGCAGGAGTTGCGCCGGCCAAAATGTTCGGATATAGGGGTACCCCTGGAGTCGCGATCCCAGTCGCGGAATTCACGGGGAAGACGGTTGTGGAAAGCTGAGCCGAAGACAGTCCAGTATCCTCGAGCGCGTTGAAGATATTTCCGTTGATGATTCGACCGTAATATAGGCCAAACCCGCCTCGGACGACCGTTTTGCCATCCCCCAATACGTCCCAAGCAAAGCCGACGCGAGGTCCAAAGTCTTTGTTGTCGCTCGGGAAAGTCCCTGTCTGCGATATCGCAGGATTAGGAGCAACGGGAGTGGGAAAGATTTCTTTCTCCCATCGCAGGCCAAGGGTCAGAGTCAAACGGCGAGTGATGTGATAATCGTCCTGGGCGAAAAACCCAAGGTCCCAGGTATTAAACGTAAGCCCAAGGGGTCCAAAGCCCTGTTGGAAAGGGCTATTCCCGCTATAGCAAGGAATTGGCGAGTTCCCGGATGCAAGCTGAGTGGAACAGATCGTGCCGCCCCCCAGGCTGTCCACCTTCCCCATGTAATCTGAAATAAAATCATCCCGGTTCAGATAATTATATTCACCAAGCGATTGGAAGAGGTTGCTGATACGGTCGGTGACATAGTTTATGTCGAAGCCAAATTTTATGAAATGCTTTCCGTGGTTCCATCCGAAGGTGTCCGCGAATTGGTAACGGTGCTCGTCAGGAAGCGCTGCGCGCTGCAGAAAATCGGGAGCCCCAAAATTAAAGATTGATGATCCGCCAATATCAATTTGAGGGGACAAACCAGTCGAGGCGCTGACAGGCTCGCCGGGAGCCGGCGGATCCGTGAATTCAAATTCGAAGTCGCGGCTAAACAGGAAGCGGGCTTCGTTTGTCATCGAAGTGCCGATCACCGAGCTCCACCGCGCCTGAGCGGATTCCCCTTTCACAAAATCATCGCCCCAGCTGTCTATTCCGCGAGAAACAACCGCACTTGTCTGGATTCCAAATGGGGAGCGCCAACGAAGACGGTTGTAGGAAAGCGTGACGGTGTTGTTATCGGTAGGTTTCCAGTCGACCTTTGGGAAAAAGATTGTCTGGACGCCATTCCGGGCGGTTGTGCCTGTCAGGCTGTCGAGAAAATTCAACGCTCCATTGACGTTGGTTTGCATCTGACCAAGTGTAAGAGCGGGATTGGCAGCGATCATCCGGCAATAAAGAACGTTCCCCTCGATCGCGGTCGTACTGGTCGACGAGCCGGGCTTAAGTTGGGACAAGGTACATCCCCCGGCAGGCGCGGCCACTGGAATGGATGAAAAGAAGAAGGTCGGATTCGTGGGAATGGCTACGCCGGGGAAAACCCTGTGTTGCTCGTCGAAATTGAAATACCAGAACAGCTTATTCTTGAAGACGTATCCACCCGCGTCCCCGCCGAATTGATGGCGAACATCACTCGGCTTAATTGGGAGTATTTGAAAAACTCCGGGCGAGGTTTGGGTTGCGGCGGTTGCAAAGGGATTGAACGCGGCCCAAGAATTATCCCGCATATATTCGTATACGGACCCATGAATCGTGTTCGTTCCGCTCTTGGTAACGGCGTTTACGACTCCGCCCGCAGCCCGGCCATATTCCGCGGAATAGTTAGCGTCATTCACCTGAAATTCCTGTATGGCGTTGGCGCTGGTGGAATAAGCGATACGCGTGCGGCCCTTTTCTTCAGCAAAATAGGCCTGATTGTTGTCGCCACCATCCACCGTGTTGTTATTCAAGAGCCCGCTGATGCCCCGGAAGCTGACATCGCCAAAGGTGCCATCGGCGACCGCGCTCGGGGTTCCCAGAGCAAATACCGACCAGCGGCGAATGTTCAGGGGTAAATTGTCGATGGAGAGTTTGTTAACGTTGGCACTAAAAGTATTCTGCTCCGTATTGATGACGGGAGCTTCCCCTGAGACGGCAACCTTTTCTGTCTGCCCGGCCAGTCCCATCTTTACATCTATTGCCGTGGTTAGGCCAATTTCAACGATCACTTCTGTTTGTTTGTAATCGGCAAAATTGGGAGCAGATATCGTGACCTCATATGATCCCGGCGCCAGGTTTGTGACCCGGTACCTTCCGTTCGAATCAGTTTTTTCAGGTTTGGTCGAGGCATTGGTCCCGAGATTCCGGACCGTAACAGTCGCACCGGGAATCGCTTTATCCTGCTGGTCGAGGACCGCGCCGCCGATGGCGCCAAATAGCGTGGACTGGGCGTGAATGGACAGGCCCAAAACCATCAAAAAAGTGCACACAGCAAGAACTCGGACTACAAATTTGCCAAAGCTTGACGACATTTCACTACCTCCTGGGTTGCGCCAGTGGAATCTCCACTTGCCGGGCGCTTCTTGAACTTGATTGGACGAACGGCGATGAGCGCACACTTCGCACATGATGCCGAATGACTCATGGATTAAATCGCTCTTGCGAATCGAAGGCGATACTCCCAAGCCTATCCCCCAATGCCGGAAATCTCTGCGCGGGCCTAGCGCGTCACTCCAAAACCTGCGATTTCGAAGGTGCGAACATCACCCCAACTGCACCCCACACTGATGTGCGACACTCTAGAGACAGCCGGAAATTATGTCAAGCGGACAGCGGTGGAAATCCATTTGCGTGCAGGGCCACGCCGGTCTCGCCTCCGGCAAACCTTTCCAACACAGGAAACTCGCCAAAACAGCGGAAGGGTATGCGGATTTTGTTAACGTCGGATGAACAAATTCGCCCGGTTTGATGAAAGTGGCGCGAATCACTGGCGAAGCGCGTTTGCAAACAGCGACACACGCGAAGAAATGCGGTGAAAATTCAGTTTCCTTGCCGGGTTGCACGTCATGCGTGTAATGTCTAGGCCCATCGTGATACTTGTTCTCGTGAGGCACTGAGTTTTTCCAGTGAGAGGGAAGAAATGAGCGCGAAAGACAATGAGAACCTGCGTGTGCTGGTGAAACGCGAGGCCATCCGGAAGCGAGTCGGCCAGATGGGAAGACAGATTTCCCGCGATTTTAAGGGCCAGCGCGTGCACCTTATCGGAGTGCTAAAAGGCGCGGCGATCTTTCTATCAGATTTGAGCCGCGAGATTACCACCGAGGTTTCACTGGACTTCATGGCGGTATCGAGCTACGGGAAAGGGACTCGCACGTCAGGCGAGGTGAAGCTGGTTAAGGATTTGGATACCAGCATCGAAGGGCTGAATGTGATCTTGGTGGAAGATATTTTGGATACCGGGTTGACGCTCGGCTACATTTGCCGCGTGCTGCGTCAACGGAAACCGAAGGGTTTGCGCATTGCGGCGTTGCTCGATAAGCCGGAGCGGCGGATGCTGAAGGATGTCAAGGCGGACTACGTGGGATTTGAGATACCAAATGAATTTGTGGTCGGCTATGGGTTAGATTACGCGGAGCGGTATCGAAATTTGAAAGATGTGTGCGTGCTCTCCTTGCCGCCGGTGCAGGGAGCATAGCCGGGAGATGAGGCCGGTTGTAACAGCTTCGGATCTGGACAGGATCGCGGTGGGCGGCGAAATCGGTATCGCGGCCGACGCGCTGATCACTCCTCTGGCGCGCGATGAGGCGGCGCGTCGCGGAATTTCATTCCGCATCGTCGAAGACACCAAAGGAAATCCGATCCCGGGCGCGACGATAGTCCCAAAGGCGGCAGCGGGCGCTGGTATGGATTCGCAGGGAAGAAAGATTGTGGCGATCGCTGCGGATCACGGCGGCTATGAGATGAAGGAGAAATTGGAGGAATATCTGAAGGATTGGGGCTACGCGGTACAGGATTTGGGGACGAAAAATACGGAGGCCGTGGACTATCCTGATTTTGCAGCGGCTGCCGCGGAGGCGGTGGCCAGCGGGCGCGCCTGGCGAGGCGTGGTGCTGGATAGCGCTGGAATCGGGAGCGCGATCGCGGCGAACAAGGTGCCCGGAGCGCGCGCGGCCCTGTGCTATGATCGCGCAACCGCGCGCAATAGTCGCGAGCACAACGACGCCAACATTTTGACGGTGGGCGCCAAACTAATCCCTCTGGAAGTCGCGCGTGAAATTCTGGCCGTGTGGCTGGAGACACCCTTCGGTGGCGGTCGCCATGCACGGCGCGTGGAAAAGATCCGCGCGATTGAGGCCAAGTACTCCGCAGGCAAGAAGCCGGGAGCGGCTTCTTAGGGAATTGTAATGACTAAGGACTCACCAGAACTCGATCAACTCGTCCGCGCCATTACCGAAGAAGTTCTGGGATATCTGGGCGCCTCGGGCACGGTGAATCTGGCGGGGCTCGATCTGGATGACGTGGTTTGTCCCGGATGCGACCAGCAATGCGTGGAGAAGTGCGCGCGCAAAACGCGCAAGGTGATTGACGCAGGCGCGGACCGCATTTCAGCCGGGCCGGATGTGAAACCCGCTGAAGAAGGTGTCGCGGCGCTGATTGATCACACCCTGCTGAAACCCGACGCCACGCGTGACGAGATTCGCAAGTTGTGTCAGGAGGCCGCGAAATTTGGATTTGCGTCCGTGTGCGTGAATCCGTGGAATGTGGCTCAGGCGGCGGAGTGTTTGCGCGGGACGAAGGTAAGCGTCTGCACCGTAGTGGGATTCCCGCTGGGGGCAACTCTGCCCCAGGTGAAGATATTTGAGGCGGAACAGGCCATAAAGCTGGGCGCGCAGGAAATTGACATGGTGGAGAACATCGGTGCGCTCAAGTCCCGGCAAGATGAAGTAGTGGAGCAGGACATACGCGGGGTAGTGGAGGCCTGCCATCGTAACGGCGCGATTTGCAAAGTGATTCTGGAGACCTCGCTGCTCACTAATGAAGAGAAAGTGCGGGCGAGCGTGGCTGCCAAAAATGCCGGGGCCGATTTTGTGAAAACGTCAACGGGATTTGCATCGGGTGGGGCCACGGCAGAAGATGTGGCCTTGATGCGAGCGGTGGTAGGCGAGGAGATGGGGATAAAGGCGTCGGGCGGAATACGGACCCTGGATGATTTGAAGAAAATGGTCAGCGCGGGAGCGACGCGGATTGGAGCCAGCGCGAGCGTGAAGATTATTGAGCAGGCGCGGAGTGGCGCGATCGGGGATGGCCGGGCCGCGGCGCCAGGCAAGGCGTCAACTTATTAAGCACGACTTGGAAAATGGGGATGGATCGTCTTCAACAACAGCTCGCCTTCCTGGTGGAGGCCGACAAACTCAAAAATATATTGCGGCGGACGCTGCTCACGGACGGCGCTCGAAGGGAAAACTCCGCAGAACATTCATGGCACTTGACGCTGGCGGCGATGGTTCTCGAGGAATATGCAGCCACGCCCGTGGATCTGGAAAAAGTTTTGCGCATGCTGACCGTTCATGATGTGGTGGAGATTGACGCCGGCGATACATTTGCGTTCGACAAGTCGGGGAATGCCACCAAGGAAGACCGGGAGCTGCGCGCTGCGGAGCGGATATTTGGTTTGTTGCCCAAAGAAATTGGCAGCGAGTTGCGCGGTCTTTGGGAAGAGTTCGAGAGACACGAAACGCCGGAAGCAAAATTCGCGCATGCCGTGGATCGGATTCAACCATTCTTACAGAACCGCGCCACCGGCGGCGGGACTTGGCGGATCTACAACCTGTCAAGAGCTGACGTCCTGAAACGTATGGATCCGGTGCGCACGGCGCTGCCCCAACTGTGGCCGGTTGTGCTCGAGACAGTGAACGAGTTCTACTCAATTCCTCACTCCGAATAGTTCGTAACGCAACTCACCCCAGAATTGGGAAAAGTTCGTTTTTCCACAGGTTCACCAGGTTTTTACGGGCAAATGCGCGCGCCTGCTATAATGGAGTGACTGACTTGGTGTGCGCGAGCAAGTAAGAATTGCCTCAGCGCGAAATTCCAGACATGGATCCAGTGGCCGCAAAAACTCAAATTGATGTTCCCGAGCCCGTTCTCGGGACGCTGGCGGAAATCGGCCAGGAAATAAACTCGTCCCTCGACTTGGACAAAGTCCTCGAGAAGACGGCGGAGCTCGTCAAGCGGCTGATTGACTACGAAATTTTCAGCGTGATGTTAGTGGATGAGGAGTCCGGGCGGTTGTTCCACCGGTTTGCGATCGGATATTCAAAAGAGATAGTTGAGAACTGGAGGATTCCCATTGGGCAGGGAATTACGGGGACTGCGGCGCATACGGGTGAAGCAGTGCTGGTGGGCGACGTAGCGAAGGACTCGCGCTACATTAACGCGATTGACACAGTCCGTTCGGAGCTTGCCGTTCCCCTGATGTACAAGGGCAAGGCCATCGGGGTTCTGGATATTCAAAGCACCCAACTCAATTACTTTACGAAGGACCAGCAGAATATTTTGACTCTGCTGGCCAGCCGGCTGGCGATCGCCATTGAGAACGCGCAGCTCTTTCAACGGGCCAAGAGCCAGGCCGAGACGCTGCTGGTGCTAAATGAAATTGCGCGGGAGACCAGCTCAATCCTCGATTTGGAAAAGTTGCTGACGCGGGCCGCGGAGCTGATCAAGCGCGTGATTGATTATCAGATCTTGAGCATCTTGATTTATGACGAACAGACGAAGATGTTCCGTCACCGGCTG
>Ga0209167_10000365_pt1 | contig 36217 bp, 32 predicted proteins | sample Coa_R1_9_FD_187154 | JGI IMG/M metagenome (GOLD analysis project Ga0209167, IMG submission 187154) | Surface soil microbial communities from Centralia Pennsylvania, which are recovering from an underground coalmine fire - Coalmine... | ecosystem: Environmental > Terrestrial > Soil >...
CAGCAACTGGCCGTGCAATTTGTCGGTGCCGGGCTTGGTGAAGACTTCGATGCGGCCGTAACCGAGCTTGTCGTACTCGGACGAAAACGGGTTCTGATTGATGCGGATTTCGCGGATGGACGACTTCGGCGGCAGTTGCCCCGCGGTGAATCCGTCAATGTACATCTGCCCGCCATTCGGGCCGGCTGACGGGCCCGCCAGCGCCTGCAGATCAGAGAGCAGTTCATCGGGATCATCCGGCAGGGCTTCCAGTTCCTTGCCCGAGAGCGAGATCGTACCCGCATTATTGGCCGGATTCACGTCAACCGTGGGAGCAGTATCGGAAACTTGAACCTTTTGCGTCTCCACTTCGATCGCCATTTCCACGTTCAGGCGCAGTGGCTGATCCGCGATTACGACGTTGTCGTTCTCGTAGAGCGAGAATCCCTCGGCAACCACCGTGAACGAGTATTTTCCCGGAGCCAGGTTCTTGAACTCATAAAGACCCTGCGAGTTCGTCGTGGCCGTCAGAGGAGAACCGGCTTGCGGGGTCATAACGGCCGTCGCCCCGGCGATGGCGGCGCCCGATGGATCCGCGACCTGGCCGCGAAAGGCGCCGGTCGGCGCAGCCGTCTGCGCCGTCAGCCCAGTCGTTATAAGCAAGAACAAGCTCAGTAAAAGAAAAAGACTAATGAGTCGAAACATTCTTCTTTCCAGTTTTTCGTAGTTTTCGATGATGATGAAGATGAAGACAAATGATGATGAGCGCTGGCTGCGGCTACGGATTTCCTCCGCCCTCGCCCCCCGGCGTTCCACCCAGACTCCACGGGGCCAAAGTCATCGCCTGGCTGCCGCTCGGAGCAGCTTCTAGAATGGGCTCTACGCCGCTGAACAGCTTCACGACAATTCCTCCGCTGGAAGTCGTTCCTTCGGTGGCCAAAATAGAAACCGCATCGCCTTTATGCAGTTCGGCGAGAGTGACCGGAGGAGTCTGATCCAGCATGCGCTGAAATTCCCCAGCGCCTCGCGTCCCGCCGCCCGGGCGGTTCGCACCGATCCCCGCCCCGGGCCCTCCTGTATTACCTGCTGGAGGACTGCCAGCGGACGGATTCGCTCCGGTAGGACTGCCCGGTCCTGGTGCTCCGTTCTGGCCGGATCCTGATGCGCCCTGTCCAGACAAACGCCGCTTAAGCATCGCGGCGAACATCTGTGCCGTCTCAGCCGGAACCTTGTGCAGTTGCGAGTCCGCCGAAATCTTCAGTTGCACGTCTTTCTTGCTCAGCACATCCTGAACGACCAGAACACCCGCGCTTGCGTCCAGCGACTTGATCGTGCCCTCAACGTTGGGAAACCTCCCGGTCACGATTTCCTCGGCGTTGATCTCGCTGCCGTCCGCCGAGCGCTCGCCGCGAGCCCGGAGCTGATCGTTCGGGTGTATCTGCGCGAGGGTTCCGGGTTGTGCATCTTCAAATTTGATGGACTCCGGTGCATAGCGCCTGACGATCGTCGTCTTGAAGACATGGATCGTGATAATGCGCTTCGCGCCCAGGCCAGGAATCGAGATCAGGATGGTGCCGGCGGAAGCGTCCACGGAATCGACCAGACCGGCGATGCCGCGCTTTTGCCAGTCCTGCCGCATCTGGTCGCTGACGGCCGCAACCGCGGACCGGGTAATGACCAGAACTTCCAGTGCGGCGATCGACTTGCCATCCGCCGAAGCCGCGCCACGAACACGCACCGTATCGCCGACCTGCAGCTCGGTGAGCTGCGCCGGCGTCGCGCTCTTCAAATCTTTCGCGCCCGCCGGCAGGCGCAGGACGCGAGCCTCGGGCTGCACGGTTACGGCCACTTCCTGCCCGCCTTCTGCAGCCAACGTAATGGCGTTGCCGTTCATCGCCTTGATCGTGCCGATGCGCTTGGCGATGGCTCCAGCCTCGGCTTGCAGGGCCGTCGGCGTTCCGCCCCAGGGGAATTCGCCGGCGATCGCCGGGATCACGGATGCGGCTTCGAAACAGCTCAACCCGATTAGAAACAATGCGAGTCTTGCGTTCATATCCCTCAAATGTAATTTACCTGCTCCGCGTACCGCGAAATCCTTTATTTTACAAAGTTTTACCCGGTTTACTCAGGTTTTACAAAAAACCGTTCTCGGAGCCGCAGGACTCTCTTGCCGGTATCTAGTCTACTAATAGACGAGTTATTACCTCGCGACTACCCTTTTAAAAGGACAATTTTCTGCAGATTCGCCTTGGGATGAGTGTATTCATACATAAATGCGTTCGTTGTCTGGTGTGCTGGGCCCTTTTGATTGTGCTGCCAGCAAGCCTTCAGGCCCAGACTCCGGCAGCTATTCTCCACACTCAGGGGGGAGTGTGGGTAAACGGGAACGAGGCGGCGGACTCAACCGCAGTTTTTCTCGGAGATGTGATTGAGACCAAGCCTGGGTTCTCCGCCACCATCGCTCTCGACGGCACCAGCGCGCTGCTGCAACCGGAATCCGTTGCCAAACTGGAAGACGGATTGCTGGAACTGGACCACGGCGGGGTTTCGGTGGGCACGGGCAAGGAGTTCCGGGTGCGGGTGAATTGCCTGACCGTGATTCCGATCGTGAATGACTGGACCCAGTACGACGTTACCGACGTGAACGGAACCGTTCATGTAATCGCCAACAAGAAAGACGTGAACGTGCATCATGGTGTGCGCGGCAAGACTACCCCTGCGCAGGCCGCCGAGCAGGCCGCCCAGTCGGCCTCGGTACACGAGGGAGAAAAGAAGGATTACGGCGAATCTGAGGCCTGCGGCGGGGCTGCGCCGCCCAACAGCGCCGCCTCAGGCATCCCCACGAAATGGATCGCGGTGGGTGCGGGCGCCGGTGGCGGCCTGTTGCTGCTTCTCCTGCTGCACGGCGGTTCACCGAAAACATCGATCAGCCCGTCGTCTCCTTAGCCTCTTGGTTGAAAAAACCGGCCCTACAAAATCCGTTCGTGCATGTAGTCGGCGGCTTCGAGAGCGGCCAGTAACTCCGCGATGTGGTCCGGGCCCCGGGTCTCCATGGTGATGTCAATTGCAGTATCGCCAAGATTCACTCCGTGATAAGCGCGGTCATAGGAAGTCTCGACAATGTTGGCTCGGTGCTGCGCCAGGATGCCGGTGAGGCGATGCAGGGCTCCCGGATAGTCGGGCAAATGCACGCGCAGGCGAACCAGGCGTCCATCCTTCACGAGACCGCGTTCGATAATCCTCGAGAGCAGGGTTACGTCAATATTCCCGCCGCACACCAGCACGGCTACGCGCTTGCCTTCCAGCGGCAGCTTCCGATTCAGCACCGCGGCCATGGCCGCCGCGCCCGCCCCTTCGGCTAACGTTTTCTCGCGCTCCAGCAAAAGCAGGATCGCATTGGCGATTTCTTCTTCTTCCACGGTTACAATATCGTCCACATACTTCTGAACCAAAGGCAGCGTCCGATCCCCCGCCCGCCGCACGGCGATGCCATCGGCGATCGTGGTAGCCGGCTTCAGCGTTACCGGATTGCCCGCGGCGACTGCCGTCTTCATGGAGGGAATCCGCGCCGGCTGCACGCCGAATATCTTTACTCCGGACCGCGATTCTTTGACCGCGCAGCTGATGCCTCCGATCAATCCGCCGCCGCCGATCGGCGAAACAATGGCTTCGATGTCAGGATGCTGATCGAGGATCTCGAGCCCGAGACTTCCCTGCCCGGCGATGACCGCATCGTCGTCGAAAGCATGAATCAGCGTGAGCCCATCCTGCTTGCCGTTTTCGACCGCCTTGGCAAAAGCCTCGTCATAATTTGCGCCGTCGAGCACCACCTCGGCGCCGAAAGCCCTGGTCGCCGAAACCTTAGTCAGCGGGGTGGTCAGCGGCATGAAAATGCGGGCGCGCACTCCGTGCCGTCCCGCGTGATACGCCACTCCCTGCGCGTGATTGCCGGCCGATGCCGCGATCACGCCTCGGCTCCGCTCCTCCGGGCTGAGGGTGAGAAGTTTGTTGAGCGCGCCCCGTTCCTTGAATGCCCCGGTCCGTTGCTGGTTATCGAGCTTAAGAAAGATGGTGCTCCCCGTGATCGCCGAAAATGTCTCGGACTGCGGGCACGGGGAAACGCGGATATCGGACTTGATGCGGGCCAGTGCGGCCTTGATGTCAGCGAGCTGGATCATGGCGTATTAATGAGATCATTTAGGAACGACCATCTTACCTTGGTGTCGGCCTTTGTGAACCGGCGCCGGGCCGCGCCCGCATTTGGAATTTGCATCGGGAGCATTCAATTTTCCGCAGGCCGCGCCGCTCGATTGCCACTGCTCGTTCACGGAAAAGCAACCTGACTTCGCTATAATCTGTTCACGCTAATTTCTTCGACCGCATGGACTTCGATCAACTCATCACGTTTCTGGAAGTGGCCAAACAAGGCAGCTTTTCCCGCGCCGGCGAAAAGGTGTTTCGGTCGCAGTCTGCGGTGAGCGCCCAGATCCGCCAGCTCGAACAGGAGTATGGCGACCGCCTGCTCGACCGCTCCGGCAAGACGGTGAAGCTGACTCCGGCGGGCCAGGTATTTTACGAATACGCCGAACGGCTCAAGAACCTGCGGGAAGAATCGCTTACCGCCGTGGCCGATCACAGCGGAACGCCTCGGGGCACGCTCCGCGTGGGCGCCAACGAAGCCACCTGTCTCTACGTGCTACCCGAGGTTTTTGCCGAGTACTGCCGGCGCTATCCGCCAGTACAGATCAGCATCTATCGAAATTTCAGCTATAAGATCGTTGAAAAACTGGAGAACGGCGCGGTGGATGTCGGCATCCTGACGCTTCCCATCCAGTCCCCCAGCCTGAAGATTCAACCCATCTTTCGCGACAAACTGATGCTGATGGTCAGCCCGCGCAATCCCCTGGCCAAGCACAAGACCGTGCCGGTGAGCGAGGTAGTGAAGCATCCCCTGCTCTTCCCGAAAACCGGGCACACGCGCCGGCTGCTCGACAAGCTGTTTCGGCCCTACAACGCCGAAGTGCAGATACGGATGGAGTTGCCCAGCATCGGCATGATCAAGAGTTTCGTCGCCGCCGATCTGGGCGTTTCGCTGATCAGCGCATCGTTCGCTCAAGATGAGGTGGAAACCGGACGCGTAAAGCTGATTGATCTCGAAGACGCGGAACTCTATCGTGAACTGGGATTGGCCTACCGCCGCGACCGCACACTCTCGGTCGCAACCAACGCGTTCATCAATCTCCTGCGGCAAACCACTGCTGACAAGAAAGCGGCGGAATAGGGCCCCCAAGCCGGGCCGGGTCTTACTCCGCCTCGGCAGCCTTGGCCGCGGGCGGAGCCGGCTCAATCAGATGCAGACCGCACTCCGTCTTGGCGAATCCTGACCAGCGTCCGGCGCGCTCATCTTCTCCCGGACGCACCGCGCGCGTGCAATGCGTGCAACCGATGCTGGGATAGGCCTGATTGTGCAGTTGGTTGTAGGGCACATCGTGATCCTGGATGTAGCGCCAGACCTGCTTCGAGGTCCAGTCGGCAAGCGGGTTGACCTTTACCAGGCCAAACTTGGCATCCCACTCCAACTTGCGCGCACCCGAGCGCGCTTCGGTCTGGTCGCGGCGGATACTGGTGATCCACGCATCGAGCCCGGACAATTTTCTGCGCAGCGGTTCCACCTTGCGCAACTGGCAGCACCGGTCGGGATCGCGCGCCCAGAGCGCCGCGCCGTGCACCCTCTCCTGCTCTTCCGGCGACTGCTCGGGATAAATTTTCTCGATCGTAACGCCATACTTCTCTTCGATCCGGTCCATCAGGTTGTAGGTTTCAGGAAAAAGAAATTCCGTATCCACCGTGAACAACCGGAAGCCCGGATGCACACGCGAAGCCATGTCAATCAACACCATGCCTTCGGGTCCGAACGCCGAGGAGATGGCGACGCCGCGTCCGAATCTGGCGAAAGCCCACAACAAGGTTTCGCGCGGAGTCCACGTGTCGGCAACGGGCTGAAGCGCCAGCACGCTTCCTGGATCGAGGATCTTCATGCGACCGGCTCCTCCGCGGATGTCGTTCCAGCGATCGTCCCAGGGAAAGCTGAAAAAAACGCGGTCAACAGTTCGCCGCTGCGATCTTCGGAAATCGCCGGCAGAACGAATCCGTTTTCGTCGGATGCATCGGCGAAGCGCACCACTTCGCCAACAATCAATAGCGAGGGCGCGGCCAGATGCGGGGCCTTGTCCAATTCGGAAAGCGTAGTCACGTACGCCAGCTGCCGCGGAGTCGTCGCACGTGAAATTAGGGCGCATGGAGTCTCTTCCGATAGACCCGCCGTCTTGAGTTTCGCCGCAATCTCGGAATGGTCGCGTCCCGGCATGTAGATCACCAGCGTCGCTCCGCTGCCGGCGAGCTTGTTCCAGTCGGCCGGATCGCTCCCCGCAGCTTGATGCGCCGTGATGAATACCAGCGCCGAAGAAGCCGCTCGATGGGTGAGCGGGATGTGCGCTTGCGCCGCCGCTCCCAGCGCGGAAGTCACTCCGGGAACCACTTCGTAAGCGATCCCCGCCCGCCGCAATGCCGCGATCTCTTCCCCCGCCCGGCCGAAGACCAGCGGATCGCCGCTCTTCAAACGAACTACGTTCATGCCTGTGCCGGCCAGCGTGATCATCAGGAAATTGATCTCTTCCTGCGAAATCTTCTTTTCTCCGCAGCGCTTGCCGACGTTGAGCACTTGCGCGGATGCTGAGATCAGTCGCAGAACTTCGCCCGAAACCAGATCGTCGTGCAGAACCGCATCCGCCGTGCGCAGCAACCGCAGCGCCTTGACCGTGAGCAGATCGGGATCTCCCGGCCCTGCGCCCACCAGATAGACTGTGCCCGGAGTTCCACGTCCGGTATTCAGCAGTTGCTCCAGCGGGGTCATCGGACGTCTCCCTGAAGCACGATTTCGGCTCCGACGGCCTCGACCTGGGCAAGCGCAGCCTCGACGGCCTCGCGACTCGCCAGGGAGTGAAGTAACTCGAGCTTGCGATCCTTGGGAAGCGCACTGGCCAGAATCAGCCTCCGGGTCTCACCCAGTTCCGCCACCCACGCCGCATAGCCGGGCCCGAACTGCATTTCAAGCTGTTGCCGGATTTTCTGGGCCAGAGACGGACTCTGCCCATTGGTGGAAACGGCAATCTGCAGATCGCCACGCCGCACTACTGCGGGATAGAAGAAGTCACAGAGATCCGGCACGTCCACGACGTTGCAGAGAGTGCCTCTGCGTTGAGCTTCTTCATAGACCAGCTCATTCACCCTTCGTGACGACGTCGCGACCACGGCAAGAAAAATACCGTCAAGATCGGAGGGCGTGAAGGCACGCAGTTCCAGCGTGATCTTGCCTGCGGCTGCCCAGTCCCGCACAGCTATGCCGGCCTCCTCAGCGACGACCCGAATGTGTGCGCCGGTTTCCAGCAGTCCGGCGATCTTGGGCTCGCCTACGTTCCCGGCGCCGACCACCAGCACGTTGCGGCCGCTGAGCTTCATGAACATTGGAAACAGATTAGTCACCGATCCCTCCTGCATTGGGCTGGACGCCCTGGATCACGATGGGGAGGTCACGGGCAACTGCCGCCATGGATTCGCCCGCAAGAAATTCTCGAAGCTCCGCGTCACTGTGGCGCGCAAAAAACTGGCGAAGATTTTCGCCCGGATCGCGGGCATCCAGATACTGGCGCATCAAGCGCTCGAGCGCGTCTGGAACTTCCGTCGCGGGGCAGCGATATCCCACTGGCCGGGCCGTAGCCTGATGCAGGCCGAGCGCGCCGCCCACGCAGAAGTAGTAAGCGTCTACCAATGCGTCGCGGACTTTGATCTTCTTGCCCTCGATGCCGATATCTGCGATCCAGTGCTGGCCGCAGCTGTTGGGGCATCCGGTAATGTGAAGTTTCAGGTGCTGCTCGAAACCGGGCATCCGCTCTTCCATCTCGCCAACCAGCCAGCGCGAAAACGCCTTGGTCTCGGTGATAGCCAGCTTGCAAAATTCGGTTCCGCTGCAGGCGACCGCTCCCCGCGCGAAAACCGATCCGCCGACGCGCAGTCCGACTTCATCCAGTTCGCGCGCCAGCGAATCCGCGTTCACCGTGGGAACATTCACCACCAGCAGGTTCTGCATGTTCGTCGCGCGCAACTCGCCGCCCGCATAACGCTCGGCCAATTCGGCTGCCGACTGCATCTGATCGGCGTTTATGCGTCCGCCGAGAGCGACCCCACCCACATACGAGAGACCCGCCTGCTTCTGCGCGTGAATGCCGATGTGATCGCGATATACGTCGTCAGGAGCATGCTCTTCCGCCGCGGGATCGAGCCGGAATCCAAGGCGGTCATGAAGTTCTGCCAGGAACCGTTCGCCGGTCCAGCCATGCCGCAGAAAAAGGAATTTCAAACGTGCCCGCTCCCGGTGTTCGCGCAACACTTCGGAGTCGCGGAACAGTTCGGCCACGCCTTTGATCACGGGCAGCACCTGATTCCACTGCACGAAAGCGTCGAGGCGTTCCCCAAGATAGGGCTCAGCCGAGAGGCCGCCGGCCACGCGCAGCGAGAATCCAATCTCCGGCTTGCCGTTGACCGTACGCTTGATGGCCGTCAGGCCGATGTCGTTGATCTCCGGATACGAGCACCACACGCGGCATCCGGCGATCGAAATCTTGAATTTGCGCGGCAGGTTGTAAAACTCCGCGTTGCCCGCCAGCAGCTTCGACGCTTCGAGCACCAGCGGAGACGCATCGCAAATTTCTTCGTGGTCCACACCCGCTACCGGGCAGCCGGTCACGTTGCGCACCACATCGCCGCAGGCTCCGGTCGTGTTCAGCCCGACGGCACACAAGCCTTCGAGCAGATCGGGAAGCGTCTCAATCGTCACCCAATGAAGTTGGATGTTCTGGCGAACCGTGAGGTCGGCGATACCATTGGCGTAGCGGCGGGTCAGATCGGCGATCGCGCGCAGTTGATGCGAGGTCATCATCCCGTTGGGAATCCGGATGCGCACCATGAATCGCTGCAGGGCGCGTCCCTCGCCATTCTTGCCTCCGGTGACTCCGGCGCCGTCGCCCTGGGTGTAAACGCCCCACCAGCGAAAGTAGGTCCCAATCCACTCAGGAGGGATGGATTGGAACCCCTCTCGGGCGAAGCGGCGGATTTCGTCGAGACCCTCCCACGGGTTCATCGTCCGCTTCAGCCGTTCTACACGCTGTGCCTTCGTCTCCTTGCTCGCGGTTGTGTTTGGCATCGTCATGGTCTCACTCGGCAAAGTCCCGAAAACTCCGTTTAAAACAGGAAATAAAAAACCCACCGCCAGGGTCTCTGGCGGTGGGTGTATGAGTGCCGGTTTAAGAATTAATTCTTAGGTCAGCAGCCTCCCCGCGCCAGAGCACACGCATGCACAACAGCAACAACAACAGCACATGGCGCAGGTTTGGAATCCGCTTGACATCAGCTTGATAGTAGGTTGACGGCGATAGCCCGTCAACATCATTCGCACTATCTTGGATCAATAATTTCGATGAATGGTAGCAAAAAAGTTTGCATTCTTTGAGCCATCTCGCAGCACACTGTAAAATCAACAACTTCCGCTCGAAACAAACGGTTGACGATGTGTGGTGATAAGCTTCCCCGGACGTGTGATGTGCAGTTTATTGCCACTTGCCTGAAAGGACTCGGCATGAAACGGCCTGTTTTCGCGGCATCTGCAACTCCTATCTTATTAGGTGTTCTTTTATTGATAACCGGTTCTCCCGTTGCGGCTCAAGGTTCTCCTGCTTCTGACCTACCTTCCGACTCCTACAAGCCGACCCTCGATCGCCTGGATTCGCTGACCCGGCTAGACGAGAGCGAATGGCGCTTTCACTCCGACGTTCCTCATCCGGAAGATCAGAGTCTCAGCGATTCCGACTGGAACACCTTTGCGGTAAAAAACGTCTCCGGCCCGGGCGGAGGACACGCCGCCGACGAACACTGGACCGGGACCCGGGTATTCCGCCGCTGGGTCGAAATTCCAGAAAAGATAAACGGCTACGCGACCCAGGGATCGGAAGTGCGCCTCGACCTCCGCTTCGGCAGCCGCGACAGCCTGATGATTACCGTGTTCTCCAACGGCGTCATCGTTTATCGCGGTGACGATGACGATATCTTGCCCGTTCTGCTGACCGCCAACGCGCAGCCCGGCCAGAAATTTTTGGTGGCGGCCCGCGTCGTTTCCCAGGGCGATGCCGAAGCGGAATTCTTTCACAGCGAACTGATCATTCATCCGTCCGCGTCGCGCCCGGATCCAGCATTTTTTCGCACTGAAATTCTCGCTGCCCAACCTGTCATCGCGGCTTATGAGGACGGCAAAGCCGAACGCCAGCAGGAAATCGACGCGGCGGTGAGGGCCGTTGACTTCACTCCTCTCGATCGCGGCGACCAGTCCGCATTCGATACCTCGCTTCGCGCTGCGCAAACCAAACTCGAAGCCCTCAAACCCTGGCTGCGGCAGTTCACCATTCGCATCGTCGGCAATTCACACATTGACATGGCCTGGTTGTGGCCCTGGACCGAAACCGTCGAGGTTGTCCGCAACACGTTTCAGAGCGTGCTCGACCTGATGAAGGAATATCCCGACTTCAAGTTCACCATGTCGTCGGCGCGCACCTATGAATGGATGCAGGAGAAATATCCCGATCTCTTCGCCCAGATTGCGCAGCGCATCAAGGAAGGACGCTGGGAGGTGATCGGTGGCATGTGGGTCGAGCCCGACCTCAACATGCCCGACGGCGAGTCGCTGGTGCGCCAGGTCCTGGTGGGCAAACGCTATTTCCAGAAAAACTTCGGCGTGGACGTGCGCATTGGCTGGAACCCGGATTCCTTCGGCTACAACTATCAACTCCCGCAGATTTACAAGAAATCAGGCATGGACTATTTCGTAACCCAGAAACTGCTCTGGGCGCACGAATTCACCGTCTTCCCCTATAAACTTTTCTGGTGGCAATCACCCGACGGCAGCCGCATCCTCACCTACTTTCCGCACGATTACGCCGGCGGGATTGACGCCGAGACCCTCGGAAAAGATGTTTCCATATGGATGCCCTCACTCTACGGCAAGACCATTCCCGCCCAGCCCGAGATGATGCATCTCTACGGCGTCGGCGATCACGGCGGCGGCCCCACTCGCGTCATGCTCGATCACGCCGATCAGCTACGCGCTCCTGATGCCGTCTTCCCAAGTCTGAAGTTCAGTTTCGCCCGGGACTTCTTCGCCGACCTTGAAACCAAGCTTCCCTCCATGCAGGTTCCCACTTGGGATGGCGAGCTTTACTTCCAATATCACCGCGGGGTGTTCACCACCCAGGCCGAAACCAAGCGCCGGATTCGCTTCACCGAAGAGAACGTTCTGAACGCTGAGAAATTCTCCTCGATTGCCTCGCTCTATGGCCGTCCCTACCCCAGCTACACCATGGAGCAGAACTGGAAGAACCTGCTCTTCGACCACTTCCATGACATCATGCCGGGTTCCGGCATCGCAGTGAATTATCTCGACGCCAGGCGCAACCTCGAAGACGTCAGCCGCGCGGCGCGCGACATCACCAAGAGTTCGCTGCGCGAGATTGCCGCGCATGCCAATACTCAAGGGCCGGGCGTCGCCGTGATGGTCTTCAATTCCCTTTCCTGGCCGCGCCAGGAAGTCACCGAACTTGAGGCGCAGCTGCCCACCGCGGCACATCAGATCGCGGTGACCGACGCTGCCGGCAAGCCGACGGAGGCGCAACTGCTCTCCATTGACCCCGAGACCCATCGCGTAAAATTTCTGCTCCTGGCCAGCGTGCCCTCCCTCGGATACAACACTTATTTCGTTCATGCCGCGGCCACGGCGCCGCCGGTCCACTCGCCGCTTAAGGCTTCCGCCGACGCGATGGAGAACGAATTCCTTCGCCTGCGCATTGACCCAAAAAATGGCTGCATGACCAGCCTGTTTGACAAGCGCAGCAGTACTGAAGCGCTAGCTCCGGCTGAGACTGATTCCGGCGGTCCGAAAAACATGACCTGCGGCAACCTGCTGCAGACTTTCGTGGACAAGCCGCAACGCTGGGATGCCTGGAACATTGACGCCGATTTTGAAAAGCAGCATTGGGATCTTGACCAGCCCGATGAAGTAAAGCTCGTTGAAAGCGGCCCGCTGCGGGCGGTCATTCAGGTTAAAAACCACTTTCAGAATTCGACCTTCGTTCGCAACATCACGCTCTACGCCGGCTCGCCTCGTGTGGATGTGCAGATGGAAGCCGAATGGCATGAGAAACACATCCTGCTCAAGGTTGCCTTTCCGCTCAGCGCTCACAACGACAAGGCAGCCTTCGAGATTCCATTCGGATCGGTGGAGCGCCCCACTACCCGCAATACTCCCGCCGAAAAGGCGCAGTTTGAAGTCCCAGCCCAGCGTTGGGCCGACATTTCGGACTCGAAGCACGGCTTCAGCCTCTTGAACGACTGCAAATACGGCTATGACGCCAAAGGCAACGTGCTGCGGCTTTCTCTGCTGCGTTCCCCCGAGTGGCCGGACCCGCATGCCGACGAAGGCCATCACGAATTCACCTATTCGCTTTATCCGCACGGCAGCGGCTGGAAGGAAGCGCTCACCATCCGCCAGGGCTACGCGCTGAACTACAAACTGATTGCGCTGCCCACCGAAAAGCACTCCGGCACGCTGGCTCCGGAGCGGTCTTTTTTAGAGCCGGAGTCCAAGAACGTGGTCGTGTCTTCCCTAAAGAAAGCTGAGGACGGCGACGATCTGATCCTGCGCTACTACGAATGGGCGGGCACAGAGGGCGATACCATTTTCCACATTCCTGGCGGTGCGACTTCAGCCGAAGAAACCGATCTTATGGAGCGCCCCCTTAGCCCGGTCGCCCCAGCCCAAGTTGAAGGCAACACTTTACGAATCCATACCAAGCCTTTCGAAATAAAGACTGTCAGGCTACACTTTGCTACCTCGGGTGCATCCCAGCTCACTGAATCTTCGAGGGGCGAAACTAACCAATGACAGCCATCACGATGGGGGCCGGAGCCCGGCCGGCCGGAACTCTGCCAATCCTCGGTGTGGATATCGGCGGCACCAAGGTTGCAGCCGGCCTGGTGAGCCGCGAGGGTCAGATCCTCAAGCAGATTCGCGAACCCATGCAGGCCAGCGGCACCGCCGAACTCGCCCTGCGCGCTGTCACCGTCGCCATTGATTCCCTTTCCGCCGCTGCGCAGGAGTATGGCGGTTTCGACGGTATCGGCATTTGCGCTCCCGGGCCGCTCGATCCCCGTGCCGGCATCATATTGAATCCGCCGAACCTTACCGCCTGGCGCGACTACCCTCTGCAGGAAAAAATCGCCTCCATCTACCACTTGCCGGTGAAGCTGGATAACGACGGCAACGCCGCCGCCCTGGCCGAAGCCCGCTGGGGAGCGGCTCGCGGCTACAAGTTCGTCTTCTATGCCACGATTGGTACCGGGATCGGCACGGGCATCGTTTTTGACGGCCGCATCTATCACGGGAAAACCGGCTCGGCCGGCGAAGGCGGCCACATGAGCATTGATCCCCACGGCCCGCTCTGCGGCTGCGGCAAGCTCGGATGTATCGAAGCTTTCGCAGCCGGTCCTTACATTGCCGCGCGCGCTCGGACGAAGTTGACCGCAGCCGGGGCTGAACCGTCCCTGATGCTCAATCTCGCCAATGGAAATCTTTCCGCCGTGACCAGCGAGATTGTCGGCAAGGCCTACGCCGCCGGCGACATTGCCGCGCGCGAGGTACTGGAAGAAACGGTGGAACTGCTTACCGTATGGCTGGGCAATATCGTGGACTTGCTCGACCCGGACGTTCTCGTTCTCGGCGGCGGCGTCACGGCCATGCTGAAGCCCTTCTTCGGACATATTCGCCAGCGACTTCCCCGCTGGTGCGTCAACCCCCACGTCGCCGATATTCCTTTGCTGATGGCCCACTATGGCGCCGATGCCGGCATCGCCGGAGGCGCCGCCCTGTGTCTGGATCCTGACCAAATGGATTCTGAGTAAAAGGTAAGGCCAAGCTCACGCCCTTGCCCGCTCGCTTTCGCTTTGACTGCCCGCAACGGGCGACCACCTGACAAATCTTACGGCTTCGATTCTTCGAAGGACCACATCCGAGTCCGCGTGGCCGCGGATCGGGTGGGCCCGGTGCTGCAAGAATTGGGAAAACCCCCAACTTGTCGTCCGGAGATAGATCAAATAGGTAGGCCGGATGCTTGGAGAATCGTGTCTTGCAGGGCGAAGGATCGCGTCGTCTTTGTCGCCGGGGTGTACACTCACGACGCTCAACAAAAGCCAATCGTAACTAATGCTGCAAGAAAGAAGGATTACAACCATGCACCAGAAACCATGGTCCGTAGTTGCAAGCATGTTGGTGCTCGCAACCGCTGCTCTCTATTCCCGACCAGCGTGCGCGCAGATGATGGAAGTAAAAGAAAAGCCGCCGATGTACTCGTATGTAGCCGACTGGAGCATTCCCCGGGGACAGTGGGCCGAGATGGCGAAAAATGACCTCGCGGACGAGAAGCTGATGGAGAAAGCGTTCGCCAGCGGAACAATCGTGGCCTATGGAAACGATTCGACCCTGATTCATCAGCCTGAAGGGTCCACGCACGACGGCTGGTGGTCTGCGATGTCCATGGCGGGAGTGCTCAACGTACTGGATCAAGCCTACAGCTCAGGGTCGGCCTCCGCTCCCGTCTTAAGCACCGCCACGAAACACTGGGACAACCTCTACGTCAGCCGGTATTACAACTGGCATTCGGGATCGTGGAAGGGAGTCTACACGCACGGAGCGTCGTACACCCTAAAGCCGGATGCGCCGAGTGATGCGGTCGAGAAGCTGACCAAGAACGTGATCGCGCCGCTGATGGAGAAGATGCTGGCTGACGGCACGATTCACGAGTGGGAAGTTGATACCGAAGCGATTCACACCACGAATTCGAACACGTTCTGGCTCTTCTATATCACTGCGAACGCCGAAGGCCTGGATAAGGTCAACGCCGCGCTGACGGACATGCTCAAGGCAAACCCTCTGGACGGACCAGCGTTTGGCTCGATGGTGGACCTCAGCATGCACCGCGACGAACTTTCCCGCACCAACGCCACGTATAAATAGATCGCGTCCCTCGCTCCGCGAGCAGCGCCAGAGATAGGCATTGCTCGCGGGCTAGGCTTTCCAGGTCCCATCACTCGAGTCCAGGTCCGTTGTATTTCCGTATCTTGAACAGGCTCACTCGAGCCACCTGCCGCCTCCACGAAGACTCTCTTCAATAGAGATCGTCACAGGTACAATATTTGTGACTATGCGGATGGTCCTCGACATTTTCGCGCAAATATTCCGCACGCTCTGGGCCCACAAACTGCGCTCTTTCCTCACCATGTTCGGCGTTGCCTGGGGTGTGGGATCGTTGCTGCTGCTGGTCGGTCTGGGCGAAGGCTTCCGCTCGGGAAACAAACGCGGGCTGGCCGAATACGGGGAAGACATCATGTTTATTTTCCCCGGCCGGGCGCCGGTCGTCGCAGGCAGCATGAATTCCGCCCGCAACTACCTGCTCACTTACCAGGACTATGTGGATATCCGCGCGGAGGCTCCTCACGTCCGTAACGCCGCGCCCGTGCTCTCTCGCGATGACATGCACGCGGTGAGCGAATTCGCCAGCGCCAACGGGCAAATCGTAGGAGTGGAGCCGCAGTACGATCAGATTCGGTATCTACCGATCAAGCAGGGGCGCTGGTTGAATGGCCTCGACGAAACTCAACGCCGCAACGTCATCGTGCTGGGCGACGAACTGACGCGCAACCTCTTCTCGGGGCGGCCTGCGCTGGGCGCATTCGTCCTCCTCAATGACGTGCGGTTTGAAGTCATCGGCACCTTGAAGCGCATCGGCCGCGGCGATGACAACCTGACCAACATGCGCGGTTACATTCCCTTCCAGGTGATGGCCACTTTCTTCCCGCTCAAGGGCGAAAACCATCAGAACTCCATCTCCCTCATCAACTATCAGCCGCGCGTGCCCGCTGAGCACATGCTGGCGCGGGAAGAAGTGCACAAGATCATCGCCCGGAATCATGGCTTTGACTACCACGATGAAGACGCCTTCGAAAATCTGGATACGGTGGAACAGGCCGAGATGATGGGCAAGATTTTCGACGCCATGAACCTGTTTCTCGGCACCGTGGGACTGGTGACGCTGGTCCTGGGCGCGATCGGGGTCATCAACATCATGCTGGTGGCGGTCAGCGAGCGCACCCGCGAGATCGGACTGCGCAAGGCTCTGGGAGCCACCAACCGCAGTATTCTGCTCCAGTTTTTTCTGGAAGGAATCCTGCTTACGCTATTGAGTGGACTCATCGGACTGGCGCTGGCTGGCGGTCTGATGGCAGTGCTGGGCACGCAGCCGTCGGCGGGTAATTTTGATCCACCCAAGCTGGTGCCGGCCTCGGCGATACTCGCGATCGGATGTCTGACGCTGGCCGGGGTTGTGGCCGGCCTCTATCCCGCGCGCAAGGCCGCCATGCTGCAACCGGTGGAAGCCCTCCGGCAGGAGTGAGGTTCAGGTTAAAGGCCAGGGTTAAGAGAAATTATGTTCGGTGATTTGCTCAGCGAAGCCTACGGCGCGATGCGCTATAACCGTCGCCGCACCACCCTCACCATGCTCGGCATGGCTTGGGGCATCGCCACGGTGGTGATGCTGCTGTCTTACGGAAACGGCTTCGGCCAAGCCTGCGCCAACATTTTCGCCAATTTCGGCACCAAGCTGATGATCCTGGCTCCCGGCCGCAGTTCGATGCAGGCGGGCGGCCAGAAGGCCGGCCAGCAGATACGCTTTACCCTCGACGACGTGGACACACTCACCACCAACATTCCCCAAATCGCCCAGATCACGCCCGAAGTCGGCAAGCAGGCCAACCTCCAGTACGAGACGCGGACTTTCACTTTCAGCGTTACCGGCAACTATGCCAACGTCTTTTCCATCCGCGCCCTCAAGCTGGCGCAGGGCCGCTTCTACAATGCGGAAGATGAGATCCAGCACGCTCGCGTCGCCGTCATTGGCTCAGAGGCCAAAGAAAAGCTTTTCTCCGGACGTAATGCCCTGGGCGAACGCATCCGCGTGGATGGTCTTAGCGTTGAAGTGGTCGGCGTCCTGAGCCCGAAGATGCAGGCCGGCGACGACAACGTGAACCGCGTCATCTACATCCCATTCACTACCATGAGCGAGATTAAAGATACCCACTACCTCGACTCCATCTGGTTCAACTATGAAACCCCTGCCTACGAAGACCTGGAACACACCGTCCGCTCAGTGATGGCCATAGAGCACAGATTCAACCCCACCGACCGCCGCGCCATGTACGTGTTTAACCTTATGGAGCAAGTCCACCAGTTCGAAATGATCACCATCGGCCTTAAGATTCTGCTGGGCTTCATCGGCACGTTAACCCTGGGCATCGGCGGAGTCGGCCTCATGAACATCATGCTGGTCTCGGTGACCCAGCGCACCCGTGAGATTGGTGTGGAAAAGGCCCTGGGCGCGCGCCGGAGTGACATCCTCCTGCAGTTCCTCGCTGAATCTTTGACCATCACGTTCATCGGCGGCGCGCTCGGAATCATCCTGGCCTACGCCGTCTCGCTATCGGTGGGACGGCTCACCCTGTACAGCGCGATGGCAAAGAACGCGGAGGGCGGCGATGTCGGCCTGGTGATTGCTCCCGGCATTCTGATCGTGGCCACCTTGATCCTTACTGGCGTGGGGCTGGTAAGCGGCATGGTGCCGGCCATCCGCGCCTCGCGTCTGGATCCGATCGAAGCTCTACGCTACGAATAGTCCACGATAGCCAAAGCGGAAGCCACGTCTTGCTCTCCGACTGAACCCTCGTCGGAAGCCATCAGAAGACGAAACGGCCACCGATTGTCGGAGCACAGTTGTTATTGTAGTTATAGGGGACGCCGGGGCCGTGAGGAATCGCGATCGCCAGACCGCCGCTCACCCAGGAATACGCGACTCCAGCGAAGCCGTCGAAACGTTTGGTGAAGTGATGATCCACATAGAACGACCCCTCATTGAGAGTGCCAGCGCAGGCGCTGCGGAAACCGGCTGAGGCCGAGCAGGTCGGCGGGCTACGGAAGTCGTTCTGCCGTTGTTGATACCAGGAGAAAGTGATGTCAGTTTTGCTGCGGTAGGTGTACTTCCCACCCGCCCACCAGATATTCACCAACTTTTCGGAATCAAGATTGTTGTCTTCGACCCCGCTCATGAAATAACCGCCCTGGTCCGAGGCGCCAACGCCCAGCGGGTTCTTGGGATTGTTTTGCCAGATGTATTCATACCCGGCAAAAAACTTGAACGGATCCCACGCATACTTGGCAGCGGCCATAATCCCGTTGTTGTCGGTCACGATGCCATAGACGGTGTTGTTCGGGTCGATCAGATTGGGACCCAAGCCGGCCCCCCCGTTGATCGGGTTGGTATTGATGCTGTCGGTGGTCGACTGATAGGGCTGCGTCAGACTCTGCGGCCCCAGCAAGGGGTTCAGTACGCTGATCGCCTGGTTGTAATGCTGGAAGATCAGGTCGGCGGAGAACTTGCGCTGATCTCGGCCGATGTTTCCGCCGAGATCGAATCCATAGGCATTGTTATGCGCCGATTCCGGCGTGCAGGCGTTGGGGCCGGAGGCGGTCCAGCCTGCGTTGGGCGAGTAGCAGCCGCCCGAGCCATTGGCGAATTTATACATGGCGCCGAAATGGACGGGGCCATAGGCGAGGCGATACTTCACGGCGTCGTCCCAACGGCTGTCCTCGGTATCGCCGCCGCCGGCCATCGTCCCGTTGTAGCCGATGTAGGAAAAGGCGTAGCCGCCGCTGACCGGATCATAGAGCAGCATGGCATCGGTGCCGAGAGCGCGCTGCCGGCCGAAGGTCAGCGTGCCGAAATGCACGGAAGATATGCCGGCATAGAATTCGTCATTGAACGGTTGGCCCGCGCGCGCGCCGTCGATGGCTTCCGAATAGCTGGCCCGGGGAAGGCCGTTGTTGATGGTGTCAGTGGCTGACGCGTTGGCCAGCCGGCCGGACTGTGGATTGATACCAGTCGAAGCGTTGAACACAACCGACCAGCCCGGCATAAACTCTTCCTTGCCTCGGATGCCCAGACCGGTCTGCGACAGGTTGTTCGGTGCGACCAGGAACCGATGTTCATAACCGTTTCGGTTCACCAGCGATTCGCCTTCGTAGTTATAGCCGTTCTCCGGCAAACCGTGGCTGACCCAGCCGATGCCGACGTCATATGCACCGTACAGCGTGATGCCATGCCAGGTCAGCGTGCAATCCGTAGTGGCGAACTCGTGGCCGCTCGCGCAGCCATCGGGCGTCCTCGGCTTCATGCTGATGTCCAGCGTGGCGTCCTGGCCGGCCGCCAGGCTGATTCCCCCGCGCATTTCGTCGGTGAACCCCTGCTTCTCCGCTCGGATCTCGTAGCTCCCTGGACGCAAGCCTGACACCTGATAGTGCCCGCCGCCGTCGGTTGTGATCGTGCGTGTAGCCCCCGTGTCAAAGTTCTTGATGGTCACGGCGACGCCGCGAAGGGCCGCGCCGGTTTGGTCCGTCACCACGCCCGAAACACTCGCTCCTCCGTCCTGGGCAAAGATCAGCGGGCAGAAAAACCAGACAATCACCGCAGCGAACAACAAAGCAGTCTTGCGCACGACACCCTCCGAAGAATGTGCATCCGACAGAATTCGAAAGTGTATATCAAATACGTTTTTGTTGTCCAAGACAATGCGGTTCTATGTGCTTCCAGACGCTTCTTCACTGGAATGGATGCTGCGTTCGTGCTTTTTGAGTACCGCCACCAACATCCAGCTCTTCGTTACCCCCTATGCACTCTGGCGATACAGGTCACCGAACCGGCCCAGTCGCAGCAGTTGATTATTCAAGCCGGAGACGGCAAACCGACGGCCGGAACTCGGGCCGACATCGAGGCGCTTCTGCGCAGCAAGATCACGACTGGCGCGGGCGATACCTCCACAACTTTTTGAGGCAGCGCCCATCTATCGTCGTCCGTCCGCGTTCCATTAGAATGCAGTAGATGTTTCATTCCTTCGAACAGGAGGTCGAAGATGATTCAGTTTCGAGTATGGAAGCCAGTTGTGTGGATAGCCGTAACCGCGTGGGGTATTACGGCGGTGGCCTTGAACGCCCAGGAGCACGACTCAGCCCCGAGCGGTCCGGCGCCGGTCCTGATGACTGTGAGCGAACTGCTGCAACCGGGCGCCGAGACCGCCCATGCCAACCTGGAGGCCGCGTATGCAACAGCGCTGGACGCCGGTAAAGCCAGCCAATACTACCTCGGTATGGGAGCCGTCACCGGTACGCCCCAGACCGTGTTCCTCTCGGGCTATTCCTCTCTTGAGGAGATATCGGAAGTGCATGACCACGACGAGGCGACCATGGGCGAAAAGCTGGCTAGTCTCGATGAGGAACACAACGGGACGCTGGCCGAAGTGGAAACCGCAATCTGGCGGCTGCGTCCGGCCTTGAGCAATCCAAATACAGAGAACCTGGCCAAGATGCGCTTCATGGAGCTAATCCATATTCATGTAAAGCTCGGCCACGGCGCCGAGTTTGCGGATGTAATCAAGCACATGCGAGAAAGTTGGATGAAAGCTGACCCGGATTTCCACTATTCGATCTACCAGCAGATCTTCGGCAGCTCGGTGGACGACTCATACATGGTAATGATCGCGATAAAATCATTGGCGGACCTCGACAAGCACCACTCGATGGTGGCGGAGTTCCAAAAGGGTTTGGGGGAAGACGTACAGAAACATATGCAGGAGTTTGAGAGCGCGAACTATGACAGTACGGAGTCGAACCTGTTCGTCTTTACCCCCAGCATGAGCCGTCTCCCGGAGAGCTGGACGAAGGATGACACGGAATTCTGGAAGCCGCAGCCTGCGGTCGCTGTTCCAGCGAAGAAGGCTGTAAAAGCACAGTAGAGGCACGGATCCTATGACCCGCGTCGAAGCATCCGGCGTTCGGGCTTGGTCATTTCAAGGAGGACTATCATGCGTCTCAAATATCTCGCATCGCTTGCCATGGTTGGATTTATCCTGACATCAGCGCCTGCTGGGCACGCGCAGATTTCATTCGGAATCAATATCGGCGGGGGTTACCCTGATTATCCGGCGCCCGTATGCCAGTACGGCTACTACGGATACCCTCCCTATGCCTGTGCACCCTATGGCTACTACGGCCCGCAGTGGTTCAACGGCGGCATCTTCATCGGTGCCGGCCCGTGGTACCGCCACGGTTGGGGAGGCTACGGCGGGGGTTGGGGTCATGACCGTGGCGGCTGGGGAGGCGGCCGCGGCTACATAGGTGGCGGCTTCCACGGCGGTGGTGGCAGTTTCCACGGCGGTGGAGGAGGCTTCCACGGCGGCGGTGGTCATGGAGGAGGCGGCTTCCATGGTGGCGGGGGACATCGCTAAGTATCCGGCTCGCACAACATTAAAAGCGCACGACGGCCCTGGTCATCTTCCGGGGTCTTCGTGTTTCTCGAGCCCGTCTGAGGCCTGCTTCCACTTCTTGTAATCAGAGAGCGGCTCTCTATTGGCCAGGTCTGGGGCATCTCCCCACGAATCGCTAGCATCTAGACAAAACATCTGCAACAAGCTGGAGATTTAAGAAGGTCGCATGCGCAAATTGCAAGTCGTGCTTCTTCTCACAGTGTCGTGCAGTGTTCCGATCCTGGGTCAGGATAAGGGCGAACTCTTCGGCGGATATTCCTTCGAGCGGATTGCACCGGGGTGCGGGTCAAACTACCGGTGTGGATATGGTCCCAGCGAGAACATCAACGGATGGACGGCATCGGCAACCGGGTACTTGAACAAATCGTTCGGAGTTTCGGCGCAGTTTACTGGAGGCTACAACGGCAACGCATCGCTGTCGTACTCCAAGGTAAATCGTTATACCTATCAGTTCGGGCCAACTTATGCCTTTCATGTGCGGAATGTGAGACCTTTTGCACACTTTCTGCTCGGGGCTGTCTCGCAAAAATCATCAGGTGACCAGACCTTAAGCTACGGTGCGTTTATCTGGTCCGCCGGAGGAGGTTTGGACTGGAAGGCATCGAACCGAATATCCCTTCGTCCCGTGCAATTCGACTACGAGCGGCAAAACGTCCCAGGATCCGCCGCTGGCGGAGGTTCGTCGGCTAGTGCCAATGGATTGCGTTACTCGGCCGGAGTCGTTTTCCACTTCTGAAACTACGGCGTGAGCGAGATCAATGGCCCAGGCCACGTGTCACTGAGAACCGTTGATTTTATTGTGGATTTTTGGCTGCCCCCCAGGGATTCGAACCCCGATAACCTGCTCCAGAGGCAGGTGTCCTAGCCGTTGAACGAGGGGGCAGTGCGTTTTGATAGGAGCTCGCAACTGCAGGCCCGTTTTGATTTTACGGGCGCGAGCGAAGTCCGGTCAACCGATCCTGAGCGCCGATGCTGATCACGGAAGTACCGCCGCAGCCGGCCGCACCGAGGGTAGAATCGAAACCACGAACTGCTCTCTTTAAGGGACTGAAATGCCCACTACTATGGAACGCTCCGTCACCGCCGCCGATTATTCCGAGATCGCCCGCCGTCCGCTCGAGCCCGAGCAGTGCGCCCTGCTCGTGATTGATATTCAGGAGCGCCTGCTGCCGCCGATTTTTCAGAAGGAACAATTGGTGCGCAATGCGCAGCTGCTTATTCGAGCCGCCGGAGTAATGAAGATTCCCGCGCTGATCAGTACCCAGTATTCGAAAGGACTCGGCGCAACCGTCCCCGAGGTTTCGGCCTTGCTCTCCGGCACGGCGCCGGTGGATAAGACACTTTTCTCCTGCTTCGGAAGCGATGACTTTTGCGCCTCGCTGAAGCGGCTGCCCGGCGCGCGGAACACGCTTCTGCTCTGCGGCATGGAGTCGCACATCTGCGTCACCCAGACCGCCCTGGGCGCGCTGCGCGAAGGTTATCTTGTGCACGTCGCTTCCGATGCCGTGAGTTCACGCACGGAGTGGAATTGGAAGATTGGACTGGATCGTATGCGGGCGGCGGGTGCGGTTATTTCCTCAACCGAGATGATGATCTATGAACTGATGCGGTCATCTTCCTCGGCGGCATTCAAGGAGATGCTGCCCTATCTCAAGGGCTGAGCGCGATCACTCCAATTCAGACTGATGCTTCCGCTTCTTCTTTCTTCTTCACTCGCACCACGGTAATCTTCGCGAAGCCCTCGGTGAAAGCCGGCGGCTTCAGCTTGGCCGCCATGCGGCGCATGATCTCCTCGGGCACAACGCGGTCGCGGCGCTGATGGCGTTCCAGGCAGACCTCCAGCGGAACGTCAAAAAACACGGCATGGACTTCGTAGTTGTAATCCTTGGCCAGCTTGATCCAGTGCTGCCGCTCCTGCGGGGTCAAGTTGGTGGCGTCCACGTAATTCATGGGACGTTTGGCGATCAGGCGCGCCTTCAGCATGGAGCGCAGGTTCGAGAACACGAGATCCTGAAAGCGCTGTTCCCGAATGTCATCGAACAGCAGCGCCCGCATCATATCGCTGGAAAGCGGAACCACGTTGTGCCGTTTGAACCACGAACTCTTGCCCGATCCCGGCAGTCCGATGGCCAGCACCACGATGCCTTTGGGCGCGCGCGCCGGCGCCGCCGGCACGGCTTCTGGAGTCGCGGGGCCTTCCGGCTGCGCGGCTGCGTCAGCCGCTTCCCCTGCCGGCGATTCCGGCACAGTGCCCTTCGCGGCTGCCGGCGAGAAAGCCTGCGCCACGGCCTGTTCCCGGCCCCGGCCACCCCGCCCGCGCCCGCCCCGGCGACGGCGTCCTCGACCTCGCGCGGATTCTCCGGAACTCAATCCCTTGCGCTCATTCGACGCGGCCGGCGCTTCTGCGTCCGCCGCAGCCTCCGGCTCGCCAGAAGCCGACGCAGGGGTCGAAATCGGAGGAACTATGGGAGCTTCCGGCTCGGCGCCGGATTCCGGTAGAGTCGCGGGTTGATCTTCCACGAAATAAGCCGGCTGTAGAGGAGGGGGCGCTGCCTGAGAAGTCTTTTCGGAGGGAGTTTTTGTTTTGCGGCGCTGCAGCCGATCGCGCATCCATTTACGCATATTCTCTGCTTGTAACACAGATACAATCGCGGGAGCAACGCGGCTGCGGTGCTCTGAACCAGCAACGTAAGCGGCCGCGAGGCTCTCTAACTCGCACAGGTCCCGAGCTTATGCCCGACCATACGCCAAACGAAATCCCCGCCGCCATCCACGATCAGAAATATATCTCGCTGACCACCTTCCGCAAGACGGGCGCAGCGGTCGCCACTCCGGTCTGGTTTGGCGAGGAAAACAACAAGCTCTACGTGATGACCCGCAGCGATATGGGAAAGACTAAGCGTATCCGGAACAATCCGCAGGTGCGAGTTGCGCCCTGCACCATCCGTGGCAAAGTCACGGGCCCGGATTTCGCCGCGACGGCGCGCATTCTTCCCGCCGAAGATCAGGCTCGGGCGCGGCGAACCATCAACCGGAAATACTGGATGGCCCGCATTCCGCTGGTCTGGGCTCGCACCGATACTTATATCGAGATCAGTTTTGGCTAGACGCGCCCGCTGTAACGGGCAGCTCGAGCGGCGCGCGGCAGAGAAAAGCATCAGCAGATTCTCGGCAGTTGCTCTCCGCTGAGCATGTCCACGACGCGGTTGCCGCCGATGCGGCTCTGCAGGACCACGGTGCGCGCCGGAGAATCCTCCACTCTTCCAACCCGCACCGCACCCGCCGACACGGGAATCTTCTTCAAAATAGCCAGCGCAGCATCGGCTTGGGCGGCGGAAACGATCACCGCAAACCGGCCTTCGTTCGCGACATAGAGCGGGTCGAGTCCTAGAATTTCGCACGCTCCCTGCACCACTTCATCCACCGGAATCAGCGTCTCTTCGAGGCGAATGCTGATGTTCCGGTCGGAGGCGATCTCGTTGAGGGTGGTCGCCAGCCCGCCGCGGGTCAGGTCGCGCAGGCAGTGAATTTCGATTCCGCCGTTCAGCAGCGCTTCCACGGCCGGCCAGAGGCAGGCGGTATCGCTAAGAATCGGCGCTTCGAATTCCAGGCCCTCGCGCACGGAGAGGATCGCAATCCCGTGCCGGCCCAGATCGCCGCTGATCAGCACGACGTCGCCGGCCTGCACCGCCGCCGGCCCGATTTCGGTTTTCACGGCCGCATCAATCACTCCGATGCCGGAAGTATTTACGAAGACTCCGTCGCCTTTGCCCTTGTCCACAACCTTAGTGTCGCCCGTGACGAGTTTCACGCCGGCGGCATCGGCCGCATCCCGCATGGAATTGACGATCGTCCGCAGCGTCTCCATCTCGAGGCCTTCTTCCAGAATGAAGCCGGCGCTGAGATAAAGCGGACGCGCGCCGCACATCGCCAGATCGTTGACCGTGCCGTTGATGGCGAGATCGCCAATGTCGCCGCCGGGAAAAATCAGCGGCCGCACCACGAAAGAGTCGGTCGTAAAGGCCAGCCGCGATCCCGCGGCCAACCCATCGAGGGGAAGCACGGCGCCGTCGTGGCGCTGCTCCAGCGCCGGATTGCCGAACGCCGGCATGAAAATCTTCTCGATCAGCTGATGAGTGAGCCGGCCGCCGCCGCCATGGGCGAGAACGATGCGGTCGTCAGCGACCCGCGGGACTGGACAGTTCAGCGTGAACGTCGTGGGTTTGCCGTCTGCCATAGTGATAGTAAGCCGCGCACGCGCCTTCGGAAGATACCATAGGGGCGCCCAGCGGATTCTCGGGCGTGCATTTCACCGCGAACGCCGGACAATCGTGCGGCTTCTTGATGCCTTGCAGGATCAGCCCGCTGATGCACTCCGGCGACTCGTGGGCGGGCACGCCGGAGAATGGGAAGCGGCGGTTGGCGTCGTATTTCTGGAAGCGCCCGCGCAGCTGAAATCCGCTGGCCGGAATCTCGCCCAGGCCACGCCATTCCCGATGTACGACTTCGAACACTTCCGCGATCGTCTGTTGCGCCGGACGATTCCCTTCCCGCCGCACCGCGCGGCTATATTGATTCTCCACTTCGTGCCGCTTCTCTTCGAGCTGGCTGACCGTCATCAGAATGCCTTCGAGAATATCGAGAGGCTCGAATCCGGTCACCACAATCGGAACCCGGTAGCGCTCGGCGATGGGATAGTACTCGTCGTAGCCCATGATCGTGCAGACATGGCCGGCCGCCAGAAATCCCTGCACCACGCAGTTCGGCGAAGACAGCAGCGCTTCCATGGCCGGCGGCACCAGCACGTGTGAAACCAGCAGAGAGAAATTCTCGATGCCTTCGCGATCCGCCTGCCACGCCGACATGGCGTTGGCGGGAGCCGTGGTCTCAAATCCCACGGCAAAGAAAACCACCTGCCGCGCCGGATTCGTCTTGGCCAGTTTGAGCGCATCGAGCGGCGAGTAAACGATGCGGACGTCCCCGCCTTCGGCCTTTACGTCGAACAGGCTTCGCGCCGAACCGGGCACGCGCAGCATGTCGCCGAAGGAACAGAAAATTACCTCCGGCCTCTGCGCGATCGCAACCGCTTTATCAATCAGTTCGATCGGAGTGACGCAGACCGGGCAGCCCGGCCCGTGCACGAGCGTAATTTCCCGCGGCAACAGGTCTTCCAGGCCGCTCTTTACGATCGTGTGGGTCTGCCCGCCGCAGATCTCCATGATCGTCCAGGGACGCGTAATTTTCTCGCGGACCGCGCGCCCTAGCTGCTCGGCCGCTTTCGGATCGCGATATTCATTGAGGAATTTCACCGAGCTCCTCTTCCAGCCCGCCCATTTCTTCCAGATACTGGAAGACGCGCTGGGCTTCGGCTTCGTCAATCACGCTGATGGCGAAGCCGACATGCACCAGCACGTACTTGCCGACTTCGACTTCGGGAGTGTAGGCCAGGTTGATTTCCTTGCGGATGCCGCCGAAGTCAACCTTGCCGCGACGGAAGGCAATGTCATCGCCGTCCATGATTTCAACCACCCGGCCGGGCACGGCGAGACACATTGGAAAACCTCCACCCGAGACTTACTTCTTTACGACCCCAGACTCATGGCAGCCTGCCCCAGGGCAATACCGCCATCGTTCGGTGGGACCTGCCGGTGCGTGAATACTTTGAATCCGCGCTCTTCCAAAGCGCTGGCCGCATGTTCGGTCAGATAGCGGTTCTGGAAGACTCCGCCGCTGAACACGACCTGTGGCACCTGAACTTGCTCCGCCACTTCGACGATCCAGCGGATCAAAGCGTTGTGAAAGCGGGCCGCAATCGCGCCCGGACTTGCCCCAGCAGCCTTGTCTTTCAGCACGGCCGGAATCAGAGAACTCCAGTCGCCGTTAGGTAAAGCATACGCTTCCCGGTGCGCGAGAGTGTCTGAGAACGGCTTAATTTCGGTGCTCATGGAATTTTCGAGCAGCATCGCCGCCTGCCCCTCGAAACGGTTGCGCTGCGCCACGCCCGCGATGCTGGCCACGGCGTCAAACAGGCGTCCGACACTGGTCGTGGGCACGGTATTCAGATCGCGATCGAGCATATAGCGGACCTGCGCCGGGTCCAATCGGGGTTTCCCCGCCATCTCCTCGCTCAAACCGGGGTTCGTCGCGTCCTTGCCCATCACTTCGTACAGCAGGCTCGCCGCCGAGCGCCAGCCTTCGCGAATCGCGGCCTCGCCGCCGGGAAGCCGGAAGGGCCGCAAATGCGCCACCCGCTCAAATCGCCCCCCATTCACGTGAAAGAACTCCCCGCCCCAGATCGCGCCATCCAGGCCGTATCCGGTCCCATCCCAGGAGACTCCCAGATATTCGCCTTCGACGTGATTTTCTGCCGCGCACGCCGCCACATGGGCCTGGTGATGTTGCACGCGGATGAGCGGCAACCCGCTCCGTTCCGCCCACTGGGTCGAAGCGTAGTCGGGATGAAGATCACAAACCATGGCCTCGGGCTTGAAACTGTAGAGCCGGCACAGGTCTGAGATCGCGCGCTCGAAGGCTGCGCGCGCCTCGACCGTATCCAGATCTCCGATGTGCTGGCTAAGAAAAATTTCCTGGCCCACGGCAATCGCCACCGTGTTCTTCAGATGGCCGCCGACGGCTAACACCGGCGGCAATTCTTGTGCTACGCGCACGCCCAGCGGCGCGTATCCCCGGGCCCGGCGGAGTATCCCGGCGCGCCCACGGGTCAGCCGCACCACCGAATCGTCACACGGGCGAACGATGGGCCGATTGTGCATCAGGAAATGATCCGCGATGTTCTTGAGCCGTTCGCGCGCTTCGTCATTCGCGATCGCAATGGGCTCGTCGCTGCGATTGCCGCTGGTCGCGATCAGGGGAAAACGGCATTCCTGCATCAGCAAGTGGTGCAAAGGAGAGTACGGCAGCATCACGCCGAGATAGGGCGAACAGTGCGCTACGTTGGCGGCAATGTCGGTGCCCGGCTTCGGTTGCAGCAACACGATCGGCGCGGCCTGCGATTCCAGGAGTTGCTCTTCGGCCGGCGCGATTTCGCAATAACTGCGGGCCACTTCAAGCGACGGCATCATCAGGGCAAAGGGCTTTTCTTCCCGATGTTTGCGCTCCCGCAATCGAGCCACGGCCTGCAGATTGCGCGCGTCCGCCAGCAGTTGAAAGCCGCCGATTCCTTTGAGCGCAATGATCTCTCCCCGCATCAGCGCCTCGGCGGCATCTTCGATCGTTCCGTCCAGCTTCGGGCCGCACACCGGGCAGGCATTGGGCTGGGCGTGGAACCTCCGATTCATTGGATTCGTGTATTCCTCCCGACAATCCGGACAAAGCACGAATTCGCGCATGCTCGTGTTCGGACGGTCGTAAGGAATATCCACGACAATCGTGTAGCGCGGGCCGCAATTGGTGCAGTTGGTGAAGGGATACTCGAAGCGCCGGTTTGCCGGATTGAACAGCTCCTCGCGGCATTCCGGGCAGGTGGCCAGATCGGGCAAAACGTTGACCGTCTTGCCGGTATCGCGATCGCTGGCGTGGATTTCGAAGCAGGTGGCGCCTTGGGGAGCCAGCCACACCGACTCCCGCACGGTCACGACCGAGGCGCGCGGACGTTCGTTCTCCAGCCGCCTGGCAAACCTCTCTAGCTGATCGGTCGGGCCCTCGACTTCCACCACCAGCCCCGCCGAAGAATTCAGCACCCAGCCGGCCAGCGCCATCTCGGTGGCCAGGCGATACACAAAGGGACGAAACCCTACTCCCTGCACTGCTCCCCGCAGAGTGATGCGGAGCCGCTGGGTCTGGGGTTGGGCCGCGAGGGTCATTGCGCCTGTCCAAGATTCTACGGCGTAATCACTCAACGGGGAAACCTCCGGCGGCCCGGCTTGGCCGTCCTTCGGTTCGTCGCTCGCACTGGCGGCACATTATTTCTTCAGCGTCAGAACCGGGCAGTGCGCCTCGGCAATGACGTGATGCGCCGTGGACCAGGGCAGGTGCGAGGATCCGACCTCGGCATGACTGCGGGCGCCGAGCACGATCAGATCCGAGTCCAGGTCGTGCGCAATCTTCAGGATTCTCTCTCTGCCCAGACCGAACTCCAGCCGCGTCTCGGGCGGATAAGGCAGGGCCGCATCCGGGGGAATCAGTTCGCGCACCAGGCGGCTTCCCGCTTCCATCGGTCGCGGGCTGGTCGCCAGCTCCGAATGGTTCTCGATCACGTGCAAGACCGTCAGATGGGAGCAGAATTCCTCCGCCAGACCTACGGCGATTCGCACCACCTCGGGCGCGTGCGGATCGAAGTTAATGGCCAACAGAATGTGCCGAAGATCAAGTTCAACCGGAACGATCTCGCGAGCCCCCGAAGGCTCTGGCAACTTGTCGCGCCCGGACACAAAAGGACCAACCGTCAGCACCGGGCATGTCGCCCGGCGCAGAATGTCCTCTGCCACCGACCCGAGCAGCAACTTGCCCAGACCCGAGCGGCCGTGCGTGCCCAATACAATCAGGTCTATCGCGTTGGCCTTGAGAATCTCTGCCAGATGAGGCCACACTTCCCCGCTCCGCAGGTACGTGCTGTGCGGGATATCTTCCAGTGGCCGCACTACATTTTCCAGATTCTTCCTGGCTTCGCGCTCGGCCTCCTCATACAGCGTACCGAGGGTTACGTAGTCGGCCCCTCCCGTCATCATCATGATGCTGGCGTCGTAGAGGACATGCGCGACGTGCAGAGTGCTCTTGAATCGCCGGCAAATGGCGGCGGCATAGGGCAGGGCTCGGTTCGAAGCCGGGGAAAAATCAGTGGCGAACAGCACGTTCCTTACAACCAGTTTGTGAGCGTTCTTCGCTCCGTCGGAGACTACTGCTTCAGTGATTGACGGCATGGCACACCTCCCACACCCATTCTCAGGATCGGGCTTCGGGGCTGTTTTCGATAGCGTGCGAATCACCCGAAGATGTGACGGGAGTCACAAAAAGTGCCACGCCGAAAGGTTTTCGAGAAGGTAAGCAACGGAGGCAGGAGCGTTCGCCCAGGTTGAATTTCTGGAAATCATCCCGAGGGCCCGCTTTCGCATCGGCGGGTCGAGGGACTTCCCACGAACATCTAAAAATCAGATGCCGTAATTGACCCGCCGCAGCTCGTCTTTATACGCGTCGCGAGCGGCCGTGACCTTCTCGTGCGCGTCGTGTTCGCGGAAGTGCGCTTCATCCCAGCGCTCCATCGCGACCATGGAGTGGTCGGGCGTGGCCAGTTCTTCTTCGGCGCGAATGGCTTCCACCCATTCATCCACCGCTTTCTTGTAGAGGAACCGCAAGTGATCGAGAATATCCTGGGTCGTGCTTCAGCTTCGTTACCTTCGATCTCGTGACGTTCAGTCTCCCGGAAGTACGATATCCGCTGCGCTCTTCTGGGGATGCAGCCACCGGGTTTTCTCGCAATATTCATAGAGCGACGTTCGAAACTTAGGATGAGCGATCTCGATCAGAGCCTGGGCCCGTTCTCGAACCGTTTTGCCATGCAGATAGGCCACGCCGAACTCGGTCACTACATACCGTACCAACCCGCGCGAGGTCACGACGCCGGCGGCAGGATCGAGCATCGGAACAATCCGCGAGATGGTCTCACCTCGCGCCGTCGAAGGCAACGCGATGATCGGTTTCCCGCCTTTTGATCTTGAGGCGCCGCGCAGAAAATCCACCTGTCCGCCGATGCCGCTGTAGAACCGCTGACCGATCGAATCCGAACAGACCTGCCCCGTCAGATCCACCTGCAGCGCCGAATTGATCGCCACCATGTGGTCATTACGCGCGATCAACGCCGGATCGTTGGTGTAGGCCGTGGGATGAAACTCGAAGATCGGATTATTATCCACGAACTCAAACAAGCGCTCGCTGCCCAGGGCAAATCCGAGGATAATCTTGCGCGGCTTGAAGTTCTTGCGCGCCCCCGTGATCACGCCCGCCTCGATCAGTGGGATCACTCCGTCGGAAACCAGTTCACTATGCACCCCGAGATCTTTGCGATCCATGAGCAGCGGCAGTACGCCGTCGGGAATGCCTCCTATGCCGGTCTGCAGCACGGCGCCGTCCCCGATCAGGCTGGCTACGTTGCGGGCGATGGCAACCTGAAGGTCGCTGACCTCTACCGTAGGCAGCGCGCACAGCGGCCGCGACGACTCGACTATCGCGTCAATGTCGTTGACGTGGATGAAGCTGTCGCCGTACGTGCGCGGCATGTGGTCGTTCACCTGCGCGATCACGAATTTCGCGCACTTCGCTGCCGTCAGCGTCGTATCCACGCCGATGCCAAAACTACAGTATCCGTGCGGATCGGGCGGCGAAACCTCAATCAGCGCCACGTCAATCGGCATGGCTCCGCTCTCGAACAGGGCTTCGATTTCGCTTAGGTAGATCGGAGTGTAGTCGGCGCGTCCGCTATTGATGGCTTCGCGCACGTTGCCGCCGATGAACATGGCATTGTGCCGGAAGTGTCCTTCCATCTCCGGAGCGACGTAGGGCGCGCAGCCCATGGTCATCATGTGGACGATTTCCACATCGCGCAGTTCCGGCGCGCGCCGCATCAGCGCCTCAATCAGCGTTTCCGGCTCGGCGCAGCCCGGCTGGATATACACGCGCATGCCGGACCGGACGCACTGCAGCGCCTCGTCGGCCGTCTTCAGCCGCACCTTATACTGCGTCTCCCACATTTACGAACCCCTAGCTGGCGCGAAGTGTGCCCTGCTCCAGGCCGGCCCCAGCCTCCGCTTCATATCCTACCGCAGCATAATAAATGGCCCGGTCGAAGAACATTTCGAGCATCTGGAGCAGTTCGAGCTCCCCAAGAATTTCCGTAGCCCGATCCATCATGGCTTCCCGTTTCAGGAAGTCCCAGAGATTTTCCTTCGTAAATACGATCGCCTGGATCAGTTCGCTGAGCGGCACCTTCTGCTGGGCCCGGTGCGCGCCGATCGCCGAATAGCGGCTTTCGATATCTTTTTCATTCTTGCCCAGCAGCCACTCGCCGAGGTGACCATAAATCTCAAGGACGCGTTCCTTCAATTCATGCTCGGGCAGCGTGCGGTAGTGGGCAACCTGCTGGCTGGTCCGGGCTTTGGCTTCCACCCCGGCAGCCAGCAACTCTGCGTTGGACTCAATCAGATGCATGAGCCTGTAGGCGAACATCATAAATGCCTCCCTTCGCCTCTTCGCTTCTTCGTTTCTTCGCTTCTCTGAGTGCCCACCGGGATTTGAATCGGACTACAATCCCGCTCCGACCGCCGGACCCTCGGCCCAGTTCTGCAACGGCGGTTTGGCGGTTTCGACCACCGGTTCCAGGGTCTGCGGCGCGTTGACCGTGCGGGCAACCATGCTCACCGAATTGGCTTCTCGTAGCAGCGCCAGCCCCGCCTCACCCTGATCCGGCGACAGCACGGTCAGCCGTGGACGGACCAGAATCTCGTTGAAGCTGTAGCCGCCTGCCCGGTTGCGGCGCACGTAGCCCTCAATCTCCACCTCGAGGTCCGCGTATTCAAATCCGGCCCGGTGTGCAACCTCCTGGAACGTGGTGGTAAAGCATCCGGCCAGCGCACACAGGAGCAGTTGCTGCGGCGTCCAGCGGTCGGGAAGTCCGCCCAGGTCGGCCGTGTCGGAAAAGTGAATCGTGTTCGGAGAAGACTCGCACTTGGCCAGTCCACTGCGGCCCGAGGTCCACCAGGCCGAAACGCGATACAGGTATTCTGCTCCCATGGTCATGCTCCCGGCGCGTTTGGCGCCACTTCTTTTGCTTTTCTGCCTTAGCCGGTGGTCAATTCAAACGAAACCGTGACCACCGTTTCGACCTCGATCGGCTGCCCGTTCAGCAGGAAGGGCCGGTAACGCCACTGCTTCACTGCGGCAAGGGCCGCCGGAACCAGAAGCGGGTGTCCGCTGACCAGTTCCAGATTCTTGATTTCTCCATTCGTATCAATGATCGCGCTCAGCACCACTTGCCCCTGTACCCGCGCCCGCTTCGCGATCATGGGATATTCGGGCTCGACCCGATGCACCAGCATGCCGCGGGTCACTCCCTGCGAGATGCGCAAGCGCTGCGGTATCACCGGCTTTACCGGAGCCATCTTCGGAACCGCTGCCAGGCTCGAAGTCGCGCTGATGATTCCACCGATCACTCCGCCCAACTGCCCACCGGGGACGCCGCCGGGCACTCCTCCAATCACTCCACCTCCTGCCGAAAGCGGCGGCGGAGCTTCGTCTTCCTTGATCATCTGAACCCTCTGCGGAATCCTCGCCGGGGTTCGCAACTCGCCGGTGGAGAGCATATCCGTCTGGATTCGCCGGACGACTCTGGCCATCGCCTGAGCCGGGCCCGCCGGTGGCGGAGGCGGGGGCGGCGGAGGCGGCGCCACCAGAAAGGTCAGCAACTGCGCCTGAGGCAATTCCTGCGTGAAATACAGCGGCAACAGCAACAAGCCTCCAATGGCCAGGCAATTCAGGAGGAACGACATCGTGGTCGCGAATGCCCTCCGTTTCCGTTGTGCCTCAAAATCCAGCAGGCAGTCAGAAAACAGCTCTGGCAGTTCGATCTGCGGTCTGATCTCGGCGCGCGGCAGCACCGCCGCGCGTCCTGCCGGCTTGGCCTCTTTCCTAACCTCAGGTTTCTGCTGCTTCAGTTCCGGCTTCTGAATCTCCGGTTCGTGGATCTCGGGATCACGCGTCTCGGGATCATGAATTTCTGGATCATGGATCTCGATTGTGCCGTTCATTTGGCGACCTCCCGGCAGCACCCGCTCGGATCACTTCCGCGCCGACCATTTTTCACGATGATCTCGCGGTCGCGCCCGTCCACTCCTGTCGCCATCATTTTCGATGAAAGAGACCCATCAGCAAATGGCCGACATCACGGCGTTGGGTGATCGGAATCACCGAAAATGGTCTCGCAAGCCTCCGCTAAGCGTCTGATTTGATTCCGGTTACGAGGGCCATCGCCGGTCGGCGGATCATGCCCGCCGAAACCAAGTTCGAACTAAGCTCAGATCAAACAAAAATGCCCAGGCCTCATGTTGAGCCTGGGCACACCTGATTTTCGTTATCTAAACCCCGTTTACTCCGGTTTCGCCGCTTTCACCTTCGCCCAGCGTGCCCGTTGGGCCGCCGCAATCTTCCGCCGGGAAGCGGCCGACATCACCCGTTTTTTAGGCATCTTGACGACGTTCGCGCTTTTCGACTTGCCCTTCACCTTCGCCCAGCGTGCTCTCTGGGCGGCCGCAATTCTAGCCCTTCCAGATGCCGACATCGTGCTGCGCGGCCGAACCGCTTTTCCGTATTCCGCTCCGAAAGCTGAAAGTGCGGCAACTACCGCCTTCATTTCCCGGCTCAGCCGATCGCGCTCTTTTTTCAACGTCTCGACTACACCGCCTAAGTTCGTCATTGTTTCCCCCTCGCAGGGATTGTAGCAGCAGGGTTCGGCTCGATGAGTGTCTCTACGAGGTTGCATCCGCTGACTTACCGGGCAAGGCCTGACTCGTCGCCCTCGTTGACTTCGCCATTGCCCAACCCTAAGATTGCACGCTGAGTTCTCGCGCTCATTCATGATCGGTCAGACCATTTCACACTACCGCATTGTCGAAAAGATCGGCGGAGGCGGTATGGGCGTCGTCTTTAAGGCTGAGGACACCCGTCTGGAACGCTTCGTAGCCCTGAAATTCCTTCCCGAAGACCTGGCACAAGATCCGCAGGCGTTGGAGCGGTTTCGGCGCGAGGCCAAGGCGGCGTCTGCACTCAATCATCCGGGCATCTGCACTATCTACGATATAGACGAGGAAAACGGCAAGGCTTTCATTGCCATGGAGTTTCTCGATGGCGTGACCCTGAAGCACAGAATCGCCGGGAAACCCGTCGAGACCGATGTTCTGCTTCGGCTGGCCATCGAGATTGCCGATGCCCTGGACGCTGCCCACTCGAAGGGAATCGTTCACCGGGATATCAAGCCTGCCAACATTTTCATTACCGGACGCGGTCACGCCAAGATTCTGGATTTCGGACTGGCGAAAGTCGGGCCTATTGGCAGTTCGGCGAGCCAGATCGCATCCGCCAACACCATGGACGAGGCCCATCTGACGAGTCCCGGTGCAACCGTCGGCACCATCGCTTATATGTCGCCGGAGCAAGTGCGCGCCAAGGAGTTGGATGCCCGAACCGACCTGTTTTCATTTGGAGTGGTGCTCTACGAGATGGCCACTGGTGCCCTACCCTTTCGGGGCGAGACTTCGGGAACCATCTTCGAGTCCATCTTGAATCGTCTGCCTGTGCCGCCCGTTCGAATCAATCCTGAAATTCCGCACAAGCTGGAAGAAATCGTCGAGCGTGCGCTCGAGAAGGATCGCGAAGTCCGCTATCAGTCGGCGGCAGAGATGCGAGCCGAACTCAGGCGCGTACAGCGGGACATCGAAAGCCAAAGCATCGCCGCAGCGACAGAACTTGAACCCAGCAAACGCCCGCGGTGGCTGTGGTGGATTCTGTCTGGGACGGTCTTGTTATTGGCTACAGCCGGATTTCTGGCTTGGCGATTCTCGCGCCCGCGGGGAGCGGACGACAACGCCATCCATTCCATCGCCGTTCTGCCGTTTGCCAACGCCAGCAGGGATCCCGAGATGGACTACCTCAGCGA
>Ga0209167_10000366_pt1 | contig 36074 bp, 31 predicted proteins | sample Coa_R1_9_FD_187154 | JGI IMG/M metagenome (GOLD analysis project Ga0209167, IMG submission 187154) | Surface soil microbial communities from Centralia Pennsylvania, which are recovering from an underground coalmine fire - Coalmine... | ecosystem: Environmental > Terrestrial > Soil >...
TTGGCACCGTATTTTGGCTGAATGCCGCGTCATATCTTGGCGTGTTATGGGTGATTGCAAGGTGGAAGCGACCGCCACACCAGCCCGGCTCGTTGCGAGAGACCGTGTCCGGTGCGATCCGCGCGGCCCTTCGGTACACGAGAAACGCGCCTGACATTCTGACCGTTCTCGGACGGATTGGATGCATTATGTTTTTTGCAAGTGCATTTTGGGCGCTCCTGCCCACCGTCGCTCACGAATTGCGGCGGAGCGCCACCCTTTATGGATTGTTCCTGACTGTCTTTGGTGCTGGCGCAGTGCTAGGGGCGATGGCGCTACAGCGAACACGTTCGTTGTTCTCGTCTGACGCGCTGCTCGCCCTCGGAACGACTGTTTTTGCTGGGTCACTTTGGGGCGTCGCCGCATTCAAATCCGTAGCACTCCTCTCCGTCGCCATCTTGTTTGGCGGAATGGCTTGGACCGCAATCATCTCTTTGATGACCACGGTCATGCAGAATTTGGCACCGGATTGGGTGCGCGCGCGTGCAATGGCTGTGTTCATGCTCGTGTATATGGGAACGTGGACAGCCGGCAGCGCTTTCTGGGGGTATTTTGCGGGCCGGAAGGGTACACACTTTTCCTTGATTACCGCGTCTATTGGCACGGCCGTCTGTCCAATCTTAGTTTTGATTTCGCGTTTGCCCGATACGCCCGTGGATCTTGGGGCTTGGGATCACTGGGGCAAGCCGATGCTGGTTGGAGACATAGACCCCAGTCAAGGGCCTGTACTAATTACAGTAGAGTATGAAATTGACCCGAAGAAGTCGGATGAGTTCCTGGAGGCTCTCCACAAATTTGCACGAGTGCGCCGGCGGGATGGAGCATCAAGATGGGGCGTTTATCGCGATACGGAGCATCCGGCGCGCTACGTCGAAGGGTTTATCGTCGAATCATGGGCGGAGCACTTGCGACAGCACGAGCGATTGACGAGCGCAGACCGCGACCTTGAGGAAAACGTGCGTCGTTTTGAATCGAAGGCTATCAAGGTGAGGCATTTCATCTATGCGCGCAGCAAACGGGGGCCGCAGTAATTAGGGGACGTGCGCGCCCTCCGCTATGTGTACGCGCATTTAGGGTCTGCCCGAACAAGAACTGGCGATTAAAGAATCGAGTTCCTTGCTTAACGGCTCAACTTGCCCGGGCTGAGAGAACGCGCACCGGGATAGCCCAGAATTGAGAAGCACGGCACCCGTTCAGCGAAAACTTGTATCAGCGTGCCCGGCCCGCCCGGAGTGTTCACTTTGCGCCCGATGTAGGGAAAGAGCTTCGCTTGAGGTTGCCTGAAGCGCCGCTCGGCATCTATGGACTCCGGGGACCAGCTTTCCAGTTTTTCATTTTGCCAAGCCCTATGTGATGGAAACCTGGAAAACTGATTTTCCGCTGGTGTGATTCTTCGGCGAAGGAATTCCAGCAACTCGATCTTGTTCTCGCACCGTTCCGCTAAGGTTGGCACCCGTCCGCCATCCACTTTGCGAATAGCTCAATGCGAGCCTGAGGCCAGGGACCTTCCCCTCTCGGGGGCGGGGGCGGCATTACCGCGCCACCGATTCCTCGAATCCGGTCGTAGATGGCGGCCGCGTGCGTCTTGACGTCATCATAACTCCCCAGGTTGAACGCTTTGCTCATGCCACGAATGTCTCGCTCCGTAAAAAGCGGGCGAATGTCTGCTTGAAAGCTCGTCGGTTTCGTCATTGTTCCTCACAGCCACTGGATTATCCGCGCGCGGTGGTCGCGCCTAGAGACTCTAAATCGGAATGCCAGCTTTCACCACTTCATTCAGCCTCTTTTTGGTCTGAACATGGATTCCCAAGAACACCACGTCGGTCTGCCCGAGGGGCAGGGCTCATCGCTGGCAGTCATCGTTACTTTTTCTGTCCTGCAGGGGGCGCCTTCGCGGCGCCACGCTTATTCCATCCATGGAATCGCGACAAGTCGCCCGCGTTCCATGCCTCGCGGAGTCCAGGAGTGCTCAGGTCCCAGTCAGGACGGATTTCGCTCGTTACCGTCCGCAGATCATGCCAGAGATCTGCGACCGACGGGCGGCCCCAAAACCAGTAGCCGTTGTAGATACTGTAAATAACGAGTCCTGGCTTGAGCACGAACGTATGCGGGATCATCGGATTGTGCTCGGGGTCGGTGTACTCCTGGATGTCAAGGTCCTTTTGAACCTTTCGCTCAGTGTCCGAAAGAAAGGCCCACTCGGCTCCGACTGACGCACGGAATTCCTGAAGAGTATGGTGATCGTCGGTGGCGATCGTGGCGATCTGAGTGTAAGCCACCGCGATTTTTGGGTAGAACGCGGCTAGTTCCAAATGCTGATGGTGCTCCTTTGGGCAATAATGGCCGCGCGCAAGCGTAAGGATTAGCGGATCATCGCCCTGTAGCTCGCTGAGTTTGCGCAGTGCGCCCGTGTGATCGGGCAGTTCGTAATCGGGGAAAATGCCTCCGGGCATGATATCAGAACGCATGATTGGACTCCTCCCATGAGTCCGTGGGGCTACTTATGTTGGCAGGTCCAGGCGTTCCTGCTCCGCAGTCATGAACCAGGCATGCCAGTTTTGACCAGCTCTTAGTCGGCGTGACCGATCCGCGTTCCATTTGTGGTGATCTCCTGAAATAGCCAGCTGTTGTCATCCGCGTCGCTGAATGGGGCATAAGACAGCGCCTATTGATTTCCCCACCCGCAGTCCTCTGCACGTACTCTTGTCGATCGTCCATCTTGAGCCCTCAATCGGTCCTTACTTACTCGACCTTTAGCAAAATTTTGCCCTTGGCCCGGCCCTGCTGGCGAGCATCCTTACAATCCCTTCGCCGAACGAAACTCGTGCACAACAGTCGCCGGGTCCGTATGCAGTACGTCAACCGCATAGTTCATTTTCCGGATGTCGGACTGGGAGATTTTCCCTCCAAGTTCACCGAGGGTGGGCCCTAACTGGGGAAAGCGGTCGAGCGTGGATTTCCGGATGATCGGGACCGCATCGTAGCGCGGAAAGTAGTGGCGATCGTCTTCCAGCGCCACGAGGTTGAGCGCATCGATGAGACCATCCGTCGAATTGCCGGCTACGAGATCGACTTGGCGATCTACAAGCGCGCGGTAGATTAATCCAAGATCCATGACCTTTGGCGTCTGGGCAAAATGAAGATGGTAGAGATCCGCCCAGCCGTGGAATCCGTCGGGACGCTCCAGAAATTCATAGCCAACGCCCACGCGCCACCCAGGCGCGTAGCGAACGACATCTGAGATGGTGCGTACATGAAGATTCTCCGCATCCTCTCCTCGAATCACCATCGCAAACGTGTTTTCAAAACCCAGCGGCTCGGCGACTTCGAGGTCGAAGCGCTGCGCATAGAGTTGCTTCACTCGCTGATAGACGGGATTCGAAGGGCCTTGGTCGGTAGAGGCACTGGACCGGTCCGGTGGCTCGTTCAATACCGCGGTAAGAGCAGTCCCCGTGTATTCGATGTATAGATCGATTTGTCCGGCGAGCAGCGCCTTATGCACCAAAAGCGTGCCTCCCAGATTCGTTTTGCGCTCAACCGGAATTCCTGTACGCGCTTCGATGTGCTGCGCCAGGAGTTCCGAAAGGATGACCTGCTCCGTAAAGAATTTCGAACCGATCACGATCCCGGACCGCTGTGGCCCCTTGCAGCCGGGAACCAGGCAAATTATGCTCAGCAAGGAAAGGAGGGAAAGTTTGCGGAGAAGTGTCCGATACATGCTTGTCGCACTATTTATCGGCGAGCACAGGAGTCTAGCACAGGCGAGCAGCTGCCTTCGATCAGGTGACGCGCAAAGAGCGCTCCAGGAATCCCAGCAGAAGATCCGCCAGGATGGCCAGGAGCGCAGTGGGAATGGCCCCCGCGAGAAGCAGTTTGTCGCTGACAAGAGCTACGCCCCGGAAGATGAAGGTGCCCAGCCCGCCCGCCCCGATAGCCGCAGCGATGGTGGCGACGCCGATAGTGATGATCGTGGCGGTGCGAATGCCTGCAAGAATGAACGGAAGGGCCAGGGGAAAGCGCACCCGGAGAAGAATTTGCGTACTGGTCATGCCCATGGCTTCGGCTGACTCCAGTACCGCAGCGTCAATGCTCGTTAGGCCGACGTATGTATTGCGAAGAATCGGCAGTAACGCGTAAAGAGCCAGGGCTACGATCGCAGTTCGCTTGCCGATTCCACCGATGAACGGAATCGGAATCAGGAAACCGAATAGCGCAAGGCTCGGGATGGTTTGAAGGATGCTGGCAATGCTGAGCGCGATGGTGCGCAGAACTTTCCGATGTACCAGCAACAGGCCCAGCGGGACGCCGACGAGTATCGCGATGGACATCGCAACGACTACGAGTTGAAGATGCTCGAGGGTGGCGGCGAAAATTTCATCGCTGTGCTGAACGAAAAAGGTGAAGTAGCTCATGCTGGCGCTCCAGGGTTGATCGCCAACGAGGCACCGAAGGCGCGGACTTCGGGATGGTCGATTTGCATAAAAGTCCGCGGTGATCCGCTGGCGACGACTTGGCCGGCCTCAAGAAGAATGATTCGTGATGCGAGAAACAAAGCTTCGCGCAGGTCGTGCGTGACGAACACGATCGTTTTACCCAACCGATGGGCCAACGCGCTGAATTCACGCTGCATCTCCGCGCGCGTAACCGGATCAAGAGCCCCGAAAGGTTCATCCATCAGTAGTATCGGAGGGTCCGCGGCGAGCGCGCGGGCCACGCCGACGCGTTGGCGCTGGCCACCGGAGAGTTCGCGGGGGCGCCGGTTCGCAAACTCCCGGGGTTCCAATCCAACCAGCCGCAACAGTTCCTCTACGCGAGCCGCGATGCGGCTCCTTCCCCATTTTTCGAGCGTGGGAATCAGGCCGACGTTTTCTGCGACGGTAAAGTGCGGGAAGAGCCCGGCGTCTTGAATCACGTAACCGATCCTTCGCCGGAGCTGGATGAGATTCCAATCCATGGTGCGGCGCTGCTGAACCAGAACCTCTCCTTGCGTGGGAGCTAGCATTCCGTTGATAAGCTTCAACAGTGTGGTCTTACCACTGCCGCTGCGGCCAAGCACGACCAGAGTCTCTCCGTGAGGAACCGCTAGCGAAACGCCGGAAAGAATTTCCCGGCTCTCGCCGCCACGGACAGAAAAAAAGACATCACGGAACCTGATCAGGTCCTCAGAGGTAGTGGGCGCTATCGTGTTCATTCGGATAAGCAGGACGAGAATGTGCGAGAACTATCTTAATCGAACCCGCCACCGTGTGGCGACTAGCGTCGCTTACCGGGATCAAGCCGAAACCGTCGCATTACACTACGGCGATGCGTAGAAGACGAGTCCTCCAGCGTGCAACATGGCTGGGTGTTATCGCAATGTCCCCGTTGATCGCAACAACCCAAATTGTTGGAAACACTGGCGGACAGACTTTTGGCGAGGGACTCCCGCGTCTGCGTAGCCAACGTTCACGAAACCAGCACCGATTTGCTTCAGTAGATCGATCAACTCAATAACTTGACAGCGAGCCAGTAATCAACACTGAACTTGCCCGGACCAGAGCAGATCAGCCAGATAAAGAAGAGCACGTACAGGACTTCCGGAAGGTAGAGGAAATCGTCGAACCAATTAAGAGGCGAAAGTCCTTTGGGCAGGGTGGAAATCGCGCTGGTCAGCGTGGCCACAGTCATATCTATCGCTAAAGCTACGCAGGCCACGCTCGAAAGAAACCCGACGGTCAGCAAGGATCCGCCAATGAACTCGACGCCTGCCACGAAATAAGCCGTCTGGCGGGGAAACGGCACTTTGGCCTTAACGAGCGTGTCGTAAACAGGCTTCGTGCCGCCGGCGACAAACAGCTTGTTTCCCCCGGAAATGGCGAAGAACAACCCGATCGAAACGCGTACCAGCAGGATGGCATATTGTTCAAAATGACTGCTACCCAGCAGCGCAAACTGGACCAACCGTTTCCAATCCATCCCTCGTCCCTCCATCAAAGTGAAGCGGTGTAACGAAAGGCAAAACAATTGGACCAAAGTATCGCGCGATACTTCGGCATCGCGACTTCCGGCGCCCTTGCAACTAGGGGCAACCCTCCATCATGCGCGAGGAAACACTCGCATCGACGGTTGATGTAGGTTATGGCTGCGTCAGTAGCGAAGACTCTATCCAACGGAAGATGCGCCAGCCCCCTTACTTTTTCTCACGTTGAGTGCCGGTAGAAGAAGTTTCAGAAGCGCTTCGTCCGAGAACGGGTTCTGACCTGAGATCAACTCGCGATCTTGAAGGACGTAGCTCCCCCATGGAGCGACCACACTTACGTCGCCGCCCGCCGTACGCAAGGCGAAGTCCGGGTAGAAGAGAACCTTCCCACCAATCTCAAGCGGCTCCCGCTGCTGCTCTTCCGCCGTCGAAAAGATGGTCATCTTATATCCAGAATAAATCCATCCTTGAGCCTTTGCCCGCGCTCCAGCGGCATCGCCCGCTGCCAGCGCTCCGACCACCTCCGTCGAATTCGGAAGAGCTGAGAGAAGTGAAATCGGACCATGGCAGAGCACCGCCGTAGGCTTGGATGTTTCATGAAAGTGTCTCATCACCGTGCCTGCGTCGGGATCATCGAGAAGATCAATCATCGGGCCATGGCCGCCGGGGACGAAAACAGCGTCATATTGATCCAGGCCCGATGCAATCACATCCGAGATGCGAGTTGGGTTTTTGAGCCCAGTCAGGCTGTCGCGGAATTTTAGATAGTCCTGAAGCCTAGCCTGGTCCCCGCCGAAGAAATCCGCGACAGCTGAATGGACATCCAATTGCGGCGTATTGCCTTTGGGGTTGGCGAAAGTGATTTCGTAGCCTTCCTTCATCAAGGCGCGAACCGGAACCGTCAGTTCGTTGAGATAGTAGCCAGCGCCGGCATAAACCTTGCCATCTTTCAATGGCAAGCCGTGACCACTCGAAACTAGCACCAAGACTTTTCCTTTTGTTGTCATTTTATTCTCCTCTCTGAAATTGAATCTGTTTCCCGAGACCTTAGCTTGTGCAGAGCAAACCAACTTGCGAGAGCCTCGGCCTCCGCCACCTCATCCTTGCGTCCACCAGCACCGCGTCGTACTCGCCGAATATCAAAGTCGACGTGATCGGGTAAAAGCCGAGCACTTCGCCGAAGGGCTTTGGACGCTCGCCGACCATTACGGCTGCGGGAATCCGAACATCAACCACGACTGATTGGCTACCCAGTGCGGGTAAAGCTCCGTCATCTGATCGAACAGCTCCTGGTCGGACGTCGCGGTTTTCTGAAGCCGATCGAAGTCCTGCAGGTAACGCTTGGTGTCTTGGATCGTCAAGGGAGAGTCGGGCGCGCCAGGCTTCTTGTGGCCGGCGACAACAATCGCCGGGTTCAGCGCCGCCAACCAGTCTAACGCCGCGATCCAATTCATTCGGCTCTCGGGAGTGGTGTCGCCGACGTACATGCGGCATTGGTTGTACACAACGTCGCCAGCAACGATCAGGCCGATCGATGGAACGTAAAGAGACGTCGAATCGGGACTATCGGTGCGGCCTTGCTCGATGATGCGCAATTCGTGGCCCTCGAGTGTGAACGTGTCGTGCTCATAGGGCTCTGGGGGAACCAACTTTGTGGCCACTTGTCCAGGAAAGAGCCGGCGGGCCAACCGCTCCACTGTGGGAGAGAAAGACATCTGCATGGCCTTCACCGTCTTGGACGTTGCTATCGCCCGAGCACCCGGGAAGCGGTCGAGCAGAATGCTCAGACCGTAGAAGTGGTCGAAATGGGCGTGCGTTATATAGATGGTCTCCAGGTTACGGTTGTGCAGTGCTACCCAATCCGCGAGAGCCTCGGCCTCAGCCACCGTCCCCATTGCGTCCACCAGCACCGCGTCGTACTCGCCGAAGATTAAAGTCGACGTGATGGGGTCAAAGCCGAGCGCTTCGCCGAAGGGCTTCGGCCGCTCGCCGACCATGGTCTTTCCCGGGGCCGTAAAGACGTTCACACCAAGCGTGTTCGACGCGACAGGCGCGGTCACGCGCGTGGTCTCTTTTAGTGCATTCGTGCCGTCCATTTGGCATTCCTTTCGATGTCTGAGCGAGTGACTGTTCAAAGCAAAATTGGCGGAAGCGCGACGACAAATCCGTCGGACCAGCGGATCGATCAAGACCAAAGTACTGGCTCGACTCTGCAGCCCGGAAGGCCCAAAGACAACATCCGCAACCGCATAAATCCGAATCCCATCCGGGCCGAGCGCTAACCGTACTTGAGATCGGTGCTCTGTCCGACCTCGATAATGTAGCCGTCAGGGTCGCGGATGTAGCAGCGGATCTCGCCGTACTTGGGAATCGGAGGCGTGAGGAACTCGGCTCCTCGACTTTTCCACAATTCATAGCACGCTTGAATGTCCGCAACGCGGAAATTCATAAAGCTGTTGATGTGATTCGGGTCGGGGACGCTGAGCGTTACAGTCGGCTTATCCGGGGTTGGCCCGCCCCCCACATTAAGAATCATCCAGATGTTCGCAAGCTGAAGATACGGAGGCGCGTTGCCGTCACCCATGGTCAGAATGCGGGCGCCGAAGACCTTTTCGTAGTAGCGAGCCGATCGCTCGATGTCGGCGACAGTGAGAAAATGTGCGATGCTGAGCCCCTCTCGCGGGGGCATCTCAAAGCTCTTCTGTTCGACTTGTATCGCGTTCATTGATGGCTCCTTTCGATTCAGTGCTCATGACAAATACGGTGTCCGAAGTCGCTGGCATTGAGGTCGTTGGCCTCTCACGATTCCTGGCGCGAGGTTCGTGCGCTTGTGAGGGTCCGTACTTATGCGACCTTTAATAGGATTCTGCCCTTGCCCCGGCCTCCCTGGCTCAGATCCTGTGCCTCACGCGCCTGCTCCAGCCGAAACACCTGGCCCATCCGTGGCTTCACGTCGCCGCGTACCACCAAACCCGCAATCTCCGATAGGTCCGCCGGGTTTCCCTTCGACACCATGTTCACGCCGCGAATCCCCACTCGGGCCGCCAACTCCGCGTTCGCCCCGCCCACCGTCGAAACCATCACGCCGCCCTTCTTCACTACCGCGAAGGAGCGCGTCGCCGTTTCGCCGCCGATCAGGTCCAGCACCGCGTCCACCTGGCCCACGGTTTCAAACCGCTCCTGCTTATAGTCCACTACCTGCACGTGACCCAGGGAGCGCAGGTACACGATGTCTTCGCCCGAAGCCGTCCCGATCACTTGCGCGCCCCAGAGCTTGGCGATCTGGGTCGCAAACGAACCTACGCCCCCCGCCGCGCCGTGGATCAGAATTCGCGTTCCCGGCTTCGGCTGCACATAGTCGCGAATTGCCTGCAGGGCCGTCAAGCCCCCCGTCGGCAGCGATGCGGCCACCGCGAACTCCATTTTCTCCGGAATCGCCGCGATGTAGGTAATCGCCGCCGCTGTGAATTCCGCATAGGTTCCTTCGCCGAACCCGAACACCCGCTCGCCCGTCCGGAAACTGTCCGAGTCGCCCCCAGCCGTCACGATATCTCCCGCGAAATCCTGCCCCAGCGTCAGCGGGAAACTCGCCGGGCGGAGCTGCTTCATGTGACCTTCGCGGATTTTCCAATCGATCGGGTTCACGCCCGCGTAGCGCACTTTCGCCAGAACTTGACCCGGGCCGATCTCCGGTAGCGGTGCTTCCTCGTATTTCAGTTGATCGGAGCCGCCGTACTGCGCGATCCGAACCGCCTTGATCAGACTGGGCACTGCCGCTTGTTTTGTCGTCGCCATTGTCGTTTCTCCTTTCGCTGTGCTGTCAGTCTCTCTGGTTTTGCGGGGAATACCGGAAGCATAGTCCGGAGCGCCCCGGTTGACGCCCCCTCTGGCACTTGGAGGTCCAGGACCATAATCGTAATGATGATGGCGAAAACGCCATCGCTGAAAGCTTCGAGCCGCCCTTTATTCATCGCGGCAGGTTCTGACTGAGCCGAACGCGCTTAGGGCGCATCTCACTGCCAACTTCATCCTGGCGATCGAGCGTTGCCCGATCCCAATTCGCCAGATCGGCCGCCGCGGAATAGGTATCCTGCAGAAACTCAAGAACCGTATCGGCGGGATTTTCGGAAGCTCTTGCATCGGCATAGTCCAGAATGAACTCGCCTATCTTCGGGTTAAATCCGCCCTTCCCTTTGAGCACGGTGTTTTGCAGTCCGTCAGGCGTCGGGGCCGCATAGGCATAGAATGCAGCGCGTCCGTATCCACCGTTACCCGGCCAGAAACCCGCGCTGATTACCTCATGTGAATATGCTTCCGCCTGGATCGAATCAACGCCCGGCCGCGCCGGCGCCCTCTTGCCGTTGAATCGGGTAACAGCCAAATCGAACGATCCCCAGAAGAAATGGACCGGGCTAATCTTGCCATAGAAGTTCGTGGAGAAGCGCTTCAGCAGCGTATCCGCGATTCTCAACGTTTGGAAGAAGCGCGTCGCGGCCTCGCCGTCGTAGCTGCAATGAATCGTATCGACATCGCAGCGGATCGGATTGGCGACTTCCACGGGCATCGGGTCGATCTTGGTGGATACGCCGAGTGAAGTCAGGGTCTTGGTGAAGTCTTCAAAAAACTGAGCAACCGAAATGGGTCGGAGCGGTATCTTACGAATTTCGCTGTGGCTCGTGCGGCATACCAATTCATGAGAGAGAAAATCGAATTCGATATCGAGCGACATCCCGCGATCTGCGGGCATCGCCGAGGTCGTAAGGCCGCGCGCGGTGAGATAGAACGCGACGTTCCACCAGTGATTCTGGATCGGCGTGAGGCCCAGGCGCGCCTTGCCCACGATCTGCATGTACATATGCAGCGTTTCTGCGGTGTCTTTCCATTGCTCCCACTCGAGTGAGGGCCACTCCCCGAGATCTGGTAAAGGACGCTGCATGCTATTCTCGTTGGGCTGCCGACGATGCATCACTTTCCCAATTGAAGGTGTCGATGGCGGATCGATATCTATGCTAGCTGTGCAGGCGGGTCAGTTCGCAAGTTCTGCCGCTACCGAGCGTAAGGAGTATGCAATGAAGATAGCGGAACAGAAACGCTCACATAACGCCGATCTGTCTTAGCAACCCCACCAAGTCATAGAAGAGTTTCTCTTCGATGATCTCACCGTTCTTCCAGTGTGCGACCGTGCAGAATTCGATATGAAACTTCTTGTTGGTCGGCGCGATCACCTTGCCGTCCGACCCCTTCATCAGTCCGCGCATCGTGCCTGTAAAATCGGCAACGGTGCACGTCCATTCGCCCTGTGCAATCTCCACTTTATAGGGATGATTGATCAGATGATTATCGGGGAATGTCTTGAAAAATTCGATGGACTCCGCCTTGTGATTGTCGCGCCCTCTTGTGGGCTCGGCCTGGCCAGGCCAAAATACGGTGGTGTCCTTGGAATGCCGCTTTTCAAACGTCTCCCAGTCCTGCGCGTTCCACGAATCGTCGAGCGTCCTCATGAGTTCAAGATTGTTCTGCGCCATGTATATCCTCCCAACAAGCGGCGGTACAGGTTCGCCTAAACACGTGCTGGTTGTCAGTCTTTCGGCGCTCATTCTACACCCTTGCTCGTCGCCACCAGAGTGTCCGATAGAAGATCGTCCATCTCGGACTCAATTGGGGGGCTTCTTATGCTGAACTCGTATCGTACCCAGGGCGACTCCTTCGATGCGCGCAATATTGTTGCGTTTCGACTAAGTCTCTAGCCAAGAAGTTGCACTCCTCACACCATGCGCCTAGTATCGGTCTGACTCGCTTGGTGTCGTGGCAAGGAAGTAATGAGCGATCCTGCGACGAGCGCTGCGGGAACCAACGCACTCCATGTTTGTATCGCTATTTCCGAATCGGATCGGGCAAACACAGCCGCGCGTGGTCAAAATCGACGGAGATAATCTTTACCTCAGCACCGCCAGTCCCATCGAATCGAGTGGGCGAACCGTGAACCCGTACCTTCATTGGAAGCGCGCGGCGAGGATGTAACTGATTTCGGGCGTGGAAAGGGACACTGATGGCGGTCTTTCAGCCAGGCGAGGAAACCGCGCAAGGTGCTAAGGCGATGATCGATGACGGGATGTTCAAACGATTTCCAAAACCGGACGTTGTGCTAGGGCAGCACGTCATGAGCTTGCCGTCCGGGAACATCGATTGGCGTGCGGGCATTGTCACTTCTTCGGCCGATAGCCTGCAGATTCGCATGTTTGGGCGCGGCACGCACGGCTCGATGCCCGAGTCCAGCATCGACCCCGTAGTTATGGCCGCCGCGACCGTAATGCGGCTGCAAACGATCGTCTCCCGGGAGGTCGCGCCCACGGATTCCGCAGTGGTGACAATCGGGTCCCTGCAGGCCGGCACGAAAGAGAACATTCTTCCCGACGAGGCATTGATCAAATTGAATGTGCGCACATTTGACGAGGGTGTGCGCAAGCGTGTGCTCGCGGCGATTGAACGCATTGCGAAGGCTGAGGCAGCAGCATCAGGAGCGCCAAAACCGCCAGAAATTACCCCACTCGATCAGTATTCGTCCGTAAGGAATGATGCCAACGCGACAAAGAAGCTCGTCGATGCATTTCTCGAGAACTTCCCTGCCGGTTCGATCGAACAGACAAAGCCCACAATGGCAAGCGAGGACTTCGGCTGCTTTGGAGCTGGATGGGATGTTCCGGCAGTGTACTGGTTCTTCGGTGGAGACGATCCAGCCTTGTGCGCCAAGGCAAAGATAGAGGGAAAACTCAGCTCGCTTCCAACTAACCACAATCCCGCCTTTGCCCCAATCATTCATCCAACTCTGGAGACAGGGGTCAAGGCCCTCGTTGTTGCGGCGAATGCCTGGCTGGCCTCGTGAACAGCGTCTTCACGCACGGGCATCAACTCGCGGGTCCTTTTCTCTATGCTGTGGATCTGCTTGGCACGTTCGTTTTCGCACTCAGCGGTGCGGCAGCGGGTGTCAAAAGCCGGTTCGATCTGTTCGGTTTGATGGCACTCTCGTTCGCGGCCGGTAATGCCGGCGGGATCACACGAGATGTGCTGATAGGCGCGGTGCCACCAGCGGCCATTAGCGACTGGCGCTACCTGGGGGTCTCCCTTCTGGCAGGATTAGTAACGTTCTTCTGGTATCCCGACATCGATAAGCGTCGAAGGCTGGTGTTGTTATTCGACGGCGCGGGACTCGGTCTGTTTGCCGTCGCCGGCACACAAAAGGCGCTCAACGCCGGACTCAATCCGGTGATGGCGATTTTTATGGGAGTACTAACCGGGATTGGTGGTGGAATACTGCGCGATGTGCTTGTCAACCAAACGCCGACGGTGCTTCAAGCGGATATTTATGCTGTTGCTGCGCTAGCCGCTGGCGTCGTGGTAGTGATCGGACATGTTTTGAATTATCCTGCTTTTCTAATGATGACCGCGGGCGCACTCCTGTGTTTCTGGCTTCGAGTTATGGCGTTATACCGAGGATGGCATTTACCCATCGCACGGTGGCCGAATCATTCGGATTGAATCATGTTGAACTCGGAGCCACGACTCCGCCGAATCGCTCCACTCTGTCAATTCTTGACTCAACCACGGTGGTTTGCCAGAAGCATCGCCGCATCTACGCAAGAGGCAGGTGCGCTTCCCAAAAGTATGACCCCCTGCTCGGGAGAAGGGCGAGTCCCCCTTGAGACAGGGTAGGCGCATCTAACGAGCACGTTCCTATCAAGCATCCATCAAAACACATGGTTTGATACCGGCAATTCGGCAAAAATTCAACCTCGAGTTTTCTATCCCAGCCTGGAACATTGGGGAAACACCGTCGAGGCAGAATTACTCGGAGGGTTCTTTCTTCTGGCGGGAGAGAAAACGCCATAGATACTTCGGATCCTTCCTGGATGGCATCAGCCCGCACTACGCGAAAAGCCTTACGGAGTGTTTGCGGCACCGGTGTATCAAAGGGCTCTCGATTCAGCGACCGCAGAGGATAGCAACCTCGAGGTCCAACCTGCTGGAAATGAGCTGTATCAAATCATTTCTTTGGTACGAATCCTCGGGCTGGTCACTGCGATGTTCCCGGGCTGGCCAGTTTCTCTGGCCTTCTTCTCCGCCGCGCTGATCACGCCGCGGGCATCTTCCAACTTCACTGCGGTCATACATCCGCCTCAGGATCCAGATTCGTTTTTGTGCGGTGGCCTCAGGTACGGGAATTCAGCGAGCAGATCGTGGTAGTCGCCGCGACGCGCACATTGAACCAGCAGCGCCGGCGGGAAACAATTGCACGTTGGTATTGGCGCCACCTTGGTATCGTTTCAGGCGTTTGCTACTGTCGCGTTCCCACGTTCGGGTTTCTCAGCTACAAAATTATCCACACTATGGAATGCAACCAACTCACCGTCGTTTTGCTTTTTGGCAATTGACAAGACCAAGCTACTGCAAGAATCATCTTGGTGTCTGGGATTTGCATTGTTAGGCTAATGGAACGTTCGGACTTGTCGCGCGTCCGTCTGGCTGCAGAAAGGGGCTATCCGAGTGGGACACCCTGCATTGGATCTGACGGGCAAGACTGCCGTCGTGATCGGCGGCACCAGTGGCATAGGCCTGACTCTTGCCAAGGGACTCGCCGAGGCGGGGGCAAATGTAGTTGCCACGGGCCGGCGGGCTGATCTTGTGACTCGGGCCGCAGCCGATATCCGCAAATTGGGGCGGCGAACACTGGACATCCCTTGCGACGTCACAAAGGAAGCCACGATTGAGCAATTGTGCCAGCGTGTCGCCTCGGAACTCGGCCGCACGGACATCCTGGTAAATTGTGCGGGCCGAACAAAGCGAGCTCCGACTCTCGAATTTGCGGAATCCGATTGGAACGGAATTATCGAAACGAATCTTAACGGCACTTTGCGAACCTGCCAGGTCTTCGGCCGCCACATGATCGCCAATGGCTCCGGTAGAATCATCAACGTCGCCTCGGTTGCGTCATTTCTCGCACTCTACGAGGTCGCGGCTTACTCCGCCAGCAAGGCCGCCGTTGCGTCGCTCACCAAGTCGCTCGCCATTGAATGGGCACGGCATGGCATTTGTGTCAATGCCATCGCGCCCGGAGTCTTTCGCACCGATCTCAATGCAAAGCTCCTCGACGGCACTGAACGCGGCCGCGAATTTCTGATTCGCACCCCCATGCGGCGTTTCGGCCAGTTGGAAGAATTGGTAGGTGCGGCTGTCTTCCTAGCCTCTGATTCCGCCAGCTTTGTTACGGGGCACATCCTCGTTGTTGACGGCGGCTTTCTCGCCAGCGGCGTGAATCAGTAGCGCCTTCTCAGGCAGGGACAGATTGCTTTGCGCGTGCCGCCAATACGACAGCAACGAACTTTCGGGCGGCCTCAGTGATAACCTCTGGCTTTCCAGCCTTAAGAGCCGCCGCCTGCACCAATTCACCGCCCACGCCAAGTGCCGCCGCGCCCGCTTCGATGAATTCAGAGGCAGTTTGGATATTCACTCCCCCGGTCGGAACCAACGGCACTTGAGGAAGCGGGCCTTTCAATGCCTTTATATAACTTGCCCCTCCTACTTGTCCGCACGGGAAAACCTTCACGAAATCGGATCCCGCCTCCCAGGCAGTAATTACCTCGGTCGGAGTGAGCGCACCGGCCATCATTAGTATTTGCGCCTTTGCAGCGAACTCGATCGTCTTGACCTTCAGACCGGGCGACACGATGAATTCTGCACCCACAGCGATACAACGCTCCGCTGTATCCGCATCCAGCACCGTACCTGCTCCCACAAGCACTTTGGAGCCGCGGGTTCGGGCCACCTCTCGAATGATTTCGATCGCGCCGGGCACAGTCATGGTGATTTCCACAATCGGGATTCCGCCAGCGCAAATCGCATCGACGGCAAGGAGCGCTTGTTGCGCGGACGACGCCCGCACGACGGGGATAATCCCCACTGAGGTAATTTTGTCGGCTACATCCTTCTTGTCCATGCTTGTATTGTTACCTCCGGGCTTCCGTGTGGCTTCGCATCAGCTCAGCGAGATATCCGCGCGCCTGTCCCCTTCATAACTTGTAAGACTTCCTTCAATGTCGCCATGGACGTATCGCCGGGAGTTGTCATCGCCAGCGCGCCGTGGGCGGCACCGCACTCCACGGACCACTGCGGATCCTTGCCGGAGAGAAATCCATAAATCAGACCGGAGGCGAAAGAATCACCGCCGCCGACACGATCGAGTATCTGAAGGTTTTCCCGTTGTGTAGCCTCGAAAAACTTTCCCTCGCAAAAGCAAATGGCTCCCCAGTTGTTGACGGATGCCGAGGCGGCTGTGCGCAATGTCGTTGCTATGACCTGGCAAGGATAATCTTTCAGAACCGCATGGATCATCTTCTTGAAGCCCTCGATTTCAATATTTGAAAAATGCTCATCCACACCGGGAATTTCGTAGCCCAGCGCTGCGGAGAAGTCCTCTTCGTTCCCGAGCATGACGTCCACGAGAGGCGCGATGCGCCGATTTACCTCCTGTGCGCGCTTTTTGCCGCCCAGTGATTTCCAGAGTGATTCGCGATAATTCAAATCGTACGAGACGATCACTGCATGGCGTTTCGCGGCTTGCATCGCTTCTATCGCAACATCCGGTGTCGTCTCCGAAAGCGCACAGAATATCCCTCCCGTGTGGAACCAGCGAGCGCCATGCCTCCCAAAGATTTCTTCCCAATCCACCTCACCAGGCTTCATCTGCGATATTGCGGTATGCCCGCGGTCGGAACATCCGAGCGCGGCTCGAACGCCGAAGCCGCGGTCGGTGAAGTTCAGTCCATTCCGAGCGGATCGGCCGACGCCGTCGTCCGCTACCCAGCGTACCAATGAAGTATCAACACCTGATTGGTAGATCAGATCCTGCAGCAGTTTCCCGACCGGATTATCCACAAAGGCGGAGACGAGCCCGGTGTCGAGCCCAAAGCACCGCTTCAAACCGCGTGCAACGTTGTATTCGCCGCCGCCCTCCCAGACTTCAAAGGTCCGCGTCGTCCAAATCCGTTTCTCTCCCGGATCGAAACGCAACATCACCTCTCCGAGGCTTATCAAGTCCCATCGACATTCCGGTTTTGGCCTGATTTTTATCGACATTTTCGCTGTTCCTCTATCGCGCCAGCCAGCGGAAACATTGACGTGATATGGCCAGGAGAACGATATGCAACACTCGCTCCTGCTTTCGCTTTTGCGAGCGCCGCGGCGGCATCGAGCCCCTCGACGGAGCTGGTGACAGATGCGTTCTTTCCATCAAGTCGGATTGAATCAACGATCATGCGAGCGCCTCGGCGCGAAGGTTTGCAGGGGCAAGTTTAGGAACCAATAACTGAATCACGCCCAGCGCGATTAGATACGTCACCCCCGCGGTCATCAACAGGATTCTGTAACTGCCCGTCGATTGCAGTGTGGAACCCACGACTTCTGCCATCAACATTCCCCCCACGGCTCCAGCCATGCCGCCGACGCCGACCACGGATCCAACCGCGTAATTTGGAAAAGTGTCCGATGGTAGAGTGTATAGATTTGCCGAAAAGCCCTGATGACCAGCGGCGGCAAGCCCGATCAACAAGACAGCGCCCCACATTCCTGAAGTCCGGTCTGCAAAGATAACGGGAGTCACGAGAATCGCACAAGCGAGCATTGCAATCTTGCGGCCGGCATTGATCGTCGCTCCGCGGCGAATCATCCATGAGGAGAGCCACCCTCCGCCGATGCTTCCCACATCAGAAATCAGGTAGATCACCATAATAGGCACACCGATATGACTGAGCGACAGCCCATATCGCCTTTGTAGGAGATCGGGGGTCCAGAAAAGATAAAAATACCACACAGGATCAATCAGGAATTTCCCCAACACAAATGCCCACGTTTGTGGCAGCGGCAGGAGTCGTGCCCAGGGAACGCGACGCACGGTCTCATCTCTTCCAGCGGTGATGTATTCCAACTCGGCCGCCGAACACCGGGAGTGCTCCTCTGGTCTCCGATACAGCGTCAGCCAGAACCCGAGCCAAATGAATCCAAGCGCGCCGATGAATACAAAGGCCCATCGCCAACCCAGGTGAATCGTGATCCACGGAACGATTAGCGGAGTAATGATCGCGCCGATGTTTGTCCCGGCATTGAAAATGCCCGTCGCAAGGGCGCGCTCTTTCTTGGGAAACCACTCTGCAACCGCCTTAATGCTTGCCGGGAATAGCGCCGATTCGCCGAGCCCCAGAGCTGATCGCGCGATCAGAAAGCTCGTGAACGAATGTGCAATGGCGTGCCCCATCGAAGCCAGACTCCAGAAGACTATTGCCAGCGAGTAAGCTTTCCGGGTGCCGATTCGATCGACAAGACGGCCGACGAACAACATTCCGATCGCATAAAATGTTTGGAATGCGAAGACCAGGTTCCCGTAATCAATTTCAGTCCAGCCCAGGTCATGTTGGAGCGTGGTCTTCAACACGCCCATCACCTGCCGGTCCATGTAATTCTTGGTGGTTCCAAACAGAAGGAGTGCGCAAATCACCCAGCGGTATCGCCCGATTGCGGCCGCAGCAGCGCCAACCGCGCGAACAACGGGTGAAATTGGCCGCACCTCGGAAGTTGCCAATACCTGTTCCCGAGACTCAGATGTTGAGTTCTTGATGGGATCGGCCATGATTCGCGTCGGCGGCTATTTCTTATGGATGGCTTCCAGCCTCAAGCCAACTTGATTGAATGCCGGCTCGACATTTACAACACCAAATTGGCGATCCTCCACCTCGCGGTGCGCTGCCATCGCCCAAATGAACGCTATGCTATGGCCCGGGACCGAGACATTCGGGTGGTATCCTGCGGGCATAAGAACAGCGTCTCCATCTCGCACCACCGTCACAAGTTCCGGATACTCTGTGTTCTTGTAAACGAGCTGGATGCCGTAAGCCGGCTCCGGCATTTCAAAGTAAACGTACAATTCTTCCAACATCTTGGCGTGCTCATGGGGCGGCCAGCTCGTCCAGTTGCCGGGATCTGAGCGAGTGAAGCCCGCCAGAAGTCGCCCCGCCTCGATGTTTTTCGCCAGCACCATCTGAAGGTGTCTTGATGAGCCGGGCCCTCCAGTGCTGAACTTCATGCTGGGGTCCTTGGAGATTTCTGCAAACCGAACAACCTGCAACGGATATTTCTTCTCCACATCTGAAGACAATTCAACCAGGTCCACATCGGTTTCAGTCGAAACCTCGATGGAAGAATCGCGCGGGATATAGATGGCGTCATATTGGCCGAATCTAGTTTCTGTCCCATTCGCCTTCACCTGGGCCTGGCCCGAAAGACAGATTAGACCCGTCTCGCGATCACCGTTCGAGAAGGAAACCAGAGGCTTCGTTGAGTTCAGAATAATGCGCCCGTAGGCCAAATGTTGCATCGAGCTGTTTTCGGGGCTGACGGAAATATGGCGTCCAATATTGGCGTTGGTTTTGCGGAAAATCATTCTCTCGATTGATTCCTGGCCTTGTGTGATCATCACTGCTCCTTAGTAATTGTTTCTAATCTGGACCGCATTGCCGTCTACTAGCGCTCATTTAGGTAATCCGCACTTACCGGTTTGAGGAATCGATCATCTCTCTGTAATACTCCTGCAACGTATAAAACGCCTTCTTTCGCTCCCCACGATCGGAGACAAGACCCTTTCGGTTGAGATAATCCTGGATTCCGGGGAGAAGTCGACGAGGGGAATGAAAATCCATCAGCACCCACGGCGACATCCCTGCATACGTCGGGATTCTTTTCAACATATTAATCTGGTGCTGGTAAAGATTGGCCTGGTATTCCTCCGTCCAGCGGGCATCTGCATCCCCATGGTTGCCGAACGGAGCCCCCCCGCCGAATTCGCTGACAATCAGCGGCTTGTCATAGGGAATACTCCATTTCGTGCGGTCGATATCCTCGATAGTTTCTTTACCGTACCAAGCCATGTATTCATTCAAACCAATTACGTCCAAATATTGAGCAAGTGGGTCAATCAAAGTTTTCGTATTGGGCGCCGGAGTCTCGACGTGGTTCATGGCTGCAGTAATCAAGCGAGTGGAATCGAGTTGCCTTGCGTCGTCCACCAACGCCTTCAAAAACGTTAGGCGGGTTGGTGCAACCGGAGTTTCATTCGCTACGGACCAAAATACTACCGAAGCGCGATTGTGATCGCGGGCGATCATATCTCGCAACTGCTCTTCCGCGTTTTGAAGGGTGCCGGGATTTTCCCAGGCCGTTTCCCAGTAAACTGGGATTTCGGACCAGACTAGAAGGCCGAGGCGATCAGCCAATCGAGTCATGGATTCGTTGTGAGGGTAATGAGCTAGCCGCACATAGTTGCAATGAAGTTCCTTCGCCCATCCTAATAGGATCTGATCGTCCTCCAGTGAAAAAGCTCTTCCGCCCCGGAAAGGCGCTTCTTCGTGAATGGAGACGCCGCGGAGCTGAATAGGTTTGCCGTTCAGCAGAAGGCTTGAGCCGCGGGTTTCGATGCTGCGGAAACCGATTTGATCCGTGATGGCATCACCGCCCGTGGTCAAAGAAACTTTATAGAGTGTGGGCTTTTCAGGCGACCACAGCTCAACAGTGGCGGCGAACCGAAATTCTCCGCGTCCCTCGCTATTTGTGGAGATTACCTTCTTGATCCCGGCCTCGGGGATTTCGAGAGTCACCTGATTTGTTAGCGATGCGCCGCTTAACTGGATCCATCCTGAAATTTCATTCAGCGAGCCCTTCGACAATTGCACGAAGTAATCCTGGATGAATGTTTCCGGCACCTCGACCAGCGAAACGCCGCGCGTTAAGCCGCCATAATTCCAAAAATCAGTGTTGGTGCTTGGCACAGCCTCTTTGAAACGCTGATTGTTGACTTCGACCACGAGGAAGTTTTCGCCGTCTTTGATTTTGTCCGTCACTTCAAAATTGAATGCCGTGAAGCCGCCCTGGTGGTCGCCGATCTTCTTTCCATTCAAGTAAGCAGCCACTTTGTAATTGGCAGCGCCAAAATAGACAAAGACGTGCCCATGTTCGCGCTTCCGGTAAGAGAATGATTTCTTGTACCAGACAGGGCCTTCGTAGAAGAACAGGTCCGCTCGTTGCGAGTTCCAATCACCTGGCACATTCAAAACCGGGGAAGCATCAAAGTCATATTCCAGAAGCTCATGCTTGTCCTTGGGCTTCGCGTTTTCGTAAAAATGGCCCCCGACGCCTGTTTCGTATGGATCGACAATCACTCTCCACGCCCCATCGAGGTGTATCGTGGTCCGGCCAGAGAGGTTTGCGATCAGGTTTGATGGCGCCTGGGAGGCGAAGGCAGGTCCGGCTAACAGGCACAAGGCAATCAAAGCACCCTTCATGGTTTTCCTCGCTCGAATTCTTTTGTGGGTTATATCATTAAACTTGTTGCTAGAATAACGATTTTCTGTAACAGTCTGACGGTCTTTTGCGGAACACGACACGTGAAGAGGCAAACAAGCTCACGCGCGAACTTTTCCGGAGAGTGCATGAGAACACAAGTTCGTCATCACGCGATTTTGTTGATCTTCCTGTTCCTCCTGACGCCGGCCGCCAGAGGAGGAGAAGATATTCCAAAAGCAGCGTGGAAGCGCCCGATAGGACTCCCGCTTGCTAACGCCGGCGCAAAAAAACCTTCGTTGCCCCTGGAAATCATTGATGACGGATTCTGGCAGGGCGCGCCTGTGGGCGGTTTCGGTGCCGGAACATTTTCTCGCACGTATCGCGGAGATTTTGCCCGCTGGCACATGAAAGCGGGTGTGCATAAGTATCAGACGGTCTATGCCAATCAGTTCGCGATGTTCCAGAAGGCGGAAGGCGAATCCGAGGGGGTAGCCCGAGTTCTTTTCACAGGTCATCCTCCGAACGGAGAATTAAGCGGTTGGGCGTGGGATTATCCGGTTGGAGCGGGAGAATATTCCGCGCTCTACCCGAAATCCTGGTTTGATTATCAGTGGGACAAATTTCCGGCGCACGTGACCATCGAGCAATTCTCTCCGATCCTTCGGGATAATTATAAGGAGTCGAGCTATCCAGTCGCGGTTTATAGGGTGCATGCTGACAACCCCTCGAATCGGAACATTACGGTGTCCATCATGCTTTCGTGGGTGAATATGGTCGGCTGGTTCCGCTCTTACTCCCATAATTTCAAAGATGCTCTGAATTTGGGCAACCACAATCAATTCGTAAGCAAGCCGCTGGGCGCATCTGGAACCTTGAAGGGAATTGTTTTCGATCACGATCATCCCGCTGGAGTGCAGGACGAATGGGACGGCCAATTCATGATCGCTGCGCTTGAAGCGCAAGGCGTCGAGGTCACCTACCAAACGACATTTCTGACTGACGGTGATGGCGGCGAGGTTTGGAAGCCCTTTGCAAAGGAGGGACGCCTCGCAAACGACGATCAGAAATGGGTCAGCAGCGGTAAACAGCTAGCAGGCGCCATCGCAGTTCGCTTTACTCTAAGTCCAGGCGAAAAGCGGGTTGTCCCAATCGTGATCGCGTGGGATTTGCCTGTCGCACAATTCGGCGAGGGACGCAAGTGGTACCGCCGCTACACCGATTTCTATGGAACGTCCGGAGATCACGCGATCTCCATTGCGCAAGACGGACTTATCAATTCCGCAGCATGGAGTGACGCGATTGACAGCTGGCAAGCGTCCACAGTAAATGATGAAAGCAAGCCGCTGTGGTATCGCGGCATGCTGTTCAATGAACTTTATGACTTAGCGGATGGGGGATCGTTCTGGGGACGTCCCGTTGGCTCGGACCCGAAGACTCCTCCAACGTTCGGCTACATGGAATGCTTTGACTACCCCTATTACGATACGCTGGATGTACTTTTTTACGGATCGATGCCTCTGGTGAAATTCTGGCCGGAAATTGATAAGCAAGTCTTGCGCCAGTTTGCTGATACGGTGCCGCGTGAACTACCCCAAAAGAACATTTGGATCTGGAAGACCCAGCAGGCGAATGAGCTGACCTTGCGCGTTCGTAAGGTGAGGGGCGCAGTCCCTCATGACCTGGGAGTCCCGGAGGAGGATCCGTTTTTTCTTGTAAACCAATTCGTTTGGCAGGACACGAATGGATGGAAGGATCTGAATTCCAAGTTTGTCCTGATGGTCTATCGGGATTTCGTTCTCACGGGGAAAAAGGATCTCGCATTTCTGCGATATGAATGGCCGGCTGTGAAGGATGCAATTGCCTATTTGCAGCAATTCGATCACGGCAGCGGCTTGCCGGAGGGTGGCGGATATCCCGACCAAACCTATGACACGTGGCTGGTGCGCGGGGTAAGCGCTTATTCCGGCGGATTGTGGCTGGGGGCGCTGAGAGCCTCGGAAGAGATGGCCCGCGACGCAGGCGAAAGCAGCACCGCTTCCAATTATCATCAGATGTTCCTGAATGCCCAGAAAAATTACATCAGCAAATTGTGGAGCGGAGAATACTTTCGTTACGATACGGAAAGCGAGTATCGCGACGATATCCAAGCCGACCAGCTTGCAGGGCAATGGTACGCGGACATCACGGGTCTTGGGGATCTTGTTCCGCGGGAAATGCGTCAAAGCGCTCTTCGGAAAATTTATTCATTCAACGTAATGAAGTTCGACAACGGAGAAATGGGCGCTGTAAACGGCATCGCTCCGGACGGCTCCATTGTCAAAAGCAACGAACAGGTGCAGGAAGTGTGGACTGGCACCACTTTCGGCCTGGCAGGATTAATGCTTTGCGAAGGGATGAAGGACGAGGCTTATCGCACGGCTTGGGGGGTCTATCACGTAGTTTATGAAACCAAGGGCTACTGGTTCCGCACACCGGAGGCATGGGATATCACTGGAAACTATCGCGCTTCTATGTATATGCGTCCGGGGGCTATCTGGGCTCTGGAATTGGCGCATCCCTCTGAAAACAAGTCAGCGGGGAAATCAAATACCGCTGTCCATTAAGAAAATCGGATCAAGGAAAAAAAGGAAAACCACGAAGCAAAAGAATTTCTCACCCTTCTAGTTCATGATGGGATCCCGTAGCAGGCCCGAGAGGCTTAGCATTGCCAAACAAGCAATAAATGGCACCCACAAACCGGCTCGCAAGTTGCCGGCGTGAGTCGACGTGAAACCCACCAGTGCGGGCATCGTCGCTCCACCTACACACGCGAGGGCGAACATTAAGCTTCTCGTATGTTTTGCATCCTTGCCGTATCGTCCGACCATTTGCGACACAACAAGAGGGTAGACACAAGAAAGGCCCAGGCCTGTCGCCGTCACGCAGATTGCTGCGCTGCGGAATGTGGATGCCCACAAAAGCGCTCCGTTGAAACTACCGGCCAGGATCAAACCTGTGATCAAGAGAGTTCTTTCGGTGACTCGGCGAAGAATAATGGGAGTCAATGCACGCCCCGCCATAAGCCCAACCCAAAAGAACATGGGCGCGAGCTCCCACAAATTTGCAGGGGTTGTTCCGATGCGCTTTGCAAGGGATGCCGTCCACCCGCCTACGCTACCTTCGGTGCCGACATAAAGGAAAAAAAGGGCTCCTAACGCGAGTGCTGTATTCTTGCCTACCGCAGGCTGGGCCCCAAACATTCCTGCGTCATTAATTTCATGCGGGCGAGGTTCGATGTTCATGATTGCAAGTGCGAGTGCAAAGAGTATGGCAAGCCCCGCAATTCCGAACAGGAAAAGGGATAGACCGTGGGTTTTTTGAGCGAGGAACACGAGCGCCGGGCATGCGATCGCCCCAATGCCCCACGCCAGATTCAAAATACTGAGCGCCGATGCTCTTCGAGAAGCAGCAAAATCGGCCACCCACAAGTTGGTGCCGGGGAGTATCAGACCCAGTCCGCAGCCGAAAACAGCCGCGCAAAACAGACAGGCGAGCTCGCTTCCAAGATTCAAGCCCGCGATTCCAACAGCGATGAAAATGAATCCCAATGCGAGCGTCCGGCCGTACCCGCGCCGCGAGATTAACGTGCCAAGCGATGCGATCCCAATAAGGTTTCCGCAAAATTGCATTGTAAAGAAAAGCCCAGCGCGTTCATCCGTCAACGACCAGCGCGAAATCAGAAATGGCAGGATCGGCCCCAAAATTGTCGTGACTACTCCCGCTAGGACAAAGCCCAAATGGATTAGGGTATTTGCTGCGTTCTCGCGGGACAATTCGGGACTTGTGGTTTTGACTGGAGGCATGGATTCAAAGAGCCATTGCGGATCTGATTGCAGTCGCTTCCTAGCCCGGCCGCCCACGTGTAGGCACCGATCCAGAATTACCGGCGCGAAACTAGACGAACGGCAGCTTTGTAAGCTTGCATTACCTCGGCGCGCGGGCGAGCGGTTGACTTGCGTACGACAAATTCAGGTTCGATAGCGATCTCGGGAACATAGGTCTTAGGATTTTCAATTCGGTCAAGCAAGCTGCGCGCAGCGATCTCTCCCATTTTTTCAAGAGGCTGGCGCACGGTGGTAAGCGCGGGATTGCAATAGGCCGCGCCCTGAATGTCATCGAAACCCACCACAGATACATCCTCCGGCACACGTAGTCCAGCTTCATGAATCGCGCGGATGGCTCCAATTGCCAGGTTATCGTTATAGGCAAATAACGCCGTGAAACCCGTATTTCGAGAAATCAATAGCTTCGCGTATGGGTACCCCAAGTCTGGCGAAGCAGCATTTCCTTCCACCCGCAGGGTCAGCTCCGGTTTAACCTGAATGTTGAGCCGTCGGCACACTTGGATGATGGACTTCCAGCGATCCTCACTGTCCGAACTACTTGTGGGTCCTTTCATGAATGCGATTTCCTTGTGTCCAAATTGCGTCAAGTGCTTGAGCGCCATCAGCGCGGCGGTTTGGTGATCAAGAACTATGTTCGTGACTCCTTTCACCCGTCTGTGTCCGGCAACCGCAACTGTTGGAAGGGGTGGCGGCTGCGTGATGGAGGTGTCCACAGTGATGAAGCCTTCTACTCCTCTTTCCAGTAGAAGGTGAGAGTAGCTTTCCAGGAGCTTTGGATCGTGCCTGTGTGCGACCGTCAAAAAGAAGAAGCCGTGCTGCCTGAGGTATTTTTCGACGCCCCCGATGACCGTGGAGCCATAAGGATCCCCGATTTCTTCGGTGATCACGCCAATCGTGTAGGTGCGCTTCATTCGCAGGGTACGCGCAAAAAAATTGGGGCGATAGTTTAGTTCTCGCGCGGCCGCGAGAACCCGGTCTTTCGTGCGTTGGGGAAAGGATTGAGATGCCACAGAATTGTTCAGGACTGCAGAGACTGTTCCCGGTGTTAGGCCGACATGATGAGCGACTGCTTTCAGGGTTACCACCAGGTGTTTCTTGGTCTGCTTCATCCGCCGAGCATGCATTCAGCAGCCTCCTTGACCTTATCCCAAGAATCGAACGCACTGATCATTGGCCGGCCGCGGGCCCGTTCAAGGGCCGACTGCAAACCGCGACATTCTACCGCAGACGCCCCATCCGTGCATGAGTTCAAATTGCCAACCTATCAGGAATATATTAAAAAATCGTTATTTTTCGCTTGACAAGCGATTGGAACTTGGCGCTAAATCTCGCAAACCCGAGTTTTGGGGTGAAAAATCGATATTCTATTGCCCGTGGATGCGTGAGCGCTCGTTAGAAACTGAATGCGAAATCAAAAACTTCGGGGGAGGCGGCCGTGCGACTTCGTCTGATTCTAAGCAAGGCGTTGCTATTTGTATTCGTAGTTCTGGTTTTGACAGTTGCTCTCCAGCAAACGCAATCACAGGACATCTTTGGCACCATTAACGGCACGGTTACGGATATCGACGGCAAAATCGTACCCGGCGCGAAGGTAACCATAACGAACGAAGAGACGCAAATCTCCCGCCCCCCCATAACTGCCAACGACAAGGGCTACTTTGTGGCTTCCGATCTCCCCGTGGGTACGTATACCGTGACGGTTGATCTGGACAAGTTTAAGACGGTCAAGAGGACGGGAAATGTGCTTGTCGCGGGCGGCCACCTGACTGTGGATGTGAAGATGGAGGTGGGCGCAATCTCGGAGACCGTGCAAGTGAGTGGGACCGGTGTTGCCCTGGAGACTTCCTCAGCGGAGGTCTCACGAGTGGTGGACAGCAAGGAAATTCAGAGGGCGGCCCTCAACGAGCGGAACTACGTGCAACTAATCACCTTGCTTCCCGGCGCAGTGCTCACCGCGTTTGACCAGACAACATTAACGACCGGACAGGGCATCGCTCCTGCGAATATAAACGGCCTTCGCACCGACGGCAATTTGTTGACCGTGGATGGCGGATATAACCTGGATTCGGGTTCGAATGGGACCCAACTCAATAACGTCGGTATAAATTTCATTCATGAGGTCAATATTCAAACGTCGAATTATTCAGCGGAATACGGGCGCAGTGCTGCCTCGTCGGTCAATGTGGTCACAAATAGTGGCGGCAATCAGTTTCACGGCGACGTGTTCGAATACGGGCGCAATAATTTCTTTGACGCAAAGCCGGCGTTTTCAAACAAGGTTGAGCTTCGTTACAACGATTTTGGATTCGACCTTGGAGGGCCGATCATTAAGCGCAAGCTCTTTTTCTTTGGTGGCGTTGAATGGAAAAGACTTGTCTTGCCGGGAGATGGCCCGCCAAAATCACTGACCCTGCCGACCTCTCCCGAGCTTGCCGGCAACTTTGCGGATACAGGTTTGACGTTGAAGGCCCAAGGCACGGTCACAGCCGCCTCGGGCTGCATCGGGAGCTATTCCGGGGGCGCGACGGATACCAACCCGGCGGACTTTGTCGCCAACACCGCAACCGGAACGGGCTCTGCTATAAACCCATCCTGCATAACATCCGGCGGCAAGGCCATCGCGAGTATCTACAAGCTGATGGAGACGCCTAATGGAAGCCCGGAATCGGCCACAACTTTTACGAATCTTCCCACTCCAAACAATGCGACATTTGCGCCCGTTACGCCTCAGAATTGGCAGGAGGCTATCCTGCGCCTCGATTATCATCCCACGGACAAGCACAGCCTTTACATTCGTGGCCTGCAGGATCACTTGGTTCTGGTGGATCCCTTCGGCCCATTTTCTCCCGGAGGGGCCCTGCCGACGTCACCGCAACTTCGCATTCGTCCTGGCTACGGCATTCAGCTTGGCGATGTGTGGACGGCATCCGCAAATGTAGTGAATGAAGCGAAGTTTAATGTTTCCTGGAACCAGCAGCGCATTCCACCGACCGGCAACTTGTGGCAACAAGCCACGTACGGCTTTAATAGCACGAACTTCCCCTTACCGTTCCCCGGCGTCGGACCCTTTCCGACGGGAATCCCCTCGGGCACGTTTTCAGGAACCTGTCAGTCCACCGCCTGCCCCGCGGAGTTTCTCGGTCCTTACGAGTTTTTGCTTGCGCCCACTACAGATATCTCCCCCTCCGACAATGTTTCCTGGCAGGTGAGAAATCACACCATCAAATTCGGCTTTCTCTACGCGCGCAACCGAAAAGATCAGAACTCCCGCACCGATGCGACCCAGGGCCAATTGAACTTCAGTTCGTCCAATCCTAACACCACAACCGATCAGTTCGCCGACGCCCTTCTCGGAAATTACAACACACTAGTTCAGTTTTCCGGGGACCCGATCGGCCATTTCCGGTTTGATGATTACGGCTCCTACATTCAGGATAGCTGGAAAGTTTCGCGGAGATTGAATATCGATTTTGGCGTTCGAATTGATTACACGGTGCCTACCTACACTCAAGGAAACAATATGGTGAATTTTGACCCGAGTCTTTACACTCCCATTCCGGGTCTCACGATCAGCGGCGGTACAAGTAACATCCCGACCGCGCCCCTTGCAGATGGCAACGTATTTGATTGCCCTCCCACCTCCGCCACTCCGGGCGCCTGCAACCCCGGCGCAGTCGGAGGGGGGTTCGTTATTGATGGCCTCGTGCGTCCCGGCGGTGTGCCTCCCGGCCAATTAGGCAGGGTGCCGAATGGCGAATCTCCGTTCGTGCTGGATGTGCCGGCAAGCGCCCAGCGTGGTTTTTTCAAACCGGAAGTATTGGCAAGCCCTCATGTCGGCATTGCTTACGTGCCCTTTGGCGAAAAAACAGTCATCCGCGCTGGCGCCGGTATGTATTATGACAAACCGGAAGGAAACATTATCTTTGGCCAGACGGGCATTGTGCCCTTCTTACAGCAATTGCAATTCAATTCCGGTAACTTGGCCGTGCTGCCTGCCGCTGGGGCGATTCCGACAGTTTTCAACCTAAGTGCCGATGACCCTCACATGGTGGTTGCGCGAGACTTGGGATATAGCCTGAGCGTCCAGCACGAGTTCCAGTGGGGCATAATGTTTCAAGCTGCGTATGTCGGCAACCATGCCTGGCATCTGATCCGCGAGCCCAATATTAATGTGCCCACATTCGCGACCGCGATGGCCGCACCCAAGAGCACAGCAATCAACCAGATTCGCCCGTTTCTTGGTTATGGGGACATCTCCCAATTCAGAAGCGATGGCACTTCAAATTACAACTCCCTGCAGATCTCAGCCGCCAAGACCAAGGGCGACATAACCATTCAGGTGAGCTACACATACGGGCAGGCCCTTGGCGACGCCAACGGTCTTAACGACAATCCCGAGCCGGAGTGTGCGTTCACTTGCGTCAATTCTTTGGGTCAAACCGTCTCCTGGAAGCGGTTCGACTATGGCCCGTTGAGTTTCGACATCAAGAGCGTCTTTGTCGCCTCCTACACCTTGACCGAGCCTTTCTTTAAGAACCGAAAAGGAGCTATCGGTGAGGTCATTTCGGGGTGGTCAATTACGGGTATTACCAGGGCCCAAAACGGCTTTCCACTTACTGTATCGGGGTCAGCAAGCCTCGCTGCGTCTTCCGGAAACATCGCCAATGAAACCTTCACCGACCGCGCGTTTATGGTTTCGGGCCAATCCCTTACCCCGGGAATTACTACTTGCGCGACGAGTCCAACGAAGCTTTGCTATTTCAATACCGCAGCATTTACCTCCACGGGCATGACCACCGGCATTGGGAACGCTCCCATAGGAAACATTATTGGCCCCGGATACTACTCCTGGGACCTCTCGCTGCGTAAGAGCTTCCGCCTCCCCTATGAAAGCATGGGGTTTACGATAGAACTGGATGCGTTTAACGCGTTCAACCGGATCAATTACGGCAACCCGTCAACCACAGTGACCAGCTCCAGTTTTGGTCAAGTCACGACAAGTCAGCCGCCGCGAAACGTGCAGTTGGGGGCGAAATTCAGTTTCTGATCTTCGACAGGCCCATGCCTGACAAACGGACTGCGGGGACCGCGACGCTGCAAGTCGCTTGAGAACAAACTGTAACCTCAGGCTTCGTTGAATGGCGTTTTGTGTGCCTTGGCAAGGTTCAAGACGACCCATTGAATATTGTGCGTTTCATAATCAACTTCGTTCTGTTCGGGCTTCTCTCCGCCGTGTTCGCCCCGCCTGCTACGCAAAGCCTGCCGGACCCCGAAACTCGTGCGCGGGGAATCGTCAGCCGGATGACGCTCGACGAGAAAATCTCCCAGCTGCATGGCATTCGCGACGAAACGCATTATCGCTACGTCCCGCCAGTGCCTCGCCTCGGCATTCCGGCCTTCCGCATCACTAATGGCCCCGCAGGCGCCGGCCCGGACGGCGCCGGTGCCCAACGTCCCGCCACCGCGCTTCCTGCCCCGATCGCACTCGCCGCCGGTTGGGACCTGCAGCTCGCGCGGCGTTATGGAGAAATTGCCGGCTCCGAATCTCGCGCCCTCGGCAACGACTTACTTGAAGCACCAACCATTAACATTGCGCGCATCCCGCAAAATGGCCGCACCTTTGAGGGCTATGGCGAAGACCCATTCCTCGCCGGCCAACTCTCCGTGCAAGTGATTCAAGGCATCCAAAGCCAGGGCATCATCGCCAACGTGAAACATTTCGCCGCGAATAACCAGGAAACAGATCGGTTCGTCGTCAATGAACTGATTGACGAGCGCACGCTGCGCGAAATCTACCTCCCGGCCTTTGAAGTCTCCATTCACCAGGGGAATTCCGCTTCCGTGATGTGCGCCTATCCGAAAATCAATGGCTTCTTCAGTTGCGAGAACGATCTCCTGCTTACGACTATCCTCCGCAATGAGTGGCATTTTGATGGCTTCATCACCTCCGATTTTGGCGCCGTGCACAGTACCGTACCATCCGCCCTGGCTGGTCTAGACCTCGAAATGCCGACCGGCAAGTACTTTGACGCAGACCTGAAAGCCGCTGTCCAATCAGGCCAGGTGGCGCAGAGCGTGATCGATGACAAGCTGATTCGCCGATTCAAGAAAATGATCCAGTTCGGCATGTTCGATCCGCAGCCCTCGCCGCAGCCCATCCCTGCGAAAGAAAATGGCGCAGAGGCGCGCCGCATCGCGGAAAACGGAATGGTGCTCCTCAAGAATACCGCCCACACGTTGCCGCTCGACGCCTCGCGATTGAAGTCGATTGCGCTCATTGGTCCATTTGCAGGCAAGGCGGTTACCGGAGGAGGCGGAAGCTCGCATGTCGTTCCGCTTTACACCGTTGACCCGCTGGATGGCATCCGCTCTCGCGCCGGCTCTTCCGTCAACGTTTCCTTTGCTGACGGAAGCGACGCGCAGAGCGCCGCGGCCATCGCCAAAGCTGCGGACGCAGCCATAGTCATGGTCGGCGAACTCGAATCCGAAGGGCACGATCACCCCATCACACTCAGCGCCGATCAAGATCGCCTGGTCGAGGCCGTAGCCGCCGCCAATCCCCGCACCATTGTCGTCCTCAAGACCGGCTCCGCCGTCCTCATGCCTTGGGAGGAAAAAGTCCCGGCGATTCTTGAAGCCTGGTATCCCGGCGAAGAGGACGGCAATGCCGTCGCCGCCGTTCTCTTCGGCGACATTAATCCCTCCGGCAAACTTCCGCTCTCATTTCCAAGAAGTCTCACCGATGTCGCTGCAAATACAGCCGATCAGTATCCCGGAGTCGATAAAACTGCCCGGTATTCTGAGGGTGTCTTCGTCGGTTATCGCCACTTTGAGTCCCATAATATTTCCCCCTTATTTCCCTTCGGCCACGGCCTCTCCTATTCGACTTTTGCGTACAAGAATCTACACATCTCGCAAGATGTCATTCAAGCTAGAGTTTTGGCCGGGCCTCTGGGTCCATCACTCCCCTCGATCACAGTCAGCTGTGATGTTGCCAACACCGGCGCCATCGAAGGCGCCGAGGTCGCCCAGCTTTATGTCGGTATTCCCGGTTCGAGCGGCGTTCCCCAGCCACCCGAACAGCTCAAAGGCTTTCAGAAGGTGCGGCTCAAGCCCGGTCAAACGGCCACTGTCCGAATTTCGTTGGATGCGCACTCATTTTCCTACTGGGATGTTGGGCGCCATGGCTGGGCAATTGCTCCTGGATCGTATTCAATCATATTGGCATCGTCGTCCCGGGACACTCGGCTTCACGGCAAAATCGAAATCAAGTCTTCTCGCTGAAATCATCAGACTACATGCGCGATCAAGAACACATCATTGGAGCAGACGACGCCGAAATGGCTCGGGGAACAAAGAGTTGGCGTGCTGGAGTTGTAGTGGGCCTCTCAATTCTATTGGGAGGTTGGGCGTGCACATCTTCGTACCGACCCGTCCAGGCTCAATCCGCAAAAGCCCTCATTGCTAGTGGACAATCAACTTTTGCACTCACCGTGGAGCCCGGTGTGAGTTCCAGCTCAGCACTTTTCGAGAGTGATGGCCAATGGCTCCTCGTCTGGAGCGACGAGTTCAATCAGCAGGATCGCTCAGCGCCCGACCCGGCGAAGTGGACCTTCGATGAGGGCGTGGGAAACAATGGCTGGGGAAACAACGAGTTGGAGTTCTACACTACTCGCTCCAAAAACGTAGTGATTATAGACGGCAATCTAGTTATAACAGCCCTTCGGGAGAGCTTTGCTGACTCCTCTGGTGTGAAGCGCAACTTTACCTCAGCGCGCCTCAAAACTCGGGAGCTATTCTCCCAGCAATATGGCCGTTTCGAAGCGCGCATCAAGATTCCCGAGGGTCCGGGGCTCTGGCCCGCTTTCTGGTTGCTTGGCAGTAACATAAGATCTGTTCGTTGGCCCACTTGCGGTGAGATTGACATCATGGAGAACAAAGAAGCTCCAACAATTCACGGTACTATCCACGGTCCCGGCTACTCTGGAGACAATGGGATCAGTTCCACGTACACCCTTGTCGCCAGACATCGATTTTCCGATGACTTTCACATTTTTGCCGTTGAGTGGGAGCCGGATGCGATCCGCTTCTTTGTAGATAAAGACTTGTATGCCGTCCGGACTCCCGCTGATCTTCCGAAGGGCGCGCAATGGGTGTTCGACCATCCTTTCTTTATCCTCCTGAACCTTGCTGTTGGGGGAAATTGGCCCGGCCCGCCCGACTCTACAACTCCCTTTCCAGCGCATATGCTCGTGGATTATGTGCGCGTTTATAAGCGGTCAAACAATCAGCCGGCTGCATATGCACCCGTTGTTTGCAAAAATGCAACACGTCTCGCCGTTTGTTGATTTCGGAAGTGGAGATTAATTTGGAGCCGCGAAAATATCCGGCTTGGGCAAGGTTCAACGGACTACAAGGGCGGATCGCTTTTCTCTTGCGGCCGCGCACTCAAAAATGAAAATTACTGGCGCCAAAGTAATTGTCTGCAGCCCCGGCCGGAACTTCGTGACGCTGAAGTTGTCGACCCAAGACGGCGTCACCGGCCTTGGCGATGCCACCCTGAACGGCCGCGAACTCGCTGTCGCCAGCTACTTAAACGATCACGTCCTGCCCACCCTCATTGGCCGCGACGCCCGGCGCATCGAAGATATCTGGCAATATTTGTACAAAGGCGCTTACTGGCGCGGCGGGCCAGTCACGATGACTGCGATTTCGGCGGTGGACACGGCACTGTGGGACATCAAAGCGAAGAGCCTTGGCGTGCCGCTTTACCAACTGCTTGGCGGCGCCTCGCGGGAATCTGTGCTCGTGTATGGTCACGCCAGCGGCAACGATCTCGATGAAACGCTCGCGGCGGTCGCGGATTATTTGAAGCTCGGGTACAAGGCCATCCGGGTGCAGAGCGGCATCCCCGGATTGGACGGAACATACGGAGTGGGCCGCGGAAAATTGTATTACGAGCCTGCGGAGCGCGATGCGCCCAAGGAAAATTCCTGGAGCACGGAGCTATATCTCGATTTTGTTCCGAAATTATTTGAGCGCGCGCGCAAGGAATTTGGCTCGCAAATTCATTTGCTCCACGATGCGCACCACCGCCTCACTCCCATTGAAGCCGCGCGGCTTGGGAAGAGTCTAGAGCCCTATCATCTTTTTTGGCTCGAGGATCCCGTGCCCGCAGAACTTCAGGATAGTTTTCGCTTGATTCGCCTGCATACGACGACGCCGCTCGCGGTCGGCGAGGTTTTCAACACAATCTATGATTGTCAGCAGCTGATTCAGGAACAGTTGATCGATTACATTCGGACGACCGTCGTGCACGCCGGCGGAATCTCCCACCTGAAGAAAATTGCAGCGCTGGCCGAAATTTATCACGTGCGCACGGGTTCACATGGCGCTACAGATCTAAGCCCGGTCTGCATGGCCGCGGCTCTGCATTTTGATTTGAGCGTTCACAATTTCGGCATTCAGGAATATATGCGCCACACAACTGAGACCGATCTCGTCTTCCCGCATCACTACAAATTTGAAAATGGAATGATGCATCCCGGTGAAGGTCCCGGCCTTGGCGTGGAAATCAATGAGGATTTGGCCGCGAAATATCCATACCAGCGTGCGTATCTACCCATTAACCGGAAGCTGGACGGCACCATGCATAGCTGGTGAGAAGACTTTACAGAATCCATGTCATTATCATTAATAAGCATAGGTCCCGATGGAATCCCTCTTCCCAGTCTTCCATTTCGTTGCCGGCTATCCCAGCCCGAAACGTGGGGGAAACACCGTCGAGCCAGAATTACTCGGAGGGCTCTTTCTTGAGGCGGGAGATGGAACGCTGGAGATATGCTGGCCCGTCTTCCTTGTACGATGCAGCGGCACCTCTTAGCAGAATCTCGCACAATTGAGAAAGGTTTCTGTCTTGCTTCTTCGCAATTGGAATCAATGCCCTCTCAAGCTCCACGCAGGGATCGTAGATCCGCATCGGAGGCTTTGCGGAAGTGCGCCGCGAAAACTTTCTCAAAACAAGGGCTCACTCCAGGACTCGCCTGCTTTGCGAAGCCCGCGGTAATCAACCTCCGGAACGTCCAAGTGCATGGGATTGATGCGACCCCCGTCTGGGGTGGGGGCGCAGGCGAGGACCAAGGTGGAATCGGGATGTCAGTTTTTTGTCATCCAAGATCCCTGCAACTGAGGCGCTACCTGCTCATCCAATCCGGTTAGCCGCTGTACAGGCGAAAGGAGCGGACATGAAGATAGGAATCATTGGAGCAGGCAATATCGGTAGCGCACTAACGCGTCGTTTTACCGCGGCGGGACATCAAGTCTTCGTCGCGAATTCGCGAGGGCCACAAACCCTCACCAAACTTGCTACTGAAACGGGTGCGAAACCGGTCAACGTGAAAGAGGCCGCACACGCCGGCGAGGTCGTAGTCGTGACCATCCCCGAAAAAAATATCCCCAGTCTTCCGGCCGATTTGTTCAAAGACGTGCCGGCAAGCGTGGTCGTAATCGACACGGGAAACTATTATCCGCGGCAGCGCGACGGCCGCATCGACGCCATCGAAAACGGAATGCCGGAAAGCCAGTGGGTCGCGCAGCGTCTGGGACGTCCCGTCATCAAGGCATTTAACAATATCTATGCCGCTCGCTTACAGAACTTCGGCCTCCCAGCCGGCACCACGGGGCGCATTGCCATTCCCGTAGCTGGAGACGACCCAAAGGCCAAAGCCATCGTGTTCCGGCTCGTCGATGATATCGGGTTCGATCCTGTCGATGCGGGCAGCCTTGCCGAATCCTGGCGCCAGCAGCCTGGA